>ERZ772772.341-NODE-341-length-29030-cov-10.348266_pt1 | contig 29030 bp, 34 predicted proteins | sample MGYA00511484_ERZ772772 | MGnify/ENA primary metagenome ERZ772772 (study PRJEB29015, sample SAMEA2737913) | human oral metagenome | biome: human oral; feature: human-associated habitat; material: dental | place: China | collected 2088 ... | reverse complement strand
GCAGCGACATCCACGATCCCGTGCAGATGTACCTTTCCGACATCTACACCATCGCCGTGAATCTGGCCGGATTGCCCGCCCTGACCCTGCCCGCAGGTTTCAGCAGCAGCGGACTGCCCATCGGCGTGCAATTTATCGGCAACCACTTCTCCGAAGCCAAAATCCTCGGTGCAGCGCATCAAGTACAACTGGCGAGCGATTGGCATACGAAAGCGCCGGAGTTTAAATAAATTTTTGAAGAGAATATAAATTATGATTTCTACGATAGATTTTACAAATAAAATATTTAGCGAAAATCGTGCCCAATTACGGCAAGAAGTAATCCAAGAATTCCTTAAAGAAATGCCAGGTTTTGGTAAAGGAAATGAGGCTTCAAGATATGAGTATAATATCAAGATTATTGGCAAATATAGAATATATTTAAAACGTCCCGCACAATTCAATAATGGATTTGATTTTACCTTAAATGTAGAAGGTATAAATTTTAATCCTAATGGTAGATATACAACTCGACCAACGCATCAGAATATAATTGATGATTTATTTAATAAAAAGAATGAGAACTGCATAGAATATATAAAACTCTTTAGAGAAATTGAAAATATATTTTATTGTAAGTCATTTAATTACAATTACATATTTAACACAGGGATACCAACAGAAATACTCCTTGAATGTATAAAATGGTTATTTATTGAGCAAGATATCACATACTGGAATTATTCAGGTAGAGCAATGCTCTTCAATGCACTTCCAAAACCATGAGTTGCAGGCCGGGCACCCGCACCCGACATCTGCAATAACAACCTCAGCAAAAAAAACCATGAACCCCATCCAAGACTTCGACAACCGCTATTTCCCCGAAGAAACCGAAATCCTCTTCGCCGCTGCCGATTTCGGCACGGTCGAATCCGTGCACCCGCGCATCAAAACCCGCTATGCCCGCCAAGACGGGCTGGCCTACGCCGACTGCGCCACCGGCGCGTGCACCAACGAACCGTGCGACATCAACTGGGCGGACGCGGAAGACGAAGCCGCGGCCAAGCTGCGGCAATTTGAAGCCGGACACACCTACCGCCTGCGCGTGCGCCGCCGCAAACCCGCCACCGCCGAAGCCTTCCCGCACATCGAACCCGAAAGGCTGCCCGAAATCTTCCGCCACAGCTTCATGCTGGTGGACATCCTCGAACGAGACGCCGCCCACCCCGAACTCGACCGCATCGCCGCCGAATACCTGCGCCCCGTAACCTACACCGACGCACGCGGCTGGACATGGACGTTGGACAAAAAATACGGCAGCGGACATTTTTCCGCCACCATCCAATGGCAGGGCGAAGAGCTCAACCTAAGCCTTTATACCGACGGCAACACGCTTTCCGAACACGACTCCACCTTGCAAGACTGCCACCGCTTCTTTGCCGAATACGACCAACGCATAGGCAGCCTGAAAGAATGCATTGCCCAAGAAATGCTCGACACCGCGCACGAACTGGAACAACAGCAGGACGACCCGCCCGCCGAGCCGATAACCGCCGCCGAACTCAAATGCCGCATCTCACCGTTCTCCCTAAAATTCTACGACAACGGCGAATTCCGCATTACCCTCGGCGACGACGACATCTTTTGGCATCACATTATTGATGTGGACGGCAATTTGGACGGAAGATTCCACGAAGTGGGGCTGGACGGCTAAGTCACCCGCAATAAACCTGTCACAAACCCATTCCAAGCAGCCTGCACCCCCAAAAACCCCATGCCACAACCGCCCCAACAATGGACATTTTACCCGCTGTCCCATCCCATTTTTCCAAGCATTATTGATAACAATGCCACAGATGCTGCCATCGTAGTTTGCGCAGTTACCCTGCTGGCAGTGATTGACCATTTTTCCTCCATCGCCACCGGCATCATTGTATTGACCATAATATTGGCCTGGGTGATTTGGCTTTTCCGCCGCAAATGGGCGGTATGGCAATGGTATCGGCAACATGACGAATACATCCGCTTGGGTGATACCGCCCTGCATTTCTGCATTTACCCCCAATCAGGCAGCCTGCACTATGCCGACATCGTGCAAGTCATCCATTGGTATGAAGAACGGACGGGCGAAAACGAAGGGATTTACGACAAAAACATCGGCATTATCATTACCACCCGGCAGCAGCACACCGTCCACCTCAATTTGGAACGCATGGTGCAGGAGAACGACGGCATTTCCTTTGGCGAAAACAGCGGCATCGTCATCCGCGCGTTGGAAGAAAGAATGAAATGGCGAAGACCTGCCGGCCGAATCCGCCCGTAAACTGAAAAGCAGCCTGCATTTTATGTTTCGTGGTGCAGGCTGCCTGAAACCGCCCGCAAAAGCAGCCTGCACATTTTTCACGAAACAAAAAATCATGAAAAACAAACTCTTCCTTCTATACGGCCTCGCCGCTCTTGCCGCAGCCCTCTTCCAACTCGCCCTGTTGCACACCGCCCAAAGTGGCGTGTTTGCCCAAGCCGCATTGTGGCTTGCCGCAGCGGCTGCCCTGTTTGCCGTCTGCCTTCACCGGCAAGCGGCACCGCACCGCACCCGAGTGTACACGCGCAAATTTTTTTACACCGCCGGAAAATATGCGGCGGCGGCCTGCGGCATTTTCCTGTTCAACGCCTTTCTCGCATTCGGCGCGGGCGCAGGCGAAATGCGCCTTGCAGACGCACAACGCTACGCCGCCCTGTCCGAATGCCTGTGGCCGCTGTGCCATTTTTGGCTGGCTGTGCGTCTGTGCCAGGATACGCGCCAACTGCGGCACGATGATTTTCAAGCAGCATAACCGTGCAAAAAGCAGCCTGCACTTCAAAAAAGGACACCCCATGCCCGCCCTAATCCCCGCATTCGCCGCACTCCTGCTCGGTAGCACCTCCGCCGCAGTCTCGGCCAATAGCGACACTTTGTTCTATTGCCAAACCGCCAACGGCAAGCAAGTGCATATCCAACAACACGACGGCAACGTGCGCTACCGCTTTGGCAAAAACCTGACCCACCCCGAACTGGAATTCACACAACCCAAAACCCAGGTTTACCAGCGGAACTTCACGGTCGAGGACAACGGCTACCGTGCCCACGCAAGACAAATGTGGCTGCACAACGGCAATGCGGATTATGTCACCACCGTACTTTACCTTTCAAAAGGAACGGTGTATTCGCTGGGCGTATACCATGACGGCAAAGATGTCGACATTCCCTGCCGACGGCGACATGCCTTTGAAAACATAACGCTCATCGATGTACTGCCTGAACTTCCTGACGATTTTCAAACTGAATAAACAGTTGATTTGTTGGAATAATGATAAGATGAAATGGCATGAAAAGCAGCCTGCACTTTTTTGGAGATGTTGTATTCATTCCGTCCATCAAAGTGGCTTGCCATGATAAAAAAATAAAAATCCTGCCAGAATTATTAAATAATTCAAAACATTTAAAAAGAAAAAATTCAGGATAATCAAGAAGAAATAGTCTATTTTCTTATCGTTTCTTTTGAATAAGAAAACCAACTGAATAAAACACAAAATCCACAATGGGTAAATGATGGGGACGGTCCAATCCTCTCCCTGAATAAGATAAAGGAATAAATGCCAAATTTTATCCCCCACTTCCCCTTTTCCATTAGGCAGCACATGCATTAAAACGGATAAGATAAGGATATATAATGTTACGCCTAAATTAATTCTTTTAAAATCAAACATAATTAATGTATCCATATAGAAAAAAGGCTATCATGATATTTGCTCAAAACAGCGTTTTAATCTCCTTCCTAAAAATAGAACCCAATATCCGACCAATCCCAGCAAGATGGAAATAAGGGCATAAACCGCAGAATAACTGTGCAAACCCGTAATGAATATCGTCATGAAGCCTATGCATATTGCCAATATCAAAAATAAATAGATTACACCGATACACCAATATGAAGACACTAACCCAACTATAAAATATGCACCATAGACAATCAAATTTTAATGATTAATACCCAAAGAACCTATTAAATTAGATTGAAATTGAAGCAATAAAATATTGTCTAATACAAAAATAATGATTATATTTAATAATTTGACCATCTTACTTGAAAACATGGCTGTGCCTTATTTTTTATAATAAAACATAATTTCTATAATCCAATCCTGCCGATTGATTTATTAAGCCAACCATTAAACTGGCCAAACCCAATTTTGACGAATAGAATCCAATCCGCGTCTTCTATTGCTTATTTTTCTTAAAAAAGAACTTGGGAAACAGATAAATCCATTGGAAATAAAATGCAACCGTTGCTACTGAATAGCATATAAATAATAGGATTAAATTAGTGCCGGTGAAATTGCTTAAATTCGGAAAGAGAAAATTGAGCATTAGTACGGTGATAAAAATTGCTGCTGTGCCCAACGGGAAACTTAAATACAAAGGAAGAAGAAAATATTTCAAATACATTTCCGCCATCAAATAACGCTCTGTATTGAAAAAATCAAAAATGAAACAGATGATTACAGAAATATTGATGATTCCCCAGACAAATAGCATAATCTTACGGTATTTCCTCGTTTCCATTTTCAAAAATCCTCCTGCATAATCTTTTATCAGCCCTCAATATACGGCCAGTATACTCCAGGCAATCTGCTCCCAAAAATTTTATCGGCATCACATCCTTTCGGCTTCACGGAACTCATAAATGGCCCTATCATCCACATAAACAAGAAATACGAAACGGCAAGCCCACCATGACCATTTTGCAAAAATTCATCAATGCCATTTGTGAAAGCGGCGTATTAGACCAGTTGGTATAATTCTCCTTTCTCGTGCAAATTCAATGCAAATCCAACCCAAAAAGCAGCCTGCACTTCATTTTCCAAAGTGCAGGCTGCTTTTCATGCCGCCAAAAACCCTTCCCTGCTGCCCAGCCAGCGTTGCAAATGCTGCGCCACAATTTCAGGCTCGTCCGCCATCAAATCCGCCGCCACCCGCCGCGCCGCTTCCAGTAAATGTATGTCGGTCTGCAAATCGGCAAAACGCAGCATGGGCACGCCGCTTTGCCGCGCCCCCAAAAATTCGCCCGGCCCGCGGATTTCCAAATCCTGTTTCGCAATTTCAAAGCCGTCCGTGTGTTCGCGCACCACTTTCAGCCGCGCGCGCGCCAATGCGCTCAACGGCTCGGCAAACATCAGCACGCACGAACTGGCCGCCGCACCGCGCCCCACCCTGCCGCGCAACTGGTGCAACTGCGCCAAGCCCATCCGCTCGGCGTGCTCAATCACCATCAGGCTGGCATTGGGCACGTCCACGCCCACTTCAATCACCGTGGTCGCCACCAAAACATGCAGCCTGCCGGCAATAAATTCCGCCATCACCGCCGCTTTTTCCGCCGCCTTCATGCGCCCGTGCACCAAACCGACCGACAACCCGGGCAAAGCAGCCTGCAACCGCGCCAACGTGTCAGTGGCCGTTTGCAGTTGCAGCGCCTCGCTTTCCTCAATCAGCGGGCAAACCCAATAAACCTGCTGCCCTTTCTGGCAGGTGTTCAACACAAAACCCTCCACGTCGTGGCGGCGCACCTGATTGACCAGCAGCGTTTTAATCGGCGTGCGGTTCGGCGGCAACTCGTCAATAGACGACACGTCCAAATCGGCATAAAAACTCATGGCCAGCGTGCGCGGAATCGGCGTTGCCGACATCATCAACTGGTGCACTTCGCGCCCTTTGTTTTTCAATGCCAGCCGTTGCGCCACGCCAAAACGGTGCTGCTCGTCCACAATCACCAAGCCGAGCTGCCGGAACGCCACATCGTCCTGAAACAGCGCGTGCGTTCCCACCGCCACACGTATCCGGCCGTCTGCCAGCGCAGCTTTGGCCTGCTCTTTTTCCTTTTTCTTCAAACTGCCGGACAACCATGCCACTGTCAGCCCCAAAGGTTCCAGCCATTGGCGGAATTTCACGAAATGCTGTTCCGCCAAAATTTCGGTGGGCGCCATAATCGCCACCTGCACTTCTTGCGCACTTTCCAGTGCCGTTAATGCGCTCAATGCGGCCACAATGGTTTTGCCGCTGCCCACATCGCCCTGCAACAAGCGGTGCATGGGCGTGCTTTGCGCCAAATCGGCACGGATTTCGCCGCACACGCGCTCCTGCGCCGCCGTTAAACGGAACGGCAGGTTGCCCAACAGTGCGCGACAAAGCCGTCCGTCACCCGAAAGCGGCATGGCCTGCCCGTGTTGGCGCCGCTGCCGCGCCAAGCGCATCGATAATTGTTGCGCCAGCAATTCGTCAAATTTCAGCCGCTGCCATTCGGGCAAGGTGCCGCTGCCCAACTGCCCGGCAGACAGATGTGGCGGCGGATAGTGCAGCGTGCGCAGGCTTTCGGCCAACGTGGGCAGCCGCAAATCGTTCAGCACGCGTGCGGGCAAGATTTCGTGCATGTCCACCTGCGCCAATGCAGCCTGCACGGCTTTGCGCAGCACGGGTTGGGTCAGGCCGTTGGTGGTGGGGTAGATGGGTGTCAAACTAGTGGCCAGCGCTTGTTTTTCGGGCGATTTAATCTTCGGGTGTATCATCTCGCAGCGCTCATAACCGCGCTTGATTTCGCCCAACGCGCGCACCCGCTGCCCCGTCGCCAGCTGCTTTTGGTGGCTGGGATAAAAATGGATAAACCGCAGATTCAGTATCGCGCCGTCATCGCCTTTTATCTGCGCTACCAATTGTTTGCGCGGCTTGAACTGCACTTCCTGATGCAGCACTTCACCCTCCACTTGGCACACTTCGCCCAGCGGCGCGGCGGAAATGGGGACGATTTTCGTCTCGTCCTCATAACGCAGCGGCAGGTGCAGCGCCAAATCCCACGCGGTGTTCAGGTGCAGCTTTTCCAGTTTGCGCGCGGTGGTGTCGGTGATGTGTAACTGCTGGCGGACTTCGGGCAACATATCGGTCAGGGGTTTTAAATTTCGGGTAAAACGGCATTATAGCCAATGGCATAGCCGATTCAAATAAAAAATACCGCCGCCGCTATGCCAGATACAAAAAAGCAGCCTGCACTTCATTTTCCAAGTGCAGGCTGCTTTTGAGTCGGGAGACTAACCGCCTTCTTGTGCCACGGCATTCATATTCGGTTGCAGCACAATCAGTTCATCCACCGGGCCGATGGCTTTCACATCTTTGTTCGGATAATCCAGATGGTGCAGGAAATAACGGATACAGTTCAAACGCGCGCGTTTTTTGTCGTCCGATTTGATAATCGCCCAAGGCGCGTCTTTGGTGTGCGTATGGAAGAACATGGCGTTTTTCGCTTCGGTATAAGCATCCCAGCGGTCAAGCGACTGCACATCGACGGGCGACAGTTTCCAGTGTTTCAGCGGGTCGGAATAGCGCGATACAAAACGGCGCAGCTGCTCTTCGCGCGATACGGAGAACCAGAATTTGAACAAATGCACGCCGCTGGCCACCAGCATTCTTTCCAATTCGGGCGCTTGGCGCATAAACAGCAAATATTCCTGCGGTTCGCAGAAGCCCATCACGCGCTCGACGCCGGCGCGGTTGTACCAAGAACGGTCGAAAAACACCATTTCGCCCGCAGTGGGCAGGTTTTGGATATAGCGTTGGAAATACCATTGGCCGCGTTCGGTTTCAGTGGGTTTTTCCAATGCCACCACGCGTGCGCCGCGCGGATTCAGATGCTCCATATACCGCTTAATCGTGCCGCCCTTGCCTGCGGCATCGCGTCCTTCAAACAGGCTCACAATGCGCTGGCCGCTTTCTTTCACCCAGCTTTGCACTTTCAAAAGCTCGATTTGCAGCTTTTTCTTTTCTTTTTCGTACACGCGGCGGCTCATGCGCGTTTTGTACGGATAATCCGCAGGCAGCGGTGCAGAATCGCTGTCTTCCTTGCTGACCTGGCCTTGGTATTTCAGCACCATTTCCTCAAACACTTGCAGGCTGCTTTGCTGGTCGCCCAGTTCTATTTTTTCAAAAGGTTGGAGTTGCTTCTCGCTCATAATGTTTCCTCAGGTTGGTTAAATCTTGCAAATAAAAACCGATATGTGTTGTCGGTTGTAGTTTAACCTTTTTTTACATCTCCAAACAGGGAATTACCCCGTTTATTTGCGCTATATCAAATAAAGCAGCCTGCACTGTAGCAATGACGGTGCAGGCTGCTTTTTTTCGTTTACAATTCAAAATCTTCCAAATCTTCCGTTTTCACTTCCGCGTCAATCTGGCCGATGAGGTAGGACGAAATCTCCACTTCCTGCGGCGCCACTTGCACATTGTCGGACGAAAGCCATGCGTTAATCCACGGAATCGGGTTCTGCGTCGCCTTTGGAAACGCCACCGGCAAACCCACCGCCAACATGCGGTGGTTGGTGATGTATTCGACATATTGGCACAGAATGTCTTTGTTCAGCCCAATCATCGAACCGTCTTTAAACAGATAGCTGGCCCATTCTTTTTCCTGTTCGGCGGCTTTCACAAACAAATCGAAACATTCCTGCTGCAAGTCTTGGGCGATTTGCGCCCATTCCGCGCCTTCCGAACCGCCGCGCATCAGATTGAGCATGTGTTGCGTACTGGTCAGGTGCAGCGCCTCGTCCCGTGCAATCAGTTTGATGATTTTGGCATTGCCTTCCATCAGTTCGCGCTCGGCAAAGGCAAACGAGCAGGCAAACGATACATAAAAGCGGATGGCTTCCAGCACGTTCACGCACATCAGGCACAGATACAGCTTTTTCTTCAATTCGTGCAGCGAAACTTCCACCGTTTCGCCGTTTACCGTGTGCGTGCCTTCGCCCAACAGGTTGAAATATTGCGTGTATTCAATCAAATCGTCATAGTAGCAGGCAATGTCTTCGGCACGCGCCAAAATGTATTCGTTCTGCACGATATCATCAAACACGACCGACGGGTCGTTCACAATATTGCGGATGATGTGCGTGTAGCTGCGCGAGTGAATCGTCTCGAAAAACGCCCATGTTTCAATCCATGTTTCCAGTTCGGGAATCGACACCAGCGGCAAAAAGCCCACGTTCGGACTGCGCCCCTGAATGCTGTCGAGCAGCGTTTGGTATTTCAGATTGCTGATGAAAATGTGCTTTTCGTGCTCGGGCAGATTGGCATAATCAATGCGGTCGCGCGACAAATCGACCTCTTCCGGCCGCCAGAAAAAGGAGATTTGCTTTTCAATCAAATTTTCAAAGGTAATATATTTCTGCTGGTCGTAACGCGCCACATTCACCGGCTGGCCGAAAAACATGGGCTCGGTCAAAGGGTCGTTGGGATTTTTGCTGAAAGTGCTGTACTGCATGACCAAATGTTCGCAAGACATGATTTGGTTCCTTTCCTATTAATCATCAATCTTTTGATAAATTTTAACGCTGTTTTACACGCGCCTGACATTGTGTGCAGGGCGGAATATAACACATTTCGAATGAATTTTTAATGGAATTTGGTTGGCCCTCAAAGCAGCCTGCACCTGCACGGAAGGCGGATTTTCGCGTACAATAGCCATTTTTGTTTCCCGCGGGAACTGCTTAAAAATGTTGAATACCGAACCATTATTGACCAAACAGGAAATAACCGAACTCAAAGCGCGCGCCCACCACCTGAATCCGGTGGTGATGGTGGGGCAAAAGGGTTTGACCGATGCCGTGATTGCCGAAACGCGGCAGGCCTTGCACGCCCACGAACTGATTAAAGTGCGCGTGTTCGGCGATGACCGCATGGAGCGCATCGCCATCTGCGAAACATTGTGCGCGGCCACCGGAGCGCAACTGGTGCAGCACATCGGCAAACTGCTGGTGCTGTTCCGCCGCCGCACGGAAGACGATACCGATACGGCGCAATAACCGAACCGCCGCCTGCTGAATGTTAATGTGCAGGCTGCTTTTTTCACTCCCGACCACCCGCCACACCGCCATGTCTGTTACCAGCCACACCATCGTTACCCCGCAAATCTTATCGTTCGACACGCCATTCACACTGCAAAACGGGCAAACCCTGCCGCGTTTCGAGCTGATGGTGGAAACCTACGGCGAACTGAATGCCGACAAATCCAACGCAGTTTTGATTTGCCACGCGCTTTCCGGCACGCACCACGCCGCCGGACGGCACAGCGCGGACGACAAATATCCGGGCTGGTGGGACAACATGATTGGCGCTGGCAAACCCATCGACACGGACAAATTTTTCGTAGTAGCGCTGAACAATTTGGGCGGCTGCGCAGGCAGCACCGGGCCTTTGAGCACCAATCCCGAAACAGGGCGGCAATACGGCGCGGATTTCCCGATGGTCACCGTGTCCGACTGGGTGAACAGCCATGCCCTGCTGGCCGACCGCTTGGGCATTGCGCAATGGGCGGCCGTGGTGGGCGGCAGCTTGGGCGGCATGCAGGCGCTGCAATGGACGATGACCTTCCCCGAACGGGTGCGCCATGCGCTGGTGATTGCCTCCGCGCCGCGTTTGAGTACGCAAAACATCGCGTTCAACGATGTGGCGCGCCAAGCCATCCTGACCGACCCCGATTTCCACGAAGGACACTACGCGCAATACGGCACCAAGCCGCGCCGAGGTTTGCGCATTGCCCGCATGATGGGGCACATCACCTATCTGGCAGAACACGGATTGGGCAAAAAATTCGGCCGCACCCTGCGCGACGGCAGCCTGCACTATCATTACGACGTGGATTTCGAAGTGGAAAGCTATCTGCGCTACCAAGGCGACAAATTCTCCGAACGCTTCGATGCCAACACCTACCTGCTGATGACCAAAGCCTTGGACTATTTCGACCCCGCCGCCGAATACGGCAACGATTTGCAGGCTGCTTTGAGCCGCGTCCAAGCCGATTTTTTCGTGGCCAGCTTCAGCACCGACTGGCGTTTCCCGCCCGCACGTTCGCACGAATTGGTCAAAGCCCTAGTGGCCAACCGCAAAAACGTGCAATATATCGAAGTCGAATCCGTCCACGGACACGATGCCTTCCTAATGGAAGACAAGCCGTATATCGAAGGCGTGCGCGCGTATATGCGCAATATTAAGGTCGGCTCATGAAAAACACATTCATCGGCATCCTACTGCTGGCCGTCATCGCCGTGGCCTATACGCAAATCCCATGGCAATGGCGGCGCTATAAAGACATCGAAAACGGCAACACCCTGATTCAACAGCTGGAAACCTACCGCCGGCAGCACAACAGGCTGCCCGAACCCCACGAAGAAGCGCTGCTGATTCAGCTCGGCTTCCACAAAAACAAACAAGGCTGGCAGCCGAACTACCAAAAAACCGGCAGCAACGGCTACCTCATCATTTATAAAGACGGTTTCGCGCCGCCCTATTTGCAGTACCGCTCCGACACAGACAAACCCGAATGGGCGCTGGCCGAATAACCCGAAAGCAGCCTGCACCCCCCATGGTTTTGCAGCCTGCTTCAAATGCATAACGCATACCGTATGAAACGCTCCCTATTGGCCGCCGTCCTGCTGGCCGCCTGCACCCAGACGCGCTTTGAGCACCATCCGTCCGGCAGCACGGACTGGATGACCGGCTCGTTCCTGCGCAAACACGCCCAATGCAGAACCGTCCGCCCGAACGGCCAACCCGATGCGGAAGCACCCTGCCTGATTTACCACCTCCCGCCGATGCCGGACGCATCGCCCAAAACCGCACTGGGCCGCCATTTTGTGCAGATTGAATTTTCCGACCGCCGCCGTGTGCAAATCCCGCTCATCGCCGACCGCCGCCACCAACTGTCTTTCCCAACGGGCGGCGATTCGGGCATACAGCCGCAAGGCAACGGTTGGACACGCTTCCGACTCGCCGATGAAGGCGGCACACGCAGCGTGTTCGACAGCGACACACAGATATTGGATTATCTGAACCGCAACCGCTGACACAGCATTTCAGGCAGCCTGCACCACCCCGAAAGCACACCATGACTTTAAGAGACGACCTACAACTCATCTACGACTGGATACCCCAAAACGCCCATGTGCTCGACTTGGGCTGCGGCGACGGCGAACTGCTCGGCGCACTCATGCGGCACAAACACTGCACCGGCTACGGCATCGAAATCGACCCCGACAGCGTGCAGGCTGCTTTGGCGCGCGGCGTGAACGTGATTCAGGCCGACTTGGAACGCGGGCTGGCCGCATTTGCCGACCACAGCTTCGACATCATCGTATTGAGCCAAACCATCCAAGCAATGCAGAACACCGAAACCATCCTGCGTGACCTGACCCGCATCGCCCGGCAGGCCATCGTCTCCTTCCCCAATTTCGGTTATTGGAAAAACCGCCTGCAAATCGCGCTGGGCGGGCACATGCCCGTGTCTGAACGCATGCCTTATCAGTGGTACAACACGCCCAACATCCACTGGTGCACGCTGCAAGACTTCGACCGACTCTGCGCCCAAAACCACATCCGCGTCCTCGAACGCGCCGTCATGACCGGCGGGCAGCGCATCCGACATCTCCCCAATCTGCTCGGCAGCCTCGCGTTTTACCGCGTCGGCTGATTTCCGCATCCACAGGTGGCCTTATGCTTTTATTCATTGACAACTACGACAGCTTTACCTACAACATCGTGCAATATCTGGCGCAGCTCGGACAAGACGTTGCCGTACGCTGCAACGATGAAATCACGCTGGACGAAATCGCCGCCATGAAGCCGCAATACCTGTTCATCGGCCCCGGCCCCTGCGCGCCGAAAGACGCGGGCATTTCGGTGGCCGCCATCCGGCATTTCGCCGGGCAAATCCCGATTTGCGGCATCTGCCTTGGGCATCAGGCCATCGGCGAAGCGTTCGGCGGCAACATCGTCCGCGCCAAAACCTTAATGCACGGCAAAACCTCGCCCGTGTTCCACCACGGCAGCGGCATGTTCCAAGCATTGCCCAACCCCGTAACCTGCACGCGCTACCACAGCCTGGTCATCGACCGCGCCACCCTGCCCGAATCGCTCGCCGTCAGCGCGTGGACGGCGGACGAAGAAATCATGGGCGTGCGCCACCGACAGCACCCGATTGAAGGCGTACAGTTCCACCCCGAAGGGCTGCTCACTGAACACGGGCACGATATGCTGCGCAATTTCCTGCACGAATTTGCCGATTTTGCCGCACAGCACTAATGGCACACCGTGCAGGCTGCTTTTTCAAGCGGACGACACATGAACATCCTTATCACCGGCGGCGCAGGCTTTATCGGTTCCGCGCTGATACGCCACCTTATCCGCCACACCGACCACCGCGTCATCAACGTGGACAAGCTCACCTACGCAGGCAATTTGGACAATCTGGCCGATGTCCAAAGCAGCCTGCACTATTCGTTTGAACGCGCCGATATTGCCTGCCGCAGCAGCCTTGACCGCATTTTCGCCCGCCACCGCCCGCACGCCGTGGTGCATTTGGCCGCCGAAAGCCATGTCGATAAAAGCATTGCCGATGCGGGCGACTTTATCCGTACCAACCTGGTCGGCACGTTCACGCTGCTCGAAGCCGCGCGGTATTATTGGCAGGCGCTGCCCGAAGCCGAACGCGCCCGCTTCCGCTTCCACCACGTTTCCACCGACGAAGTATACGGCGACTTGGGCGGTGGCAGCACCGATAAATTCACCGAAACCACGCCTTACGCGCCCTCCAGCCCCTATTCCGCCAGCAAAGCCGGCAGCGACCACCTCGTCCGCGCCTGGCAACGCACCTACGGCCTGCCCACCCTGGTCACCCACAGCACCAACAATTACGGCAGCCGCCAGTTCCCCGAAAAACTCATTCCGCACATGATTTTGAACGCGCTTTCCGGCCGGCCGCTGCCCGTGTACGGCGACGGACGGCAAATCCGCGACTGGCTGTATGTCGATGACCACGCACGCGCGCTCTATTGCGTACTCACGCACGGCACCGTCGGCGAAACCTACCATATCGGCGGCAGCGGCGAGCGGCGGAATATCGACGTTGTCCATGCCGTTTGCGACCTGTTGCAGGAACTTGTGCCCCACAAACCGCCGCACATCGCCCATTACCGCGATTTGATTACCCACGTTGCCGACCGCGCCGGGCACGATGTGCGCTATGCGGTGGATACGCGCAAAATCCGCCGCGAACTGGGCTGGCGGCCGCAGGAAATCTTTGAAAGCGGGCTGCGCCAAACCGTGCAGTGGTATTTGGACAACGAACGCTGGTGGCGGCGGATACAGGACGGCAGCTACCGCGTTGCCGAAGAGCTGACGGAACGCTAAAAAGCAGCCTGCACTTTTGCGCAACCAGGCGTGCAGGCTGCTTTTCGGATTTCGGCAATACCGATAGCCCAAAATTTTTTCAAATACACATTTGCAGGCTGCTTTTCAGATTTCCCAAAAGCAGCCTGCACCCGAAAGGCCGATATGAAAGGCATCCTCCTTGCCGGCGGTTTGGGCACGCGCCTGTATCCCAGCACGCGCGGCATTTCCAAGCAGCTCTTGCCCGTGTACGACAAGCCCATGATTTATTATCCGCTGTCCGTGCTGATGCTGGCGGACATCCGCGACATCCTGGTCGTTACCACGCCCGAAGACCTGCCTGCCTTCCGCCGTTTGCTGGGAGACGGCAGCGATTTCGGCATCCGCCTGCAGTATGCCGTGCAGCCGCAGCCCGAAGGATTGGCGCAGGCGCTGCTGATTGCCGAACCGTTTATTGACGGCGACCCGATTTGCCTGGTGCTGGGCGACAATATTTTTTACGGACAATCGTTTACGCAAATGCTGCAACAGGCGGCGGCGCAAACGCACGGCGCAACCGTGTTCGCCTATCCCGTGCAAAATCCCGAACGCTTCGGCGTGGTGGAACTGGACGATGATTTCCGCGCCGTCGCCATTGAAGAAAAGCCCGCGCAGCCGAAATCCGAATGGGCGGTGACGGGGCTGTATTTTTATGACGGGCGCGCCGTGGAATGGGCCAAACGCCTGCAACCGTCCGCGCGCGGCGAATTGGAAATCAGCGATTTGAACCGCCTGTATCTGGCCGAAGGCAGCCTGCACGTGCAACGGCTGGGGCGCGGTTTCGCATGGCTGGACACGGGCACGCACGAAAGCCTGCACGATGCCGCCGCCTTTGTCCGCACCGTGCAAAACGTGCAAAACCTATACATTGCCTGTTTGGAAGAAATCGCATGGCGCAAAGGCTGGCTGACCACGGAGCAAGTGCTCGCTCTGGCCGTACCCATGCGGAAAACGGCATACGGGCAATATCTGCTGCGGCTGGCAGGTGCATGAAACCGGCGAAAGTGCAGGCTGCTTTTGGATTCGGATGGCCGCCCCGCCGCCGCACCACGGAAACACCACCATGAAATACCTGATTACCGGCGCGGGTGGACAAATCGGCAGCCGCCTGACCGCCCTGCTGCACGGCAAAGCCGACGTGTTCGCCGCCGACCGCCGCACGCTGGACATCACGCGGCGCGACGACGTGTTGCAGGCTGCCCTCGCCTTCCGCCCCGATGTTATCATCAATGCCGCCGCCTATACCGCCGTGGACGATGCCGAACGCGAACCCGAAGCCGCATTTGCCGTGAATGCGGCGGGCGCGGCGCACTTGGCGCAGGCGGCGCAAACCGTCGGCGCAGTGATGGTGCAGATTTCCACCGATTATGTTTTTGACGGCTGCCGCGCCGCGCCTTACCGAGAAACCGACCTGCCCTCGCCGCTGAACGTGTACGGCCAAAGCAAATATGCCGGCGAACAAGCGGTGCAGGCTACCTGCGCGCGCCACCTGATTGTCCGCACCGCATGGGTGTTCGGCAAACACGGCGGCAACTTCGTCAAAACCTTGCTGCAGCTGGGACGGCGGCAGCCTGTGCTGAACATGGTGGACGACCAGCGCGGCAACCCGACTTATGCGGACGACGCGGCGGCAGCTTTGTTGCACATGGCAGAACAGGCCGCACAGGGCAAAGCCGCTTGGGGCGTGTACCATTTTGCCGGCGATACGGCGGTGTCGCGCGATGAATTTGCCCGCGCCGTTTTGGTGCAGGCTGCCGCACAAGGGCTGCTGCCGCGCGTGCCGGACGTGCGCCCCGTTTCCAGCCGCGATTATCCGTCCGCCGCCGAGCGCCCTGCCGATTCCCGCCTGGACTGCCGCAAAGTGCAGGCTGCTTTCGGCATCGCCCCCAGCGACTGGCGGGCGGCATTGCACGATTTGAGCGATTATTTTGATTAACGGAAACAGAGCCCAATGAACGCCTCCCCCACCCGCCTGTCCGATGTGAAACGCATCGACCCGCACATCTTCCGCGATTCGCGCGGCTTTTTTATGGAAACGTTTCGCCACGACTGGTTTTGCGAACACGTTGCCGAGCGCGTGTTCGTGCAGGAAAACCACAGCCAGTCGCACCAGGGCGTGCTGCGCGGCCTGCATTACCAAACCGAAAACACGCAGGGCAAACTGGTGCGCGTTACCGCTGGCCGCGTGTTTGACGTGGCGGTGGACATGCGGCAGGATTCGCCCACCTTCGGGCAATGGGCGGCGGAAATCCTATCGGCCGAAAACGGGCGGCAACTCTGGCTGCCCGAAGGCTTCGCGCACGGCTTTTATGTGCTGGACGGCCCGGCAACGCTGCTGTATCACTGCACCGACTACTACAACCCGTCCGCCGAGCAAACGCTGCGCTGGGACGACCCGCACGTCGGCATAACATGGCCGTTGCAAGGCGCGCCGCTGCTGTCGCCCAAAGACGCGCAAGGCAAAGATTGGGCGCAGGCACCAAAGCTGGCGTGCCGATAAAAAAGCAGCCTGCACCAGTTTAATTTTATAATACAAATAGTTAATTCACACAGAAAGCAGCCTGCACATGTTAATCGCCCTCAACAAACCTTATGGCGTGATTTGCCAATTCAGCCCGCACGAAAAACACCGCTCGCTCAAAGACTTCATGCCTGTGCCCAACGTTTACCCCGCCGGCCGGCTGGACACCGACAGCGAAGGCCTGCTGCTGCTCACCGACGACGGACGGCAGCAGGCGCGCATTGCCAATCCGCGTTTCAAACTGACTAAAACCTACTGGGCGCAACTGGAAGGCAGCCCCGACGACGAACAACTGGCGTTGTTGCAGCAGCCTTTGGATTTGGGCGATTTCGTTGCGCAGCCTGCACGCATCCGCCTGCTGGACGAACAGGAAACCGCGCGAATCTGGCAGCGCGACCCGCCCATCCGCGTGCGCAAAAGTGTGCCCGATTTCTGGCTGCAAATTCAAATCTGCGAAGGAAAAAACCGCCAAGTGCGGCGGATGACGGCCAAAGCGGGTTATCCCTGCCTGCGGCTGATTCGGGTCGGCATCGGCAGGGTAAACCTGTTTGATTTGGGCATAGAATTAGGGCAATGGAGAGAATGTCCCACATTGCCCTGATTAGGTTGAATCAATTATAAATACACAATTTCGCCCGAACGGCCGCGGCTTTCCGCACTGGCCCACCACACGAATTGCGGCGTGATGTCGCTCATATTTTTGCGCTCCTCAGCCGCTTCGCCCGGATGGGTTTTGATGCGCTGTGGCGAATTGATGGAACCGGGCACCAGCACATTGGCGCGCAAATGCTCGAAGCGCTCCCATTCGTCGGCCGCCACGCGGCACAGATAATTCAGCGCAGCTTTCGATGCGCCGAATCCGCCCCAATAGGCCTGCGGTGTTTCGCCGTGGCTCTCGCCGACAAAAATCACCGAAGCATCGGGCGATGTTTTCAGCATGGGCAGCATGGCGCGCGTCAAAGCCATCGGTGCCACGGTATTGATGCGGTATTGGTTCACCCATTCATTCACTGTTTGGAAATCCAGCGGTGACAAGGCATAAAAATAGCTGGCGCAATGAATGATACCGTCCAAACGGCCTTCGGTGGCGGCGGCCACTGTCTGCGCCAACTGCTCGAATTCTTTTTCCTGCGCCGGCATCATGTCAAACACGATGGCATAAGGCTCGGGGCCGCCGGCCGACACAATTTCGTCATACACGGTTTCCAGCTTCTTCTGGCTGCGCGCCAACAACACCACGGTGGCACCGGCCGCTGCACAGGCTTTGGCCACTTCCGCACCCAATCCCTGCGATGCGCCTGTAACGAGCAAGACTTTTTCTTTTAACGAGGCTTGGTTCATTTTCACATTCCTTATTCTGTGGGAAAGGCTGCCTTCAAAAAGCAGCCTGCACCCCGTGATATTTACGAAATCCCCTGCTTCATGCGGGTCAGTTCGTTCTCATGCTCTTCTTCCCATTCCACTTTTTCGCCACGCAGCAACGCTTGCAGCATGTTTTTGGTTTCCGTATCCGTTTCTTTGAATACTTCAATCATTTTTTCATTGGCAAACAGCGGGATATTCGGGTCGTACACATCCGCCACACGGTCGGACAGATAGCGGTCGCGCGCCGCATAAAACTTGCTCAATTCGCGCGCCTGTTCGGGCGACAAACCCATTTTTTCCAGCGCAATCCGTCCGCCGCGCATGGCCGAATCCACTATCTCGCGGATGATATAGTTCGCGCCTGCATGGTGCAAATCATAAGCATGCATACGGTCATATGCGCGCGCCATAATCGGCAGTTTGGGATAATGGCGGCGCACATATTCCACAATTTCCGTGCTTTTCTTTTTATCGCCCAGCGTAACCACCAACAGTTTTGCACGCCCCAAACCGATGCTGCCCAGCAATTCGGGGCGCGAAGCATCGCCGTAATACGTTTTAATGCCGATTTTGGCCAAGCCTTCCACCATTTCGGCGTGGTTGTCAATTACCGTGGTGTGATAGCCGCAGGACGTCAGCATGCTGTTGATGTGCTGGCCGAAGCGCCCGTGGCCCAACACGATAACGGGATTTTCTTCATGAATCTGGTCTTGCTCGCGCTCTTCGTTTTCCGCAACAATGGAACGCGGCACAAACACTTTGTCATACAGGATAAACAGCAGCGGCGTCAGCACCATCGACAACGCCACCACCAGGCTGATGCGGTCATTTACTGCCTTTGGCAAGACATGGTTCTGTTTCGCGATGGACAGCAGCACGAAACCGAATTCACCCGCCTGTGCCAAGCTCAAGCCAAACAGCTTTGCAGCCAACGGCGGCAGGCGGAACAGTTTACCCAAACACCACAAAATCACGCCTTTTACCAACAGCAAACCCAGCGTCATGCCGATGATGGGGAAAAACTGGTTCTTCAGCAGGGTGAAATTCATGCCTGCGCCCACCGTGATAAAAAACAGCCCCAAAAACAAACCCTTGAACGGTTCCAAATGGCTTTCCATTTCGTGGCGGTAATTGCTGTTGGCCAATGCGACACCGGCAATGAACGCGCCCAAGGCAGGCGATAATCCCACCAGCGACATGAGCGTGGCAATGCCGACCACCAATGCCAGCGTGAACACCATAAACATTTCATGCACATGGCGCTTGCTGATGAAGCGGAACACCAAGGGCACGATATAGCGCACCGCCACGATAATCACGGCAATGGCGGCAACGCTGACCAGCGCCACCACCCAACCGGGCTGATGCTCAAGCAAATCGATACCGGCATGACCGGCAGCTGCATTTTTGGCATGGTGAGACGTGGCCAACAAAGGCAGCAAGGCCAGCATGGGAATGGCGGCAACGTCTTGAAACAGCAAAACGGCAAAACCCGCCTGGCCGCCCTGCGTGGACAATAATTGTTTTTCGTTGAATGTTTGCAGCACGATGGCGGTGGACGACAAGGCCAGAATACAGCCGACGGCGACGCCAACCTGCCACGAATAGCCCAACGCATAAGCGATGCCCGCCACGGCCGCCAAAGACAGGCCAACCTGCAACCCGCCCAGCCCCAAAAGTTTATGGCGCAGCTGCCACAGCATTTGCGGCGCGAGTTCCAAACCGACCAAAAACAACATCATCACCACACCGAATTCGGCAATATGCTGAATCGATTCGGTTTCCTTGCCCACTAATCCCAGCATCGGGCCAATCATGATGCCCGCCATCAAATAACCCAAGACGGAACCCAAACCTAATTTTTGGGACAGCAACACAGCGGCAACTGCAAATGCGAGATAGGTAAATGCGGCAAGTAAAATCGTGGTCATGGCGTTTCTTTGGCAGCGGTGGTTTATATAAGGTTCATATTTGGGGAATTATATCATAAATCATACTGTTATCCTAGTATTTTCCTCCGGCGCAATGCCGGTTTCATACTATCTTTCCTGCTGTTTTATGAACGGTTTTGCCCTATTTTCTTTTGAAAAAAGCAGCCTGCACTTTCCATACGGATTAAAAGTGCAAGCTGCTTTTAAATGATGGTGCGTTGCATTCTATACACACACAAATTGCCCGACAAAGCACATCTGCCCCGCAAACCGCCGATAGTTGGCAAAAGCAGCCTGCACTTTATTCGGGCGCAAAAAAATGGTGTGGAATCTCTCCACACCAAAACACACACACATCAAGAGGAAAATCTAAACAAACAACTACATGGAGAAACCGTGCAGGCTGCTTATTCGATGGTTGGATTATAAAGTAATCTCTCGAATACGTATTGATGCAAATCAACTCCGCGCCAGTTATCCCCTTTTTTCCGCTGCCGTAGTGAAAGCCGTGCGAATTCGCTATAATCCGCCATTTGAACATTCACCACAAGGCGAACCTTATGCTGCTCGGCGTTAATATCGACCATGTTGCCACTTTGCGCAATGCGCGTGGCGTTTCCTATCCCAGCCCGCTGGAAGCCGCTTTGATTGCGGAAACGCATGGCGCGGATTTGATTACCCTACACTTGCGCGAAGACCGCCGCCATATCAAAGATGCCGATGTGGCTCTGATTAAACAGGCCATCCGCACGCGCATGAACCTGGAAATGGCGATGACGGAGGAAATGCTGGCGCACGCGCTGCGCATCCGTCCGGAAGACGTGTGCATCGTGCCGGAAAAACGCGCTGAAGTAACGACCGAAGGTGGATTGGATGTGATTGGGCAGGCGGGCAAGGTGCGCCATTATGTTTACGAATTGCAGGCTGCCTCGATTCGCGTTTCCATTTTTATTGCGCCGGATAAGCCACAGATTCAAAAGGCATTCGATATGGGCGCGCGCGTGGTCGAACTGCATACCGGCGCGTATGCCGATGCTGCCACGCCCGAACAGCGCCGGCATGAATTGCAGCGCATTCGGGAAGCCGCGCAATTTGCCGCGCAACTGGGCATGACTGTAAATGCGGGACACGGCCTGACCATTCATAATGTTGCGCCCATCGCCCAAATTCCCGAAATTGTGGAGCTGAACATCGGGCATTCGCTCATCGCGCAGGCGGTGTTCTTGGGGCTGCCGCAAGCCATCGCGCAAATGAAAGAAGTGATATATCGGGCACGTAACGGATTGGCCGCATGATTTACGGCATCGGCACGGATATTGTGGCGGTTGAACGGATTGCCCTGCTACACCAAAAATATGGCAGCGCGCTGGCACGACGTATTTTAAGCCCGCAAGAACTGGAACAATGTGCAGGCTGCTTGGACGAAGTGCGCTTCATCGCCAAACGTTTTGCCGCCAAAGAAGCATTATCCAAAGCCTTGGGCACCGGTATCCGCGAACCGGTGAGCCTGCGCCATATCAGCATCATGCATAACGATTTGGGGCGGCCGGAATTTGCCTGCGCCCCCGAATTGCAGGCATGGCTGGAACAACGACACATCTGCCGCCTTCATTTGAGCCTGAGCGATGAAACGGAATATATACAGGCTTTTGTCGTAGCCGAAATGTAACCACTATTTAAAAGCATTAAAAAGCAGCCTGCACATGAATATCAACATGCAGGCTGCTTTTCTGAATGCCGATGCCAAAACAAAACCGCACTTCTCTTCATCGAAAAGTGCGGTTCTTCCTATTAAAGTATTGGCTGTTTAAACGTTATCAACACGTTCGCGCAGCTCTTTGCCGGGCTTGAAATGCGGTACTTTTTTGGCAGGAACTTGAACGCGCTCGCCCGTTTTGGGGTTACGGCCCGTGCGTGCGGGACGCTCGTTCAAATCAAAACTGCCAAAACCGCGGATTTCAATGCGCTGACCTTTTGCCAAAGCGCGCGTCATGGTATCCACCAAAACTTTCACGCTATACTCGACATCTTTGGCCTGCAATGCGCTATCGCCGTGTTTTTCGGCAAACACCTCGGCCAAGCGGGCCATGAGTTCCGATTTGGTCATAGCAATACCTTAGTTTTTGTTCAGAGAGGCTTTCAACAAGTCGCCCAAGCTGGTTGTACCTGCATTGGCAGGAGCAGCAGATTGTGCGGCTTTCAGAGCTTCATCGTTCGCTTTTGCATCTTTGGCTTTAACAGACAATTTGATGCTGCGGTTTTTGCGGTCCACGTTCGTGATGATGGCTTCAACTTCGTCGCCTTCTTTCAGTTTGGTGGTCAAATCTTCAACGCGCTCGCTATCAAATTCGGAAGCAGGCAGGTAGCCTTCCACTTCGTCGCCCAATGCAATCACGGCACCTTTGGCTTCAACGGATTTCACAGAACCTTTCACCAACGCGCCTTTGTCGTTTACAGACAGGTAATTGTTGAACGGGTCGCCTTCCAGTTGTTTGATGCCCAAAGAGATGCGCTCTTTTTCCACGTCGATGGCCAATACAACGGCTTCCACTTCTTCGCCTTTTTTGTATTTGCGGACGGCTTCTTCGCCGCTTTCGGTCCAAGACAGGTCAGACAAGTGCACCAAACCGTCGATATTGCCGGGCAGGCCGACAAACACACCGAAATCGGTAATGGATTTAACCGCGCCTTTAATTTTGTCGCCTTTTTTGAAGTTGGCTTCAAAATCTTGCCATGGGTTAGGCTGGCATTGTTTCATGCCCAAGCTGATGCGGCGTTTGTCTTCGTCGATGTCCAAAATCATGACTTCCACTTCGTCGCCCAGTTGAACGACTTTGCTTGGGTGTACGTTTTTGTTGGTCCAATCCATTTCGGAAACGTGTACCAAACCTTCAATGCCTTGTTCGATTTCGACAAATGCACCGTAATCGGTCAGGTTGGACACTTTACCGAACAAGCGGTGGCCTTGCGGATAGCGGCGAGCCAAGCCGTCCCATGGGTCTTCGCCCAACTGTTTCAAGCCCAGAGACACGCGTTGTTTGTCTTGGTCGAAACGCAATACTTTGGCTTCCACTTCTTGACCCACTTCCAATACTTCGCTTGGGTGTTTCACACGGCGCCAAGCCAAGTCAGTGATGTGCAGCAGGCCGTCGATACCGCCCAAATCCACAAACGCACCGTAATCGGTGATGTTTTTCACGATACCTTTCACCAATGTGCCTTCTTGCAGGTTTTCCATCAGGGCTTTGCGTTCTTCGCCCAAAGTGGCTTCCAGCACGGCGCGGCGCGATACGACAACATTGTTGCGTTTGCGGTCAAGTTTGATGACTTTGAACTCGACTTCTTTGCCTTCGAAGTGTGAAGTGTCTTTGATCGGGCGGACATCCACCAAAGAACCCGGCAGGAATGCGCGGATGCTGTTGATCATAACGGTCAGGCCGCCTTTGACTTTACCATTGATCACGCCGGACAGGATAACGCCGTCTTCCATGGCTTCTTCGAGTGTGATCCAGTCTGCGGCGCGTTTGGCTTTTTCGCGCGACAGTTTGGTTTCGCCAAAGCCGTTTTCCACAGATTCGATGGTAACGGTAACGAAATCGCCGACTTTCACTTCCAAGTCGCCGTGCGCGTTTTTGAATTCTGCAATATCAATCAGAGACTCTGATTTCAAACCTGCGTTGACGATAACGAATTTATCGGTAATGTCCACCACTTCGGCAGTAATTACTTCGCCGTGGTTCATTTCCTGTGTTGCAGAGTACTCTTCCAATAATTGGGCAAAATTTTCCATGTTTGGGTTTGCTTTCATTGCACCGCCAAGGGATGCGGGGTAAGGGTTGGTTGATGCGCCGCTATCCCTGGCATATCGGCGCGTGGTGTTACAAAAAAATCTTTCGTGTGCAGGCTGCTTTTTGCTGCGCGGCGCTGAACACAAAGTGGCGGATTATAATGCAGTTTCAAAAATTTGCACAGTTTTATTTGTACGCAGCGGCGCAATCTTCCCGATACCAGTCCAAAACCTGCCGCACTGCTTCGTCAATCGTGCGCTGGGACGTGTCCAGCAAATGTGCATCGGGCAACTGCTGCAACGGGGCGACGCTGCGACGGCGGTCGGCTTCGTCGCGCGCCATGATGTCGGACAGGATGCGCTCGAACGCCACGCCTTCGCAGGCGATGCCGATTTGCTTGGCGCGGCGTTCGGCACGGATTTGCGCGCTGGCGGTCAAAAAGATTTTGCAGGCTGCCTGCGGAAAAACGACCGACCCCATATCGCGGCCGTCTGCCACCAAGCCTTGTTCCGTGAGGAAATCGCGTTGGCGTTGCAGCAGGGCGGCGCGTACCTTGGGCAGCGCGGCAATGGCAGACGCGCCCATGCCCACGGATTCGGTGCGGATGGCCTGCGCCACATCTTCGCCGTCCAACAAAATGTGTCCGCCGTCAAACACCACGGGCAGGCAGCCTGCACATTGCGCCACTGCGGTTTCGTCATTCCAATCAATATGTTGCCTTTGTGCAAACAATGCCGTCAGCCGGTACAGCGCGCCCGAATCCAAATACGCCCAACCCAGCTCTGCCGCCACGCGTGCCGCCACCGTGCCTTTGCCCGATGCGGACGGGCCGTCAATCGCAATCACTTTCTGCATCTTCCGCTCCGTTTTGCTTGAAAATAAAGCCGCCATTTTATCATCAGTCGGGTGCAGGCTGCTTTTTGATTGCCGCAAAAGCAGCCTGCACACATCCAATCAACTGAATTTTAATCATTTTCGGAATATGCCAGCCGCATGGCGATTTTACATTTGCCGCACGCCGAACCCCTACCCAATCCATGCCGAAATAGATTAAAATCAGCCCATTTTATTCGGCCGCCGCGCCTTGATTTTCCCGCCATGAAAACACCGTCCGCATCATTATTAACCACCCTGTTCGCCGCCACAACGCTGGCACTCCCCGCCGTAAGCCAAGCTGACGACGCCGGCCTGACCTGCACCACGCTGACCGACAATGCCGCACGGCTCGCCTGCTTCGACCGCGTTTACGCCGCCCAGCTGCCGCCGCAACGCGCCATCGAAACACCGGCCGAACCGCCCAAAAGCGTGGATTTGGTGAAGAGCTACGAAGCCACCGTTGCCGAAAAGCAGCCTGCAGTGGTATTCGCCCACGAACCGCAGCCGGAAGCATTGTCCGCACCGACCGATGCCTATACGCCGCTGGCACAGCTGTTTGATTTGGAGAAAAACCACGAAAGCGGTATTTTGAGCCTGCGCGAGCATGAAGAAATGTACATCCTGCCCGTCTGGTACCGCAGCAGCCCGAACTACACGCCGTACACCCCGTCGCGCGGTTATACGGTAAACGATATCCAGCAAAACCAGCTGCGCACCGAAGCCAAACTGCAAATTTCCCTGAAAACCAAAGTGATGGAAGACTTATTCCGCACGCGCGCCGATTTGTGGGTGGGCTATACGCAACAATCCAACTGGCAGGTGTATAACCAAGGCTCGGATTCTGCCCCCTTCCGCAATACCGACTACGCCCCCGAAATTTTCCTGACGCAGCCCGTGAAAGCATGGCTGCCGGGCGACGGCAAACTGCGGATGCTGGGCGCGGGCTATATCCACCAATCCAACGGCCAATCGCGGCCGCTGTCGCGCTCGTGGAACCGCCTTTACCTGATGGCGGGCATGGAATGGGGCAAACTCTCGGTGATGCCGCGCCTGTGGCTGCGTATTGACCCGAAAGGCAAAGACAACGATAACCCGGACATTTCCGACTATATGGGCTACGGCGATGTGCGCCTGGCGTATCAGTTCAACGAAAAACACACGCTTACCTCCACCCTCCGTTATAACCCGTTTACCGGACGCGGCGCCGTCAAAGTCGGCTACACCTTCCCGATACGCGGCCGCCTGAAAGCCTATGTCCAAGGCTTCCACGGCTACGGCGAAAGCCTGATCGACTACAACCACAAACAAACAGGTATCGGCGTAGGCATCATGTTCAACGGCTGGGACGGTTTGTAAAAAGCAGCCTGCACTTTTAACGCAAACCGCGTATAATGTTGCGCCACACAACACAAACAGACTGCTCACCACACAACACCATTATGGGTAATTTATTAAAAAAATATCTGATTACAGGCTTGCTGGTTTGGTTACCCATCGTCGTCACCATCTGGGTCATTACCTATATCATCGGCGCGACCGACAAACTCATCAACCTGATTCCCGAACAATGGCGGCTGGAAAACCAGCTGGGGTTGCAAATTCCGGGTCAGGGCTTCGTCATCGCCATCGTGATTCTGTTCATTACCGGCGTGCTGACGGCCAACGTATTGGGCAGAAAATTTCTGGAAGGATGGGACAGCCTGCTCGGGCGCATCCCCGTGGTCAAATCCATCTATTCCGGCGCGAAAAAAATTTCCGAAAGCCTGTTTTCCGACAACGGGCGCTCCTTCAAAACCCCCGTGCTCGTGCCCTTCCCGCAGTCCGACATTTGGACAGTCGCCTTCGTATCGGGCGACGTGCCGCAAGCCTTGCGCGAAGCCCTGCCGGACGGCGGCGAATATATCGCCGTCTATGTGCCGACCACGCCCAACCCCACCGGCGGCTATTACATCATGGTGCGCCAAAGCGACATCCGCATACTGGACATGAGCGTGGACGAAGCATTGAAATATGTAATTTCACTGGGCATGGTGATGCCCGACGACGCGCTGGCGCAAAAGCAGCCTGCACCCTAACCACGAACAGGAAACCCTATGCCTTATGTAAATATTAAAGTGACCGGCGGCCGCGAAGCCCCAAGCGCGGAACAAAAAGCCGAACTTATCGCCGGCGTAACCGATTTGCTGGCGCGCGTACTGAACAAAAATCCCGAAACCACCGTGGTCGTGATTGACGAAGTGGACATGGACAACTGGGGCATCGGCGGCAAAAGCGTTACCGAGCGGCGCAAACAAAGTTGATGTGCAGGCTGCTTTGCGCAACCCAATGGCAAACTATAATTAAGGGAAAATGGATATGTCCGTATTACGAGAAACTGCAATCCCGCCAATGAAGGAATTTCTGGTTTATTTTGCAGGATTCGGATGCATGGGGCTGATACTAGACTTTGTCATTGTAAAAATCATACCCAAACCCAAAAATCAAAAATCGCGCGAGGAATTGGCTGATTTTATTTTGCGCGCAACCACCGCCGTTTCAATCGCTGCAGGAATGTATATTTTTGCACAAAGAATTTAGAAATATGCAGGCTGCTTTTAAACCCTGCACACTTTATCAAACACCACCAAAAGGATACAAGGATGACAGCAAAACTCTTCAATATTATTGCCTTATCCACACTTTTATCGGCCTGTGCCACCACTCCGTATTATGAAAAACCCCAACCTATCGATGTCAGCCAACTGACCGACTGCAGAGCGGTAGAAATCAAACTGGAATACACGCAAAACGTATTGGAACATCTGGCATCACAAAACAAGCGTACAGGTGCAGGCAATGCGCTGACAGTAGGCGCATCATTACTGGCATTAAACCCTTTAATGCTGTTTGAACTGCGCAATAACAATAAAATTACCGAAACCGTAGAGGCCTACGAAAAACAAAAAACCGAGTTATTGGCCAGAAAAGAACAATTATGCAACCACCCGGCCAACCACACGCTTCAAGCAGCCGAAGCAAGTGCCGCAAACCTATAACGGATAGTGCGAAAAGCAGCCTGCACCGCATTTTAAACAGAATGAAACACCATGAAAAAACTATTCCTGTCACTCGCGCTAGTATTGTGTTGCACTCACGCTTCGGCTGAGAATTTCGCACCGCAATTAAAAGGAAAACGCTTAATTTTGGAAAATGCAGCCTGCGCAGGCTGGACATTCGACCCATCAGGCAGATTTGCCGACTGGCGTAACGAAGAAGATTGCGCCGGCACGGCAGGCGATTACAAAAGCCGCTGGCGCGTGCAATGGCTGGACAACGACAATCTTGTACTGACCGAAACGGAACGCAGCGATGAAAAAATGCCGCCACGGAATTTTGTTTACCAAGTGGTCAGCATCAACGGCAGAACCGTGAAACTCAAAGAATTTTGGACAGGTTGGGGAGAACACCGCCCGAGCATCACCACCTTCACCATCCGATAAGCTGCTTCGGCCATGGCCATATTCAATGGCACTTCAGGCAGCCTGCACCCAATTTCACACATAACCCTTTAACTTCAAACAAGAAAGAAACAACATGCGTACCAACTACTGCGGCCTAATCAGCGAGCAATACTTAGACCAAACCGTAACCGTCAAAGGCTGGGTACACCGCCGGCGCGACCACGGCGGCGTGATTTTTATCGACCTGCGCGACCGTGAAGGCATCGTCCAAGTCGTGATTGACCCCGACACACCCGAAGCGTTTGCGCTGGCCGATTCCGCCCGCAACGAATATGTTTTAAGCATCACCGGCCGCGTGCGCAACCGCCCCGAAGGTACCACCAACGACAAAATGGTATCCGGCAAAATCGAGATTTTGGCCAAAGAAATCGAAATCCTGAACCCCGCCGCCACGCCGCCGTTCATGATTGACGACGAAAACATCAGCGAAACCGTGCGCCTGCAAAACCGAGTCATCGACCTGCGCCGCCCCGTGATGCAGCGCAACCTGCGCCTGCGTTATCAGGTCGCCATGGGCGTGCGCCGCTATTTGGACGCTCAAGGCTTCATCGACATCGAAACGCCGATGCTGACCCGCTCCACCCCCGAAGGCGCGCGCGACTACCTCGTGCCCAGCCGCGTGCATCCGGGCGAATTTTTCGCGCTGCCGCAATCGCCGCAGCTGTTTAAACAACTGCTGATGGTGGCCGGTTTCGACCGCTACTACCAAATCACCAAATGCTTCCGCGACGAAGACCTGCGTGCCGACCGCCAGCCCGAATTCACCCAAATCGACTTGGAAACCTCGTTCTT
>ERZ772772.340-NODE-340-length-29038-cov-5.280544_pt1 | contig 29038 bp, 26 predicted proteins | sample MGYA00511484_ERZ772772 | MGnify/ENA primary metagenome ERZ772772 (study PRJEB29015, sample SAMEA2737913) | human oral metagenome | biome: human oral; feature: human-associated habitat; material: dental | place: China | collected 2088 ... | reverse complement strand
TTACACATACGGGATCCGGAGTTATAGCCATAGCGGCTTCTAAAAAATTAAGTTAAGTATGAATAAAGAAAAAAATATAGTAAAAAAAGGCAAGTCCCTTAATTTGAGATTTGCACTGTGCACGGTATTTATACTTATCGGCTACTTGCCGGTGCTGATATACGGCCTTGCATATAATGCAAGTTACCGTAGCATAAGTATAGAAAGCAGAAAAATAGAGCTAAAAAGTAATAATCAAATCTTAAGCAACAGAATAAGCTCTAATATGTACCTTAGCCAGGATGATAATACGGCATCTATAGATGCCGGCATAGAGGCATTGGCAGATGCCTGTAATGCAAGGATACTTGTAGTAGATAAGAATTTTAAGATAGTAAAAGACAGTTTTAACATAGCTACGGGTAAGTATAGTGTAGCAAATGATACCATAAAGGCATACAAGGGTGAAACCACCAATGTGTATGACGATGAGAAAGAGTATATAAGTCAAGCCTTTCCTATACATTCCGATACAGATGAAAAGATAATAGACGGAGTACTCCTGGTAAGAGCCTCTACAAAAGACATAACACAACTTGTAGATGCCAATGCCAACAGGTTGCTTGTATTTAATCTGATAATTCTTTTATCTATAATAATTATAAGTATTTATCTGTCCGGATTGATAGAAAAACCTTTTATTTCCCTGCTTAACTCACTAAATAAAATAAGTGACGGCAATATAGATACAAAGATGGAAGAAAACAGCTATACAGTGACGAGAAAGATATCACAAAATATTAATTCCACCTTGGAAAAGCTTAAAACCGTGGATAAGTCAAGGGAGGATTTTGTGGCAAATGTTTCTCATGAGCTTAAGACTCCCATTACTTCAATACGTGTACTTGCCGACAGTATTATGTCAATGGAAGATGTCCCCAAGGAGCTTTACAAGGAGTTCATGAATGATATTTCGGATGAGATAGACAGGGAGGCAAAAATTATAGACGACCTTTTATCACTTGTAAAGATGGATAAGGCGGAAACGGTACTTAATACTGAAGAAGTGGATATTAATTTTTTGATAAAACAAATACTCAAAAGATTAAGACCTATAGCTGCCGCTAAGAAGGTTGAGATAATATATGAAACTATAAGAGAGGTTGTAGCTGAGGTTGACGAGACTAAGCTGAGTCTTGCAATTACCAACCTTGTGGAAAATGCTATCAAATATAATACTGAAGGCGGCAGCGTCAAGGTAAGCCTTGATGCCGACCATAAATTCTTTTATATAAAAGTAAGCGATACCGGTATAGGTATACCGGAGGCGGAGTACGAAAGCATATTTGAAAGATTTTATCGTGTGGATAAGGCAAGGTCGAGAAGTACCGGAGGTACGGGACTTGGACTTTCCATTACTAAAAATATAATCTTAAAGCACAAGGGTATTATAAAATTAAGCAGTAAAGAAGAGGAAGGTAGTACATTTACCGTAAGAATACCTCTTAATTACATAGTGGAGAACAGGAGTGAAAAATAAACTTATATATTTATTGTTAAGCCTAAGTTTTATACTTCTTGCTGCCTGTACCAAGAAGGAAGAAGAGACTTTGGGAAAGGGAGAATACAATATTTACTATCTTAATTCTTCAGGTACGGAGCTTAGTAAGGTAAAGTATGAGGCACAAAGTGCGGAAAGAGATGAACTTATAGATGAGCTTGTTACCGAGATGATGAATGTTCCCGGAGACAAGGAAGTCATATCTGCATTTGACGATAAGGTGGCTTATGAAAAGCATGAACTTAGAGAAGATGTGGTGTATTTGTATTTTGATTCAAACTACAACTTGATGAAGCCTTATAAGGAGATACTTACAAGAAAAGCCATAGCCAATACCTTGGAGCGTGTAAAAGGTATTAAATTTATAGGCATCTATGTAGATGATCAGCCGCTTGTAGATGTACTTGGCGAAGTGGTCCCGCTTTTTTCTTCAAGCGATTTTATTGACGGAATTACCAATGTAAATGCATACCAGAAGGTAAAGTTAAAGCTTTATTTTGCTTCGGAGTCGGGAGAGGGTCTGGTAGAAGAGGACAGGTCGCTTTTTTATGATATAAATACTCCCTTGGAGAGGCTTGTACTGGAACAGCTTATACAAGGACCCAATTCAAAAAATGCAAGAGCTACCATACCCTATGACACAGGTATTATAAATACTTATATAGATGAAAATATATGCTATATAAACTTTGATGATGCCTTCCTTAAGCAAAACCTTGGAGTCAGAGAGGATGTTGCCATATATTCCATAGTTAATTCAATACTTGAGATCAATACGATCAATAAGGTGAAAATTCTGGTAAACGGCTCATCCAATGTGATGTATAGGGACATGCTTAATTTGGATACGGTATTTGAAAGAAATTTGGATTATCTGGAGAAAGATTAAATGAAAAGACCGCCGGTATTATTTTTTGCAGCTTGCGTACTTGGAGAGTTGGCAGCTATGAAAAGCCTTTTAATGGCTGTAATATTGGCAGTATTTATAACAATAAGCTTTGTTATATTGAGTAAAACGAAAGTTATAAGTTCTTATATCAAGAAATATAAAGGTTTGATATACACAGCTATACTTATGTATTTTTTGGCTGTCTGTGCTGTGGGCATAGACAGTTATAAGAGTGCTTTGGATAAAGAGCTTGAGGCAAATGTTGATAAAAAAATAGAAATTACCGCTATAATAAATTCGATCGAGGAAAAAGAAGACTTTGTCGTACTTGGTCTTGATAAGATTGTAGCCTATGTGCCTTTGGAAGAGGTCGGTAAAATAAAAATAGGCTACAAGGTAGCTTTAAGCGGTACCTTATCAAAGCCTCAAAGAGCAAGCAATGAGGGTGGATTTGATGCTTACAGCTATTATAAATCAAAGCATATAGACTATATATTAAAAGTAAAAAATATAGAGATAAAAGAAAAAAGCACTAATGTATTTAAAGAATACCTGTATACAATAAAAAAAGTGCTGAGAAAAAGGGTGCTTGACTTATATGACGAAGACTTTGCAGGTATTATATCCGCAGCCCTTTTGGGAGATAAGCAGGATTTAAGCGAGGATATATACGATATGTATAGGAAAAGCGGAATAGCCCATCTTTTAGCCATATCAGGTCTTCATATATCCATACTTGGGCTTAGTCTTTATAAGTTACTTAGGGAAAGGCTTAAATTAAGCTTTATAAGCTCCGCACTTACGGTATCTATCTTTGTATATCTGTACAGTATTTTTACCGGTTCAAGTATAAGTGTAATAAGGGCGGCAGGTATGCTTGTGTTATTTTGTATAGCTCAGGTGCTCGGAAGAACTTACGACCTATGCTCTGCCGCCTGTATCTTAGGTATAGTCAATCTTTTGTATTCGCCCTACACCCTATATCAGGGGGCATTTCAACTTTCTTATATGGCAGTTTTTTCTATAGGGCTTGTAGCCGCTAAAATCATAAAAAAATACAAAATAAAATCTTTTTTTATACAGTCTTTTATAGTAAGCAGTGTTGTAAGTATATATACTCTGCCAATTATTCTTTATTTCTTCTACAGTTTTTCACCCTACAGTATAATTCTTAATATACTGGTAATCCCGCTTATGAGTTTTATTATTTATTTTGCTATTACAGCCTTGTTATTTTTCGGGCTTATACATCCGATAAGTATAGTTTGTGTAAGACTTAGCAGTCTTATACTTGAAATTTATCTTGTTTTGATAAGAGTTTTTGAAAAGCTGCCGGCTTATAAGCTTTTGATGGGCAGAGCATCTGTGTGGCAGCTTGTCTTATATTATGCTATTATAACTGTGTGCTTTTTTGCATTGATTTATGCCAAAGGTTTATCCGGTAGTAAAAGAGGTTGCAAATGTAAGGCTTGCTGTATAAAAATCGGAATTTATTTGACCTGCTGTTTTTTAAGTGTATTTATTTTACAAAAAATAAGGACTAAGTACAGTGTTATAAAGTTTATAGATGTGGGGCAGGGAGACGGCATTTATATAAGTGCGGGAGCTAAGAATATACTTATAGACTCCGGAAGTACAAGTAATAAAAAGGCAGGTAAGTATGTGCTGCAACCTTTTTTGGAAAGCCAGAGAGTAGGAGAGCTTGACTGTGTGTTTTTAACTCATGCAGATTTAGATCATACCAATGCCCTTATGCATCTTATAAAAGAAGATATCATTAAGGTGAAGATAATATATTTGCCCATACTTGCATTAAATGATGAGTCTTATAATTATATTACGGAGCCGGCAGCCCAAAAGAAAATAGCTGTAAAATATATCGGCAAAGGTGATATAATCAATATTGATGAAAATATAAGTCTAACCTGCATATCACCAAGCAGGGAAAATGCTACTGATGACAGCAATGAGAAAAGTATAATGCTTATCTATAAGGAAGATAATTTTAAAGCGGTATTTACAGGTGATGCAGGTAGGTGGAGCGAGGAGTTTTTATTAAAGGATGAAACTGTAGCGGCTATGTTAAAGAACAGTACTTTGTTAAAGGTGGGGCATCACGGCTCTTTTACCGCAAGCAGTGAAGAGTTTATAGACTGCGTACTGCCAAAGTATGCCGTACTTTCGTATGCGAAGAATAACAGGTATAATCATCCGCATAGAGAAACCGTATACCGACTTGAAAAGCACAATATTAAAAGCTATCATACAGCAGTATCGGGGCAGATAAATTTTAAGATCAAGAATAATAAATTGTATATCAGTGAATATTTACAAAATTAAGTTACAGTTTAGATGGGTAATTCATCTTCGTCAAAACTAAAAGTATTTAGCTCTTATTTATAAATTAGACGAAGATGAATTTCGGCAGCAAACTGTTATAAGTATATGTCTACTATCTTAACTATAACAAGACTAACGGAGAAAGTTATGAAAGTACTAAATGAAGATATAAAATCAGGAAAGTTTAAGTCCCTGTACCTGCTTTGCGGTACTGAAAAATTCCTTGTACTCAGTTACAAGAAAAGACTTAAAAAAGCCATAGTTCAAGATGATATGAATTACAGTTTTTTTGAGGGCAAGCAAATAGAAGAAAAGGAGCTGATGGATACAATAGCCACCCTGCCTTTTTTTGCGGAGTCCAGATGTATCATAGTGGAAGACAGTAATTTATTTAAATCGGCATCGGATGAATTTATTAACTTTTTAGATACTATTCCAAAAAGCAGCCATGTTATTTTTATAGAAGAAGAGGTTGATAAAAGATCAAAGTTATATAAAAAAGTAAAGGAGCTTGGCTATATAGCGGTATTTGATACGGTTGAGAGAAGGGAGCTCAGAAACTGGGTAACAGGATTCGTTAAAAGGTATGATAAGGAGATAAGTCCCTACAGTGCAGAGCTTATACTTGACTATGTGGGAACTGATATGAACAGGCTTAGTACAGAGCTTGAAAAGCTTATTTCATTTGCAGGTGATAAGGGCTTAATAGAAAAATCTGATATAGAGAGCATTGTAAGTGAGAGCCTGCAAAATAAAATATTTGAAATGATCAATGCAATAGTTGTAAGAAACACGGACAGGGCAATGGATATATATGAGGACTTGCTTGCCTTAAAAGAAGCACCGCTTAAGGTCATAAGTTTGATTGCCGGACAGTTTCATCAATTACTCAGTATTAAGGATATGCTCGCTGACGGGATAGGAAAAAAAGAAATAGGAGCGAAACTTAAACTTGCGGACTATGTGCTGAGCAAGCTTGTAAAACAGTGCCAAGGTTTTGACAGAAAAAGGTTGTATGCGTATTTTAACAAGTGCATAGAGTTGGAATATGATGTTAAAAGGGGTTTGATAGGAGATAGGCTGGCACTGGAAATAATTATAGTGGGAGATTAAAGCGACATTTTGTTAGCCTAAGCGTTGAAGTATTTATAGTATGGTACTAAAAAAGACTGTAGGAAGCAAGTTAGCTATCTACAGTCTTTGAAAATTCTTTATTGATTATGCAATTGCATTAACAGCCTTGGTAAGTTTTGAAACTTTACGAGCAGCGTTGTTTCTGTGGTATACACCCTTGCTCTTAGCCTTGTTGATAGCTGAAACAGCCTCACGAAGCTTAAGTACAGCGTCTTCCTTGTTGCCTGCTGTTATAGCAAGCTCCACCTTCTTGGATGCTGTCTTAACCTTAGATCTTATTGACTTGTTTCTTGCTGCTCTTAATTCGGCTACGAGTATTCTTTTCTTAGATGACTTAATGTTTGCCACTTGCTTTCCCTCCTGATAAAAAATAAAATTCAATGTAGTTATTAGTGTCACAAGGAAATCCTTGCTGCAGTAAACTGCATTTACAGATATTACATCGAATCATGGACACGGACAGCTCGATGTAAACATACTGCATTATTTTAGAGTATTTATACTTGATTGTCAAGTGTTTAAAGCTCAAAGACTTTTAAGATTCCAGCTCATCATAGGCTTTTTTTAGTCTTTCCATAGCTTCTTTAAGTGTTGCTTTGGGGCAGGCTATGTTAAATCTTTCAAAGCCTCTGCTTGCCTTACCGAAGATACTGCCCTTATTAAGCCATAGTTTTGCTTTTTTCTCTATAAATTCATCTCTTTTTGCATCATCAAGTCCCAGCTCTCGCATATCGACCCATATAAGATAAGTTCCTTCAGGCTCTATCATATGAATTTTAGGCATATTTTTCTGTATAAATTCTCTCATAAAGGCTATGTTCTCATTAAGGTAAACCAAAAGATCGTCAAACCATGCACCGCCGCTCTTATATGCTGCCTTTGTTGCAGCTATGCCCATCATATTAGGTTGTGAGTAACCGGCTTTTTCTATGGTACTTTGGTACAGCCTTTTTAGCTCTTTATTTTTTATAAAAATATTGCAGTTATGGAGTCCGGCAAGGCTGAAACTTTTGCTTGCAGAGGTTGCAAGTATTGTATTGTCCTCAAATTCCTTACTTAAAGAAGGAAAAACAAAGTGCTTATTATCCCCGTATACAAAGTCGCAGTGTATCTCATCACTGAATACAAGTACCTTGTGCTTTAAGCAAATATTTCCGAGTTTAAGCAGTTCTTCCTTAGTCCAAACTCTTGAAACCGGATTGTGAGGACTGCAAAGTATGAACATTTTTACATTTTCGGAAACTATTTTTTTCTCAAAATCATCAAAGTCTATACGGTATTTGCCGTTTTCTATATATAGGGGATTTTCAACCAATTTTCTATCATTCCTAAGTATTGCATCATAAAATGGATAGTAAACCGGAGTTTGTATGATAATGGCATCACCCTTTGAAGTAAAGGTCTGTACTGCGGCGGCTATGGCATAAACTATGCTCGGTGCTTTAATAAGAGCCTCTTCGCAAAGCTCATACTGATGCCTTGAGTGAAACCAGTTATAAACCGCTTCAAAGTAATCCGACTTGGTGTCGGTATAGCCATATACACCATGATCTATAAGTTTTTGTAAAGCCTTACTTATCTCAGGTGCAGCCTTAAAATCCATATCCGCAATCCACATAGGTAAGAGATCGTCACTTTTGCCTCTTTCCTTGGCAAAGTCGTATTTTAGGCAATCGCTTCCCCTTCTGTCGATAATTTCATCAAAATTGTATATCATCCTGTCCTCCTTGTAAGTATTATTATAAAAATTTTTTAACGGTTTATTCTAAGCAAGTGCCTGTTCCAAGTCCTTTATAAGGTCATCCGCATCTTCAAGCCCTACCGAGAGTCTTAGGAATCTGTCATTGATACCCAGTCTTTCTCTTACCTCAACAGGTACATCACCATGGGTCTGTATCATGGGATAAGTCATAAGGCTTTCAACACCGCCAAGACTCTCCGCATAAGAGATAAGCTTTATTTTCTCAAGTGCCTTTCTGGCAGTATCCGCATTGTCGGTAACAAATGATATCATACTTCCAAAACCTGATGCCTGCTTTAGGTGTATATCATGCCCTTTATGCTCCTTAAGACCTATATACATAAGTTTGCTTACCTTGGGATGTTTTTTTAGAAATTCCGCTATCTTCATAGCGTTTTTTTCCTGTCTTTCAAGTCTTACACCTAAAGTCTTTATACCTCTTAGTATAAGGTAGGAGTCAAAGGCGGAAAGAGAAAGTCCCAAAGTCTTATAGGTAAATCTCATTTTTTCGGAAATACTTTTATCCTTAACGGAGATAAATCCTGCCAAGGTATCGTTATGACCGCCTAAAAATTTCGTACCGCTATGTAAAACAATGTCGGCTCCAAGCTCCAAAGGTCTGCAAAAATAAGGTGATAAAAAGGTATTGTCAATTATAAGCAGTAAATTATGCTTTGAAGCTATTTCCTTCATCTTGTGCAGATCGGTTACAAGCATGGTAGGGTTGCTGGGGGTTTCTATAAAAAGTGCCTTGGTATTGCTCTTTATACTTTTTTCAACCAAATCGGCATCAGAGCTGTCTACATAGTCAAAGCTTATACCTTTTTCCTTGCCTACCGTATTAAAAATTCTTACCGAGCCGCCGTAGAGGTCTTCTGAGCAGATTATATTATCCCCGTTTTTAAAAAGGTCAAGCATTAGAGTGATGGCAGCCATACCTGAATTACAGGCTATGCTGTCATAGGCATTTTCAAGCCCTTTCATAACCTTCTCAAGCTCCGCTCTGGTAGGGTTGCTTTCCCTTGAATAATCGTAGCCGGTGCTTTCGCCTATACCCGGATGGGCAAAGGTTGCCGCTTGGTATATGGGTACGGTTATAGCACCGAAGGGGTGGTCTTTATCTGAATTGTCATGACAGTGTATACATAAAGTATTAATGTTATAAGACATATTTAGTCCCTCCATTAGGTATTAATTATTTAAGAATCCCTTGCCTATGATTTCACTTGAAGAAGTGATGATTATAAAGGCATGAGGCTCGTTTTTTTTGACAAAGTTTCTTAACTTTAAGGCTTCCATTCGCTTCATGGTAGAAAGTATTATAGTTTTATTCCTATGTGCAAATGCACCCTGTGCCTCGTAAGTGGTTGCCGAACGATGCAGCTTATTTATAATGTATTCGCATATTATATCAGGTTCTTCACAAATAATAGTAAAACATTTGCAGGTATTAAAATTTTCTATAAAGCTGTCTATGATAATAGACTTACAGCTAAGTCCCAAAAGAGACAGCAGGGCAGTCTTAGGGCTGAATATGAAGAAGGATATAAGTATGGCTATAAAGTCCGCAAGAAAAAGCATGGCACCGATATTAAGCGAAGTATATTTCTTGATTATCATGGCAACTATATCGGTTCCTCCGCTTGAAGCTCCTATATTAAAGAGTATGGCTGAGGCGATTCCGGGTATAATAATTGCAAATATAAGCTCAAGCAAAGGCTCATCTGTAAGCGGCTTGCTGATATGAAAATACTTTTCAAACAAACTGATGCTTACTGATAAAAGAAGGCTTGCATATACGGTCTTTATACCGAATTTCTTTCCTATAGTAACAAAACCCAGTATTAAAAGTACTATATTGGCTATGTTGATAAAAGTGGAATTGGAAAGATGTGTAAGCCGGCTTACAACTGTTGCATAGCCGGTTATTCCGCCAAAAGAAAAGTTGTTCGGGAACTTAAAAACACAGGTTCCGACTGCCATAAAAAGGATACTTACGGTAATTATGGTATACTCTATAATAGTTGTTTTTAACTTGGATCTACTTTTTAACAGTGTGTCTAACATCTAATATACTCATCTTTCTTGCTTGATAAAATAAGAACTAATATGCTATACTTTTGCTACTTGATAAGATAAGCAGCAGCTTTTATTTATCGGTTCATTTTAATTTTCATTACCTATAACTATAACCCATATGGTGATTATAGGCAATAAAGATTGATGTATTTTTTTTAAGTGGCAGCAGTTTGCTTATGCAAAGACCAATAATAAGCTCTGTAGAATTATGAGTTTGATAAGTGATGAATTGCATAACCGAATTGTTGACAATAAGGAAGGAGTAATATTATGAAAAAAACTTTACTTACAACTTTATCGACATTTGCCTTGATGGCATTACTTAGTGCCTGTGTACCTTCAAGTACAGAGTCCACTGCTGCAAAAGAAGGTGATTCAAGTGCAGCAAGCGCAGAAAGCACTGCCGCACAAACGGGTGAAAGCAGCAAAACGGTAGACGAAAATCTTCCTAAGATAGGAGTTATACAACTTGTAGACCATACTTCACTCAATATAATCTACGATGCATTTTCCAAGGAACTTGTGGAGCTTGGTTATAAAGACGGGGAAAATGTTATTATAAACTTTAAGAACGCTCAGGGAGATATGGCTAATCTTCCTACTATAGTACAAAGCTTTGAGGCTGATAAGCAGGATGTGGTAGTAGCAATTACAACTCCGGTTGCACAGGCGGCTATGTCTCTTACCGCAAGTACTCCTGTAATCTTTTCCGCAGTAACCAATCCGGTTGAAGCAGGAGTAGTGTCCGACCTTAATACTATAGACAAGGGTATGACAGGAACTACGGATGCGGTAAATGTTGATAAGATCATGGACCTTGCCATGACCATAAGTAAGGATGCAAAGACTGTAGGATATATATATAATCCGGGAGAGGATAATTCGGTAAGTAACCTTGCGGCATTAAAAGAGTATGCAAGCAGTCATGGACTTACAATAGAAGAGGCAAGTATTTCAAGCAGTGTGGACTTACAAAGCGCAGCATCTTCTTTAGCTGAAAAGGTGGACATTTTCTTTGTTGCCAATGATAATACCGTTGCCGAGTCAATGCCGGTACTTGTTAAAGTTGCCAATGATGCAAAGAAGCCTTTATATGTAGGTGCGGACTCCATGGTTATGGACGGAGGTTTTGCAACTGTAGGTATAGATTATACCGATCTTGGTAAGGAAACCGCCCGTATGGTTGATCAGGTACTTAAGGGCAAGAAGGTTGAAGAAATGCCTGTAAAGGTGTTTAAGGATGATTTGTATACCTATATCAATACAGATACTGCAAAGACTATAGGTGTTGAAATTCCTGAAAGTATACTTTCAGATGAAAAATTCGTAGAAATTAAGAATAAAAAATAGTTAGAGGGAGAGTATATGGCTTTATCTACATTTCTGGGCAGTATAGAGCTTGGATTAATATTTGCCATTTTATCATTGGGGCTTTTTATAGTATTTAGAATTTTGGACTTACCGGATCTTACCGTAGACGGAAGTTTCGTTACAGGACTTGCCTACACTGCGGTATGGTCAAAGGCACAAAATCCGCTGTTGGGTATATTTTTCGGAGTGCTGGCAGGAGCCTTGGCAGGTATAGTTACCGGAATTTTACATACAAAACTTAAAATACACGCTATTTTAGCAGGAATATTAACTATGACGGGACTTTACTCCATAAATCTTATGATCATGGGAGGGAAACCGAGCATATATTTTTACGGAGAAAAGACTATATTTACCCCTTTTGAAAATAAGCTGTTCTTAGCAGGTTATGATATGGGGAAACTTTTGTTTCTGGCTGTTTTAGTGACGCTTATAGTTGTAGTAATGTACCTGTGCCTAAAGACACAGATCGGACTTTCTCTTAGAGCTACAGGAGATAATGAGGCTATGGTAAGAAGTTCAAGTATCAACACCGATGTAATGAAGATACTGGGCTTTACTATATGTAATATGTTGGTTGCCTTATCCGGTGCGGTATTTACTCAATACAGTGCCGGAGGTACTACAGGTTACGGAGTAGGTATGCTGGTACTTGGACTTGCAAGCATAATTATAGGAGAGACCGTACTGCCAAGAAGAGGTATGCTAAGTCACCTTATAGCGGTAGTTGTGGGAGCGGTAGTGTATAGATTTATAATTACCATAGCTTTTCAACTGGGACTTCCGGCAGAAAGCCTTAAACTTTTCAGTGCTGTAATAGTAATACTTGCCCTGTCGGTTCCGGTTGTAAAAACATCCCTAAGGAGGTTTAAAAAGCGTGCTTAGTATAAAAGATTTGAGGGTTGTATTTAATAAGGGAACAAACAATGAAAAGGTCGCTTTAGACGGTATTGATCTTGAGCTTTCGGACGGAGACTTTGTAACTGTCATAGGAAGCAACGGAGCAGGTAAGAGTACCTTACTTAATGCCATAGCGGGCAATATAGAAATAGAAAGCGGCAGCATAATAAATAACGGTGTGGATATAAGCTATATGAAGGAGTATAAAAGAGCAAGATTTATAGGAAGGCTCTATCAGGATCCTCTAAAGGGTACGGCTCCGCATATGACTATAGAAGAGAATCTGGGTCTAGCCTACAGTAGGGGTAAAAGGCTTAGATTCGGATTTGGTGTAAGAAAGTCGGACAGACAGTTTTTTAAGTCTGCCTGTGCAGGACTTAACCTCGGACTTGAGCATAGGCTAAAAAGCGAGGTGGGACTTCTTAGCGGAGGTCAAAGACAGGCACTGACCCTTCTTATGGCAACCTTGGAAGTGCCGGAACTTTTGTTACTTGACGAGCATACGGCGGCACTTGACCCTAAAACAAGTGAGCAGATCATGAAGATAACCAAGGAAATAGTGGAAAGCAATAAGATAACAACCCTTATGATCACTCATAACATACAAAATGCCTTGGAATACGGCAATAAGACCTTGGTTATGTCAGGCGGCAGGATACTGACCATACTGGGGGAAGAAAGAAAGGATATGGATATCTCGGATATTATGAAGCTGTATGCGGCTAATCATGATAGTTTGAGTGATAAATTTATTCTCTCATAAAGTGGTGGTATGTTAGCAACATAAACAATAGTGCTTATAAAAAACTCCTTATAATTCCATCATATTCATTTGATGGCTAAATAGTCAGAAACACTCCCTATTTCAATCATACTCGCAATACTGTTAATAAAGTTTCGACAAATTTAGTACAGACTGCGGAACTCGCTTGTCCACCAAAAACCGGTGGACTGACGCTCAAACAGTCCTCGTCTGTAAAATTTGTAACTCACTTTATTAACAGTACTAACCGCTAAAAAGATTGAAATAGGGAGTGTTTCTTTAATCGCCAACCCGCAAGAAATAGCTGTATAGGGAAATTTTGTGTATATAAATAGCTATTGTTTATGTTGCTAATGGGAGACGGAGGGGGAGGTGTGGCAGCGACTTTATTCAAATCTTAAATTCTTAAAATCGGAGTTTAGTAAAATACTATCTCCGGCTTTATTTGATATATATCAATTGATTCAAATTTGTATTTTCCCTTCATACTTTTAGGTAACTCTATTATTTTTAAATTTACACAAGTTGATAGCGCGTAATTACTAATATGCTTTACACTTTCCGGAAATCTTATTTTTTCAATTTTTTCACATCCTCCAAAAGCCAGATCTTCTACTTCTTCCAATTTGGAAGGTAGAACCGGACTTTCTAAACTGACACAACCTTCAAAGGCTTTAGTATCAAGTACTTTGAGATTGCAATCTTCTTCAAATATAATTTGTTTTAAATTTTCACAGTATTCAAAAGATGAGTATCCTATATATTCTAAACTTTTTGGAAACTCTACTTTTTCAAGTTCTTCCGAACTTCTAAATACTCCACCTGCTATAACCTTTGTTCCTTCCTTTACTTTTATAAATTTTTCTCTTCCAAAATACTCAAAAAGTATGTTTTGAGAATATCTGCACCTATACTCATCCAACTTTATATCCATAATCCAACCTGTATTTTTAAAAGCAGCAGCACCTACCGTATCCGGAGTATCTTGTAGCTTAACTTCATCTAATTCTTCACAATCTTTAAAAGCAGCATATCCTATATTTCTTACGCTCTTAGGAATTTCTATGCTTTTTATCTTACTTTCATTAAATGCTTCATCTTCAATATTTTCTAAATTTTCAGGTAAGTTCACCTCTTTAAGATTTACACAATTCTTAAAAGCCCTTTTACCTATACATATAAGACTTTTCGGTAAATCAATACTTAGCAATATATTATTATCAATAAAAGCTTCATCTGATATTACTCTTACCCCATCTTCCAATTTCACCCTTGTCTTTATATTTTTATGTTTTATAAGTACTTTTCCTATATAAATATACTCGTTTTTACTTAAAAGCTGTTCATTATAATATTTTGTATCTTCAAAAGCCTTATTACCTACATATTTTATCCATTCCGACATTTGTATGTTACTAAGACTTAAACAATTGTAAAAAGCACTATCTTTTATATGCTCTACAGTATCAGGTATATCTACACTTTGAAGTTTTATACAATTGCCAAATGCACTTGTGCCTATTTTTTTAATACCATTAGAAAGTTTTAACACAGATAATTCTTCGCAAGATAAAAAAGCTTCATCTCCTATTTCTTCTATTCCTTCAGGTAGCTTAACCTCCTTTAGCTTTACACAATTTTCAAAAGCACTACTCCCAACTATTTTTATCCCTTTAGGTATATCAACAGTTTCCAACTCTGTGCAATCACTAAAGGCAAAACTACCCAATGTTTCTAAGTCGTCAGGCATTTGTATACTTTTTAAACCTTTACATGTGCTAAAAGCACCTCCCCCTATATTCTTAACTGAATTAGGTATAACTATTGTCTTTAAACTTTTACAGTTATTAAACGCAAAGTTCCCAATATCTTCTACCGTATCGGATAACTCTATACTTTCTAAGCCATAACAGCCATCAAACGCATATTTTCCTATACCTCTTACTCCTGACGGAACCAAAATGTGTTTTATACTTTCCTTACGCTCAATCGTCCCATTTTTTAGTCCGATTAACACATCATCTTCAATAATCAATTCACATTTTGCATTAATAAATATATAACTAATAACAATCAACATAGTCACTATATAAATCAAGAACTTCCATTTACCATTCTTATCGTTCCCGACAATATTAAGATAAGCCTTATGAAGTCTTTTCATAATTAATATACACCTTCTCCTCACCTTCATTGTTTCTCGAATCACAGCCCTGTATTAGTACATAGATATTTCCAGCAGTATCTTTATCTAAAGTTATTTCAGGATACTCTATAAATCTGCCATATGTACTGTTATAAATACCAAGCTCTTTGCCATCTTTCACAAGGCACACTGTGTATTTGCCCCATGCAACTTTATCCAGATATTTAAGCTCCAGTCTGATAATCTTTTCATTATTTGATGTAGGGATCAAATATGTTTTTCCCCTATCAAGTTTCATATTTTTAATATCCGCTTCCAACTTTATCTCTTCAGTCGCTTTATCAGTACTTAAAGCATTGATTTGGTCAATTCTGTCAGTGCTGTAAGGTGCATAAGAAATTTCAAAGCCGCTAACCGTATTGTTGCTGTCAAAAGCAATCTTTGTACCGAATTCATCATTATACAAAGCATCTAAAAAATAATATTTCTTATCCTCAACTCTTTTATCGGCATTTTTTACAGCTCCTGACAGTTCAAAGTCTGTAATGTCCTTCCTGCCTTCATTATCTACCTTTAGCCAAATCACATAAAGAGCAGCCTCCTCATCTTTGCTCATACAATTATATACACTTACCTCTATCTTTTTATCACCCTTTACAAGCTCTGCCCTGCTTTTATTACCTTCTTTCGGAATATTCGCCAAATTAAGCTGCCAGCCCCCATCAGTAAAAGCTTTAACAGGAGCAGGAAGGCTATAGTTTTTTCCTTCCAGTTTAAAAGTATAGTCTTTCATATCTTTGCTTAAACTCTCAGGAGCAGTATAGTCCACATCACTACACATAAAATTTGCTTTCACATCATTAGGTAAAGCCAACTTTTTGGTGAATTTCTTTGCACTGTAACCTGCAAAAATACTCTCATTATTTTTGTATAACTCAAGCTCCAAGTCATGCACATGAATATCTTCAGGCTCTAAGTACTCACTAAACTTTAGCCTTAAATTACCGTTTTCCTCGTTTATAAATTCCCAGTTTTTATACTCTCTGTAATTTTCTAAATTATGTTTATTAATTATCGTAAATATAAACTCATTTCCCGCTTCTTTTACATCTATCTCACTTGCATCTGCCTTATTTTCAGCAGATATATAATCCCATAAACTACTGCCTTGAGTCTTACCTCCTGCTGACTCTATGATCTTCTTTGCCCCATCTTCACTAAGTTTCATTCCCTCAGCCCCAAAATCATCTGTTTTTTCAAGAGTTTTCTTTATAATGTTTTCATCAGACATAGTATTGATTTTAAATAAAAATAAAGCCTGTTCCCTTGCCGAATCAAGCACAGTATCTTCATCCGTCATGTACCTGATAGAAGAAGGCTTGCTAAATGCAATAGTCTCTGCCAGCAGTTTTATTTCTTTTATTTCAGTATCGGACAGCTCGGTATCGGTATTGTTATCTATACTGCTTAACTTTATCTGCTTATCATTTTGTTTTCCTTCTGCCTGCTCTTTGCTTTGACAGGATAGCATAAGTAAACTCAGTGCTATTATTATGTATAGCTTTTTTGTTTTTCTCTTCTCTGACATACCGACACCCTTTCTTTTAAAATAATATATACTTGTATAATATTTTTACTCTAAAGCCTACAAAAGCTTTATCACTACATCCACATTCTTCTTACATCATTTTTTAATAACACTCTTTCAAATCAATTATTTGGGGCTCAGGATGCACTGCCGTATCATACCCCTCTACCTTAATATAGATGTTATCAGCACTTTCCACACATAAAGTAAATTTAGCATTGTATTCTATTAATGGAAGTATTGTGGTTTTTTCTTTCTCAACAATAAATATAGCGGTAGTATATCTGCTCCAGTCTACTTTATTAAGTCGTCTAAGTTGTATGCTTACTTCTTTTTCTTCATTACTTAATCTGTATGTAACACCCCACTTAAGTTCTGTAAAGTCTCCCAAGTCTCACCATGGTGAGCATAATTTACCATGATATAAGTTACACTGTATCTGGCAAATACGCTCTTATCATTGTCCTTGCTTATAGTCATTTTATCTTCATTAAAGTTAATATAATCTTTAAAAAGATCTTGCATAAATTCAGTTTTATCTCTTTCATTTAAAGCCTTTATAAACTCAAATTGCTCCTCGGCGCTTCTTAGTACTTTCCCCTCACCTATATGAGTAGACACACTTATGCTTTCCGCTGAACGCATTAATTGAATTAAAAATTTTATCTGTTCCAATTCTTTATCTGAAAGATTATGACTTTTTGCCTCTTCTACATCTGATATTGTTTTATTTCCTATCTGTTTTGCAGCATCCGATTCAGTATCGGAATTGGTTTTACATGATGATAAACCTAAAAACATACATAAAATAATCATTCCTATATAAATTTTTCTCATTGTTCTATTCTCCGATATCATAATGTTTTCCTAGGTAAATCTTTTATGGTTTTATATATGCATCAGAATCTATTACTAACTCCTACTAGAGTTTATTTTTTAACTTACTTACCGTTAATAGATTACAGCAGATACATAATAAAGAAATTTAAGATTTACTCTAATATTGATGCAATGATACACTACACCGGTGCGTTGACACATTGATATTTAACATATATTCTATGTCTCTATCATAACCTGAAAGGTCAAGAGCATAGTTGAAATTAGAACTATTATCAGTGTGCCAAACCGCTAGTGTATAGGAAATACCTCAGGTTCATCATTTGGACCGTCTTCCATGCGAAGCACCTTAATTATAGCCTTCTTGTTATCATCTATACATAGGGTAAAATTCACTCCGTATTCTATATATCCTATAATCTCTTCCTTATCAGCCTTCTTTACCCATATTATATCCATCTCTTCACCCCAGCCTATCTTATCCAAGCTCTTGACCTGCACATATATAGGTTCATCATACATACTGAGTTTATAGGAAGTATCACGCTCAAGCTCAGTATCACCTATTTCTGTAATGCTTAGCTCTTCCTCTACATCTGTCGCAATCTCATTTAACCTTTTGATCCTGTCTATGTATTTGGGAGCGTATGTAATCTCAAATCCCTTTATAGTTTTATCCTCACCTGTACCTGCATCGACACTGATTCCAAAGCCCAAATATAAGGGATCCCAAAAACCGTATATTCCATGTACTCCATATCCGTAGGCATAGTCTCCCCTTTTTCTACCTGAAAAAAGTTCAAAATCAACATCAGAAATACCCTCTCCAAGCCCTGTCTTTAGACTTACAACATACCATGTAGGCTCAGTTGTTCTTTGACAATTCCAAACAATACAGTATAGCTCCTTACCTTCCTTCTTAAGGGTAATTTCCTCTCTTTCCTCATCCTCTTTAAGTTTTCCGTCATATTCCCAGCCCTTTGATGTAAGCTCATTAAGCGGAAAAGGCATTTGATATAAATAGCCGTCCAGTCTGAAAATATAATCATCTATAGAATCTCCCATACTAAGTGGCGGACTGTACTCACCCCAGTTATTTCCAAAGCAAGGCTCCTCCTTTGCAAAATTTTCATCTTCCGCTTCTATGGGAACAGCCATCATATAGTCTGCACTGTATCCGGCAAATGTACTTTGCTCATTTTTATGAAGCCTTAGCTCTACCTTCTCTATATATCCGCCCAGAGCTTGTATATAGGTTTTGTATCTTACTGTAAGTTTCCCGTCCTCCTCAACTATAAATGTCCAATCTCTAAATTCTATAGAGTAATCACTTCCGTCCCTCGCATACATTGGCAGGGCAAATACATCCTCAGATTCCATACCATAAATAGATTGTTCGGTCATATATTTCCATACATCTGTCTTTACAGAAGCTCCTGCCATTTTAAGTATAAGCTCTGCATTCTCAGGACTTATGAGTTTTTTATCATCTTCAAAAACAACATACTTACCCAAAACACTTTTAAATATATGCTCATATTCACTTTCATTTAAAGAATAAAGAAAGTCTGCCTGCTTCTCTTTAGTATCCAGCACACCTCCTTTTCCTATGGTATTGGAAGTATCCCGAGATACATGCAAAGTCTGTACCAGCCATTTAAGCTCCTCAATATCTAATTCCGACAGCTCATCCGTCTTACTGCCATTTTCTTCATGTCGGCTCTTTTCAGATACAGTGCTTTGTTTCGCTGCCCTTTCTTTGTCTGCAACAGCACAGGAGAACAGCATATAGCTTTTATATAGACCAAATATAACTAAAACAGCTATACAACAAAGAAGTATCTTTACTATTTTTTTCTTCATTCCATTCTCCTTGATTACATGTGATATGTTTTATTCAGCCAATGGGTGTGAGTTTGAGTTTTTTGATATTATTATGAAAGCTATAATACTTAAAGCCTGTACTGTTATAGTTTAGTTTAAGACACACAAACCGACCTATAACAGTATTATCGTCTTTCCTTCTGATAATAAATATTCCAGCCTTTCTTTACATACATTTTGCTGACTTCTACTCTCCAGAAAGATTACAATCGCAGGTAAAAGCATAAGTATAAGGCTAAGTACCGTTACCCAATCTAAAGAAATGCTAAAACCCTTCATTACATCCAAGTATAATTTACATACGCAAACGGAAATGTAGAGTATAAACAACACTATACATATAACCTCAGGAAATACTGTGTACTCTATCTTGCAGCCATTATCTTGCTCTTCTATGCTACCTTGCACATAACACAAGCCTATATGCTTAAATCCGCTTTTTTTCCCATTTATCATCATTTGAAATTTTTTACCTTTTAATGATTTTATGAAAGATAATTTATCAAACATTTGCCATATTTCTGCTGTCGTTCTATTTGTTATATATGAACCCTTTATTGCGAAGTTTATCATAAGTATTTAATCTCACTAAGTTTTTATTATTATACTTGGCTTTTTTGTATTAATAACTGATTTTTCATCTCTCTAATATTCATAATTTCGATATGAGCTAAAGAACAATTCTCCAATACTTATTCTTCCGCTCTCATGTATAACATTTTCTGTTCCATTACCCATATCAAATGTTATCCTACATTTCTTTATCAATAACTATTTACTTTGAAAAATCTGTATGAAATAATTTCAACAATCCAATTATACTGTCTTCGTTCAAAACCTTCGTTTCTCCGTTCCCATAATCATATATAATCTTTGTAGGTTTCTCAGTCCCATCATGCCCCACTATATCAAGTTTAGCAATATTAGATATACCTTTAGGAACCTCTTTACTAATATATTCCCATAATTCATTTATATTTTTCACTTCAGTAAATTCTTCCATTTTTTCATTTTCGGCTATTGTCTTATATTTTTTTTCAGAATAATTCCATAGCCTGATATGTTTCATATTATTGTTAAAGTTCTTTATTCTTGCCTGTGTATACTCTCCTTCTACAAAGCGATAACTACCAAACTTTTCAGTCTTTCCAGTAATATATTCTTCCTTTTCAGTATCTATTTTTTTCATATCATCCTCGTCTTCAATTAAATATACATTTCCCTTGTGATTTGTGAACTCCAGTTTTGCACCTACAAGTTTTGAAAGTCTATATCTTAAAAACCCCTCACTTCCAAACGTGTAAGCTTCTTGTTCCCTCTCATATCTCAAATGTTCAATATATAACTTTAATCTTTGAACTCCTAATATAGAAATACCTATAAAGATAAAGAATAAATACATAATTATGATGTTTCTTAATTTTCTTTTTATTTCTCTGTTCATATATTATCTACCTTAAAGGATTATCTTTAAACAAGTCTAATATTCCAATGACATCTTTTTCTACCAAAATCTTCTCTTCTTGATTCCCATAATCATATATAATCTTTGTGAGTTTCTCGGTTTTATCATGCACTACTATATCTAATTCGTTAATATAATAACTGCCTGCCTGATTTTGTTTTTTCATATTAGGTAATCATTTCTTCAATATTTGATGTTCCACTAAATTCTTCCATTCTTTCACTTTCTGATATAGTCTTATATTCTTTGTCTCTATAGTTCCAAACTCTTATATGTTTCATATTTTTCTTTCTTCTTTTTGAAAGGTTCTTATATGTTCTTTTCCGTTCATATGCCCGTTAAAAACTATCAATATATTCTGAAATCACCTTAACATTTTCTTTTTCAATATCACTTATATCATTCTTGCCAAAATTTTCATTTTCCTGATACCATCTTTTTCTTGTAAAATAGTAAAATTCTGTACTAAATTTGGGATATAGCTTTCCATGTCTTGCATATATCTCTTCACGAGCCATACATGCCGCCAGCTTGGAAAGTTTTTTCAGTTTTTCTAAATTCGATGCTTCACTAATAAGTTCGGTATCACTTCCCGGAAAAATCTCATCATTATCATCTGTACTGATATACATACTGATTCGATTACCCTTTGAGTCATACCCGTATTGTTCTATAAATTCTTCATACTCTGACAGTGAACTATATCCCGGGTCAAAAAACAACTTCATTCCATGTCCCAAATCATAATACGCCAAGTCATCAAACCATTGAGAAACTTTAGATATTCTCCATTTGTTGTCTTCACACAACTCAAAATATACCTCTCCAACACTAATTTCGGGCATATCCTCAGCCAAAATTACTTTTTTTACAAATTGTATTTGAACACATATACTTTTTTTATCTCTACTCTTTACACTAAACTCTCCATCTGTATAAATTTTATAGTATAAACAGCTGCTTAATCCGCTTCTTGATGTTCTTGACTGCGTACACCTCCCTCTGTAAAACCTTATGTCATATATATCACACAAATAATCATAGGCTGAGTCTTTAATGTAATCTCTATGGTATATATATAACTTTTCCTCATCCTCCTCATTTTTAAAGTAGTAATCATCATATCCGTCCGGCTCTCTGCAAGACACCTCATCACTGATTTTTTCTCCTGAATCCATAAAATCGGCAATTTCTCTAATAATTTCTATAGCTCTTTCATCAGTCATTTCAGCATTACTTCCTTTATTTTCAACAGCAGCGGTTTTAGCATTAAATATAAAAAGTAATATCAAACTTATGCAAAATATACTCAATAATTTATATTTCATACTTTGATCTCCTAAAATCCTTCCAAATATGCCTTTATAATATTTAAATTATGTCTTTCAATATCTGTTAAATCATCTTCGCTAAATTCTTTATTTTCTTTATACCAATCCAATCCATTAAAGTAATTATACTCTACGGAATATTTCAGATATATTTTCCCATGTCTTGCATAAATTTCTTCATAAGCCATATGAGCTGCAAGTTTAGAAAGAATACTTAATATATAACTATCATCTAAATTCTCCAATACATCAAAACTGCTGCTTGCCAAAATCGCTTCTTTTAAAGAATATCTTAACATCTGCATAGGTATTTTATTTCCATTTTTATCGTACCCATATTCCCTAATAAAAGCTTCATAATCTCCTTTTACATTATTTTGACTGTCGAAAAATTCATCTATATATCCTTCCAATTCATAGAATGCCAAATCATCATACCATTGAGAAATCTTAGATATTCTCCATTTATTATCATCACATAAAGTAAGAACTATTTGTCCCTTATCTGTATCCGGCATACCATCTCCAAGACTACTGTCTTTATTAAAAACAGCTTCGATGCATATTTCATTATTTTCTCTTGCCAGAATTCTGAAATCACCTCCACTATCCAATCTATATCTGATAATACCACCATCAAATCCCGGTTTTGCCTTTCCCATCCTAAGCTTAAATCTGTTAATTCTATACATATCTGTTAGATAATTGTATGCAACATCTTTAATATAATTCCTGTGATACCTTTCTAAAATACTTTCATCTTCTTTGTTCTTAAAGTATGCAAAGTTTTCTCCATTAATGCCTTCGACATCTTCACCGGTTTCTATACCTATATCCATAAAAGTTATAATTTCTCTTACAAGCTTTATGGCTTCTTCGTCCGAAAGAGTTTCCACTCCGACATTGTAATCAATAAACTTCTCTTCCTTGGAATGTAAATTTGTTCTACAGCCGCAACAAAGACTAATTATTAAAAATATTACATAAAATATATATGATTTTTTATCCTTCACTTGCTCCCCCTCTTCATAATGGGCTATCCGGTATAGCCTCATAATAAGTATCTCCATTGCTGCAAAAGCCATTAAAATATTTATAACCATTAACAACTTAATCAATTTGAGTTTTTTACAGATACTCTATCTGAAGAATCCCCCTTAACAGACTGTATGATTTTACTTACTCTTTAATAGCATACAATCTACACCTTTTTTAAGTTTTTAAAAAAATTTCTCCCCATATTTCCACAATATGACTTTTTCAAAATTTCTTTCTTCCTTTTGATTTTCGATATTTTATTCAATATATCTCACTTTCACATTATCGTAAAAATCAATCTTATCTGCTATTTCTTTACTCACAATTACTTCTTTTAGATTACCAGATCCTAAAAATATACTCATTCCTATATCAACTACTGACTTTGGTATATAAACTCTATTTAAATTTTTACAGTCTGTTAAGCACAACGTATCTATATATAATAATCCCTCTGGAAATTCTATATTTTTTAAGTTATAGCAATGACCAAAAGCCGACTCTCCAATTATCCTTAGCTCTTTTGGGAAAACCACTTTACTTATATCGGATTTCGAAAAAGCCTTATTTGCTATGCTGACAGTCCCATCTTTGATTACAACCTCTTCTCTTTTTTTATCTGCAAGCTCTATAAAATGGTTTCCTATATATTTGCAACCATACTCATCTTCTTTAATGTTATTATAAAATTTTGTATTATAAAAAGAATCACCAATATATAGTAAATTCCCTTCAAACATTATATATTCCAAGTTTATGCAGAGGTTAAAAGCACCATCATCTATTTGCTTCACATTCTTTGGAACAATTACATTATTTAGTAAAATACAACCTCTGAATGAATCTTTACCAATATATTCAAGTTCTTTTGGCAATACTATGTCTTTCAAACTCTCACAGTTTTTAAAAGTATTATTATATATATTAATAATAGACTCCGGTATTGAGATATCAGCTAAACTTTTGCAATTAGCAAACGCTCCTTCCCCTATATATTCTACTGTTTTCGGTATCTCTATATCTTCAAGATTGACACAATTTGAAAAAGTGCACGCTTCTATATTTTTTAATCCTTCGGGTAATATGATACTTTTTATTTTTTTTGAATCCTCAAATGCATTTCCTGCAATTACATTGATATCTGAGGAAATTATAATATCTTCCTTGCTATCAATTGATTTTAACAAAATATTTTTGTAGCATTTTAAGCCATTCAAATCTGCATGCATATTTTCAAGCCACTTGGTTTCAGTGAAACACCTTATACCAACCTCCTTAATGCTACTCGGCAACTCAAGTTCTTTAAGATTATTACAATTATAAAAAGCATAATCACCTATTTTTTCAATATTATCTCCTAAATCTACGGATAAAAGATTTGTACACTCATAAAATGTTCCAGCTTCCAAAACTTTCAAATTATCGGATAAAACCACCTTTTTCAAACCTATGCAACTAGCAAATATAGAATCTCCAATCTCTGTTACAGAAGAAGGAAGTTCTACAGTTTCAAGACTATTGCAACCTAAAAATGCCGCTGCATCTATTTTTGTAACAGAATTTGGAATATCTATACTTTTTAATGATTCACATTTATAAAAAGTATATTCTTTTATTTCTCGAACGGTATGCGGCAATGATATTTCTTTTAAATTACTGCAATCTCTAAATGCGCTTTCCCCAAGATATTCTACAGTTTCCGGAATATTCACTGCTTCCAGACTTATACATCCGCTAAAAGCGCCATCACCTACTTTCTCTAAAGATTTCGGTAGATTTATTTCTTTTAGATTCGTACAGTTTGCAAAGGCTTCTTTATGGATCTTTTTTACACTTTCGGGAATATAGACCTTTTCTATAAACTTACAGCTATAAAAGGCATTGTCCATAATTTCTGTTGTGCCCTCAGGTATACTTATGAACACTCCTTTTTTTGACTTATCCAACAAGCCTGCTTTATATCCGCTAACTTTGTTATCTTTTAAAACTATATGCCCTTTAAGATTTAAAAGTATATATGATATCAAAATAATTATCGTTCCGACTATAACTATCCAACGAATTTTATACTTTTGCTTCATATTCTTATCCCTCAATGATTATTGGTAGTGTCAAAAACTACCTTTTTTTATTATTCTAAAATCCTTTAAAACCTTGATTTTTTAGAGGTTTGCAAATAAAAAGAGCAATTACCTCCATTTTTGTGTATAATGTCAATCGCACAACCAACCTCATACAACGGAGAAATTGCTCATGAACATTATACTTTATTTACTCAACATAATTCAACAACTTTATAAACAGAATTGTTTTTTAATTCAATTTCTCTGCAAATATATTCCCTTAAAGCAGTGGGCTTTCGATGATTCACACTCTCCTAAGTACCAGAAGTTTAAGATCGATAAGCTCCCTAAGATCATATCATTCAAACAAGAATGGAATTGGACTGACCTTATCGCTTATTATAAGAAACGCTATAACAAGATCATTAAGCCGGTATTCCGTCACAGAGAATGTGATGTCCCCACCGGCTGTACCTGTCCTCAATGTAAGGCTCCCTATCATTATCTTATGTGGAACGATGGCAAAAAGAAGAGTCAGCTTCTATGCAAGGTATGTCAGTCTCTTTTTTCCACTGCCTCCAAAGGGCGTTTCTCCAAGATATATGTTTTAAGATGTCCTCACTGCAACAATGCCCTTGTTCACAAAAAAGATCGTAAACACTTCATTGTACACAAGTGTGTCAATCCTAAGTGTTCATACTATCTCAATAATCTGAAAAAAGTTTCTAAGAAAGACCTTGAAGAAGACTATGGCAAAAATAAATATAAACTTCACTATATCTATAGGGAATTCAATATAAACTTTTTTAAGATAGATATTAAGTCCCTACCTAAGAATGCTTCCTCTCTTAAGTTCTCTAAATTTGATAAAAATGTTATGGGATTATGCCTTACCTACAAGATCAATCTCGGATTGTCATTAAGGAAAACAGCTCAAGCCTTAAATGATATCCACGGCATATCCATTTCCCATCAGCAAGTTGCTAACTACTGCAAAACAGCTGCTATCTGCATCAAGCCTTTTACCGACAACTATGATTACAGATTGGGAAAAGTATTCACTGCAGATGAAACATATATCAAAGTAAAAGGAATCAGAGGTTACATTTGGTTTATAATGGATGCTGTAAAGCGTTCAATCATTGGTTACCGGATCTCTTGTGAGCGAGATGTCGGATCCTGTATCCTCGCAATGAGAATGGCTTTTGCTCACTTCAAAAAGCTCCCGGAAGGCTTCAGATTTATTGCCGACGGTTACAGTGCATATGTTCTTGCCGCCCAACAGTTTCTTCGTGAATTCGGAGATAACTTTAAATTCGACATCACTCAGGTTATCGGACTTACCAACGACGATGCTGTATCTGCTAAATTCAGACCTTACAAGCAAATGATCGAACGACTTAATCGTACTTACAAAGCTTCATATAGACCTACGAATGGTTTTAACAACATCGACGGTGCCAACTATGACCTGGCGCTGTGGGTCACCTACTATAACTTCTTACGACCTTATAAATTTAACCGTTACAAGGTTCTCAATGAAATCGAAGACCTAAAATACATAAGCAATATGCCCGGCAAATGGCAAATGCTTATTGCCCTCGGTCAACAGACTATACTTGATCTACAAAGCGGCAAAGCCGACTACTGTTCTTAGATTCTGAGCCTGAGGTAAAAGCATAGCCACCACGAAGTGGCTTTTGCCCTTGACAGCTAAATAAAAATAACTGCTACACTGTTGTCAGCGACGGAAGAATTACTAACTGTTCTTGAGTTCTTCGCCGTCGGTAATTATCTGAGAGCAGTTCTTTTTATGCTGTCAAGGGTGGCGGAACTTACCTTTACTCTTAAATATTTGCAGTTTTCAAGGTTCACTGAGCCTTTTTTTCTTAGACTCATTTTTTCATAGGTCACTTGACACTATCTAATGTATAAAATATGTATCTGTTATCCTTTGATAATTTCAAATCCAGTATATACTGATACATAGAAAAATGCTTGACCATAACACAGTTTAGTCCAAATATAATTCAGATCACCAAACATTGCATTTTTATACTCAGTTTCTTTAGCAATAGCTTCTAAGTAACAGCATAGCTACATGTCCGTTACCACCTGCACCTAATGTGGAATTTAAATAAAATACTCTAACATAAGGAGCACGTTATCATTTTGTAATACATCTTTTTAAGCATTTTTCCTTGATATTAGTTCTGCATTAGATGGATTGGCTAATGTAGCCTTTCTTGAAGTTTTTTCATTATGGTCAATCAATCCCAATGGATTTCCAAAGCAATACTCATACTGATTCAGTAAAGTAGGATAACTGATATTTCTAAACTCATCACTCATATATCTATAGACTTTCCCTCTTTCATCTGAAAATACTGCATTAAAATCCCAATCACAGCTTTGAGTATGCTCTTTTTTCCTATTTAATGTATTTCTTTGTAACTATGATAAAAAATTATAGATTAAGTGCATGTATCCAATAAATTTCAAAATAATACCAATTTGGCAGTATTTTTTCAGTGTAATATTGAGTAATTTCATTATTTTCTTTATACCCATCTCCATCTGCTACTAAATCTGTATTATTAAAATATCCTTTTGGTTTGTCTTCCTTTGTATAATAGAATCCCCAGTATGATGTCATTTTTTTATGTCTTTCTAAATAAAACCATATGGTTCCTGTATCGTACCTGTTACCAATAGCATTCAGTTTATATTTGTAAAATATTTTATTTAATATTGTATGGTTAAATTTTTTATAATCATTTTCACCGGTTTTATTTATGACATTTATGTTTTTATCATTGTAACTACATATTAATTCTACTATAGATGACAGCTCACTCTCATCATTAATTACACACTCTATTAAGTTGTCTTTATTCTTTATGGTATATCTTCCCATGTCATTCAGTTTATAAATAGTCAATAAAAGTATAATTGTAATTACAAGTATAATTAATTTTCTTTTTTTCATTGTAACTCTCTATTCTTTTTAGTGAAAGTTTAACAAAAAACCTTGTTCTTACGACATTTGTTAAACCGTTAATAGGTTTTATATATTTACAAACCGGAGTTTTCTGTATATGATGTGACTTCTCGGATCCTATTTCTGATGATGTTGCGTACAAGAAATAGAATGTCTTTCTTTTTGCTTATGAAGACCTTCTTAATTAATACTTATATCTGAAACATCATTACTTAGCACACAAGAGCACAGTAGATTTCCTTAAATAAAGCCTCTTTTACATCTTTACACTTATACATAAGCTTTTGATTATGTCCCCAAGGAATACTTTTTATTCTTCTTTCAATATCCGATAAATGGTTTACAGCTTGTAACCCTTTTAGGTAATCATTATAAAGGCTATATAAAGTGTTATTTTCTTTTATATAACAGTCTCTATAGTAGTGATATATTTTCTACACCTGCATCTGACTGCTATACTCTTTATACTCTCTGCCGGCTCTGCGTAGTATTGATATCAACATCAAGATTGATGAAAGATCCACTACAAAAGTTCCCAAAAATAACAGTATCCCAAGCATACCATAGTTATTTAAAAGCACAGGCAGTATTATAACTTCATATACAAGGCTTAATTTAGCAAGTATTTTAATCGCCCTTAGTTTAGAAAGACTCATTTCACCTCTGATACCTATCAGGCATATAAGTACCGGTAGCAGCATAGGAGCGTATATAAGGCTTAATAAAGCTGTTAATTCTTCCGTGTAAGTAGGTATTCCTCTTATAAAACAAGCAGACATTATAAAATAAAAACCCATCATTCCAAATACGGAACCTCTTATATCCTTCATAGCATCATACCCCTCTTATTTCTATAAATTCACAGTCTGTAAACTTTTTTACCAATCAAATCCATAAAAGTAATCGCAATAATTAAAACTTTTTA
>ERZ772772.337-NODE-337-length-29083-cov-4.091877_pt1 | contig 29083 bp, 28 predicted proteins | sample MGYA00511484_ERZ772772 | MGnify/ENA primary metagenome ERZ772772 (study PRJEB29015, sample SAMEA2737913) | human oral metagenome | biome: human oral; feature: human-associated habitat; material: dental | place: China | collected 2088 ... | reverse complement strand
TTTATTTGTATGCTAAAATATATCTGTTTTTATTATGCCGTATAATAAAATGATGGTGCTACCCTTACTATTATTATACAAATAATTTAAGTTTATTTCAAGAATGGAAAGGACAACTTTTGAAAGATGATTTCATATATAAAAGGTAAGCTTATTGAAATACATAGTGAAAGTATTGTAGTTGAAACAGGTGGCATAGGTATTGAAATTTATGTTCCTGCGGCACTTAGTCTTCCTGATACAGGTGATGAAATTATTATATATACATATTTTAAAGTTTCAGAGGATGCTATGAGTCTTTATGGATTTTTAAGCAGACAGGATCTTGATATGTTTAAACAGGTGATTTCAGTAAGCGGTATAGGTCCTAAAGGAGGGCTTGCAATACTTTCAACCCTTTCACCTGATGAGCTGAGAACTGCTATATTGACTGAAGATGTAAAAACGGTGTCGAAGGCTCAGGGCATAGGGGCAAAGACTGCAAAACGGCTTATACTTGATTTAAAAGATAAGATAGATATGCATAAGCTTTTAAAAGAAGATAATGTGTCCGAACCTTCAAAGTCTGAGGACGGCAGTAAAGAGTTTGAAGTTATAGAGGCTTTATATAGTCTTGGATACAGCACTTCTGATGCAGCCAGAGCAGTAAGGGAAATAGATATTTCTAAAGATATGAAAGTTGAGGATATTATAAAACTTGCACTTAAAAAGCTTGCTGTATTTTAGATATTTAATTGTATAAAAATTAAAATAAATATATAGCCATATAAAAAAGAAAGAAGTAAATATATGGAAAGAAATATTATAAATACCGATATAATAACTGAAGAAAAACAGCTTGAAAAAAATCTCAGACCTAAATATTTAAATGAATATATAGGGCAGGAAAAGATTAAATCAAATCTTAAAATATATATTGATGCTGCAAGATTAAGAAAAGAAAGTCTTGATCATATTCTGTTTTACGGACCTCCCGGACTTGGGAAAACAACCTTAAGCTCAATAATTGCAGCTGAGATGGGGGTTAATTTAAAAATTACTTCAGGACCTGCAATTGAAAAGCCCGGCGAGATAGCAGCCATATTAAATAATTTATCTGAAAATGATGTATTATTTATTGATGAAATACACAGACTGAATCGACAGGTTGAGGAGATATTATATCCTGCTATGGAGGATTTTGCAATTGATATAATACTTGGTAAAGAGTCGGCTGCGAGGAGTATAAGGCTTGAGTTGCCTAAATTTACATTAATAGGTGCCACTACAAGAGCAGGTCTTTTAAGTGCACCTTTAAGGGATAGGTTCGGAATAGTGCATAAGCTTGAATTCTATAATGAGGGTGAATTAAAAAATATAATTACAAGATCTGCTATGGTGCTCGGAATTGAAATAGATGAAAAAGGTGCATGTGAAATTGCAAAAAGAAGCCGTGGCACACCAAGACTGGCAAACAGACTTTTAAAAAGAGTAAGAGATTTTGCACAGGTAAAATATGACGGTACGGTTACAAAGGAAGCTGCTGATTATGCACTTGATATACTTGATGTCGATAAATTAGGTCTTGATCAAAATGATAGAGAAATTTTATCCGTAATTATAGAAAAATTTGCAGGAGGTCCGGTGGGAATTGATACTATAGCTGCCGCATTAAATGAAGATGCCGGAACACTTGAGGAAGTATATGAACCGTATCTTATGATGCAGGGACTTATAAATCGTACTCCAAGAGGAAGGATTGCAACGGATAATGCTTATAAACATCTTGGTATAATAAAAGAAAAATAACTTTATTATAAATATATATAAATCTGATGTTTATTTATATATTATTAGTATCGTTTATAAAAAGAAAATAAAACAAAAAACAATATTTTATTGACAAAAATATTTATTAGCTTTATAATTCAACAACAAGTACTAAATTTATATTTGATTATTATTAAAATAAAAAATGAGGTGATTAAAATGGCAGATGAAAAATCTTTATTAGATACTCAGTTAAATACAGGAGAAGACGAAGCTCCTGCTCCTAAAAAAAGAGGAAGAAAACCGGGAAGTAAAAATAAACCGAAAGCTGAAAAAGAAGCTAAAGCAAATTCTGTTGCTGAAAAATCAAAAAGAGGAAGAAAACCTAAAAATATATCAGAAACCCAAACAGCTGAAAAACCGAAGGTAAAAAGAGGGAGAAAGCCCAAGTCTGAAGCTGCACAGACCACATCTGCCGAACCTAAAAAAAGACCGGGAAGACCGACATCAAAGACTGCTGAGAAAAAAACTACAAATAAAGAGCCTAAGACAAATATATTTATTGAGTATGAAGGCAGATCAATTCTGGCAAAAGATGTACTTGCAAGATCAATTAAGGCATATAAAAAATTTCACAGAGGGGTTGAAATTAAAAGGGTCGAATTATATATAAAACCTGAGGAAAATGCTGCATATTATGTAATTAACGGGGATATGTCTCCTTCATATAAGGTTGAACTTTAATTATATCGGTGCTGTAAAACTGTCAGAGCCGGCTGCACTGTGCCGTATCTGTAAAAGACTGGTTTTGCAGCACTTATTTTTTGTGAGATTATATAAAGATATATAACGATATATAACGATAATAATTATATAAGATATTTAAAATATCAGTTTTATTAATATTTTAAATATCCTATATTTTTTAAAAACAAGAATATATTTATATGAATTAAAGCCTTAAATCAAATCGCTTTAATAAGTGTACAAAATAAAATTCATTATACAAATATATTTAAAGGAGGTTTTTAGCAGATGTTTTTTGAAAATAAAATATGGGCAGCCGCTGTGCCATATAAAGAAAATGAAAATAATACAGGAAATGTCGGGGAGAAATTATGCATACTTCCTGCTATGGCAAACAGGCACGGACTGATAGCAGGTTCTACCGGAAGTGGAAAAACGATAAGTCTTAAGGTTCTTGCCGAATCTTTTTCGGATGCAGGAGTAAGTGTGATGCTTGCTGATGTAAAAGGAGATCTTGCAGGAATGTGTGAAAAGGGTGAAGCTTCTTCTGATATAAATGCAAGAGTGCATAAACTTAAACTTGACGAGGCGGGATTTTCTTATAAAGCTTTTCCTGTAAGGTTTTGGGATGTTTATGCACAGTCGGGGCTTGCACTTAGAACAACTGTAACTGAGTTTGGACCGCTGCTTCTTTCACGTCTTCTTGAGCTTAATCAAATACAGAGCGATATCTTAAATATTGTTTTTCAAATCGCTGATGATGAAGGTCTTTTATTGATTGATATAAAAGACTTAAAGGCAATGCTTAATTATGTTTCACAAAATTCAAAGAGATATGTGCAGGATTATGGAAATATATCCTCACAGAGTATAAATGCAATAATACGTTCGCTTGCGGTGCTTGAACAACGTGGAGGCGATATGTTTTTTGCAGAGCCTGCACTTGATATAGAAGATTGGTTTAAAACTGATGAAAATTCAAGAGGGTTTATAAATATACTTGATTCTTCAAGTCTTATAAATGATTCACTTACATACTCAACCTTTATGCTCTGGCTCCTTTCTGAATTTTTTGAAAAGCTGCCTGAGGCAGGTGATCTCAAAAAGCCTAAGATGGTACTTTTCTTTGATGAGGCACACCTGCTTTTTAAAGATATTCCTAAAGCACTTATGCAGAAAATAGAACAGGTAATGAAGCTTATACGTTCAAAGGGAATAGGAGTTTATTTTATAAGCCAAAGCCCTAAGGATATACCTGATGAGATACTTGCACAGCTTGGGAATAAGATACAGCACTCGCTAAGAGCATATACTCCGGCTGAACAAAAGGTATTAAAGGCTGCAGCCGCATCATATCGTGCAAATCCCGGTTTTGATACGTTTAAATCCATATCGGAGCTTGCAGTAGGTGAGGCACTTGTTTCATTTATAGAAGCTGACGGTTCTCCTTCTGTAGTCTCAAGGGCTTATATACTGCCTCCTCAGTCAAAAATCGGAACAGTTGATTCACAATTAAGAAAATCAATTATAGATTCCGATATTTTAAATAAAAAATATTTTCAAACATTTGACAGGGATTCCGCATATGAGTTTTTATGCAGATTAAATGCTGATGAGCAGCAGGAACAGTTATTATACGCTGCAAAAAAAGAAGCGGATAAATTAAATGAAAAAGAAGAGGCTGCTGAAAAAAAGAGAAAAGAACAGGAAGAAAAGAAATTGAAGAGAAATATCGCCGGAGTAGGTACTTCGGCACTTGGAACTATAGGCAGAGAGATAGGAAAAGATCTGGGCAGTTCAGTAGGAGGAAAATTCGGGAAAAGGCTTGGGGGTAATGTAGGAGCTTCATTTGCAAGAGGACTGTTTAAAACCTTATTTAAAATTTAAATATTAATATTATAAATAACCTTAAATAAATTTATGAAAAAATCAATAAAAAAAATAGAGTTTAAGCCCAGGCATTTTTCTCAGCTCCAATTTATAGCACTTGGTTTTATTATAATGATTTTTACAGGTGCTATCCTTTTAAATCTGCCCTATGCTTCAAAGGATTCAAAAAGTATAGGTTTTATAGATGCGCTTTTTACATCTACAAGTGCCAGTTGTGTTACAGGGCTTGTGCCGGCTGATACAGCAAGCCAATGGACATTTTTCGGTCATCTTGTAATTATAACGCTTATACAAATAGGAGGATTGGGGTTTATCTCAATAGGAGTTTTTTTTGCAGTAGTTTTAAGGCAGAAAATAGGATTAAGGACAAGAGGACTTTTAAAGGAAAGTATTAATTCACTTGAGATAGGCGGAGTAGTGAAGCTTACAAAAAGAATACTCTACGGGACCGCATTAATTGAATTTATAGGAGCAGTTTTCCTGTCATTTAGATTTATACCTGAATTTGGACTGATAAATGGTATATGGTATTCACTGTTTCATTCAATATCCGCTTTTTGCAATGCAGGTTTTGATCTGATGGGAGATAAATACGGAGAGTACTGTTCACTTACGCCCTACTGTTCAGATATACTTGTAAATCTTGTAATTATGTTTTTAATAATTATAGGAGGAATAGGTTTTGTTGTGTGGGATGATGTATTGAAGCATAGATTTAGGTTTTCAAAATATAGACTGCACAGCAAGATATCCATAGTTATGACCATTATACTTATAATAGGTGCAGGCATTTTGTTTTTAATTACCGAAAGGTATACGGTGTTTGCAGGTATGGATATAAAAACAAGGCTGCTTGCAGCGGCTTTTTCATCGGTTACTCCAAGAACGGCAGGTTTTAATTCAGTTGATACGGCATCATTAAGCAACTCGGGAAAGCTTATAACTATGGTGCTTATGTTTATTGGGGGAAGTCCCGGTTCAACTGCTGGAGGTATAAAGACAACAACCTTATTTGTGCTTGGAGCATATGTTTGTGCATATATAAGACAGACTCATGGTGTAGATGTATTTAAAAGAAGACTTGCTGAGGATAGTATAAAAAAAGCCGCAACTATTTTAAGCATTAATTTATTTTTAGTGCTTACAGCAGCCGTTATTATAAGTACAATTGAAAAACTTGATATTACAGATATTATGTTTGAAATATGTTCCGCTATGGGTACTTCAGGCATGAGTACAGGGATTACAAGACAGATAGGTTCTGTTTCAAAGATAGTGCTTATTGTACTTATGTATTTGGGAAGAGTAGGCAGTTTATCATTCGCTCTTGCATTTACACGAAATGATAAAATGCCCAATATAATGCAGCCCAAAGAGGATATTAATATAGGCTGATTTAGTAGTGATATTATATACTGAAATTTATAAATATATTAAACATTACAACAATATTTAAGTTTATTAAAACAGATAAAAAATTATGAAATCAATACTTATTATAGGAATGGGGAGATTCGGACAGCATCTGTGCCGCAATCTTGCAGAACTTGGAAATCAGATAATGATTGTAGATGAAGATGAAAATGCTCTTGATGATATGCTTCCCTATGTGGTAAGTGCCAAAATTGGGGACTGTACTAAGGAAAGCATATTAAAAACCCTTGGAGTATCAAATTTTGATATAGTGTTTGTATGTATAGGAAATAATTTTCAAGGCTCACTTGAGGCTACATCACTTGTAAAGGAGCTTGGAGCAAAATATGTGGTAAGCAAGGCTGACAGAGATATACATGCTAAATTTCTGCTTAAAAACGGTGCTGACGAAGTTATATATCCTGATCGTGATATAGCTGTAAAAACTGCGGTAAGACACAGTTCAAAACATATTTTTGACTATATAGAGCTTACAAGTGATTATTCAATTTATGAAATATCTCCGCCTGCAAAATGGATCGGTAAAAGCCTCAGGCAGCTTGATCTTAGAAATAATCACAATATACATATAATAGGCTATAAATCAGGTGAAATGACAAAGCTTACACCAAATGCGGAATATATTATAAATTCCAATGAGCATCTGCTTATTGTGGCTGAGGATGAAAAAATAAAAGATGTACTTACGGAGGTTGACAGTTGGTAAAGGCGTGTATATTTGATCTTGACGGAACCCTTTTAAATACAATTTATGCACTTTCATACTGTATAAGTCTTACTATGAGGGAATTTGGAGGAAAGGATATAGATGAGGCACATACAAAGCTTTTTGTAGGGGACGGTTATAAAGAGCTTGTAAAAAGAGCTTTAATATATTCAGGAGATACAAGGCTTGTACATATGGAAGCTGCATGTATGCGTTATCTTGATATTTTTAATAAAAACAGTCTGTATAATGTACAGCCTTATGACGGTATAATAGATGCAATAAAATTTTTAAATAAAAAAAGTATAAAAACTGCTGTTTTGTCAAATAAGCCGGAGGAAATAGCAAGGTTAAATATAAATAAATTTTTTGGAGAATCATTATTTGAGAAGGTTTACGGTCAAAAGGAAGGGGTTCCCAGAAAGCCGGATCCTAAAATGCTTGATGATTTAATTATAGAGCTTGGTATTAAAAAAGATGACATATTGTATTTCGGAGATACATCAACGGATATGCTGACCGCATCAAATTCAGGTGTAAAAGCGGTAGGTGTACTTTGGGGATTTAGGGACAGGAAAGAGCTTGAGGCATATAAGCCTTATAAAATCATAGAAAATCCTGTCGAAATCATGAAGCTGGTTTAAAGTCTGTGTATCATTATTTTTGGTATCGAATATTACATTTATATTACGAAAAAACTAAAAAGTATTGACTTTTTTAGGAATTCAACTTTATAATACGGTAAATATAAAAAGGAAAGCATTTAAGGAGTTTTTTATTATGCCTAAATTTACCGGAATCATAAAGAAAGTATGCAATAAACTAAGATCATTTAGCTTTATTCCTGTAAAGATTACAAAAGAAATGTATCGTAATTTTGCAGTGATAATATGCGGTGCAGTGGTTGTGGCAGCTATAAGCTTTGCATGTAAAGGTTTTGCAGGCTCAGGGAAAAATGCGGCAACGGCACATATAACGAGGGCGAAGGATTCGGGTGATGCTTTAGACGGACAGGATAGCGATGATGAAGAAACGCTTCTTGATACAATAGCTCAGGCAGATAAAGAATTTGCGGAAAATTCGCACACCCGGGAAATACCGGGGGAGTCCGACGGCGTAATTAAAGACAGGATTAACTATGATATACTCGCCATGCAGAAAGAGTATATAAATGAAATATATAAAAATAAAGATAATGAGAATTCCGAAAATACCTTTTTAGAAAAAGCATGGGATGAGGAGAAGGTCAGGTACTATGAGGGGCTTAGGAAAAATCTGGGAATTCCTTCATTTAGTCAGACGGATTATGATAATTTGTGCCGTATAGTTGAAAGTGAGGCAAATATATGTAATATAAAAGGTCGTATATTGGTTGCAGATGTAATTATAAACCGTGTTAAAAGCAAAGCTTTTCCCGATACGGTAAGCAGTGTGATATTAAGCAGCGGACAGTTTACCACAGTATCTGAAGGTACTTTTTATACACTTCCTATAAGTACTGCTACAAAAAAGGCTGTTGACAGAGCCTTAAATGGTGAGGATTATTCAAAAGGAGCCTTATACTTTATAAGCCACAGTGGAAAGAATACATATGGTAAGATATGGATACGGAATAATTTTAAATATCTTTTTTCGTATGAAGGGCATGATTTTTATAAATAACAAAAATCAGATTGACGGTATAAGTGAAAAATGTCATAATAATGCGTGATTTTGGCAGTTAAATTTATCTGCTGAAATATTTGTTTTAAAATTAAATTTTTACAAAATTCAGGAGGAAATTCAAATGGCAACAAAGGCTTATTATCCTATAAGTGAAATAGGTGCCGGCAAAGTAGGTTTTTCAAAGACAAGAAGTATTATTGAAACTGCATTTTACGGTAATAATGTTATTAAAATAAATACTCTGAAAGAGGCATATGAACTGGCAAAGGACTCACCGGGAACTGTAATTACAGACATGCCTGTTTATCGGGGTGAAGAATTTGGACTTGACCGTGATGCAAAGGTTTTATTATTTAATGATGGTGCTATCACAGGTCGATATGCAACTGCCAGGAGAATTGCAGGTGAACCGGGAGTTGACTGTGCTGAACTTGATAAGGTGGCTATGGATGCAATATATCGTTCAAGATGGAAAACTCTTTATCATGCACAGGTGTATGTAGGACTCGATCCTGAATTTATGGTAAAAGCTCATCTTCTTATACCTGAAGGAGAGGAGAATATACTGTATAACTGGATGCTTAATTTCCAGTATATGTCAGATTTTTATGTAAAGATGTATAATAATTCAAAACCGGTAGGCGATGGAAAAGAGCCTGATATATATATCTTTTCCGATCCTCAGTGGTGCGGTTCGGATAGTCCCACAGTAAGCATGGACTGCCTAAGCGATCCTGAGAAAAAGACATTATGCTATTTTAATACTGATGAAAATTGTGCCTGTATACTTGGAATGAAGTATTTCGGAGAGCATAAAAAGGGTACTCTTACTATGGCATGGGCTATCGCTGACAGAAATGGCTATGCATCATGTCATGGAGGTCAAAAACGATATAACCTCAAAGGAGGAAAGACCTATGTAGCTTCGGCATTCGGACTTTCAGGTTCAGGCAAATCAACAATCACACATGCAAAGCATGGCGGTAAATATGATATAACCGTGCTTCATGACGATGCTTTTATAATAAATACAGATACATGTGCTTCGATAGCTATGGAACCGTCCTATTTTGACAAAACCAATGACTATCCGACCGGCTGCCCTGACAATACCTATCTTTTAACTGTGCAGAATGTTGCTGCGACTATGGATGAAGACGGTAAAGTACAGATAGTTACGGAGGATATAAGAAATGGAAACGGGCGTGCTATAAAATCCAAGCTTTGGAGTCCCAACAGGGTTGACAGGCTTGAAGAACCTGTAAATGCAATTTTCTGGATTATGAAGGATCCTACTATACCGCCTGTAGTAAAGCTTAAAGGCAGTGCACTTGCTTCAGTGATGGGTGCTACGCTTGCTACAAAGAGAAGCACTGCGGAGCGACTGGCTCCGGGAGCGGATCCTGATGCCCTTGTGGTAGTTCCTTATGCCAATCCTTTCAGAACCTATCCTCTTGCAAATGATTATGAAAAATTTAAAAAGCTTGTTGAGGTTAAACATGTGGATTGCTTTATAATAAATACCGGTGATTTCATGGGTAAAAAGGTAAAACCGTCTGATACTCTCGGTATTATTGAACAGATAATAGAGGGCAGTGCCGAATTTAAACCGTGGGCTTCATTTTCGGATATAGATATACTGGATTGGGAGGGTTTTGTTCCCGATATGAAAGATGAAACATATCTTAAACAGCTTAGAGCACGTATGAAGGATAGGGTTGAGTTTATAAAAAAACTTGAAACTGTAAAGGGAGGTTATGATAAACTTCCGAAAGAGGCGCTTGAAGCAATTGAGAAAGTTTTTAATGAATGTAGATGATAAAAACTGAGCATATATTATTTGACCTTGACGGAACCATCACAAAGTCTGATTTTGGTATAACACGTTCAGTGCAGAAAGCTCTTGAGTATTTCGGTATAGTTGAGGAAGATAATTCAAAGCTGATTAAATTTGTAGGTCCTCCTCTGCGTGAGAGCTTTATTAAATACTATAACTTTAATGATGATATGTATGTTAAGGCATTAAAGATTTTTAAAGAATATTATTCAGTCAAGGGTATTTTTGAAAGCGAACTCTATGACGGTATAGAACATATGCTTTCAAAGCTTTCCTTAAAAGGCAGCCGTCTTTATATTGCAACTTCAAAACCTGAAGATGAGGCGGTAAGAGTACTTAAGCATTTTAATCTATATAAGTATTTTGATTTTGTAGGCGGCTCTGACGGAGATTACAATACAAGCCGTTCTACAAAAGCTGCTGTTATAAGTTATGTGCTTGACTATATAAAAGGAAATTTTCCGGAGGATACTATTAAAGAAAAAACTGTAATGGTAGGGGACAGAATGCATGATATAGAGGGAGCTGAAAGTAACGGACTTTTCAGTGTAGGAGTGCTTTATGGTTATGGCAGTCTTGAAGAGCTTAAGGCTGCCGGTGCAGACCGTATCTGTAATGATATAGACTCGCTTTCAGAATTTTTGCTGAAAAATATATCAGATGTATAAGCTTAACATTATTTAGAATTAGGAGATAAATGTATGGTTAAGGCTTCAGACCTGCTTAATATAAGGTATTATGATTATGGGCAGCCTTTTTCAGGCAGTTATAAAGGTATAAGGTACAGGATTTCCAGAGAACCGCTTGAAGATGTCTCACATACACCACAGGATAAAAGAGGTGAAGAAAGGCTGAAACTCTGTATATGGGATGAGCCGTTGAGCTTTGAAAAAACAGATCATAGTTTTATCAGGGAAAGCTTTTATGAATATTCAAATAGTGGACTTGAGCTTATAGCAGGTTATTTAAATACCGTTAATGGATGATATGTTTTTATAGCACTATGATTTCATGAAAATACTTATATTTAGATATATATAGTTTAGTCCGGTATTAAATATTTTTATGCATATCGACGGATTATAAATGTATGAATGTAGTATTTTGTTGCAAGTCAATGTTTTTAATATAAAACATTGACTTGCATTCAATTCAGTGTTATAAAATAATTGTTACCTGTAATTTTCATTATTATGACTGGGAGATAATGAATTGTTTTTTAAAGTAAGAGAGGTTATATTTTAATGAAAGAAAGAAAAATCAGACTTAAAACTGTTCAGGATGCGAAAGACTTTGTTGCAAAAGCGGTTAAATGCGACTTTGACATTGATGTTCACTTTAACAGTAGTTTTATTATTGACGGAAAGTCTATATTAGGCGTGCTCAGCCTTGATCTAAAGAATGTTCTTACTATCAGATATTTTGGAGACAATAGTGATTTTGAGACATTCCTTGACTTACATGATGCATCAAGAGATTCGGCTGCATAAAGAACATAAAGATAAATATGGAGGTGTTGCAAAATCACCGAAAAAGGGTGCCACCTCCCTCCTTTAGGTAAAATTGGAAGAAAATCTACATTTATCGGTTTTCTTTCGATTTTTTTTATTTTTACAAAAAATGAGCTGCTGATCCATAGATTTCTCATCTATTTTACAGCAGCTCTATTAAAAATATCGAATACACTATCTGAGATTACTTTGTGCCGAAAATTCTGTCTCCGGCATCACCGAGTCCAGGGCATATATAAGCATCTTTATTCAGTATCCTGTCAAGACATCCTATATATATCTGGATATCGGGATGGGACTCCTGCAGCTTTTTAAGCCCTTCAGGTGCAGCTATTATACACATAAATTTAATCTTCATACCGCCATGTGATTTAATCTGACTTATAGCATCAACTGCCGAACCTCCTGTAGCAAGCATAGGATCGGTTACCACTATAACTCTTTCCTCTATCGGACTTGGGAGTTTACAGTAATATTCATGTGGAAGGTGTGTGATTTCATCACGATAAATTCCTATATGACCTACTTTAGCATTTGGAACAAGTGCAAGTATGCCGTCAACCATACCCAGCCCTGCACGCAGTATAGGCACTATCGCAAGTTTTCTGCCCGATATAATAGGAGATTTGCAGGTCTCAATAGGTGTTTGGACTTCAATATCTTCAACAGGAAGATCTCTTAATGCCTCATACCCCATAAGCATTGAAATTTCACCTACAAGTGAACGAAATTCACTGGTTCCTGTTGACTGATCTCTGAGCCTTGTGATCTTGTGCTTTATTAACGGATGATCATTGATAAAGACTTCATTACTTTCATACATGATATAGTTTACTCCTTGTAACTAAAAATTTTAAAGTATATAGCTGAATTTTATTTTGAACTGGGGGAAAATTTAACCAGTATATAATCTTCTGATGTATGATCAGTAGGTATACTTACATATACGTCTCCATTCTTTATATAACTGAAACTTTTTGGGAATATTTTTTTGCCGTTTTCAGTTTTAAGCGGAAAATCAGCTTCTGAAAAAAGTTTTGTATAGTAATCAATACCGGTATCAGCACGGTGCTGCATAAAATAATCTGATGCGGATTTATATGAGCTTACAATCTCTACATCATCTGAAAGCACATAGCCTGCTATAGTATACGGATCTGCAAAGTCTTTAAGTGAGAGATTTGCAGCATTATCAAGGTCTATGGTATTGGAATAGAATATATTTGTCTTATCAGTATCACTTGCCTTTTTCAGAGTTCCTGTATAGCTTATGCTTATACGTTTCCTGTCTGAGTTTATAATATTTGCTTTTATATCAAGAGTGTCTTCAGTACTGTCTATCCCCATGGCATTTATAATGGATCTTGCATTGTCTTCAATAAGCCCATTGATTTTTGCAAGCTTTGAAGCATCATCAATTCCGCTTAAAACAGGATATTGTATTGAGGTTTTTCCCTCAGTGAAGTTTTTCAGCGTGGATTTTACAGAGACTGATGATTCTTTTGAGGTGGTTTTAGAGCTGTTTTTTGTATCTGAAGATTTACTCTCCGATTTTTTTATATCGGAACTGTCAGATGATTTTGTTTGTGCCATTGTTTCTTTTGATGTGGAAGCTGAACTTTGCTGTACAGATACTGAAGTATCAGTTGCTTTAGTATCTGCTGCTTCATGCTGTTTACATGCACCAAGTGAAATGCCTGATAATCCTAAAAATATAATCATAAGAGAGCTTTTAATAAGTTTCGGATTTATTGATTTCATATATATGCTAATATTAGTGAAAAATCCATTATTACAGGTATAATCACGTCTTTTTTTAAATTTAAACATCTTTACCTCCATGATTTTATAAATTTGAATATATACTATTATACAGTATTTAAGGATGTATGTCTTTATAAAATTTTAAAGTTCTAGCTTTTAAGAGTTTCTTGTATGTGTTTTGTTTTTTCCGGTTAAACTATACTTAGTAAGTTTAAGTCTTGAAAAAAGCTGCTTAAAAGCGTATAATCGTGCTGTAAATCAGTATTTTGGAAGGTATTTATTTTATTATGAGAATGGCGAGTATAGCGAGCGGAAGTAGCGGAAATGCAACATTTATAGAGGCTGAAAACACTTCCGTATTGATAGATGCCGGAGTAAGCAGCCGTAGGCTTGAGAAGTCAATTAAAGAGCTTGGAAGTGAGGCGCAAAGGCTTGATGCGGTTTTTATAACACATGAACACAGTGATCATATACAGGGGCTTAAAATATTTTCAAAAAAATACGGTATACCTGTTTATGCCTCAAATGGAACTATAAAAGCATTGCTTGAAACGGATATAATGAAAGGGATGGAAAATCTGCTTTTACCTTTAAAGGCAGGTAATGAAATAAAAATTAAAGATATGACTGTAAGTGCTTTTGCAATAGATCATGATGCGAATGAACCGCTTGCATACAGGATAAGTTCAAAAGATAAAAAAGTTGCAGTTGCAACCGATATGGGTCATTTTGATGAAAATATAGTTGAAAACTTAAAGTACCTTGATGCGGTTTTAATAGAGGCGAATCATGATGTAAGGATGCTTGAAACAGGTCCGTATCCGTACAAACTTAAAAGGCGTATATTAAGCGATAAAGGACATCTTTCAAATGAAAATGCCGGTAGACTTTTATGCAGTATAGTTCATAACAGACTTAAAAAGGTGTTTTTAGGGCATTTAAGCAAACATAATAATTATCCGCAGCTTGCCTATCAAGCGGTAAAATGTGAGATGGAACTTTTAAAAGGCGGCATATATGCGGATGATTTATCTATTGAAGTGGCTTCAGGAGACTGCCTGTCATGTGTGGCACAGATATAATTTATATACAAACTCTTATAGAAGTTATTTTTTTGATAAAAATGTTGTAATTACAATATACTTGTTGTAATCAATCTGATATAATGGGTTTGTATTAAAACAGAGGGTTACTTAAGTAGACATAAGATTTAATGCATTATTTTTAAAAAGGGCTTTGATTCTTATCAGTTTGTTTTATTACCTGACTTATAAGCTTTACATTGGCAGATAATATGCCTAAAAGTATATGGCATATGCACAAGCTGTAAAATAAATAAAGGTATGAGGAGGTTTCCGTATGGAGAATATGAGAAAATATTTATCCGATATTGATGAAGATAAATTAAAAGTAGTCATGAGAGTTAAGAATGCCTATAGCGAAGGCAGGATGAGTCTTGAAGATGCAAAAAAAGAGCTTAAGGAAAAAGTAAAAACATTAAGACCGTATGAAATAGCAATAGCGGAACAGGATCATAGGGAATTTGAAGATGAGATCTGCCGTAAAGAGGATATACAGCAGATGATGGAGCTTTTTGAGGATATAATGGATGATTCACAGCCGGATCTTCCTCTTGATCATCCTATAATGTGCTATTATCGTGAGAATAATGCTTTCAGAAAAGTTCTTAAGGAGATTGAGGATCTTGTACAGTATCCTGTGATTAAAAATCAATGGTATGAAATATATGACAAACTTGCATGTTACAGAACACATCTCCAAAGAAAACAGATGCAGCTGTATTCTATGCTTGAAAAAAAAGGTTTTGACAGACCTACTACAACTATGTGGCTGCTTGATGATTTTATAAGAGATGAGATAAGTGATGTACGCAGGCTGCTTGATGAGGATAAAGATGAAGAATTTATAAGCAAACAGCAGATGATAATAGATGATATACTTGATTTAATGTCAAAGGAAGAAAGTATACTTTATCCTACCTCACTGGCTATGATAAGTCCTGAAGAATTTGAAGAAATGAAGTCCGGCGATAGAGAGATAGGGTTTGCACTTATAGATGTTCAAAACAGTGAAAACAAGAGTTCAAAGCCTGTACAGCAGGCATCTGATGCCGCTTCAGGTGGAGACAGTTTATCATTTGCCCAGGATCTTGCAAAGCTTTTAAGCAGGCACGGTTATCAGTCGGATGATAATAAAATCCTTGATGTGGCTACCGGAAAGCTTACTCTTGAACAGATTAACCTTATATATAAGCATATGCCGGTTGATCTTGCCTATGTTGATGAAAATGAACTGGTTAAATTTTATACCGATACAAACCATAGGGTTTTTCCAAGAAGTAAAAATGTCATTGGAAGAGATGTAAAAAATTGCCATCCAAAGACCAGTGTACATATAGTTGAAGAGATTATTGAAAAATTCAGGAGCGGACAAGAAAGCTTTACAGAATTTTGGATAAATAAACCGAATCTCTTTATTTATATATGTTATGTTGCTGTAAGAGATGAAAACGGAAAATTTAAGGGAGTACTTGAAATGATGCAGGACTGTACGCATATAAGAAGTCTTACAGATTCCCGTACACTGCTTACATGGGAGGCGGCAAATGCGGATGCTGATTATGGAGCAGACGATAATTCAGGTAAAAATAAAGAAGAAAATAATAAAGAAAAAGGAGAAGAAAATATGAGCGGAAATGGTAAGGATATTAAGTTGGAGCTTGGTACAAAGCTGTCTGATTTGCTTTTGGCATATCCATGGTTAAAAGATGAGCTTCCAAAAATTAATTCCAAATTTGAACTTTTAAATTCACCACTTGCAAGAGTGATGATTCCTAAAGCAACTATTGAAATGATGGCTGATAGGGGAGATATGAAGGTTGAAGACCTGATAAATGCAATTCAGGCTAAAATAGATGAAAAAAATAAGTGAAGCACTTAATAAGCATTTCACTTATATATAATAGCTTATAAAGGCAGGGATAATAATCAGTATATTATTGTAAAATATCCCTGCCGATTTTTTATTTTTAAAATCAAACTCGATCATTGTGCTTGAGGCTTTAAGTAATATATGTTAAAATCAAGTCCGCAGTATCTGTATGTCAATACGACATCAGGCGACTGATACAGTAAAATAATTGTAACAAAATATACATAATGGTATATTGTATTCTATGGCATATTTGCCTGAAAGAGGATAATGATGATATTAGCCGTTGACATGGGAAATACCAATATAGTTGTAGGAGGAATTGATGAAAAAAATATATATTTTCTTGAAAGAATAACCACAGATAGGGCTAAAACCGATCTTGAGTATGCAGTAAGTATAAAAAGTATACTTGAGATACATAAGCTGACTTCAAAAGATATAGAGGGGGTTATAGTATCAAGTGTAGTTCCACCTCTAAATACGGTTTTAGCTTCTGCGGTAAAAAAGATTGCAGGCATTGACTGCATTATGGTAAGCCATATGATGAAGCTTGCAGGACTTAGCATAAAAACAGATAATCCCGATATGGTAGGAAATGATCTTATAGTAGCTTCAGTAGCCGCATTAAGCTGTTATCGGCTCCCGCTTGCAGTCATTGATTTGGGGACTGCCACTACTATATGTGTGATTGATTCCCATAAAAATTATCTTGGCGGAGTTATACATCCGGGGCTTAGAATTTCACTTGATACTTTAAGTTCAAAAACTGCTCAGTTGCCATTTATAGAGCTTGAACATCCCGGAAAGATAATAGCATCAAATACCGTTGACAGCATGAGAAGCGGTATACTTTACGGTCATGCGGGCATGATTGACGGATGTATAGACCATATGGAGGCTGAGCTGGGAGAAAAGCTTACAGTTGTTGCTACCGGAGGGCTGGCACGTTTTGTAATACCTATATGCAGACATGATATTACAATAGATGATAACCTTTTGTTAAAAGGACTTTTAGTATTATATAGAGAAAATACTATGCAGTCATAGATTTTAAAATATAAATTTAAATAAAGAGAGAATAATTGATGTTTAAAAATGTAATTTTAGGAGTAAGCGGAGGAATTGCCGCATATAAGTCGGCATATCTTGCAAGCATGCTTGTGAAGCTTGGAGCCCAAGTACATGTTATAATGACTAAAAATGCCTGTAATTTTATAAATCCTATTACATTTGAAGCACTGACTTCAAATAAATGCATTACAGATACATTTGACAGGAATCATGATTTTAAGATTGAACATGTAAGCCTTGCAAAAAAAGCCGATATATGTGTAATAGCACCTGCCACTGCAAATACTATAGGTAAACTGGCAAACGGAATGGCTGATGATATGCTCACTACAACTGTACTTGCATGTAAATGTCCTGTAATTGTGGCACCTGCCATGAACACCAGTATGTATGAAAATCGCATAGTAAATGCAAATATTGAAAAACTTAAATCCCACGGATTTATAATTATAAATCCGGCAGGAGGAAGACTTGCATGTGGTGATATAGGTGTAGGTAAACTTCCTGATCCTGAGGAAATTCTGGAAAATATGCTGTATGAGGCAGGCTATAAAAAGGACCTTCTAGGGAAAAGTGTGCTTGTAACTGCAGGTCCAACACGTGAAGATATAGATCCTGTAAGGTTTATAAGCAACCACTCAACCGGAAAGATGGGAATGGAACTGGCAAGGGCAGCTTCACAAAGAGGGGCATCGGTTACGCTTATTTTAGGAGATACAAAACTTAAAGCACCTTTGCATGTAAACTGTATAAAGGTAGTTTCAGCTCTTGAGATGTTTAATGCGGTTAAAACCGAATACAAAAATTATGACATTATAATAAAGGCTGCGGCAGTTGCAGACTATCGTCCTAAGTACCCTGCCTCTGAAAAGATAAAAAAGACGGATACCGACGGTACTGTACATAACAATCTGAATCTTGAGCTTGAAAAAACTGATGATATACTTGAGTTTTTAGGAAATAATAAGACTAAAAATCAGTTTCTGTGCGGTTTTTCTATGGAAACTCAGGATGTTGTTGAAAATTCAAGAGAAAAACTTTACAAAAAAAATCTTGATATGATAGCGGCAAACAGTATAAAAGAAAAAGGAGCCGGTTTTGGAGTTGATACAAATATAATAACACTCATAACCCCTTCATATGATAAACAGCTTGGGTTTATGACGAAACAGGAGACCGCACATAGTATACTTGATGAAATTATAGAATGTACAAAGCGTGCCTGATATATAATTGTGTATGAAAATTATTTAAAATTTGAGGGATAATATAAATTGGATAAGAATTTAAACTTTGATGAAATTAAAAAAAGGCGGACATTTGCTATAATTAGCCATCCTGATGCAGGAAAGACCACACTTACAGAAAAGTTTTTGCTTTATGGCGGTGCTATAAAACTTGCAGGCAGTGTAAAGGGAAGAAAAACTGCTAAATATGCGGTAAGCGACTGGATGGAAATAGAAAAGGAAAGGGGTATTTCGGTATCTTCGTCAGTAATGCAGTTTAATTTTGACGGCTACTGTATAAACATACTGGATACGCCCGGGCATCAGGACTTTTCGGAGGATACTTACAGGACACTTATGGCGGCTGATTCCGCAGTTATGGTTATAGATGGCGGAAAGGGTGTTGAAGCACAGACAATAAAGCTTTTTAAAGTCTGTGTGATGAGAAAAATACCTATATTCACGTTTATAAACAAGTTTGATAGAGAGGCAAAGGATCCTTTTGAACTGCTTGATGATATAGAAAGCGTGCTTGGTATAAGAACCTGCCCTATAAACTGGCCGGTAGGTTGTGGAAAGCGATTTAAAGGAGTATATGACAGAAGAAAAAAACATATGCTTTTATTTAAGGCGGCACAGGCAGGTATGAAAGAGGTTGAAACAAATGAACTTTCACTTGATGCTATACAGACAGTCATAGAAAAAGATTTTTATGATAAATTAATTGAAGATATGGAGCTTCTTGACGGTGCGAGTGATGAGCTTGATATGGATAAAGTTTCAGCAGGAGAGCTTTCACCTGTATTTTTCGGTTCGGCACTTACAAATTTCGGTGTAGAAACATTTTTAAAATACTTTCTGAATATGACTACATCACCGATTGGAAGAAATGCTAACGGCAGGATTATAGATCCTATGAAAGATTCTTTTTTTTCAGCCTTTGTGTTTAAAATACAAGCCAATATGAATAAAGCACATAGAGATAGAATTGCTTTTATAAGGATATGTTCCGGAAAATATATACCGGGTATGGAGGTATACCATTTTCAAGGAAATAAAAAGATAAGGATTAACCAGTCAACACAGATGATGGCTGATGAGAGAAAGATTGTTGAAGAAGCTTATGCCGGAGATATAATAGGAGTTTTTGATTCGGGTATATTTTCAATAGGTGATACTCTCTGTGCTGACGGTGAAAAAATACAATTTGAAGGTATACCCACATTTGCACCGGGATATTTTGCGAGAGTAAGGCAGATAGATACTATGAAACGAAAACAGTTTACAAAGGGTGTTTATCAGATTGCACAGGAAGGAGCCATACAGATATTTCAGGAATTTAATACCGGTATGGAGGAAATTATAGTCGGTGTAGTAGGCGAGCTTCAGTTTGAGGTTCTTACATACAGACTTAAAAGTGAATACAATGTGGAAGTAAAGCTCGACAGACTGCCTTATGAGCATATAAGATGGATTGAAAATCCGCTTGAGGTAGACATTGATAAGATCCAGGGAACCAGTGATATGAAAAAAATAAAGGATCTGAAAGACAGACCGCTTCTTATATTTATAAATCCATGGAGTATTCGCATGGTTGAAGAAAGAAATCCTAAGCTCAGATTAAGTGAGTTCGGAAGAGATTAATTTGTTTGCATTGTCTTAAAATTTTGAGGGTTTAAAAATTCTTGTTGGAAACAGTTTTTTTAATTTCTGCGAAATAATATTTTTTTTAATTTTTAATGCAATAAAATGGAATGTTCACGCATTATTATAGTGAAAGGATGATTAAAATGCTTAATTTTGTGATTGCCTTGGAAGAGGGGTCAAAAGCTCAGTCGACGGTGGATGACAAACTTATAGAAGATATCGCAGAGGGAAATATGGATGCACTGCGCAAACTGTATGAAACAGTGCATAAAACCATTTATGCATTTGCCCTTTCAATAACTAAAAATATTCATGATGCAGAGGATGTTTTGCAGGAAACTTTTTTAACAATTTATAATAAGGCTGTAAATTATAAAACTCAAAAAAAACCTATGGCATGGATATTTACAATAGCAAAAAATCTTGCTCTTATGAAATTGAGATATAGTGCTAAAGCGGATATTACAGATGATATTGATACACATAATGAGGCTGAAATATCATTTTCATTTATTGAAGATGTTGAACAGCGTCTGATTGTAGAGACATCAATAAATAAGCTTGAAGAAGACGAGCGGATAATACTTATGCTGCATGCCGTGGGAGGGCTTAAAAACAGGGAAATAGCACAGTTGCTTGAAGTTCCTGTTAATACAGTGCTTTCAAAATACAATAGGACAATTAAAAAGATGCAGAAGTATCTGGAAAAGGAGGGCTTTTGATGATAAACCGTTTAAATAGGGATGAGATAGAAAAAAAGCTTGATGCTGCTGTATCGGATATGATACCTGAAGATATGTTTGAAAGAATTTCCAAGCAAATCGTTCCTGCAACGCAGGAAAGGACGACAACAGAGATGGCTAATAAAGACAATGTTATAAAAAACAAAAGTTTTATAAGAAGATTTACAGGTATGGCAGCAGCTGCCTGCATATTGTTTGTAGCAGGTATAATAGGAGTTCCGTATTACGGTAATAATTTTGTACCTGATTCCCATGTAGATATAGATGTAAATCCGGGAGTTGAGATTATTACAAATAAAAAAGATAAAGTTCTTGATGTGATTTCTACAAATGCCGATGGTGATAAGGTGATTGACGGTATGAAGCTTAAAAATACCGAACTCAAGGTGGCAGTAAATGCGATTATAGGTTCGATGGTGCAAAAAGGATATATGAACAGCGATAATACAGGCATTTTAGTAACAGTAAGAAATACTGATGAAAAGAAAGCACAAAAGGTAAGAGATGAGATAATAACCGATATTAATGCCGCACTTGATACAAATGAAGTAAATGCTTCAGTAATAAATCAGATGATTACAAATGATGTTGATGCACAAAAGTTTGCACGGGATAATAATATATCAATTGGAAAGGCGGTGTTTGTACTTAACCTTGCGGCAAAGGATCCTTCACTCGATCCAAAGCAGCTTGCATCAATGAAGCTTAGTGAGATAGCATCTCTTGTTTCACAAAAAGGTATAAATATAAGAGATATAGTTGACTATGATTCTGATGACAGTATATGGGAAAATATAGCGGATACTATAGAAGACATAAATGAGGATGCGAATGAAAATATAGGTAAAGCTGCTGATAGCACTACGGTTTCAAATAAAGATGCAACAGATGTAAATATTTCGTCTGAAACAGAAAGTCCCAAAAATGCGGTTATAACTACACAAAAAGCAAAACAGATAGCACTTGCACATGCCGGACTTTCAGAGGCTGATGTAAACTATGTAAAAGCTGAACTTGAAAACGATGATGGAGTACAGGTTTATGATATTGAATTTTACAGTAAAAATATAGAATATGATTATGATATAAATGCAGTAACCGGTGAAATTATGTCATTTGATCATGACATAGATGATTATAATATACCAAGTAAAGCCTCTAATGATAATAATGTACCGGTTTCTGAAACCGAAGCTGCACAGACTCAGCCGGCTGTAAAGTCATCACCGGCTCCTACAACTGCTGCAAAGTCAGGAAATATATCTAAGGAGCAGGCAAAGCAGATAGCACTTTCACATGCAGGCGTTTCGGCATCAAATGTACATTTTGAAAAGGTGGAGCTTGACCATGAAAATGGAATTTTGGTTTATGAAGTAGATTTTAAAAGTGGAAATATTGAATATGACTACGACATAAATGCATCAACCGGAGCGATAGTCTCATTTAGCTCAGAGGAAGATGATTAGTAGAAGTGCCAAAATAGGGTAGTGTAAGTAATAATGTGCTCTTGTCGCATTAAGGATACCAAAAGCTTTTATATTTGATACAAAAAACATATGATTAAACTATGGCAATATATAATGCTCCGCTATTTCAGTAGATTAGCGGAGCATTATTACGCATGAGATCAGGTGCGATTAAGCAGCTTCATAAAAGCGGATGTTCGGATTAGCAGACAGGATCGGCTTAAGTCCTTCTATTGTAAACCTTCGCTAATATATATTTTTTTAATATATATTTTTTTAAACACCTTGACACGGGACATTTAATTTGATACTATAAAGCAGTTGCAAAAGAAAAGCAGGTTCGCCCTCACCTCGGCATTTTGATGACCCGGGTAGATAATAGCATCATTATTATAAAATATAGCGGCATTTAGAGATTTATCTTTAAGTATTTTATTTAGTGATCAGTATTTAAAGGCGGATAGTTTTTCTATCGGCTGTTTTTTATGTGTAAAATATGAAATTCTGCTGTAGTCCCGATACCGCCATACAATTAATATAAGGTAAATAAGATGTTTAATTGGGAGAATAATATAAAACGGATTTTATATTTGATTTTATACATGAACGGCATAAATAAAAACATAGATGGAGGTGTACGGCAATTAGCGAATTATTGATTAACGAACAGATTAGGGCAAGAGAAGTGCGTCTTGTAGGGGAAGATGGCGAACAGCTTGGTATTGTGTCTATAAATACGGCTTTAGAAAAGGCGGAAGCTGCCGATAAGGATTTAGTGCTTATAGCACCTACGGCAAAGCCGCCCGTATGTAAGATTATAGATTACGGCAAGTACCGTTATGAACTTGCAAGAAAAGATAAGGAATCTAAAAAGAAGCAGAAGGTTATTGAGGTTAAGGAAGTTCGTTTATCACCAAATATTGATACTAATGACCTGAACACCAAGATAAGTGCAGCAAGAAAGTTTTTGGAAAAAGGAAATAAAGTAAAAATCACATTGAGATTCAGAGGCAGGGAGATGACCCGCATGTATAAATCAAAATATATACTTGATGATTTTGCCGCCTCTCTTTCAGATATTTCTTCTATCGAAAAACCTTCAAAAGCTGAGGGCAGGAGTCTTATTATGTTTTTATCGGCTAAAAAGTCTTAGTACAGGACTAAAACAGCTAATTATTGATTATTTAAAAGGAGGAACGTCATGCCAAAGATTAAAACTAAGAAAGCGGCAGCGAAGCGTTTTAAAGTTACAGGTACCGGTAAACTTGTCAGGAATAAAGCTAATAAATCACATATCTTAACTAAAAAGACAACAAAGAGGAAGAGAAATCTTAGAAAAGACATAGTTACCGATGCTTCAAATGCAAAGGTTATGAAGAAGATTTTACCCTATCTCTAAGTGGAAAGTTAAGGAGGAATAAGCAAAATGGCAAGAGTTAAAGGCGGATTAAACGCAAAAAAAAGACATAAAAGAGTGCTGAAGCTTGCAAAAGGTTATAGAGGGGCACGTTCAAAACAGTACAGGATTGCAAAACAGTCCGTTATGAGAGCGCTTACCAGTGCATACTCAGGAAGAAAAGAGAGAAAGAGGCAGTTTAGGCAGCTTTGGATTGCACGTATTAATGCAGCCGCAAGGATAAACGGTCTGTCATATTCAAGGTTTATGAACGGTCTTAGGATTTCAGGGATTGAACTTAACAGAAAAATACTTGCAGATCTGGCTGTAAACGATGCTGACGGTTTTAGAGAACTTGTCGAAACTGCGAAAAAAGCCGGTTCAGCTGTTTAAGTTAATACCGGAGCAATGCAGCAAAATCACAGGTATAATAAATTATAGAAAAATAAGTACATGACAGCAGTTACGGTTTGTGTTTTTTATTGTAGATTTACAAACCTGTATTGTTTAGATTGGAATTTAATTAAATTCAAAGGTTTTTTATATACCTTTATAACTGTAAGGGCTGTGGCATATGTATATGCTGCAGCTTTTTGTTTATTAATTTTTAAGTATAAATTCATATATTGGGGGTATAAGATGTTATTTGTACTTTTTTTGTTATTGTTTGCAGCAGTTATAATTCCGAAATTTTATTTTATTATGGAAGAAAACAGGAGAGTGAAACAGAATGTATCTAAAGTTTATAATAAAATAACCGAATCAAAGATTTCTGAAAATGAATATGATGTAATTATAAATGTCCCCGGCAGTACAGAAGCAGGGTTTAATATTTCCGCTTCAAGATTTGATGTAAAAGAACCCAGGGCGGTAGTTTATGTAGTACATGGTGCACTTGAACATAGAGGTCGTTACAGAGATTTTATAAAATTTTTGAATCAAGAGGGATTTGCAGCAGTAAGTGCTGATTGCAGAGGGCATGGTAAGAGCATAGACAGTAACTATCCTGCCGGATATATGAGAAGCCTTAATGAGATGATAGAGGATATGTATGCCGTAACGGAATATATAAAAAGTTCATATCCGAGCCTTGATATATATATGTTTGCACATTCAATGGGAAGTATGTTTGCAAGACATTATCTTGCCGGGCATGATATTGAAATAAAAAAACTGGTATTAAGTGGGGTTGTGGGTTATAAGGCTGCCTCTCCTATTGGAGTATGGATATCTGAATTTATAACATTTTATCGTGGAAAATACAGTCACAGTCTTACACTTGGTGCATTAAACGGAATGGAAGGCGAGGATAGATCGTGGATAAGCATAAATAAGAAAAATCTTGAAAATATAGAGAATGATCCGCTTGTACTTAAGGTTTTTAGGAATATGGCAGACAAGGTTGTATTTGAAGCAAATATGCGATTAGCTAAAGTAAAAAATTATAGAGCGATAAATACAGCATTAAAAATACTATGTATAAGCGGTGACCAGGATGGAGAGATAACAGGAGGAGAAAAAGGTTTATTATATACTATAAATTCATTGCACTCTATGGGTTACAGGAATGTAAAAAATATAGTTTATGAAAATATGAGGCATGAGGTTTTAAACGAAACCGACAACAAAAAGGTATATAATGATATTTTACAATTTTATAAAAAATAAAGAAAGAGCCTGCCGTGTATATTTTATGCGGCAGGCTCCTTTTATAAAATAGAAATATAGATTATTTTACAGTGTAGCCGGCTGAAAGAAGACTTTCATCAAGGCTTTTAAAACTGTTGTTGTTAAGATCAAAACCTATATCTGAGAGTGTGCCTGAAGGATCGGCAGACATCTTTTCTACATCAAATATAGTTGCCGATACAACTCCGGTATCGGTTACTTCCATTTTTATTGTGATGCCTTCAGCTGTTTCTTTCATAGCTGCGGCATTCATCTCATCGGCTTGTTTCTGAGCTTCTTCTTTATTTGAAGCACCGAGCGAGCCGTATCCCTTCATGATATATCTGTTTGATATAGTCAGTACCTTATCATCTTTATAAGTTATAGTCAGTTCAACATCAGGTATATCCGCCTTTACATAAGTTTTTGAAGCAGAGCCCGCTACAGAACTATTTTCAGCAGTTTTGTCATTTTGTGTTTTTGAATCTGAATTTTTATTTTCAGACATATTTGTGCTGCCGGCATCAGACATGCTCTCCTTTGGAGAACTACTTTGTGCAGTACTGCTGCCTTGGGAGCATCCTGCTATTACAGATGCTGCCATAAATACGGTAGCTGCGGTTAAAAATTTTTTCATAAAAACAAACTCCTTTATAAAATATTTTAATCGCCCCAACCCTCCCCAGTATGCAATAATGACAATTTTTTTAATCTGCCACAAGAGTAATTTACCAAATCTGCAATAAGGACGATTTACTCTGCAATGCTACCATTATAGTTAAAAAAAGTCAATTAAAAAAATATTAAACTTTTTTTTAATTGACTTTTATTGTAAATTTGTATGTTATATATTACTACTATATATTATTATTGTTTCATAAATTAAAGATATTATTTTTCAAGCTCTGACATTAAATCTATTCTTGTTTTAAAAACTCCTCCTGAAAACCTGGAGTTTAAAAATGAGTCTACTATATCTACTGCAACTTCTTCTCCTATAATTTTCGCTCCGATCGCTATTACATGTGCATCAGTATGTTCCGCAGCCATCTTGGCAGAATAACTGTCAGCACATAATGCGGCTCTGATGCCCTTTATCTTATTTGCAGCCATTGAAATGCCTATTCCTGTGGCACATAAAAGTATGCCTTTATCAACCTCGCCTTTTAAAACGGCTTCTGATACAGTTTTAGCGGCAGCAGGATATTCAACTGTCTCACCGTTTGCAGCTCCGAAGTCGATAACCTCAAAGCCTTTAGATTTTAAATGCTCAAGTATTATATATTTTAATTTTGTACCTGCTGTATCATTTCCGATGCCTATCTTCATGATTACCTCCTTATTTAGATGAGTATGCTTATTTTAAAGAACTGCATAATTACAAAATAATATATACATGAAAAATTTAAGTATAAATTTATTTACAAGCATAGGATTATTAAGTATTAATAATCAGTTCTTATATTGCATATTTATTTTAACATATTTTAATGAGTTTGTTAATGCGGGAATATCGACTTTTATATGATTATAGATAGTAATTTATAAAAAATATGGAGGTTACATGATTTATAGAAATATAACAAAAAAACTGTACAAATATTATAATTATTGCTATAATATCATTAAGTATAGTTGCGGTATAAATCTGCTGTAGCGATTTGATAACCGGTATTTTATTGTTATATTATATTATTAAAATAAATATAATGATATATTATTTTATATAAACATAGAAATAATAATATATGTCAGGAGGTTAAGACAATATGGACGGTATTTATCTTGATAATGCGGCAACATCTTATCCTAAGGCTTCCGGTGTAAGCTCTGCAATGAAGTATTATATTGATGAAATAGGTGCCAGTATAAACAGATCAACTTACAGTTCGGCTTCGGAAACCGGCATGACTGCATTATCACTGAGGGAGAGGGCTTGCAGAATATTTAATTTTGATGATCCTACACATGTTATTATAACTTCAGGTGCAACAATCGGGCTAAATATGGTGATAAATGCTTATTTGAAGGATGGCGGTCATGTGATTATAAGCCCTCTTGAGCACAATGCGGTAATGAGACCTTTAAATTTGCTTGAAAAACAACATAGTAATCATACAGAATTTAAAACATATTTTAATGAATTTCCGTATACACTTGGTATAGACGGCAGCTATAATAGTCTGTCAGATCTTATAGGACCTGATACTAAAGCAGTTATAATGCTTCATTCTTCAAATGTGAGCGGTGAAATATTTGATATAAATAAAATAGGAAGTATATGTAAAGAAAAGGGAATTGATTTTATATTGGATGCAGCTCAGACTGCCGGGCATTATCCTATAGATTTTTTTAAATCCGGGATTAGTGCACTTATAGTGCCGGGGCATAAGGGGCTTATGGGTCCTCAAGGAATAGGTCTTATCATGATGGAAAAGGATTTTGCAAAAAGACTTTCACCATTTATATGTGGCGGTACCGGCAGTGCTTCTGAAAGTGAGTTTATGCCTGAGTTTATGCCTGATAAGTTTGAAGCGGGAACTCCGAATATACCGGGAATATATGGACTTGAAAAAGCTCTTGAATTTATAGAAAATACAGGTGTAAATACACTCTATAAGCATACGGATATGCTTTATAAGAGATTTATAACCGGTCTTTATAATTTAAAATTACAGGACCGTATAAAAATATTAGGAAAGGAGGAAAGAGATAACAGCGGAGTAATAAGCCTTGATTTTACAGGACTTGATAATGCACTTATATGCAGAGAACTGGCTTGCAGATACAGGATATTTACACGCTGTGGGCTTCATTGTGCTCCTAGAGCACATAAAACTTTAGGCAGTGGTTTAAGGGGAAGTATAAGGTTTTCATTTGGATATTATAATACGCCTGATGAGATGGACTATGCCGTAAAAGCAGTAGGCGATCTTATAACTGTGTAATTGTGTAAAAATTTAAGGAGAAGTATGAGAGATGAAAAGTAAATTAATTGATCCTGTAATTATAGCAACGGGTTTTTGTGTAGGACTTGCTGCACTTGTTCTTACAAAGCTTGGAAATCCGGCAAATATGGGATTTTGTATTGCTTGCTTCTTAAGAGATATTGCAGGTGCAGTGGGACTTCACCATGCAGACAAGGTACAGTATGTCAGACCTGAGATAGTGGGCATAGTGGTAGGCGCCTTTCTTATTGCTCTTGCAAATGGGGAGTTCAGACCTAAGGCAGGATCTTCACCTGCAACAAGATTTGTGATAGGAATGATAGTAGTTATAGGAGCTCTGGTATTCTTGGGCTGTCCTCTTAGAATGGTGATTCGTCTCGGTGGGGGAGATTTCAATGCTATAACTGCGCTTGGTGGCTTTATTGTAGGTATACTGATAGGAGTGTATTTCTTATTTTTAGCTTCTAGTACTTCTTTTACTTCTAAATTTATAGCATCTTCTAAGATTATTTCTTTCTTTTTAGATACTATTGGTTTTATACCATTGTATTCTTTTGCAAATCTAACTTTTCCTAATATAAAATCTAAATTTCCTATCTTTTCAGTATTATTTAAAAAGATTGATGAAAATTCTCTTACAAGAGCAGTTAAATTTCTTCT
>ERZ772772.336-NODE-336-length-29108-cov-12.608715_pt1 | contig 29108 bp, 18 predicted proteins | sample MGYA00511484_ERZ772772 | MGnify/ENA primary metagenome ERZ772772 (study PRJEB29015, sample SAMEA2737913) | human oral metagenome | biome: human oral; feature: human-associated habitat; material: dental | place: China | collected 2088 ... | reverse complement strand
AAGTCTGCCATCAGGCAGACTCGGAGCGTTCTTGACCACTTCTCGAAGAGAAGTGTCTCCCGCAAGGGAGATCGGCTGATGACTCCCGGGCGAAGCCGAGTCTTAAGCTGCAGATGCCGCGAAGAGAAAGCGCAGATCCCCGGGCATTTATTGGCTTCCGCCTGCCTTCGCGAGCCCCTGCTTTCCGGCCAGATAATCGTAATACGCTTCCGCGAGGCTGAGCTCCGCGATCCGCTCCGAGCGCTTTGCGCTCTCCGCCTGGTTCTTCGCGGTCTCCATCTCTCTCCGGCTCTTGCTTCCGACCGAATAGGCGCGCTCCGCGCTGCTCTGCGCGGCCTGGAGGTTCGAGCTCTGAAGACGAGCCTGCTCAAGGCCTGTCCGAGCCTGCTTCACGGCCTGATAGCGCGAGATCATATCGGCGCGCACAGACTCCTTCTGGTTCTGGAGCGTCGTATTCAGACTCGCAAGCTGGGTCTCCGTCTGGGAAACCGCAAGCTTTCGCTCCGTGATGCGGATTGGATAATTTTCCTTCAGCGCGGTCTCCGTATCCGCCTGGAGATCCAGCGCATTGAGCTGATCCTCCCCGGGGATCGGAGCCTCCGGGAGCTCAGGCTCATCGTTATAGCGCCATCCGAGATCTACGCGGATGAGCTCTGTATTCTTTTCCACAGAGGCATTCTCCTGAGAGAGGGAAAGCTGCGCCTTTTCTCTCGCCTCCTTCGCATTCAGGACGTCGAGATTCGTGCCCTGCCCCGCGTTGAGCTTCCGCACGGCCGCATCGTAGTTTGCACTCTCCTGATCGATATTTGTCTTCGCCGTCTCCGCCTTCGCCCTCGAGCTGTACATGGACAGGATAGACTTCCGGATCGTCTCTGTCGTCGTGAGCTCAGACTGCTCGATCTGAAGCTTCGCCGCCTCCCGATCGGAGCTCTGGGCATTGCTGTCCACATCGGAACGGGCGGAATCGCTCTGGTAGCGCATCTCCGCCAGCGCCTCCGCGACCTCATTTCCATCCGCGGCTTCCATGGCTTTCTGATAGGCATCCTCGATCTTCTGCTCCGCCTTCTCATAGTCGATATGATAGGCTCCACGGTGATCGTTCTGCCGGAAGGAGATCCACATGCTCGCGATCGTGGGATTATACTCGTGGACCAGAGTCTGAATCTCATCCCACTCGATCCGGTTGTCTCTCAGCTTCGCCCACTCCTCCGCGCTTCTCTCCCTCTCAAAGGAGGTCTGATGCGGGCTTTCCGAAACATTGTCCGCGAAGACCTTGCGGCGCGGCGCGGCATACGCCGCCGTGGAAAGCGCGGAAAAAAGAAGCGCCGTACTCATGCAGGCCGCCGTCCATCTCATCTCTTTTCTTATCATATGATCCTCCGTAAAACGAAATTCGGCCTCTGCCGGAATCATCATACCACATATTTCTGTTTATATTCCTTACGACTTTTCCATGTCTATTCTGTGATCATTTCCGCTTTGTACTTGCAAAAATGCAAGAAATCGTTTAAAATTCGCTTTGTATTGTATACAGGATGTGAAAAAGCTGGAAGTGCCGGCACGCAGAGCTTATATTTAATCTATTTACAGCTTATCTTGGCTTATCTTTCTGATGCCATAGGGTGCATTGGTATTGATGACAGAGCGGCATTGGCATCAAATATGGCGTAAGCATCCGGAGGAGGGGAGCGGGAAGAGGCATGGACATTGTCACAGACGGGCTGAAGCTTCAGGCCTACGCAAAGATCAACCTGTCTTTGGATGTTCTCCGGCAGCGGGAGGACGGCTACCATGAAGTCCGGATGGTCATGCAGACCATTCAGCTGCATGACCGGATCGATCTTTTCCCGAAGAAGGAGCCCGGCATCGACATCCACACCAATCTGAGCTTTCTTCCCGTAAATGAGAATAATCTTATGTTCCGGGCCGCAAAGCTCCTGATCGATGAGTTCGGGCTGGAAGGCGGCGTTCGGATGAGGCTCCGGAAGATCATCCCGGTCTCCGCCGGTATGGCGGGCGGCTCCAGCGACGCGGCCGCGGTATTGGATGGGATGAACCGCCTCTTTTCCCTCGGCCTGAGCCGGGAGGAGCTCCGAAAACGGGGGCTTAGGCTCGGGGCTGATGTCCCCTTCTGTCTCATGCGCGGCGCGGCGCTCTCAGAGGGAATCGGAGAAAGGCTGAGTCCCCTCCCCGGGATGCCGCCCTGCTGGATCGTGATCGCGAAGCCGGCCTTCTCCATCTCCACGCGTTTCGTCTACGAGAATCTCCATGTGAGCCGTCTCCCAAGGAGCGCTCATCCCGACGTGGATGCCGTCATTTCCGCTCTCAATGCGGGGGAGATCCCGGCCCTATCAAAGAATATGGGAAATATTCTGGAGACCGTGAGCTGCCGGGAGCACCCGGAGATCCGATCCATCAAGGAAAGGATGCTCTCCCTCGGTGCCCTCGGCACTCTGATGTCCGGCTCCGGTCCGTCCGTCTTCGGGCTCTTTTCGGAGAAAAGTGCCGCGGAGCGCTGCCGCCGGGATTTCCGCTTCGGAGAGGGGCGGAAGCTCGCAAGGCAGGCATTCCTGACGGAGCCCTGGTTTCCGAAAGCGGCGAAGGGAAGGAAGGGCCGCATGGCAAAAATACAGCAGGAGGTTGTATGAGTGATTTCACCGTGAATATGAATGAATATCTTCCCCTCAGGGATCTGGTTTTCAATACGCTCCGACAGGCGATCCTGAAGGGGGAGCTGAAGCCCGGGGAGCGGCTTATGGAGATCCAGCTCGCGGAAAAGCTCGGAGTATCCCGGACACCGATCCGGGAGGCGATCCGAAAGCTGGAGCTGGAGGGCCTTGTTTTGATGATTCCCCGCCGCGGTGCCGAAGTCGCTAAAATCTCTCATCAGGCCCTGCAGGATGTCCTGGAGGTCCGCGGCGCACTCGAGGAGCTCGCGACCGATCTCGCGTGCCAGCGGATCACGGAGGAAGAGCTCCGGAGCCTCCGCGCCGCCGAGGATCATTTCAAAAAGGTTGTGGAATCCGGCACAGAAATGCAGATCGCCGAAGCAGACGAAGCCTATCACGACATCATCTACAAAGCGACCGGAAACAAGCGCCTGATCCAGATGATCAATAATCTGCGGGAGCAGATGTACCGATACCGTCTCGAGTATATCAAGGATGAGGCGCAGCGCGGAACGCTCATCAGTGAGCATGAAAAGATCCTCGAGGCCATCCGCATCCGGGATATCATCCGGGCGAAGGCGCTGATGAAGGAGCATATCGACAATCAGGAGCTGACTGTATCCCGAAATCTCGATGCCACAGAGCACGACAGCAGGAGCAGCGGAAAGAGACGCGGCCGCTGAAAGAGGGGACAGACCGATGGGAGTGCACACCGTCCATCTGGCAGAAGACACGGCCATCGAAGGAAGGCTGAGGGATGGAGATGCTTACCCAACCATCTGGCGAAAGACACAGCCGCTGAAAGAGGGCTGAGGGAAAATGCAAACGCGCAAGAGGCAGAAAATGATAACGCAATAACAAAAAGCAATACAGGCTTTCAAAGGCCCCAGGAATCAAGACAAGGCAGCGCCGATACCTGCAAAGTCAGAATGCAGATATCAGCGCTGTTTTTGAATCCCTTGAGTCTTTGATTTTTCGAATCCTTCGATCCATTCCTCGGTCAGTGTGAGCCCTTACTGTCCTCCATGAGGTCAATGGTCAGTGTCTTCTCATCCTCATTGCAGTTCAGCAGGTAGTGATGCTGATCCACGAGATAGCTTCCCTCCACCGTGCGCTTCAGAAGATCCTCCATGAGGAGCTGCATATCCCCCATCTCGGCATCGGGACCGGCCTTCAGGAGATTCACGCTCTCCATAAAGTATGCGGCGAGCTTCTGCGCTCCCAGCTTTGCCTCATTACCGTGCAGCGTGACACTTATGATCTTCCCCTTCTTCGTCTCGTAGCTCGCCCAGCAGCCGCTCTCCTCGCTGCCCACCTTGCCGTCTTCCGCCTTCGGCGTCTCCGAGCCATAGTTTCCGTGCGTCTTTACAAAGTCGGTGAGCTCCTCCACACTGAGCTCTGTCAGCTTCGCGGAGCCCCCCTTCCCGCCGCAGGACAAAAGCAACACAGAAAGCAGCGCTGCCGCAAGGATAAAAATTATCGTTTTTCTTCTCATAACACCCCCATGCTCAGGACAGAAGCAGCTCCATCTGCGCTTCCCGGAAGATTCCATTCGTGTTTCACCCCTCCGCCCGCATAATGCTGCCGAAAAACGCGACCGATCTTTTCCAGACAGCGGACATTGCGAAACCCCTTTTCTATCTCATGATAACGACTCAGAGCGAGCAGGACGACATTTCCGCCCTCCTCTCTATCCCTGATACTGTACTATATCCTATGCGATATCACAAGCAGTTTCGAGCTGCGGCTCAGCGTATCTGGATGCAGGACAAAGGAAGCGAGCTATAGAGTCGCAGATACGGAATGCAAATCCCTGCCCGCAATCGATCCGGATGTTCTTTTAATTTCCGGCCGGCGCCGCGGGCGCTTCTTCCAGCCATTCCCGGATCCTCTCCAGCTTCTCCTTCATAATCCTTGCGATGCGCTCCGTCGGCATCCCTTCATCCCGGAGCGACCTCGCCATCTCCTTCTTGGTCTCGGTAACTCCCTTTTGTATGCCTCGTTCTTCCGCTGTCACCATCAGCTCTTCCAGTTCCCTGCACATACGCCTGACTCCTTTCTCGGTCTCTTTCAGTTCACAGACTCGTCTCGCCAGCACCTCACTGTGCATCTCCGAAGCCTTTTTGCAATGCAGAGGCTGTTCTTTTAATTTCCGGCCGGCGCCGCGGGCGCTTCTTCCAGCCATTCCCGAATCCTCTCCAGCTTCTCCTTCATAATCCTCGCGATGCGCTCCATCGGCATCCCTTCATCCCGAAGAGACCTCGCCATCTCCCTCTTGGTCTCGGTGACTCCCTCCTGTCTGCCTTCCCGTATGCCTTCCTGTCTGCCCTTTTGCATGCCTCGTTCTTCCGCTGTCACCATCAGCTCTTCCAGTTCCCTGCACATACGCCTGACTCCTTTCTCGGTCTCTTTCAGTTCACAGACTCGTCTCGCCAGCACCTCACTGTGCATCTCCGAAGCCTTTTTACAATGCAGATCATGCATCAGCTTCCCAAGCTCCGTATCGTCCTGAATCTTCGAATTCACATAAATGATATGAGTCCCATCCCCAAACTCCGCGCCCCGCTCCCGGAGGATCCTCTCGATATGATAGATTGGAAGCTCATGACCGAGGACGTCGTTTCTCGTAATGAAGATCACATAGCTCTCCCTCAGCTTTTGAAAGTCCTCTCCGGCCTTCAGAGAATGCATATCCAAAAGTCCGCTGTAATACCTCGCACGCTTCGGGGATGCTCCCTCCCGGTCTCCCTGAATTTCGATGTCGTAAAGCCTTCCCCTGCTGTCTCTCGCGACGCAGTCCATGATCGCAGAGCGCCCCTGCATATTCTTATAGTCCTTCTGGATCTTCTGCTCTACCAGCTTAAGCTCCTTCTTCTCCAGAATTACCCGCAGGATAAATTCCGTACAGCGCTCGTCCTCCAGGACATTCCTCATGAAAAGATCATCCATGATCGTGAGTCCCTCCAGCGCTCTTTGCCGAAGCTCCTCCTCTGTGAGAAATGCCTTCCCATCCTCTCTCTGTTTCATTCCCACCCTTCTTCTCTTTTGATCTGATCCAGGCCCTCCGCTTACCTACACCCTACTATATTCTATACGTTTTCACAAGCGACTTTCGTCGGTGCTTGTCCTGTTTCCGCTTTTTCAAGGACAGAAAGAGGGGAGCGGCAAATGCCGCTCCCCTTTCTCTTTAGCCCCATCCGCCCTGCCTTCTGTTTGAAAGGCCGGGCAGAGATTCAGGCTTTTGTCTGCCCCGCCTGAGGCGAGGCAATCCATCCGTTGGATCTTTCTTCCTTTACGGTCTCATCTGGATCCAAGCGCCGTCGCGGTCAACATCGTGGTTGTCCGGTGTGCGCTCTCCCATGTAGAGAGAACCGTAGGGACGTGCATTCTCCGGATTATTGTAGACCCACTTCTGCAGATTGTGGTCATAGCTCCAGGTCGTGCGCGGAGTATCCGGATTCAGGAAGTACCATCTCCCGTTGACGAACTGCCAGTTGATCTGCATCGCGCCGGTCACGGTATTCAGATAATACCATCTTCCGTCGCTCTCGTCATGGTGCCAGCCCATTATCGCTCTTCCGAACCAGCCATCGTGCGTCGTGCAGAGGAAGTACCAGCTCCCGTCGACGTCCTTGAACCAGCCGGAATCCATGATCGCGTCATCCGCGAAGTGGTAACGGTAGACCACCGTCTTCCCGTCAAAGGTGTAGGAGAGGTTCGCCCAGGTTCCTCTAAGGAGGGTCTTGTTCTTGAGCTGGAACTCCCACTTGTGGTTTGCCGGGTCAATGTTGATCCAGTCTCCGTCGATTCCCACGCGGTAAGCATTGTTGTCAAGCGTCGTATTGACCGGGATACGGCTTCCTCCGGAATAGGAGCCGCCACCTCCGCCTCCGCCGCTTCTGCCTCCGCCGTCATGCGGATTCGGAGAGGGCGGATTCGGGTTCGGCCCGGGTGTTACGCCGCCTCCCGTGAAGGAGTCGATCAGTGCCTTCAGACGGGCCAGTGCCGCCTCCTGCTCCGCAATCGTTGCAGAGGGGTTATTCTTGTTGAAGACGGCAAGAGCATCGTTTATGGCATCCTGAAGCTGTGCCTGCTGATCCGCTGTGAGCTTGCCGCCGTTCAGGAGATCCTGTGCCGTGTCAATTCCACCCTTCAGATCTGTGTGTGCCTTGTTCCAGTCCGGATTCTCCTCGTACCAGACATAGAGCGTCTTCTCGCCGTTGAGCGGGCTCGAGAGATCGTAGGCCTGATAGTTCGTCGCGGACTTCGAGAAGCCCTTCCGGATGTAGCGCTCATTGTCGAGCTTCTCCGGAATCGAAGCGGCCAGGAGGGTATTGAAGGCATTGCTCGAAGAGAGCGCCTCACCTCTTGCCACATCGTTGATGGTCTGCGGAAGTCCCGGAGCGTCTGCGCTGTCCCCCGAGGCATTCGCGATCGTGACCTTATAGGATCTCTTATAGGCAAGGACATAGCTTCTTCCGACTCTGCCCGGGAAAGAAACCTCGCCATTTGCCTGATTGAGATCTACCCCCGTGTTTCCACTGATATCCGTTGCCGCAAGGCTATCCGGATCAATTTCATAAAGAGCCAGATCACTTGCACCATTCGTTGAAAGGCTGGTCGGCAGCGCCGCATAAACCGTTCCCACTGCATGATCCTTATATTCAGGCTCCATCGTCACATCCCGACTGGATCCCGGAATTCTGGTTCTGCGAAGCTTAACCTTCATTGCCCAAGCATATTCTACATTGTCCGTGGAAGACATCGCTCCTTCCACGAGGCTCTTCTGACTGGAATTCGGGCCCGCTTTCTTCTCCAGAAGAATGTTATAATGAATCTTACAGAGGTTAGCAATGACATCATCAACATCAGCAGGTGTAAAGAGACCGCCCTCAGTCTGTACCGCCTCCAGGGCATTGAGGTCCTTCCCGCTGATACCGAAATCGCCATTCTTCGGTCCATAGTCGACTTCAAAAGAATCCAGCGGGATAGTTGAAGCCGTGGCAGGGTACCCCGGAATCTGTTGTGCGCGTTTGTATATCGGTGACACTCGCACAGTCTCCGCCGGCATCACAAAGGTAGCCGTTCTGGCGTTAATGAAATTCGACGGATTCCCGAGAACAATATTCCAGTGGTCAAATGTACCTCCGTTGCTGCCGGTGGATGCCGCTCCTATCGTCACCTCATCCCCTGCCTGCAGTTTGATGTGCTGGTAGTTCAGAGAGGTTATCGTTGTAGCAACTCCATTCCTTCGGTAAGAGGTGGCCTTCCCGTCCGGTCCTTCTATATAGAGGTCGTACTCTGCAGTGGAACTGCTTCCACTGCCTCCGCTGTTTGCCCCCGTGTTGATATTCTTTCCATAGGGCACCCTGGATGCCGCCGGATGTGTCGTACCCACCGGCCTTGCCACTACTGTATAATTTGTGGTCGGATCCAGATTTTCAAAGGTCGCACTGCCTCCATTCGGATTGATGAAACCATCTGCGGATCCATTGACCGGAACCACCTGACCATTTTCATCAACCAATGCATACTCCGTATTGGGGGCCGTCGGATTCACGACGAGCGTCCTGGTCCCATTCGCGCCATCATTCAAGCTATAATTTCTGTCAATCGCAGGGATGACCACATCACAGGGATTGCCAGGATTTACAGCAGGCGGCACATAAGGAACGTTATGAGTATCATAATTATGAAGATCTGCCAGAGGCACTTCATATACATGATAGGGGCGTCCGGGCGTAAGTCCGGTGAATTTCCCGCTGACCAGAGATGTACCGTCCTGGTTGCCAACAACATTTCCATCCTCATCTACAACGACATAGGCTCTCTGGTTATTGGGTGCCTGCACCGTGATCGTGCCAGTCCCTGTGGAAGAGTCTACCGCTGCCGTCGCAGAGGGAATATGATTTTGGCTGTCCGGCGGAAGAATCGGTGCAAAGTTAAAGGTGAATGTCTGAGAAACTGACAACTCATCGGATGCATCCACCACCAATGTCGGTGTTCCTCCGACATCGTCATAATGCGCCACACGAGTATTGCCAACGTACCAACCCGCCCCAAAACTTGCAAGAACACTGTAGCCTGTGCCAGGATTGACAAGGGGAACATAATCCGAAAACTTCGTCTGTTCACCATTCGCATCGAAGGCCTTCAGCTGATTCGCTCCGCTGTAGTTTAGACGTTTCCCTGCCTGCGGTGTTATATTTCCCGTACCGCTGCCAAGCTGGAAGCTAACATCTATCCACTTTCCAGCCTTCTTCCCAACCTCAGCGACGTAGTCCAGAGAGTTGCCGTTAAAGGTAGCTCCGGGAAGAGTGTCCGAAAGAGCGACCGCTGTAGAGCCCACGTTCTTTACGCCGGAAGGAGAGGACGGATACCATCCGCTCACTTCATAGTAGGGCTGATCTGCCGCAGCAAAGGTTACGAGGTCTTCAATATTACTTTCCGGCATTCCGGAAACTCTGGAGAGAAGCTCTCGCATCGTCATGCTGGTGTTATTCGGAATATATCCAGTCAGCGACGCACCAATCTGTCCAACGCCAGATGCGTGAATGTTCACTCTGGTAAACGCAGTCGGATCGTTGTAATCCGGATGATAAATCACCTTGATCGTTCCGCCCTGAACCTTCGGGTTAACCTTCAGCTTATATGGCGGAGTCGTAGATGAGAACGCGACATTATTGAAATTCGACAGGTCAGCCTGATAATCCGAGGTCCCACCTGTTGTATAACCTGCCTTCGCCTGCGGGAGCGTCAATTCGGTCTCCGTATTGGGCGTGAGATTTTTCATCTCTGTCGCAAGGGTTCCCGTACCAGCCGTATCCGGAACCGGACTGAATGTCCCATCCGCGTTTTTCACCACATATTGAATCGTCACATTTGAGGTAAACGCCGGATTTTGCTTGTAGACGCAGTTGAACTTTACGTCCTGATTTCCCATCTGCCACTTGACAGGTGTTGTTGTAGAGGTGAACTTTCCCGGGAAGACACCGGACGTCCCGTCCTCTCTCTGAGCACCGGAAATCTCTACATGGTCAAAGATGTACTGCTTATTGTGCGATGCATCCTCCAGGAAATTGGATTCATTCGCAAGCGGCACGGTAACTTCCTCATCGGGATGCAGCTGATTCTGACTGCTGTCATCCGCTATCGTATTGCCGTCCTTGTCGGTCATACTGCTCCCATCATCAAGGACGTACTTTGCGGTCACGGTGAATTTCTGCGCCGGATCAATCGCATAGCGAAATCCTATCGCGGCGTTTTGATTCGGCATGGTACCCGTAACCTTATCCGATCCGGCGGTATAAGAGAGCCCTTTTGTTCCCACTGTAGTACCATCTGCAGCCTTAAACTCTTTTCCCTTCAGATAGACCGTGTCAAGCTTATAGCCCGGAGGAGACATGGCCAGCTTGGATACCGCATCCAGAGAGACCTTCTGTTCGGAGGTCCAGTTAAAACGATGCACGCCATCGGGTATTGTAAGCGCGGCATTCGCAAGATCATCAAAATTTGAATCGCCATATGCCGTTCCCGCAGCCCTGCCGTCGTAATAATGGACTACCTTCAGTTCCTTTTTATCCGCATTGTCCCCGGTCCAAACTGCGCGATAGACCTCCAGCTTCTGATAAGGGAAAGAGGTAATGTGGAATGTCTGCACATTCCCCTCGTTAAGGTTAACCGTCTTTCCCATCCGGGTCCAGCCGGTAAACTTCATTCCGTCCCAATGCGGTACGGTTCCCTCAGTACCGCCGTTAATCTTAGCGCCCCAGGGAAGCGCCGGAGCATTACCGTCCTTATCCAGAACGCTACCGAATAAACTGCTGGGGAGCGGATCCCCCGCATGTCCAGTGATAAGATATCCCTTCCCGGAAATCCTGGGTCCGCTCAGATCAATGCTCTTCGGATTCGTTCCATTGGGATCCGGATAGTGCGTTGACGGTGTATTAGCGTTATTCACCGTGGGACCATATCCCGTATCAAAAAGGATCGCGGAATCTTCCCCGTAGCCTACATCGATGCCCGGGTTAGAAATGACAGAATCATAGTCTCCCACCTGCTGTGGCCCCGTGTCTTCTGCCGCAAAGGCCGTCCCCAGGGAGAGCTGAGAGAGCAGCATCGCCCCCGTCAGCACCCCCGAGAGAGCCCTCCTGAGCCTTCTTCGATTTGCTTTCTGTTTCATCTTTTTCTCCTTATACCGGGCGGGCTTTCCCGCCCGGTATCAAGATCATGCCCGTGCCTACTGTATGCAGGCCCCGTTTGCATCTACATGGTAGCCGTCCGGAGTCTGCTCAGAGACATACATCGAGCCGAGCGGCTTCGTCGACACCTCCATGAAGACCCACTGGTCAATCCCCTCATCGAAGCGGTAGGTGATCGCCGGCGTCGCCTTCTTCTCGTTGAAGTAGTACCACTTCCCATCGATCAGATGCCAGCCCACGAACATCATGCCCGTCTCCGTATCCAGATAGTACCAGTGCTTGTCGACCGTATCATAGTGCCAGCCGGTCTTCATCTTTCCGAACCAGCCGTCGTGGATCGTGTTGCAGTAGTACCAGTTGAGCTTCTCGTCCCGGAACCAGCCGTAGTCCATCAGTCCCTTCGAGTTGAAGTGGTACCAGCCGTTCTTCGAACGCTGATCGTAGGTATACTCCAGCTTGGCCCAAGTGCTCTGCAGACGGATGCCGCCGTTTAAGACGAAGGCCCACTTGTGGCCGGCCTCATCCACGAGCTCCCAGACTCCGTTCGTTCCGACGATGTAGTTCTTCTCCGCCGGCTGCCGGAAGCTGTTGCCGGTCACTCCGGCTCCTCTTCCGCCGCCGCCCGCAGACGAGCCGCCATGCTGGCCGCCGTCTCTCGTGCGGGAACCGTAGTCCTCATAGCGCGGAACCAGAACGTCATCCTGATAGTGATCATACACCTTCTTCAGCTTTCCAAAGGCCTCGATCAGCTCTCCGATCGTGGGACCCGGACGGCGATAGAGAAGCGCCTGTGCCTCTGCGATCGCATCCTTGATGACTCCCGCTTCCTTCCTCTTCAGGAAGTAGTCGTCCGCCAGACGAAGTGCCTCGTCCAGAAGCTCCTTGAATCGGTTGTACTCTCTGTCTCTCTCCTCCTTGTTGCTCTTATAGAAGGCGTAGGCCCAGGTCCTCTTCCGGATTTCGTCCTTCGCAGGATCAAACTTCTTCAGACTGTCACGGCTCTTGCTCCAGCCCTTATAGGTCCACTCATAGCCGTCGTCATCGGTGTAATGCTCTGTCGGCACATTGACCGTGGCCCACTCCGGGTAATCCGCGGCGAGCTCGCCCCTTCTTACCTTGTAGTCCACAATCTGTTTGTCGTGATCGTTTGTGAAGGTCACATGATAAGCCCTGCTGTAGGCCATCACATAGCGCTTCCCGACATGAGCGTCGAAGCTGAAGAGCCCCGCCGTCTGCTCCGGATCGTCAGACATCGCAATCGGCGTCGCAACGACGGTTCCGCTGCTGTCGTCCACCTCGTAGAGCTGATAATCCATCTGGTCGACGTCGTCCTTATCGAGCTGGATGATCGTCTTGAAGCTCTGAGAGGTATAGCGGCTGTCATAGGTGTGGCTTCCCGCCGGATTGTAAAGCGGATAGTTCACCTTTCTGCCGTTGACATAGCGGTCGAGGTCGATATTCAGAGACCAGGCTCCCGTATATGCCTTTTCATGCATATTGTAGGGATTATCGTTCTTGATGATCTCATTCTCTTCCCGCTTCGGATGTCCCTTCTTATAGACGATGCGGTACTCGACGTCCGCGCCGTTTATATTCATGAGAACCTCGTCCGCGTTCGTCCGGAACTGATTCTGCAAAGCGGCATCCTCGTCCGGATCGTGGGCGAACTCACCGACCGCGCCGCCCTTGACTTCATCCGTCACCTCGATATTACTCGGAGACGCGACGGAAGGCGTGTAGTAGGCCGCCAGCACGACATTCGACTTCGGCATCGTAAAGCTGTAATTCTGGTCTGTGATGTGTCCGGATACGCCCGGAATCGTCCCCGCGATTACCTTCCAGTAAAGGAAGCCGGTCGTGCTCTGCGGGCTGAGCACCACAGTCTCGCCCTCGTGCGCCTCGGTGAAGCGGTTCGTTCCCACCGCGTTTCCGTTGACGCTCTCCACGGTTCCTCTCTTCGTCTCGACGATGAACTTCGGAACCTCCAGATCTCCGGCCGGATCCGTGATGATCTCCGTGCCGTCCGGCATCTGCTGCTGCGGTGTCAGGCTGCTGCCCTTCGGGCGCGCAACCACGATGTACTTCTTGTTGATCTCCAGTCCGGAGAAGGTCGCCTTCGACGGATTCGAGCCGGACGGCGTCTGCCAGCCGTCTGATCCGCACTCAGGAGTGACCACGGCGTTTCCGGTATCCGGGTCGATGACCGCATAGTCGGAATCCGGGTCCGCCGGGTTGATGACGAGGACGGTCTTTCCGTCATTGTCCTCATCGTAGTTTACGACGTAGTTTGTCTCTACCGCGGGGATGAGCACATCCGTCGGGCCGCCTCTCGGCGTCACGGAAGAGATGTTGTCCCCCGGATTCGGGGTCGGCTGAGAACGGTCGACCTCATAGACATCGTAGTGGTGCTCCGGGTAGAGGTTCTCGAAGTAGTTCTCCCTCGAGGGGCTGCCCGGCTGTACCGCAATAATCTCCCCCGTAGAGGGATCGGTGATCACGTAATTGTAGTTCTGATCCGTATCATGGACGCGGATCTGCCCCTTTCCGTTGTTATTGTTGTTGATGTGGCCGCTCGCATTCGGTGCCTGAGACGGGATGCCCCAGGGGATCGGATCCTTTCCGAACTGCGCATGGTAGGTCTCGCCCGGCTTTACGGTACTGCTCGCCTCCATCTTCTGTCCGTTCAGGAACCAGCCGTGATGCAGATAGTTCGGCTCCGGCGTAACGCCCGGCACGGCAATGCTCGACCACTGCTGCTCGTCATTGACATGCGCACTTGTGGGATCGCCCGCGTTCAGGCTTCCGTGAGCATCCGCGACGAACTGAATATCGCCCCAGTGCGCCGGATCCTCGATGAAGGAGGCGGTGAGCGTCTCTGTAGCGCCGCTCGCGAAGACCTCGCTGTCCGGAAGCAGGGCTTCGCCCGCCTGACGGATGCCGTCTCCGTTTGTATCCCGGAACCATCCCTCAAAGAGATAGAGGTGGTCCGCCACCGTGTTCGGGACGAGGTGCTTGTCCTTCATGACCTGAATGCTGTAGGCCTCTGCCTGGTGGCTGCCGTCATTTCCGAGGACGTCGACCTTGAAGTCATTCCCGCCCGCGGAAGTCACATCCGGAGATACATAGCCCGGCGCCGTGGGATTGCTGTCGTCGTTCGGCTGATTGTTCAGGCTTCCGTGCGCTCCCGGCTTAAAGATGATGTGGGACCACTTCGAGAGATCTCGATCGAAGCGATAGTTCAGATCCAGCTCATCATCCGGCATCGCTCCATTAAAGTCACCATTAGCCGAAATAGTATTAGGAACATTCGTTGTCCCAACCGTTGTATGATCCGGATCTACATTAGACTTCTTCCCTACCGGTCCGCTCAGGTTCAGATCATAGCCATACAGCGGAATCCCATAGGAAGCACCCGTCTTTGCGATCGTCGTATTCGCCGCCGGTGTTTCACTGATCGGGTCTTTAATATTTTGCAGATTCCGGTCCACCGTGCCATTATCCAGGAAGCTTGTGATAAACGGAGCCGCAAGTCCATTCGATTTATAATGGAAGGTAATATGCGTCTCACGATTTCCCATCCTGGTCACCGTAAAGGTGTTGCCGTTAAACTCTCCCACCGTGTTGGAATAGAGATTATTCGGTACAAGCGGCGGATAAGTAATCGCCGGCAGGATGGTGTTATCATTTGCCTGAGGATCCGAAATTGTTGTCGGAATACCAGGCGTTGTCGCAGGATCAGGATTCAGCGTAAAGCCCGCTTTCTTCTGCCCATTCACAAAATCATAACCCCGGAAAGTCGGTGCCGTGATTGTAAAGCTCTCCTCGGGGAAATGCTTTGTCTCTGCAGCGGTTCTGAACTCCGTTCCATTGTCATCGTTGACATAATGCACAATGAATCTGGACGTATCATTGGTCGGGTCTGTCCCCACCGTATACACATAGTGGAGTGTCACATCCTGCGTTCCCATGCTGGACTGGAAATCATGTCCAGGATTGAAACCATTGGTAAACGGTGCGGTATTCGCAGCCGTCGTCGACGCTCTATCTGCCGGCTGAACATTGGTCCCAGTCTGGCTGAAGTTATAACCATGTGCCGGATAATACCCCGCCTGAATGGCTCCATTATAAGGTGCCAGAACCCGATTCAGTGTCCGGAATATGATGGACCCATCCGAGTTCGCATAGTCCACATTGAAGCCATGCTGCGTTGTTGTATCCAGCTGATAAACCGCATAATAATCCGTATCCTGCGCCGGGTATTTATTGCTGGCAGCCGTCAGCGCATTGGGAGCCGTCGCTGTCGGTGTCGTCGCCCATCCCAGGAAATTTTCCCCGGTAGACGCCGGCTTGCTCGGAGACGGGAAGCCAAAGAAGTTGGAGCCCGCATCACCCTGCATAATTACATCACCGGTGCTCCCGTTATAGGTTCCCCCGTTCATATGGAAGGTCGCCTTTACCTTCTTCACCGCATAAACATAGCTGATGGAAACTCCGGAATTCGGCATCGTCGCCGGGGCAGCCGGGGTCCCGATCGAGCCGTCTGAAGCAGCAGTCCAGGAGGCTCCCTGTATCTTTACCTCCTTGAAGGTATAAGGAACCTGATCTGCCGCCGCAGGAACCGTCCAAGAACCGCCCGACTTTACGGAAGCTCCCGCCGTAAAGTTCGCCAGCGGCGCTGCGATATACAGCTTGGAATCCTTGGTTCCATTCGCGGAATAACTCGCAGATCCGTCGTCCCAGCTGCCCGTAAGTGCAGCCCCTTCCATCGTTGTCGCCGGCATAGCGGCCGGATGTCCGGCTGTCGCTGCCGTCAGAAGTTTCCTTCCGTTCTCATCGACAAACTCATAGCTGATCTTATTTCCTTCTCTGCGGAATACCACAGAATCCGCCGAAGGATCGTTACCGGGATGCACCGGAATACCTTGCGCGGATTCCAGTCCGCTCATATCCGGAGTAAAGGAAGCATGTGGAACGCTTGTACTTGCATCCGGCACAGCAACGACTCTCTGCATTGCCGCGCTGTAGTTCCCCTCTACATGAGCATCCGGAAGGTCAGCAGTCGTGACCCCGATCTCCCCTTCCAGCTGGCCTGTGACACGAATCTTCGCGCCGGCAGCCAGGTAGACATTCCGGGAAATCCCTGCATCATCCTTGGCATCCTTGATGCTGATCTTCTGTTCTCCGCCGATGTAGAGCTGGTTATCAGCAGTAACATTTACGAGCCCGCGGTTCTTGACCTTCGCCCCGGATGCACTCTTCACTTCCGCAGGCTTTCCGGCCGTCTGAATCTCGACAGCTCCTCCGCCCGTGATATCAATCGCGCTTCCCTTCCCATCCACTGCATGAGAGGTTCCGGTCAGCGACGTTTTCGAGGTCAGAGTAAGTGTTCCACCACTCACATTGGCCGCGGTATCCTTGGTCTCCGAGCCGTCCACGTTCAGGTCCGTAATCGTCAGGTTTCCGCCGCTCACCTTGAAAAGAGAGTCCACAGTCCCCGTATACTTCAGAGTCTTTGTCTCGTGATAGGCGTCAACATGAGTGCCATCTTTTTTGAAATCGGTAGATTGGATGGTGACATTCTGTGTGCCGCTGATCGCAATCGGAGTCGGCTGGTCGATATCTGTCTGAAGATAGATATATCCCAGCTTATTCCCAATTCTATCAATCGCCTTCTGGATAGTTTTCAGCGGAGCGTCATAAGTTCCGGAAGCATTATCATTTCCGTCCGTCGCGTTTACATAATAGGAAGCTCCCTGCGCGGAAAACGCAACTCTTTTCGTCACTTCCTCATGAGGGCGCAGATAGACATTCCAGGAATAAGCAAAACCGGAATCAACCCCCGGGCCCAGATCACTATGATACGGCCATACATTATACTTATGGCCATCCTGATTCCGCGCGTTATAATTCCCAGCCCAGAAGGAGTCCACCGATGTGATTCCGAGGTTATAACCAGCATCCTTGCAGATAACATCGAAGACCTCATAAGTAGGCGTCCCATCTCCGCTCGGGATTGATGCCCCCACATTAACCATATGGATGATACCGGGGTCCTCTAGCATCGTGACGTTAGCAGTGTCTGCAGCACTGCTAGTTCCTGATCCTCCGTCATGTCCTACATAGGTATCTGCATTTGTACCGATCTGGAAGGTGTGGAAGTTATTATCAGTATTTCGCAGTGTATAGTCCGCCAGAACCAGGCTTCCATCTGCGCTCGGGTGAAGCGTGAAGCGGAACTTGACCCCGCTCGCTCCGCCCCCCTGCTGATTCAGATCAGACACCTGTCCATTTCCAGCGAAATTGACAACATGCGTGCCATTTCCCTGATTCGTCGTCTTCCAGTAATTGTCATGCGGATCTCCCGGATTTTGCCCGGCCGTCTTAAGATTGGCCGCACTGCTCTCCAGCTGCCGATAAAAAACATTAAATTGTCCTTGCGGCCCGCTTTGATACCTGTAGGTGGTCGTAACCTGATCGGTATCACCATATTTAAATGTTCCGGCATTTGCAGTGGGATCTGACGCGTTATACTTTCCGCTTCCGTACTGACTGGTCAGCAGGATTCCATGTAAATCGAATCCATCGTTCACAACGCCGTTGAACCGTTTTGCCGGAATACTCCACGCGGTTCTACGGCCTGATCCATTACTGATCCCCGAATAGACCGGATAGGGATCCAACTGGGATGCCTGTGCGGTGATCGTCGGCATCGCCACCTGCAGTCCGCCGGCGATCATAGAAGCGGAAAGCACGATCGAGAGAGCCCGCTTCGGTTTCCGAAGGAGCTCCCAGATTGCCTCCCATCTCTTTTTTCCTTTCGTTTTCATCATTTTCCCCTTTTACTTAGAGTCGGAAGCCTCCCTACTCATCCTTGAAGTTCAGCTTCATCTCCTCCGGCAGATAGGAAAGATCCGTCGTGCTTCCCGCTCCCGCGAGATATCCTCCGGCGTAATGATCCGTCTGATTCTCGTTGTAGCCGTAGAAGCCCTCTCCACGGTCGCCCTTCATCCACTTCGGAGCTCTCGACTGATCCGTCGCATATCCGACCAGCTTATCGTCTACGATGAGGAGATACTCCCCCTCTCCCAGGCTGAGCGCTTTCCGGGTCCCCTTCATGAGATTTCCCGCGCTGTTGATTACCCGGTACTCCGAATTCGAGACCTTGACCACACCGTAGCGGTACTCCGGATTTGCCTGGAACAGAAGTCCGTTGATATAGTAGCGGTTTCCGACCTTCTCGAGGATATTGCGGTTTCCGTAGGCCTTTCCGTTCGCGGCAAAGCCGAAGGTATGCACGCCGTCATCCAGCTTGATCTTGATGTTCTTCCCGGTCTGCATGGAACCGTCGTTCCACTCGTCGACATTGAAGAAGTAGAGATCCGCTCTCTCGATGCCGTAGAGGTCGCCGTTGATGAAGTTCTCCGATTCCCAGCTGTCCACGTCGTACTGCGCCACGAACTCTCTCCTCTTATCGAAGAGGACGAAGCCCGTCTTCATACGGCCGATGCCGTCGAAGGCGTAGCGCTTTCCGTTGATGTTGAAAATCTTGTTCCGGAGAACCTTTCCGTTGCTTCCGGCTCTCCACCAGCTGCTCTCCTGATCCTGATAGTCCTGCTCATCGAGCTGCTCGGAGGGGTACATCCAGAACCAGCGGTCCTTGAAGAGCTCCCCGCCGTTGTAGCCGGAGTAGAACTTCACCGGCACATCACTCGTCGGATTGGAGCGGCGGAGTGTGCTTACCGATGCGACAGAGCCCCACCACGGATCCATGACACCGTTCTCATCGAAGCCGTAGGTGATGCCCTTGACCGTCTTCTCCTTGATCTTTCCGTCTGTGCTCGCGACCTTCTTGCCCTTCTCGTCGAAGTAGAACCACATATCCTTATACTGATAGTAGTCTCTGTCTACGAGCTGGCTCTTCGTATCGGAGCCCGTGAAGGGGACCAGCTTGTCCGCGTAATGGTACCAGCCGTCCGTGACCAGAGCCCCGTCGTCTCCCCCATAGTAGACTCCCTGGACGAAGGGGTCGTCATCGTCCACGATTCCGCCGTTCTCGTCCAGCCAGCCGGTGAGCATGACGCCGTCCTCATTGAAGACATAGCTCTTGCCGTCGATGATCTTCTTGAACTTGTCCCCCGTCTTCCGGTAGGACTTTCCGGTGGGCCCGAAGTAGTACCAGCCCTCCGCGAAGTTGCCCTGGTCCGAACTCTGCTCGCCGCTGATATGAACCCACTGGTTCACAGCCATGACGCCGTCCTTATCCAGGTAATAGGTATCATTCTGCCAGCTGAGAAGCGAGTCTTTCAGCAGCTTCCCATCTGACCCCAGGTAGTACCAGCGCGGTCCGGACTGACGCCAGACATTTGTCATGCTCTCTTCCCGGGCGTTGTTGTACTTCCACTCCCCGCTGGAATTGTCCCAGCCGGGCAAGGCATAGCTCATTATGCCTGAAGCGGAGAAGTACAGCGCCCCGGCGGCAAGACCCGCCAGCACTCCCAGTGCTTTTCTCCTTTTCATCGCTCTTTACCTCTCTTCTCCCTCGCGGGAATACTTATTTGGAAAGATCTGGCAGGACTTCAACCCCGTTTCGAAAGGAAACGGGCGATGGACGCGCGTCATAAACGGGGAGAGCCCCGATCTTCGCCTCGATTTTACCATATTTTAAGAATATTACAAGAATTATTTTCCCTCCGTCTCCTTTTCCTTTCCGCAAACGGAAGATTTCCGAAAAATCCGGTTCGATTTATGCCCCTCCGGGGGTGATTACGGGTATTTATAAACTCAATTCACCGTGAGTGTCGACTTATTGTTTAATATTTATTAGGAATTTTTAAAGAAAAGAGAAAGGGCAGTGCTTTCGCATTTTACATCTGTGGGAATCCATGTATAATAAATGATGAAAAGAAAGGGAGCCTGAGCCCGCGGGGAGGAAAGAATGGATGTACAGCAAACGGGTCGCTTTATACAAGCAATTAGAGGAACAGTTTAACAGTAAGATCCTGGCCTACATAACCAGTGATCGTCCCTATATGAGTGCCCAAATCTCTCCGGACGTCATCGATTACTTCATCGATCACCTCGATAAAATCGGTCCCTGCAAAAAGATTTCCCTGTATCTCTATACTCGGGGCGGAGATACCTCTGCGGCGAGAAATATAGTAAATCTTCTGCGCATATATTGCGACAGTTTACAGGTCATTGTTCCTCATAAAGCACATAGCTCCGGTACTATCATAAGCCTTGGCGCCAATGAAATCGTCATGACCAAGCAGGCCACCCTCGGCCCGATTGATCCGAGTCTCCATACCCCTTTAAATCCAAGACTAGCGGATGACCGTATCTACCCGGTAAGCGTTGAAGCGGTAAAAGGCTACCTGGAATTCGCGAAGAATGAGCTATCCATTACCGACAGCGGATCTTTGGCAAGTATCTTCGAAAAGCTTACGGATTTTGTCCACCCTTTGGTTTTAGGAGAGGTCTATCGTTCAAAAGCCCAAATACAGATGATGGCAAAACAGCTGCTTCAAAATCAAGTCACGGATCCGGAAAAAATCAAAAAAATAATCGCCTTCCTTTGCAGCGAATCCGGCAGTCATGATTATACCATCAACCGAAGAGAGGCCCAAAATGAATTAGGCCTCCGGATAAAAAAACCTACGCAGGAACAGTATAAGATCATAAAGCAGCTTTATGACGATATCAACGATGAACTGCTCTTCAGCAAACCTTTTTTATTAAATGAGATCAACGGTGCTTATGCCGTCAGGAGATGTCTGCTGGAAAGTGTAATCGGCGGATCCGATTATTTTTCAACGGAAGGGCTTGTCATAAGAGCAGCTCTGCCGGATGGGCAGACTGCTCTCCAAAACCGCATTCGTTTTGAAGGATGGCGTCACGATCGTTCTTTCGATAATGAAGAAATCACAATCCACAGTGGAGAAGAGGAAGTCGTTTATGAACGAGGCACAAAATATCAGACCTAATACCACAGCAGGTACTTGCAATAACGCATACTATCCTTATGTCACTTCGGCGGTTTCCACCGATACGCCGAATTATGTCCTGCTGTCGACCAAGGAAATGCCTGATGTCAGTCCGGAAAACACCGGCAAATATTCCGTCTTTGATATTGCCAACTGGTTCCTTTCAAAAGGAGAAATGACCCATAAAAAGCTTCAGAAGTTATGCTATTATGCTCAGGCTTGGTGTTATGCCCTTAAGGGATATCGTTTAGAAGATACTGATTATCAGGCCTGGATTCATGGTCCAGTTTCACCGGCACTTTGGGAACGATTCAAGTCCTTTGCTTATGATCCCATTAAAATTAAAGGGACGGTGAGATTAAGAATAGACCCGGAAGATGAAGCACTTTTGAATGATGTGTGGGATACGTACGGAGAGAATACGGGAAATGCGCTTGAGACACTGGCTCACAGAGAGTTACCGTGGATAGAGGCAAGACGAGGTTATGAACCGGACGAAAGATGTACCGTCGTTATCTCTCCGGATACCATGGCGTCTTACTATAAATCCATCTACAGCGGCGATTAGCGATGGCAAAATTAACGCAAAAACAAAATAGAGAGGTGCCCTTCGAGTTGTGCTTTAAGTACCCCTTGGAGAATGGTTACTCCTTTAAAAATCTGAAGCCTGAAAACATAAAACAGTTTCAGGCCTTTTTAGATAAAGTATCACATATGACCGTTACTCAAGTGGATAAGGCCTTTTCCAGAAAACCAGACAGCAACGATACCTACAGGGGCATGCAAATCTACCATTATGGAGTAACGGATACTTTCCGGATCCATGTCGTAATCGAAGCCGGCTATTATAAGATCATCCGATTAGATCCCAGACATCAGGTTCACCGTGGTTGATGTTGATGAGTCTGCAAAGGGCGAAAGTCTTCCGCTGCCCTTTTCCCGACCGCGATGCCGCTCCACTCGCCCTGATGGGTGATCGAAAGGATTTCCCAGAGCGCTTCTCTCTCCCGGAAGGCGGAGAGAACCTCTTCTTCCCGCTCCCTCAGGATGCCGGAGCAGAGAAAGACGCCGCCCGGCTTCAGGAAATCTCCGGCGATCCCGCTGAGGAGGATAATGACCGGCGCCAGGATATTGGCGAGGACGATGTCAAAGCAGGAAAAGCCGAGCTCCTTCCGAAGCTCCTGTCCCTCCGGGCCGATGACATTTCCGATGCGAAGGCGGAAGCGGTCCCGAGGGAGACGATTTGCGAGGAGGTTTTCTCTCACGGCCTCTGCCGCCGCCTCATCCAGGTCCGTGGCATCGACCGATGCCGCGCCAAGCTTCAGCGCGGCGATCCCGAGGATGCCGGAGCCGGTCCCGATATCCAGAACCCGCATACCGGGCTTTAAATATTTCTTCAGACCGCGGAGGCAAAGCTGCGTGCTCTCATGTCTTCCGGTCCCAAAGGCGGTCCCCGGGTCGATCTCGATCACCGTTTTCCCCTCCGCTTCCGGCGGGAGCTCCTCCCAGCTTGGCTTAATGAGGATGTCATCCACGCTGAACGGATGAAAGAAGCTCTTCCAGCTGTCAATCCAGTCCCTGTCCTCGGTCTCGGCGCTTTCGATTCTGCCCTCCCCTATATCACAGCAGGCCCTCATTCTCTCGATCCGATCGCGAAGCTCCCGGAGTAAAGAAGAAATCTCCTCCTCCGTATAGAGATTGTCCGAGTTTGGGAGGTAGCTTGCGTCCACGCCGGGGGCTTCCCGCCTCTTTTTCAGCTCTGAAAGACGTCTTTCCTTCTCATCATGCGGCAGGATCTCCACATAAAAGCAAAGCTCCGCCCTCCCATCGTCCGGCCCGAGCTCCGGGAGGATATCAATGAACATCTCCTTTTTCTCGGACTCGGAGAGCGGCACGCGGTCTCTGATCTCCGCCCCTAGGATGCCAAGCTCCGCGAGCTCCGAAAGCAGGATTTCCTCCGCCGATACCGTCGTATGGATCGTATACTTCCTCCAGACCATCTCTTCTCCGCCCCTTCCCGCGTATCCGCCTTTCACAGCGCTTATGCTTCACTCCCTGCATTCTCCCACAGGGCGTTCCCCCCTGTCAAGGCTGCCGGAGGGCATGCCCCCCCTTTCCATACTCTTCCCTCCTTTGGCGGCCGGGTCCAAGCTCCGACCGCGTCAAAGGAGGGAAAAAAGATAGAAAGGCGAATACGCTCTCATACCCGGAGAGGGATGGGGCGTAGTGCAGATTCAAAGCGCCAGATTCGGAGAGTCGGGGAAATAGAGAGTTTTCTTCCGGCAATGGATTTTTCCCGGGGGATGCTCTATCATAGGCAATGTAGACAATGAGGCTGCCGCCCTGCCGGCAGGGCGGCAGGCGGCAAAGCGGTAGTATAAGACGGCGGGGAGGGAATTTTGCATCATTTTTTTGCGGAAGCAGCGGATATTTCGGAGAGGGAGGTGCGGCTCCGGGGAGAGAATCTAAGGCATCTGAAGAATGCGCTGAGGGCGCGTCCCGGAGAGCGGGTTCTCATCTCCGACGGGGAGGGGACGGATTACGAGTGCGAAGTGGCGGAGCTCGGGGAGGAGGAAATCCTTCTCAGGATCTGCTTTCAGGAGGAGATCCATGAGCTCCCGGCGGACATCTGGCTCTTTCAGGGGCTCCCAAAATCCGACAAGATGGAGCTCATCCTCCAAAAGGCGGTGGAGCTCGGCGTGCGGGGGATCGTCCCTCTTGAAAGCCGGAACACGGTCGTCCGGCTGAACCCGGGGAAGGCCGCCGCAAAGAGGCAGCGCTGGCAGGGGATCGCAGAGGCCGCCGCGAAGCAGTCCAAGCGCTCGATCATCCCGGAGGTGACGCTCCCGATGCGCTGGAAGGACGCGCTCTCGCTGCTTCCGGACTTCTCCCTCCGCCTGATCCCCTACGAAAATGTGAGGGGAGCAGAGCGGACGAGGGAGCTCCTCCTAGATCTCCGAGAGCTACGGGGAGCGGTCGACCGTCCTTCAGAAAAGGGAGCGGAGGCAGAGAACGAAAAAAAGACGCCGGATAGGCGTCGGAAAATCGCGGTTTTCATCGGGCCGGAGGGCGGCTTCTCCGAGGAGGAGATCACAGAGGCGAGGGCGGCCGGGATGGAATGCCTGAGCCTCGGAAAGCGCATCCTCCGAACGGAGACCGCGGCACTGTGCGCGCTGAGCCTCCTCATGCTCTTCCTCGAGGACTGAAGGCAAACGGGAGACTGGCTTTCCCGGAAGCCGCCGATCCAAGGATCGGACGGCGTGCATACCGAAAAACGAGGGGCCCTGCGGAAAGAAAGCGCGAAGCCATATGCACGGCCGCGAAGGTTCGCAGAGCGTCCGATCGCAGCGCGGCAGCCTTCTGTATGCCGGAAGCGGTCGGATCAGCGCCTTGAGAAGCGGCGGAGGATCGGAAGAAGCTCCGAGAGGGCCGCGAGCGCCGCGTCGACATCCTCCGGCTCATTGTAGAAGCCAAAGGAGAAGCGGAGCGTCGAATCGAGAAGCTTCTCCGGGACGGAAATCGCGCGGAGCGTGCCGGAGATCCCGGGGTGATTCGAGGAGCAGGCGGAGCCGGAGCTCACAGAGATCCCTCTCTCCTCCAGAGCATGGAGGAGCACCTCCGCCCTCACCCCCTCAAAGGAGGCGGAGACGATCTGCGGCGCGGAGCCCTCCCCCTTCTCCGAGTACACTCTGACTCCGGGGAGCGCGAGGAGACCGTCAATCAGCCGGTCCTTCATCTCCCGGAGTCGCTGCACCCGGGCGGGGAGATCCCGGCAGCAAAGCTCCGAGGCGAGGCCGAGGCCCGCGATGCCGGGGACATTGTGCGTGCCGGAGCGCATCCCCTCCTGCTGCCCTCCTCCGAGGATCAGAGGGTGGATGCGGACATGCTCGTCGATATAGAGAAATCCCGTCCCCTTCGGCCCGTGGAGCTTATGCCCGCTCGCGGAGAGGAGGTCGATCCTCTCTTTTTTCGGGCGAATCTCATACTTTCCGTAGGCCTGGATCGCATCCGTGTGAAAAAGCGTCTCCGGATTTTCTTCTTTTATAATGCGCCCGATCTCTCCGATCGGCTCCAAGGCTCCGATCTCGTTGTTCACATACATGATGCTCACGAGGATGGTATCCCGGCGGAGCGCATTTCGAAGCTCCTCCAGGGAGATATGCCCCTTTTTGTCCACGGGAAGCAGGCTGATCTCAAAGCCCTCTTCCTCGAGGAAAGAAAGCGTCTGATAGACCGCCGCGTGCTCCACATTTGAGCTGATAATATGCTTTCCCTGTCTCCTCTTTGCGAGCGCCGCGCCGATCAGCGCCGCATTATCCGATTCCGTCCCTCCGGAAGTAAAGATGATCTCCCGCGGCTTCACTCTGAGGGTATGCGCGACCTGCTCTCTCGCCCTCCGGAAAAGACGCTCCGCCTCCAGACCCTTCCTGTGCTTTGAGGACGGATTGCCGTAGTCGGAGAGCATCGCCTGCTCCACGAGCTTCGCCGCCTCAGGGAAGACTCTGGTCGTCGCCGAATTGTCCAGGTATATCTCTTTCATCCCTTCCGTCTGCTCCACTCCCCTTTCTTCATAACAGATATTCGCATCCCCGGCCCGGGCGCTGCCCGCTCGGCGGAGTCTGTGCCCGGGAACAAGGAGCTTATATCGCTAATGCTATGCCGTCTCCCCGACCGCCTCCGCATAGGCCTTCAGCGCCTCCTGCTGCTTTTTATTCAGCTTCGTCGGGACCGATACCACCAGTGTGACATACTGATCCCCTCGGACTCCGGGGCTCTGAAGATGCGGGACGCCCTTTCCGCGCAGACGGACTCTGGTATCGGTCTGCGTCCCCGCCTTTATGGAGAGCTCCACCGGCCCGTCCACGGTCTTTACAATGGTCTTCCCGCCGAGCGCCGCCTTCGCGAAGCTGATGGCCTCCGTGGAGTAGATATTGGTGCCCTGCCGCTTGAAGAAGGGATGCTGCCCCACCGCGATGTTCACAAGGAGATCCCCCCTCGGTCCGCCGTTCAGCCCGGGGTCGCCGCTTCCGCTGAGTCGGAGGGTCTGTCCGTCGTCGATCCCCGCCGGGATCTTGACGGAGAGCTCCTTCTCCTTCGTGATATAGCCCTCGCCGCGGCAGTCCGGACACTTTTCTTTAATGATTTTCCCACTTCCATGGCACTCCGGGCAGGTGACAACCTGCTGCACAGAACCGAAAAAGCTCTGCTGCGTCATCACAAGCTGGCCCTTTCCCTTGCAGCGCGGACAGGTCTCCGGCTGCGTGCCGGGCTTCGCGCCGCTGCCATGGCAGCTCGGACAGCTGTCCTTGCTGCGGATCTTCAGCTTTTTCTCGCAGCCCTTGATCGCTTCCTCGAAGCTGATGCGGAGCCCCGCCCGGAGCGAGTCTCCCCGCATGGGCCGGCTGCCCCTCTGCTGCTGCCTCCCGCTAAAGCCGCTGAACCCTCCGAAGCCTGCTCCAAAGAAATCGGAGAAGATATCGGAAAAGTCCATGTTCGAGAAGTCATAGCCGCCAAAGCCCGTGCTCGCGCCCGCCGCGGAGTTCGGGTCAAAGGCCGCGTGCCCATAGGTATCGTAGGCCTTCCTCTTTTCCGGGTCGGAGAGAACCGCGTAGGCCTCAGAGCATTCCCGGAATTTCTCCGCAGCGCCCTGGTCCCCCGGGTTCGCGTCCGGATGGTATTTCTTTGCGAGCTTTCGGTAGGCCCTCTTGATGGCAGCGTCATCCGCCGTCTTCTCTACTCCGAGCACCTCGTAGTAATCCCGTTTCTCTGCCATTTATCGTCTCCTGTCTTTCCTAAAGCACAAAATGCCTATGACCCGGAGCAGTTGCTCCAGGTCACTCTCGGGGGCTCCGGGGATTTTTGCGAAAAAGAGCGCAGCCATCCTTTCCAAAGCCCCCTCTTCCTTTCCGTCCCGCCTGGGGGCCGGGGATCAGACCTCCTTGAAGTCCCCGTCCACGACGCCGTCATCCTTCGCATCGGCTCCCGCCGCACCCGCATTTTCCGAGGAAGCGCTGTCCTGCGCGTTTGCGCCCTGTCCGCCGGCCTGCTGCGCGTTCTCATAGACCTTCGCAAAGAGCGCCTGAGAGGACTTCATGAGCGTCTCCTGCGCGGCCTTGATGCGCTCCGCGCCGTCCTTCGTGATGCCCTCGAGCGGATTTGCCGCGAGCACATCCTCCAGTGCCTTAAGATCCGCCTCCACCTGGGACTTGTCGGACTCGGAGATCTTGTCCCCTACGTCCTCGAGTGCCTTCTTCGTCTGGAAGACGATGGAGTCCGCACCGTTTCTGACCTCGATGGCCTCCTTCTTCTCCTTGTCCGCCGCCTCGTACTGCGCGGCCTCCTTCACGGCCTTATCGATATCATCCTTCGACATATTCGAGCCGGAGGTGATGGTGATGTGCTGTTCCTTTCCGGTTCCCTTGTCCTTTGCGGAGACATTGACGATGCCGTTTGCGTCGATATCGAAGGTCACTTCGATCTGCGGCGTGCCTCTCTGCGCCGGGAGGATGCCGTCCAGGCGGAACTGCCCGAGAGTCTTATTGTCCCTCGCAAACTCCCTCTCTCCCTGTACGACATGGATATCCACAGCGGTCTGGTTGTCGGCCGCGGTCGAGAAGATCTGGGAGGCCCTGGTCGGGATGGTGGTATTCCTCTTGATGAGCGGAGTCGCCACACCGCCGAGCGTCTCAATGGAAAGCGTCAGCGGGGTCACATCCAGGAGAAGGACATCGCCCGCTCCCTCATCTCCCGCGAGCTTTCCGCCCTGCACCGCCGCGCCGAGAGCCACGCACTCGTCCGGGTTCAGGGTCTTGGAGGGCTCCTTTCCGGTAATCCTCTTCACCTTCTCCTGCACCACAGGCATACGGGTGGAGCCGCCGACCAAAAGGACCTTGGAGAGCTCCGCGGACGTGAGTCCGGCGTCCTTCAGGGCGTTCTGCACGGGGACCGCCGTCCTCTCCGTGAGATCCGCAGTGAGCTCCTCAAACTTCGCCCGGCTTAAGTTCATGTCGAGGTGCTTCGGCCCTCCATCCGTCGCAGTGATGAAGGGCAGGTTGATCTCCGTCGTCGTCGCAGAGGAAAGCTCCTTCTTCGCCTTCTCCGCCGCCTCCTTCAGTCTCTGGAGCGCCATCTTGTCCTTCGAAAGATCCACGCCCTCTGCCTTACGGAACTCGTCGATCATCCACTGCGTGATCCGCTCGTCGTAGTCGTCTCCGCCAAGCCTCGTGTCTCCGTTCGTGGAGAGAACCTCGATGACGCCGTCTCCGATCTCGATGAGGGAGACATCGAAGGTGCCTCCTCCGAGGTCATAGACCATGATCTTCTGCTCGGACTCATCATCCAGTCCGTAGGCGAGCGCCGCCGCTGTCGGCTCGTTGATGATCCGCTTCACATCCAGTCCCGCGATCTTTCCCGCATCCTTCGTCGCCTGTCTCTGCGCGTCGTTGAAATAGGCCGGGACGGTAATGACGGCCTCCGTGACCTTCTCTCCGAGATAGGCCTCCGCGTCCGCCTTCAGCTTCTGAAGGATCATCGCAGAGATTTCCTGCGGCGTATAATCCTTTCCGTCAATCGATACTTTATAATCTGTCCCCATGTGCCTCTTGATGGAGGAGACCGTCCTCTCCGCATTGGTCACGGCCTGACGCTTCGCGGGCTCTCCCACGAGACGCTCCCCGTTCTTCGTAAACGCCACCACGGACGGGGTCGTTCTCATACCCTCCGAGTTGGGGATGACCGTGGGCTTTCCGCCCTCCATGACTGCCACACAGCTGTTTGTCGTTCCAAGATCAATTCCGATGATTTTTCCCATAGCTTCCTCTTCCTTTCCCAAGCTCTTCCCCGGATCCTTCCGGGTTCCGCTTCGAATCCGTTTTTCCCTGCTGCTTTCTCTTCGTTCTGCTTTTCTTCGTTCTCTTAATGCTTTTGGTTCTGCTGCTGCTTCTTCCTGCTGGCTCTGCCTCTTCTTACTGCTCTTGTCTTGTTTCTTTCTTGCTGCCTTCCTCTGCTTTTTCTTTCCCTTCTGTCTCTTCTTTTTTCCTCTGTCTTTTTTCTGTTTCTCTAAGCTCTTTGGTTTTTACGGCTTTTCCTTGCCGAGTGCCTGTGGTGCCTGTATCAATTCCTTTCTGCTTCACCGCCTTATCTGCCGGGCAGTCGCTCCATAAGCAGGCCGTCTGCCGCCCCGGCGACTCGGCTTCGCCCGGGTGGCTTCAGCCGACCTCCCTTCGGGAGGCACTTCTCTTCGAGAAGTGGTCAAG
>ERZ772772.332-NODE-332-length-29329-cov-8.479333_pt1 | contig 29329 bp, 32 predicted proteins | sample MGYA00511484_ERZ772772 | MGnify/ENA primary metagenome ERZ772772 (study PRJEB29015, sample SAMEA2737913) | human oral metagenome | biome: human oral; feature: human-associated habitat; material: dental | place: China | collected 2088 ... | reverse complement strand
TGGCTGGGGATGTAGGATTCGAACCTACGCATGTCGGAATCAAAATCCGATGCCTTAACCAACTTGGCGAATCCCCAACTTTATCGCTTTACGGCGATTGGAAAGCAGCTATTATGCAGTCCGCAGGCTGCATTGTCAATTATATTTTGTAAATATTTTTTATCTATTTGAAATCATGCCGAATAAAGGGTGCGTTGCCAAACTGCGGACGCACCAGCTCTGCCAGCGGTCGGACAACTGTTGCTGGACGTGCTGTGCCTGCTGCGGTTGTTCGCATGTTAAAAACAGGCACGAACCCGAACCGGTCATTCGCGGCGTTCCGTATTGCTGCAATTCGGCAAAAGCAGCCTGCACTTCGGGATAGTTTTGCAAAACAACGGCTTGCATATCATTGCGCAACGGTTGCAGATTTTGGTAAGTCGGATGCGGATGGCCGATGCTGTTGCGCGGCAAATCGGGATGTGCGAAAACGGCGGGCGTGGACACATGGACATCCGGCCGCACCAAAACATAATATTGCTGCGGTACATCAATGGGTTGCAACTGCTCCCCCACCCCGCGCGCAAACGCTGTCCGCCCGAAAATGAAAAAGGGCACATCCGCTCCCAGCGGCAGGGCCAGTTCCAATAATTGCGCCGTGTCGAGGCCGCATTGCCATAAGTGGTTAAGCACCATCAGCACGGTGGCGGCATTGGAGCTGCCGCCGCCCAAACCTCCTCCCATCGGAATGCATTTTTCCAGCCAGATATCAGCGCCGTGTCCGAATGTTGCGGCTTTGTCGCGCAGTGATTTCGCGGCGCGCACCACCAGATTTTGTTCATCGGGCACATTGGGCGTGGACGTGTGCAGGACGATTTGCCCGTCGTTTCTGGGCACGATGCACAGCGTGTCTTGCAGGTCAATCAGCGTGAAAATGCTTTCCAGCGCGTGATAGCCGTTCGGCAGTCTGCCGGTAATGCGCAAGTCGAGATTGAGCTTGGCGGGCGATGGGTAGCGGGGATGATGTTCGGGCAGCATAGTGGTTTTCCGGAAGTTTCAAAAGCAGCCTGCACTTGGCTGAACGAGGTGCAGGCTGCTTTGGGTCGATATTATGCCAGGCGGACGGCGGCATCCAATGCAATGCGGATCATTTGGTTGAACGACGTTTGCCGCTCGTCTGAATCCAACGATTCGCCGCTCACCATGTGGTCGGATACGGTGCAGACGGTTGCAGCTTTTGCGCCGTATTCAGCGGCCACGCCGTACAGCCCCGCCGTTTCCATTTCCACGCCCAGCACGCCGTATCGGCGCAGGCGTTCGGTCAATTCCCCGTCCGGATGATAAAACAAATCGCTGGTATAAAATGAACCCACGCGCACGGGAATTTCGTTGGCAGAAGCAGCCTGCACCAATGTTTGCACAATGCCGAAATCGGCAATGGCGGCAAAATCGCTGCCGTTGAAACGCAGGCGGTTGACGCGGCTGTCGGTGCTGGCACCCAGGGCAATCAGCACATCGCGCACCTTCACATCGTCCAGCACCGCGCCGCACGAGCCGATGCGAATCAGGTTTTTCACGCCGTATTCGGTAATCAGTTCTGTGGCGTAAATCGAACAGGACGGAATACCCATGCCGTGCGCCATCACGGAAACTCGTTGATTTTGATAAAAACCGGTATAGCCGTACATATTGCGCACGGCGGTGATTTGCTGCGCGTCCTGCAAAAAATGTTCGGCAATATAACGGGCGCGCAAAGGGTCGCCGGGCATCAGCACCGTGTCGGCAAACGCGCCTTTTCCGGCGGAAATATGAGGTGTCGCCATGATGTTTCCTTTCTAGGAACGGGTAATCAGAGTGCGGATATGCGCACGAATCGGCTCGATTTCGCGCAGGGTGCGGATGGCTTGGAACAGCGATTCGGCTTCGGGATACATGTCGCGCATCATGCCCAGCCACTGCTTCAAGCGCGCCACGGCGTATTTCCCCTGCGGTTCGTGTTGCAGGCAGAGCTCGATAAACTGCGCTATCCACACGATAATTTCATCATCAAACAAAGCAGCCTGCACTTCTTCGCCGTGCAGATATTGCCGAATCTGGCGCGCCAAATCGGGCCGCATCACCGCGCCGCGCCCCAGCATCACATCGTCGCAGCCGCTTTGCGTGCGGATGTCGATATAGTCTTGCAGGCGGAACACATCGCCATTGGCAATCACGGGAATGGCAACGTGCCGGCGGATTTTATCGACCCAGCCCCAATGCGCCGGCGGGCGGTAGCCTTCGATTTTGGTGCGCGCATGCACCGTCAGCACCGATGCGCCGGCTCGGGCGATGGCATCGGCATTTTCCAATGCCAACTCTTTGTTTTCAAAACCTAAACGCATTTTTGCACTAATTGGGATATGTTCAGGCAATCCCTGCCGCATGGCGGAAACGATATGGTAAATGCGCTCGGGCGTTTGCAGCAGCACCGCGCCGCCCTGATGTTTGTTTACTGTAGGCGCGGGGCAGCCAAAATTCAAATCAATCTGATGCGCACCCAAGCCGACCGCCACCAGTGCGTTTTTCACCATCATTTCCGCATCGCTGCCCAATATTTGCACCACGCAGGGAATGCCGGCATGGGTTTTGTTGGCCGTTGCGATTTCCGGCACATGGCGCAACCACGTTGCCCGCGAATGCACCGTGTGGGTAATCCGCACAAATTCGCTGACGCATTCGTCATAACCGCCGATTCGGGTCAGCAAATCGCGCATGACAAAATCGCACAGACCTTGCATGGGGGCCAGTACAAGCCTGCCGGGACGGGGTTTTTCGGGCGCGTGGTTCATAAAACGGGGGACTTTGGAGACGGCTGTTTGAATGGCGGGATTTTAGCAAGATTACCGGCAATGCAAAAGCAGCCTGCACACGTCAAAAACTGAAATGCAGGCTGCTTTCGGGCGCTTCTTCGGCAGTGTGCAGGCTGCTTTGATGCGGCCGCAGCCCCTGCCCTCTTCGGCATGCGCGTTTATTCGATGACCAGTGGTGCAAATGATTTAACGGTTTCATCCACCGCCTTCACGCGTTGCAAAAAGGCTTCCAGCTGCGCCAAGGGCAACGCGCTCGGACCGTCGCAGCGTGCCTGATTCGGATTTTCGTGGCTTTCCAAAAACAGCCCCGCCAAACCCGTTGCCATGCCGGCCAAGGCCAAATCCAACACCTGCGCCCGCCGTCCGCCCGATGCCGCCGCGCCGCTTTCGCGCTGCTGCAATGAGTGGGTCACGTCAAAAATAATGGGGGCTTGGCCGCAGGTTTTCTTCATCACGCCGAAACCCAGCATGTCCACCACCAAATTGTCGTAGCCAAACTGCGTGCCGCGTTCGCACAGAATAATCTGCCGGTTGCCTGCTTCGTGGAATTTTTCCACGATATTGCTCATTTGCGCGGGGCTCAAGAACTGTGGCTTTTTGATGTTGATGACGGCGCCGGTGGCCGCCATTGCCGCCACCAAATCGGTTTGCCGCGCCAGAAATGCTGGCAGTTGCAGCACGTCGCACACTTCGGCCACAGGTGTGCATTGGTATGGCTCGTGTACATCGGTAATCACGGAGCAGCCGAATTCGCGTTTCACGGCGGCAAAAATCTTCATGCCCTCTTCCAAGCCAACACCGCGGTACGAATGGATGGAGGAGCGGTTGGCTTTATCGAACGAGGCTTTGAACACCAAAGGGATACCCAATTTTTCTGTAACACGCACATAATGCTGCGCCGCACGCAGGGTGCTGTCCAAATCTTCCAGCACGTTAATGCCGCCAAACAAGGTGAACGGGCGGTCGTTTGCCACCAAAATATCTTTAATCTGAACCGTTTGCATCATGATTCCTTTTGCATTGCCCAAGTATTTGCTCATTATAAAGTGCAGGCTGCTTTGTCATGTCGCTACAAAGCAGCCTGCACTGTTCCATGTTATTGTTCAGCCGATTCGGCATCTGCCTGCGCCTGCTTTTTGGCCTGCGCCTCCGCACGGCGTGCATCCTGCTTCTCAATCGCTTCGCGGATACCCGGCTGCTCCAAAGCGTGCAGGCGTTCCTCCTCGCTCACCTCGCCTTGGAAACGGTTGTCCAAATTGAAGCGTTTGCCGCCGCGCGCCACTGCTTTGATGTATTTCGGACGGCGGCAGTGGTTGGCCAACACGCGTTTAATCAGCTCCGGACTGAACTGACCGAGCGCCTGAATCAAATCGTTCTCAATGCCCACCGACAGCGGCTTGAAGCGCTTGAACACATCGTATTTGCCGTAAATGTATTCCGCAATCATCTCGGTTTGCTTTTTCTTGCTCATGGTTTCCACGGCACTTTTCAGCGCCATGCCCAATGCGGTTTCTCGTCCCATTCTGTTTTCCTAATAACTAATCAAAAATCCGTATATTCGCGCAATACTTCGCGTAATAAATCCATATCGTCAATCGTTTCGACCTTTGCCCGCCCCAGTTGCGGCAGCGTTACGAAACGCATTTTCCCGCTATGCACTTTCTTGTCGTGGCGCATATGGGCCAGCCAACGGTCAAACGAAAACGCGGGCGGCGCATCGGGCAAAGCAGCCTGCCGCAGCAAAGCCTTCACACGTTCGGTATCACCGGCAGGCAGTTGATACAGCCTCTCCGACAATCGGCAGGCCAATACCATGCCGGCAGCAACCGCTTCGCCATGCAGCCATGTGCCGTAACCCATTTCGGTTTCAATCGCATGGCCGAATGTATGCCCCAAATTCAATAATGCGCGGACATTTTGTTCAGTTTCATCCTGCGCAACAATATCGGCTTTCATCTGGCAGCAATGCGCCACAGCCTCCGCCAATATGTCCGGTTGGCGCTGCATCAATGCAGGCATATTCCGTTCCAGCCACTGCAAAAAAACTGCGTCACCCAGCAAGGCATATTTGATGACCTCCGCCATGCCGGACGAAAATTCTTTGTCGGGCAATGTGTTCAGCGTGGACAAATCAGCCAGTACCACCTGCGGCTGATAAAACGCGCCAATCATATTTTTGCCCAGCGGATGGTTAATCGCCGTTTTGCCGCCCACCGACGAATCGACCTGGCTCAACAATGTGGTCGGTATCTGAATGAACGGAATCCCGCGCTGATATGTGGCTGCGGCGAAACCTGCCATATCACCAATCACGCCGCCGCCCAAAGCAAGAATGGTGGTTTGTCGGTCTGCGTGATGCGTTAATAGCCCATCATAAATTTTTTGCAACGAATCATTATTCTTGTGAATTTCGCCATCCGGCAGCACAATAGAAAAAAATTCAATTCCATGGGCGTGCAGGCTGCTTTCTAACGGCTGCAAATACCATTGCGCCACCACATCATTGGTAATGATGGCCGCTTTTTTACCTATCTTCTGCTGAAATAAAGCAAAATCCTGCAGAATTCCTTCGCCGATATAGATAGGGTAATGATGTGAAGCAGCCTGCACTGTCAAAGATTTCATTTGCGCCCAACCAATTCAAAAATTCTATTTAACGTTGTCTGGCAACCCGATTTACCCACTTCCAAAACCATGTGTGCCGTTTGGCAGTAAAGCTCATGGCGCGTTTCATATAATTCACGAAATCTGCTTAATGGGTCTGCTACTTGCAGCAATGGACGGCTTTTATCATATTTCGTGCGCTCAAACAAAATTTCAGGCAAAACATGCAGATAAATAACCGTACCGCGGTTACGCAAACAGTGCCGATTTTCTTCACGCAGCACTGCACCACCGCCCGTTGCCAATACAACATTATCCATCGCAGTCAATTCTTGAATCACCATGCTTTCCCGTTGCCGAAACCCCTGCTCCCCTTCTATCTCAAAAATAGTAGGAATATTCACACCGGTACGCTGGCAGATAACGTTATCGCTATCATAAAAAGGATACTGCAGATGATCGGCAAGCTGGCGGCCAAGCGTTGTTTTACCCGCCCCCATCAAGCCGATTAAAAATAAATTGCCTGCCATGTTTTTCTCCATGGCAGGCATTTTAACCTAAATTTGCAAAATATGCAGAGGCTTTTTAGTAACGCAATACAGTGCTCTCACCACCCATAATGCGTGGTGTGATGAAGAACAACAGTTCATTACGCGTGTGGCTGCGTGAGCGTGATTTGAACAAATTGCCCAAAACAGGAATATCGCCCAAGAATGGTACTTTGCTAATGTTATTAGACATTTGCTCTTGGTAAATACCACCCACAACCAAAGTGCCGCCATCTTCAATCATCGCCTGAGTTTTCACGGCGCGTGTTGTAATACCAGGTTCGCCTTCAACGTTTACACGAGTATAATCTGGCTCGTCTTTGTTAATCGTAATATCCAAGATAATTTTGGAATCTGGCGTAATACGTGGCGTTACTTTCAAGCTCAAAATAGCGTCTTTAAATGATGTCGTTAACTCACCATTGCTACCGCGAGTAGTATAAGGAATTTGCGTACCTTGGCGAATTTCGGCTTCTTTACGGTCTTGTGTCAATACACGTGGCGTAGAAATTGTTTTCGTCAAGTTATCTGTTTCCATTGCAGACAATTCCAAACCCAAAGCTCCTGAAGCCCAAGAACGGATAATCGAAATAGAGCTTGTGGCACTGCTGACAGGCAGATTCACATTGGGTGTCATTCTGACACCGCCAACATTCGAACCAGTGCCTGTACTACCTCCTGCATAACGACGATTGGCTTCAATAGCGTTATCCCAGTTACTGCCCCATGAAGCCATTTGACCTCGTCGGAAACCACCAAATTTCACACCCAAATCACGAGCCACACCGTCTGCCGCCTCAACAATACGTGCTTCCACCATCACTTGCTTAGCAGGTACATCCAGCTCTTCAATCAAGCGCTGGAATTTTTGAATAACAGTTTGTATGTCAGTAATAATTAATGTATTGGTTGCAGGATCAATTAATGCACTACCACGAGGGCTCAAAATAGTTTTACTATTATCACTATTTGTTGATCCATTATCAGACAACCGTAAAATATTTTTAAATTCTTCTACGTTTTTATATTTCAACTGGAAGCTTTGAGACAAAAGCGGCCCCAACTGTTCCATTTCTTGACGACCTTTCGCCTCTTCAAGATCTTTTTCTCTCAATTCTTGACGTGGTGCAATGTTAATAATATTGCCGTGTTTGCGCATAGCCAAATTACGCGCATCCAAAACCAAATCCAACGCCTGATCCCAAGGTACATCTTTCAATGACAAGGTCATTTTACCTTGCACAGAATCACTGGCAACAATATTCATACCAGATTCTTTGGCCAATACTTGCAATACAGTACGCACATCAACGTTTTGGAAATCCAAAGAAATTCGTTTACCCGTAAAATTTTGTGCTTTCGGGCGACCTGAAAGTACTGAAGCTTCCGCAACATTACGTTTAGGGGTAACTTGGATAGCATAACGACCATTATTTTCAGTCACTTTATGCTGCCAAGTACCTTGGTTGCGGATAACAATCTGGGTATCGTTACCTAAGCGTTTTACTGTAATCGCTTTTACTGGCGTTGAGAAATCAGTTACATCCAAATTGCGTTGCTCTTGTGTAGGCAATGCATAATTTTTCAGAGTAACTACAATGCGGTCATTCTGCGCTTTGATTTGCGGTTGACCACCATGAGCAGAACTAAACTCGACAACGCCTGCATTTTGTGATGCCTTACGGAAATCAATATTGAAGCCACTCGCACTCGCAGTAGGCACATAGGTGTTACGAGCCCCTGCCACAACACCCGCATTAGTTGCAGCTGTATTGATGGATGCAGATTCGCTCACATAAATCCACACCTCATTACCACGGATTTGGGCATTGTATTGTGCATCTTTTGTCAAGCCCAACAGAACCCGTGTATTAGCATCATTTTGTGCTGCCACAACTTGATTCAATAATGCATCATTAAACGTTAATGCTGATTGAGCCAGTTTCACACCAGTATTACGAAAATCCAAAGCAATGCGTGCAGGTGAGCTGGTAATAAAACCGCTTGGTTCTACTGGATCTCTGTCAAATTTTAATTTGATCACACGCTGTTGATCTGGTAATACCGATACATTCACATCAGTAATATTTCCAGCAAAAGCAGCCTGCATCATCAAACCCAAACCAAATACTGATAACTTTTTCAGTGAATTTGTTTTCATAAGATAAACCCCTTAAGTTATTAATTTAATACAAAATTATTTTCCAGCATCTGTCGGCGTGGATGTTGGTGCGCCATCTATCGTCAGCGTTAATTCCGCATCACGATTTACCCAGTTACCAAAAGTATCCTCTACAGTTTCGACAATTCCAATTCTGTCTGCAGTAATTTTGGTAATACGCCCAAAGTTTTGCCCCAAGTAATTACCCAGTCTGACAGTATATACATGTGGCTGACCATTCACATCCACTTCAATCAAAGCAGACAGTGCATTTTTTGAGCCGATGGAACCCACATAACGGAGGTTTTCCAAACTATAATTTTCCAAAAGCTCTTTTGTACGGTTCAAGTTAGGCGCACTACCATTTTGGAAAGCAGCCTTCATCCGTTGCATACTATATGCATTAGGACCAGATTGCTGTGGTGCAAAATACGTTACAGGCTCAAGCGGTGCAGGCGGTTCAGCAGGGCGCACTTTAGTCTTCGCATCTGCCCTTGTCTGGTTCATCCATTCATGTAAATCCCCATACTTTTCAGAACAGCCTGCCAGCACCAACGCCGACATTAAAACTAATTTAACTTTCATTATTGTTTCCTGTTTGATCATATTTTAGAGAACTCACTGAGCCGCTGATGCACTACTTGCCGCAGAAGCAACTTCAGATGCATCCAATGCTTTGTATGTATTCGCCATTGCAGTGAAGACCAACTTACCTTTGTTGTCACCTTCGCCAGCTGCTAATGTTATGTTCGCCAATGTAACAATCCGTGACATTTGGCCAACATCTCGTGTAAATTGAGCGATTTGCTCATAGTTGCCCGCTACTGAAATCGAGAAAGGCAATCGTTCGATCGGACCTTCGATAACTTTGGCTTCAGGAGTTACCAGGCTCATAGTTAATCCATTTTTAGCAGCCGCTTGGTGCAACTCTTGAATCAATGTTGGAATTTCAGCGCTTGTTGGCAATTGTTTCAATAAAACACGCGTTGACTCTTGGATTTGCTGCAATTCCAACTTCAGGTTATCCAGACTTGCAGCACGAACCGCTTTTTCCGTAAATTCTTGTTTAAGCTGCTCCTCTTTTTCCTGCGCCGCTGTCAACTCTTCCAGTTGAGACTGAAACAAGGCAACGTAACCCACCCCAACCAATGCTGCAGCCAATACAATTGCCAATAATAATTGAACCGGCTTTGGTTGCAGATGCAGTTTATTTACATCAAAACTCATTATTTACCTCCTTCTGGATTAGATGCTGCAGAAGACGCAGGTGCTGAAGCAGAAGGTCCTTCTGAATCTGGAATAACTACTTTATTTTCCAACAACAAAGCTTTCAGTGAGAACTGCTGTCCGTCATTTGTTTTTTCGATTTTCAACAACTCTGGTGGATCAAACACGCCTGTGCTTGGCAATGCGGTCATAAACATCGCAACTTTATTATCACTGATTGCTTTACCAGTAATCGTGTATTGATTGCTGATGATATTTTTCGATGCATCACCTGTCAAAGACAGAAGATATGCACCATCTGGAACCAATTGATTCAACGTATCGATAATGCGTGCACCCTCAAAACGTTTATTATCCAACTCCGCAACTTTTTGACGACGTTCCAAGAAATTGCGTTTTTGCTCATTCAACGTTTTAATTTCTTCTAGCTCTTTATCCAAACCGGCAATACCCGTTTGCAAACTTTCATTTCGGCCAAGCTGGTTTTCAACCATCCCCAACAACGTAGCATAAACAGCTGCTGCTGCAAGCACGCCTGCAATAGCACCAACAATCATAATCACCTGAAATTGCTTTTTCAGCCTTTGCTCTTCCAGTTCGCGATATGGCAGCAAATTAATTTTAATTAAATTCATATTAAACCAAACCTCTCAATGCTAAACCGAATGCCATCGTCAAAGAATCTGCATCTTTCTGAAGTTGCGTACCATCGATTTTTGACTTACTGGCTGCTAAAGAAACAGGGGCACATTGCTGTGTCGGGATATTGGTATGCGTGGATACCACATGATCCAAACCGGCTGCATCTGTACAACCTATGCCACTAATGAATATCTGGCTGATATCGACACCTTCATCCATATTTTGTGTAGCCAAGAAGAATTGCAATGCACGTTGAACTTCCTGCGCAATCTGCATATTGAAACTTTCGGTAATCAATTCGCGGTAATCGCTCGGCCTGCTGCCTCGGCCATAAGCCATCGCAACCGCTTCCGAATCTGTACATTGGTAAGTACGTTGAATCAACTGCACCAATTGCTCAAAACCCAAGTTAGCTTCATGACGGAATAGAATTTTGTTGTTTTGCAGCACCATCGCGTTCATATTCACATCACCGACATTTACCACCAAAATCTTGGAGCGGGTAAATTGGTTGCCCATCATTTCATCCGCGTAGATAAAAGCATTGGCCAGCGCAAACACATCAACATCCACATTCACAGCCTGCAAGCCCACCTCTTCCAACAAATCGACACGGCTATTCACGTCATCTGTCTTCGCCGCTGCGATAACGACAGACTGAATGCCTGTCCTCGGGTCTTTCGACAACTCTTTCCAGTCATAGTTCACACCGTCCAACGCGCCGACACGAACCACTTCAGATTCAACCATTTCTTGCAAAGAAATATCGTTGCCTTCAGGATCGTAGGGAAAATCTTCCTCAATGGTTACAATGCCACTTGGCAATGCAATATTGACCTGCTTGCAACTTGTTTTCAACTTGGTATAACATTGTTGCAAATGAGAGACAAGTTGGTCAAAATCAACGATATCATTGCCCGAAACCACATTGCCCGGCAGGGTAACGGCGGCATACTTTTCCAGTTGCACCTGGTTTAAATTGCGGCCGGACAGCTGTACCATACGGATACCGCCCTGCCCGATATCTACACCAATAACGCTATTCCTGCTAACGCTGGAATCCGCTTTATTGCTTGTATTTTTTCCATTTTTTCTTGAACGCATAATTTTAAATCCTTACTCTAGGCATAAAACATTTATAATGCAGCCTGCTGTTTGGCTTTATTCCAATAACAAAAAAGATAAGTTATTTTACTTTATTTTAAAAAACAAATGGCAACTTTAAATTTAATTTGTATGGAAATTTCATGATTAAGAATTTGCTTACCACCCTTTTGGGGCTTTTATTCGGATTATTCTTGTTTGCAGTGGGTCTGCTGACTGTTGCAATTTTGATAACTTATCCGAAACTCCCCAGCTTGGACGAGGTTAAAAAATACGAACCCAAAGAACCGCTGACCATTTATTCCGCCGACAACGTCATCATCGGCACTTATGGCGACGAACGGCGCGAATTCACGCCCATCGACCAATTTCCCGATGTACTGAAAAACGCGGTGATTGCGGCGGAAGACAAACGTTTCCGCGAACACTGGGGTGTGGACGTCATTGGTGTGGCCCGCGCCGCATTGGGCAACCTGACTGGCGGCGTGCAGTCGGGCGCGAGTACGATTACGCAGCAGGTGGCGCGTAATTTTTACTTAACCAACGAACGCACGTTTACCCGTAAATTCAACGAAGCGCTGCTGGCTTACAAAATTGAAAAGACGTTAACAAAAGACCAGATTTTGGAGCTTTATTTTAACCAAATCTATTTGGGACAACGCGCTTACGGTTTTGCGGCAGCGGCAAAAATTTATTTCAATAAAAACGTGCGCGATTTGAACTTGGCAGAAGCCACCATCTTGGCCGGCCTGCCCAAAGCACCATCTGCATTCAACCCGATTGTAAACCCCGAACGTGCCCGCCTGCGTCAGGAATACATTCTGAACAACATGGTTGAGCTGGGCATGATTACAGCTGCAGAAAAGCAGGCTGCACTCAATACGCCGCTGGTTTATGAGCGCTACCGCACCGAAATCAACCAAGATGCGCTTTACGTGGCCGAAATGGCACGCCAATACCTGTTCGACCGCTATGGCGAAGCCGTCTATACCAAAGGCTGGCATGTGTACACCACAGTCAAAATCGCCAATCAGCAGATTGCCACGCAAGCCATGCGTAAAGCGCTGCGCAACTTCGACAAAGGCAGCGCATACCGCGGTGCCGAGCAACAGCTGGATTTGAGCAAGGTAGCGCCTGAGGATATTGAATACGAAGTAGAACAATACCTTGCCAATACCTACACCGTTACCGGCATGATTCCTGCCATCGTGCTGCGTGCGGACAATAAAGGCATTACCGTATATATGCAGGGCGGGCGCAAAGCAGATTTGACCATCCAAGACATGGGCTTTGCCGGCCGCGCCATCAACAGCAAAGCGCTGGGCGACAACGCCATCAAAGTCGGCTCGCTCATCCGCGTGGCACAAGCGCGCGGCGGCCGCTATACCGTCGTGCAGCAGCCTGCCATTCAAGGCGCGCTGATTTCGTTGGACACCGAAACCGGCGCCGTGCAGGCAGTCGTGGGCGGCTATGACTACCACTACAAGAGCTTTAACCGTGCCACACAAGGTATCCGCCAACCCGGTTCCACATTCAAACCGTTTGTTTACTCGGCTGCCCTGTCCAAAGGCTTCTCCACCGAAAGTATGGTAGAAGACGCACCGCTGAACATTGGCGGATGGCAACCGAAAAACTCCGATGGCAATTACGCCGGTATGATTACGCTGCGTTCCGCGCTGACCCGTTCCAAAAACACCGTGTCCGTGCGTATCCTGCAAACCATCGGCGTGCGTTACGCGATTGACTACATTCAAAAATTCGGCTTCAAACCCAACCAGTTGCCCACCACCTTGTCGCTGGCCTTGGGCGCAGGTTCGGCCACACCACTGCAAATAGCGGAGGGCTATGCCGCATTTGCCAACGGCGGCTATAAAATTTCCGCTTATGTGGTGGATAAAATTTACGACAGCAAGCGCAATTTGGTGGCACAAATGCAGCCTTTGGTGGCCAAACAAAATGCGCCGCGCATCATCGACCCGCGCAACGCATACGCCATGAACTCCATGCTGATGAACGTGGTGCGCAACGGTACGGCCACCCGCGCCAACGTATTGGGACGCTCCGATTTGGCAGGCAAAACCGGTACGACCAACGACTTTAAAGACGCTTGGTTCGTGGGCTACACCCCGAAAATCGTGACCGCGATTTATGTGGGCTACGACAAACCGGCCAGCATAGGCCGACGCGGCTTCGGCAGCACGGTGGCCTTGCCGATTTGGGTGGAATACATGAGATTCGCGCTCAAAGGCATGCCGCAAAAAGGCTTCGAAGTACCGAAAGGCATGAGCCCGCTGCCAGTAACCATCGACTCGGTCGGCGGTGGTGAGCCTGTGGTGGAATCGGTGCTGGAAGGCGATAATTCGGTGAGTGCGGAACGCCCTGTCAGCCGTTCAGAGCAGCCTGCACCGCAAAATGACGGCGGCGCGCCGCTGGAACCAGAAAACAAACCACTGTCGAACAACCCATCCGAGCCGCGCAACCGCCGCCAGGCACCGCCTCCGGCCGATGATGAAACCGATGCATTGTTTGAATAAAGCCGGCACGGATGGCTGACGGCACATCCCAAAGCAGCCTGCACTTTGCAAAATGAAGTGCAGGCTGCTTTTTTTGGATGAAACTCAGGCCACCTGAGAAAGCAGCCCATATTTTGAAAAATTCTTCTTATAATTCAGTATTTTTATAATTCTCCCATGACAATCACCATTTCCAATCCGGTAGATGGACTGATGTATAAAATATCATACATTTCATTTTTTCCTTGGAAAAAGCTCAATACAGGAAACTGCTCAAGTAAAAAAGCAGGAAGCCCTTTGCTATCGTATTTATGAATATCAAAAATTACATTCTGCATAGAAAAATTTTTTTGCTCAAAAAACACAACATTCTTAAATTCAAGAATATTATGATTTTTTGTTCTTAAAAATAATTTCTGCTGTTCGTTATCGTAGTCGATACCAAAAATTTCTTCATCATGAAAATTGTTCATGACTCCCCGCCCTATCCTTCGGAATTTCTCTGCATATAATCAAAATATTGGCATGGGTTAATGGTATTGGGTGCAAATAACACCGTCAAGCCGCTATGGCAAAACTCAAAAGCCCCACAAAGGATGACCTGTTTGCCGCCATTGATGACTATTTCTGAGAACTGTATGCTTCCGACCAATGCAAAATCATTGGCACCGCCAAACCGTGAACTATAAACCAAGCAAAAAAGCAGCCTGCACTTCTGTTTTCAAAGTGCAGGCTGCTTTTTGGTATTTTTATATAGCCACGCACGGGGCTTCGGCGGCCTGAAAGAGTGGGTATGGCGGCGATACGCCATGTGCAATCGCCCGGCTGCGCCTCATGCAAAATTTTCTGTTTTCCGTGCGTTGCGGCCATCTGCCGACCGCCTACGCATCGGCCAACGCCACGCGCAGCTTCAAGCCCCAATAGCTCGCCAGCCCGGTGGTGCTGTGTATCACTTTGCCCTGCCGCACCAGCACGATGGTCGGCGTTACCTTCACCTGCCATGCCTGCGACCAGTCGCCATGTTCATCGTTCAGCGTATCGAACGTCCAATGGTGCTGTTGCAGATAGTCGCGCACTTCCTGCCGGCTGCCCGAGCGCAACGCCACGCCCAACACGGGCACGCCGTCTTCGTGCAGTCGCTGGATGACGGGCGACGTGTGGCGGCAAATCCCACACCAGCTGCCCCAAAAATACAGCACCAGCGTACGCTCTCGGCTCAACTGCGCCAAACTGACGGGTGCAGGCTGCTTTTCGGTTTGGAAAGCCGTGAATGCAGCCTGCACCGGCGCAACAGGAGCTCGCCAATAATCCACCAGCACGCTCAATACCGCCACCGTCAGCAGCAGCTGGGCGATTTTCAGCCCCCGTTTCACCATCGGCCGCTGCCAAAAAGCCGACCGTTTGCGTGTTCCGTCCATTTTCATTTCCCGTTGATTGTGTCGGCGGCATGATAACACGCCGCGAATCGGCCGAAAAAGCAGCCTGCACACCGCCATGCCGACAAAAAACCCCTGCCGCCGCCGGCAAAGGCAACGGGCAGGGGCTGTATCACATCACATTAAGCCGCGATTTTGCCGCACTCTTGCGCGCATTTCACGCAAGATTCGTAGCAGGCACGGCATTCCGCGTGGTGGTTGATGTGCTCTTTGCAGGCAGCGGCACACGCTTCGCACGCTTTCACGCATACACGCGCCACTTGCGGCAGCAAATCAGAATTTTGCGCGGCCAAATCCATCACCGCAGTGCACAACGCCAACATTTGGTTTGCGTTTTTAGCACATTGCGCCATGCTTTGGTCGCCGGCCGACAGCAAACGCACGCAGTGTGCCAGGCAGTTTTTTCCCGCGCCCACGCAAGACAAAGCCGCAGCATGCACCGCAGCAAAACGTGCATTTTCAGCAGCCGCGCCATGACCCGCATGGTTGTGCGCGTGGTCATGGCCGCTGTGCGAATGGTCACCGTGCGCAACGGCGGCAGTGGCGGCAGTCACCAAAGAAGCGGCCAGGGTAGATTGGATGAAATGACGACGGTTCATATTTTTACTCCTTAAAAACAATAATATATAAAACATGCACAATGCATGAAGCCAAAACGACACGTGATTTTAACACCATTTATCGCCAACCTTAAACTATTTTTACCCGGCCCGTCGGCCAAGTGCCGCTGCCGGACGACAGTAAATCTTCCCACAAACCTACATTTCGCCGCCGTTTGGCGATAAAATACGGCTTTCCTTTCCAAAGCAGCCTGCACCATGAACAGCACACTCGCCCTTGCCAAACAATTACTCTCCGAAGCCAGCATCACGCCGGACGACAAAAACTGCCAGCAGATTCTGACCGAACGCCTATGCGCCATCGGTTTCCAAATCGAAGAAATGCACTTCGGCAACACCAAAAATTTCTATGCCCGGTTGGGCAGCGCCGCCCCCCTGCTCTGCTTTGCCGGCCATACCGACGTCGTGCCCGCAGGCGATGTGCGGCAATGGACGTTCGACCCGTTTACTCCCACCGAACACGGCGGCAAACTGTACGCGCGTGGCGCGGCCGACATGAAAACCGCCATCGCCTGTTTCGTGACCGCCTGCGAACGCTTCACCGCCGCCCATTCGCAATTTGGCGGCAGCCTGGCCCTGCTCATTACCTCCGATGAAGAAGGCGACGCGCACGATGGCACCACCAAAGTAGTCGATGCGCTCAAAGCACGCGGCGAACACATCGATTATTGCATTGTCGGCGAACCCACCGCCGTTGCCCGACTGGGCGACACGCTCAAAAACGGGCGGCGCGGCAGCCTGTCCGGCACGCTGACCATCCACGGCAAACAAGGCCACATTGCCTATCCGCATCTAGCGGAAAACCCCATTCACGCCGCCGCGCCCGTGTTGGCCGAATTAACCGCCGTCCAATGGGACAAAGGCAATGCCTATTTCCCCGCTACCGGCTTCCAAATTTCCAATATCCACGGCGGCACAGGCGCCACCAACGTCATTCCCGGCAGCGTGCAGGTTCAGTTCAACTTCCGCTTTTCCACCGAACAAACCCAAAGCAGCCTGCAAACCCGCGTACACGAAATTCTGGACAAACACGGCGTGAAATACGATTTGGCATGGCATTTGTCGGGCAACCCGTTCCTGACCGAAGCCGGCGTGCTGACCGAAGCCGCGCAAAACGCCGTCCGCGATATCTGCGGCATTTCCGCCGAACTCTCCACCACCGGCGGCACATCGGACGGTCGGTTTATCAAAGCCGTTGCCCGCGAACTGATTGAGCTGGGCTTTGTCAATGCCACCATCCACCAGATTGACGAACATATCGAATTGGCTGACATCGACAAATTGTCCGCCATCTATGAACACATGATGACGCAGCTGCTCGCATAACCCCAAAGCAGCCTGCACGTTCCGTTTTCCCACCCTCACATGAAGGAGACACCCATGAGCCAAGTAACCCTGCAAGGCCAACCCATCCGCATCGACGGCAACTTCCCTGCCGTCGGCCAAACCGCACCCGATTTCGTGCTGACCGCCAACGATTTGTCCGACAAAACGCTGGCCGACTTCGCCGGCAAACGCAAGGTGCTGAACATTTTCCCCAGCATCGACACCGGCGTTTGCGCCACTTCCGTGCGCCAATTCAACCAACGCGCCGCCGCATTGGACAACGCCGTGGTGCTGTGCATTGCCGCCGATTTGCCGTTTGCCATGGCGCGTTTCTGCGGCGCAGAAGGCATTGACAACGTGGTCACGCTGTCGTCGTTTCGCAGCAGCTTTGCCCAAGAGTACGGCGTCGCTATTGCCGACAGCCCCTTGCGTGGCCTGACCGCACGCTCCGTGCTGGTGCTGGACGAAAACAACCGCGTGATTTATGCGCAACTCGTTCCCGAAATCAAAAACGAACCGGATTACGATGCCGCATTGGCCGCATTGGCATAAATTTTCCGCATAAAAAAGCAGCCTGCACTTCGGAAAATGAAGGTGCAGGCTGCTTTTCGTTCATCCATTCAACCCATGCCGATTTTTGTAGCATTTTCCTTAAAAAGCGATTTCCCCGTCTTTTTGCCTGAGCAGAGCATTTTACTGTTTACTGTTCTTGAATTTTCAGGCCGTGCTACAACTCCTGCGTCAAACGCTGCACTTCGGCAGGCAGCATGAACTTAACAGCGCGGACAGTGCGGCCGGATTTGGATGAACTGCACAACCTATGCAAAATTTGAAAACGAAAATTATTCTTTTTACTTGAATAATTTAAACTGTTTGTCATAAGATGGTCATATCTTACGCATAAAACCGTTTGAATGCGATTTTGGGTTATGGTAGGCTGCATGCTGTGATTTTAGATTGTATTTCAAGGAGATTTTTATGAGTAAGAGACTTAAAGCGAGTTGGGGTAAATGCAGTTTAAAAATGAAACAATGGATAATTCTTTTCTTGGTATCAATAGAAGCTGCATTATTTTTTCGTTTTATTATACCAATGGAATTAAAAATGGATTATGGGAAAAGTATGGTTCATCTCGTTAATTTATTTATCCATTGGATAATATTTATCCCGATTTTAAATAATTTCTTTATCAAAGGTAAATAAAATGCGTGAATTAAACCCTATTGAATTAAATGCTGTGTCGGGTGGTTTTTTACATAATTTAGGCACGGCTTTAAATGTCGCTTCTACTATTGCTACTCATAGTGCTACTCGTTATATTGTTGGTAATGCAGGTGGTAACATGGCGTTATATGCAATCAATGGGCATTTGAGTGGCAACGGTACGACTGGTGCAGGATATGCAGGTGCAGCAATCGGTGGATTAGTGGGTGGTGCAACAAAAAATGTTGTTATATCAGGAGTAGGTGGTCAGATGACAGCCGCCGCCGAAGGTGTTTTTAACGGTAAAGGTGCATTAGCTCATTATTTCGCCCAATATCAACAAAACATGGAAGCAGCAATGGCAGCAGCTGGAGTGTAAATTTTACTTTAAACAACTACACTACCCTATTCAGGCCGTTTGTAAGCGGCCTGAATTTTTTAGGCATACGTATTCTTCAAGAGTTTACGTTAAAATGTTTGCCAATTATTTACAACACAACAGGGAAGCTTCTAATGTCCAACGACTACCTTTCCCGCCTGTCCTTCGGTTTTTCCCGCCGCCTGCCCGTGGTGCTGCAGACCGAAGCGGCGGAATGCAAGGCAGGTTAATCGGGATTTTTGTTTTGCAGCAGTGCTTTTAAAAATGTATTTTCATCTTTAAGTTGCGCAATGATGGCTTCGTAATAAGCCTGCATTTGTTCTTGCGATTGCTTCAGCTTACCAATTTCGGCAGCAAGGGCTTCGTTGCCGTAGTAATTGTGGTAAGACACGTTGTTTTGCTGCGCTTGCGTGTGGTCGTGGTTGTTTTGCATTAAAGACGCTCCCGATGTGCAAAGATATTCTACCGACACGTCAAAAAGCCGTGCCATTTTTTCCAAGACCGCCAAACCAGGCTCGCTTTCGCCGCGTTCAATTCGGGCGTAAGTGGAAACGGATAAGCCCAATTTTTCAGCCATACGTTGCTGGCTCAACCGATTGTTTCTGCGTAAGGCACACACGCGCTCAATGTTTAACATACAACCTCCCTTTATATATTTGGTTAATAAACCAGCCAAAAACCAGCGAAATAACCGCAAAACACGTCATTTTTGCTATGTTAAAACCAAGATAACACCCATAAGATGCATGCATCTTAAACATAAAGCTGCTTGGGTGCAATTTGAGCTTATGGTAAGCTGCATACTGTAAGAAGTAGATTGTTTTTAAGGAGATTTTTATGGGTAAGAGTTTGAAAGATGAGTGGAAAAATAATAGAGAGTTTCGGCAGCTAATCGTTGTTTTTTGTATCATGATGGAGGCTGCATTGTTTGAGCGTTTTTTTATTCCATATGAAATTAAAACAGCATATTACGGCTATATTAGTGTACTTAATACTGCGGTACACTTAGTTATTCTCTATCCATTATTGTATTGTCTTTATAAATTATTTTTTAAGAAAAGGAAATAATTATGCGTGAATTATCTATCCATGAATTAGAAGTCATTTCAGGCGGATTTGATTTGGGCGAGACGATGTCGGCCATTGGTAGTTATGTCGCTCTTAACGGTAGCGCAGGTGTTGCCACATACGCATGGAGTAATGTTCTTTCTGGTAATCAAATTTCCGCAGCAGGTGTGGCAGGAGGAGCTGTTGGTGGACTGGTTGGTGGCATTAAAAAACTTCCTGCTGCAGCTGTTGTTGGAGGGTTTACAGGGAATGCTGCTGAAGGAATACTTAATGGGAGAGGACTTATTCCTACACTTTTTTCCCAATATCAACAAAATCTAGATAATGCTATTGAAATGGCTACTTCCTAGAATCTATAAATTTTTCAGGCAGCCTGAAATCACCTATTCCTTTTCAGGCTGCCTGAATCATATTTGTCCGCCCAAAACCTTCATCCAATCCCAAAGGACTCCCCAAAATGCCCGACTATCTCTCCCGCCTCTCTTTCGGTTTCTCGCGCAGGCTGCCTGTGGTGCTGCAAACCGAAGCGGCAGAATGCGGTTTGGCGTGTTTGGCTTCAGTATTGGGGTTTCACGGTTTCCACACCGATTTGCGCCGTTTGCGGGCGCGTTTTTCTTTGTCGCTCAAAGGCGCGACTTTGGCGGATTTGGTGCGCTTTGCCAATGAAATGAATTTGACGGCGCGGGCGGTGCGGCTGGATTTGGACGAGCTGGAAAACCTGCGCCAGCCCTGCATCCTGCATTGGGATTTGAACCATTTCGTGGTGTTGCAGTCGGTGCATAAAAACCACATTGTCATCATGAATCCTGCTTCGGGCATCCGCAAAATCGGTATGGAGGAAGTGTCACGCAGTTTCACGGGTATTGCCTTGGAATTGTGGCCGAACACGCATTTCGAGGAAAAACGGGAAACACGCAAAATCCGTGTGCTGCCGCTTTTGCGCGGGGTGGTGGGCTTGAAGCGGTCTTTGTTCCAGCTTCTGCTGTTGGCGGCGGCTTTACAGGTGTTTGCTTTGGCAAGCCCTTTTTTTATGCAGTGGGTGATTGACCATGCCATTGTGTCGGCAGACAGGAATTTGCTGCTCACGCTGGCTTTGGGCTTCGGGCTGCTGATGCTAGTGCAGCAATTGGTGTCGCTGTTACAGACTTGGGCGGGAATGTATTTGGCGACTTCGCTGAATATCCAGTGGAAGGCGAATGTGTTCCGCCGCCTGATGGATTTGCCTGCGGCGTATTTTGCCAAACGGCATTTGGGCGACGTGGTGTCGCGCTTTGGCGCGGTGGACAGCATTCAGGGCACGCTCACATCCACGTTTTTCGTGCTGGTGCTCAATAGCGTAATGGCGGTGTTTACGCTGGGGCTGATGTTTTTATACAGCGCGAAGCTTTCGGCGGTGGTGCTGGCGGTGTTGGCAATCTATATCGCCATCCGCTGGGCGGCGTATTACCCGCTGCGCCATGCCACGGAAGAAAATATTGTCCATGCCGCCAAACAGAGCAGCTATTTTATGGAAACGGTGCGCGGCATCCGCACAGTGAAGCTGTTCGGCAAAAACGCGCAGCGTCATGCGGCATGGCTGAATCTGTTTATCGACACGGTAAACACGGGGCTGACTACGCAAAAACTTTCCGCCCTGTTCGGCTTTGCCAACAGCCTTTTGTTCGGCGCGGCGAATATCCTGATTGTGTATTGGGGTGCGCAGGCTGTGTTGGACGGCGCATTTACCGTGGGTGCGCTCACGGCGTTTATGGCATACAAATCACAGTTTGAAGGCAAGGCCGGTTCGCTCATCGACCAGTTTGTGCAAATCAAAATGCTGGGGCTGCACGCCGAGCGGCTGGCAGATATCGTGCTGGAAGAAACGGAAAACGAGAAAACGGGGGATTTGCTGCCGCCCGATACGCCGCCCAACCTTGATTTGACGGTGGAAAACGTTTCTTTCCGCTATGCCGACAACGAGCCTTTCGTGCTGCAGGATTTCAGCCTGACCATCAAACAGGGCGAAGCCGTGGCGTTTGCCGGACATTCGGGCTGCGGCAAATCCACGCTGATGCAGATGCTTTCAGGCAGCCTGAAACCGACAAGCGGCAGAATCCTGCTGGGCGGACACGATATTTACGCCCTGCCGCCCGCCTTTGTGCGCCGTTATTGCGCGGCGGTGATGCAGGATGATGTTTTGTTTGCCGGCTCCATTGCCGAAAACATCAGCTTTTTTGACGATACACCCGACATGGCGAAAGTGGCGCATTGCGCCCGCATGGCGAATATCCATGACGAAATCGCCGCGATGCCGATGGGCTTTGAAACGCTGATTGGCGACATGGGCAGCGTATTGAGCGGCGGGCAGAAGCAGCGTGTGATACTGGCGCGCGCCCTTTACCGCGAACCGAAAATCCTGTTTTTGGACGAAGCCAGCAGCCATTTGGATATGGCCAACGAACGTGCGGTAAACAAAAATCTGCACGGATTGGGCATCACCAAAATCATGGTGGCGCACCGTCAGGAAACGCTGGATTCGGCCGACAGGGTATTGTGGCTGGGTAGGGCAGAATTTCAGGCTGCCTGAAAATAAGTGCAGGCTGCTTTGGGAATATAGAGAAACAGCCGTATGGATTTAGATAAAATAGCGGCAATACTGTTCCCAATATAAAAAGGCATTTCCGTCTTTTCCAATTAGGTAGGAATAATACAATATGAGATTTTTATCCCTTACGCTTATTTCATTACTATCGGCATGCTCCCATGCCGCTGCCGATAAAAACCCCGCTGCAAACTCCGCCGATATGCGCGGCACCATCCAAATATCGTTTGAAACGGCAGAATTTATCCGCCAGGGGCAGACATATTACCTAAACGATACACACGGCGTACTCTCCGACCTGATTAAACGGGAAAGGGAAAAAAACAAAGCGTTTCTCGTCCGCAAAGATATTTGCCTAAACGGCTATATCCAAACCAAAGCGCAAAACGGCAACAACGGCTTTGGTGCGTTGGGAAAATACGGCCAAGCCGTTTTCGTGCAGAAATTATGTTAAGGACAACACACTTTCAGGCAGCCTGAAAACAAAATGCAGGCTGCTTTTTTCAGGCTGCCTAAACCCATTCACACAGGATCACCATGTCTTCCCTATTCCGACCCGAAGTCTTCCAAGCCAAACAAAACCGCTGGACGGGGCAAATTGTGCTGACACGCCCGTTTTCCTTGTCGTTTCTTACCCTTTGCGCCGCCGCACTTGCCACCGCGTTGGCTGCCTTTGCCGCATTCGGCAGCTACACTGCCAAAACCACCGTATCGGGGCAACTGCTGCCCGAAAAAGGCGTGGTGCGCGTGTATGCGCCCGATGCGGGCATTATCACCGCCAAACACGTTGCAGACGGCGATTTGGTGCAGGCGGGCGACGTGCTGTTTACGCTTTCCACCGCACGCGACGACGGCAACGGCAGCATACAAGCACGCTTGGCTGCCGAAGCCCGCTTGAAAAAAACGTTGGCAGAGCAGGAAATCGCCCGCCAAAAACGCGTCCACACTGCCGAGCTGGCCGCACAGGAAAATACCGTCCGCCGCCTGCAAAGCCAAATGCAGCACATCCGAAACCAAATTGCCGCCCAGCAAAGACGCATCGCGCTATCCGAAAAAACACTGGCGCAGCAACGCTATCTCGCCAAAGAGGGCGCAGTTTCCGAATTGGAGAAAACGGCTTACGAAAACTCACTGCTGGAACTGAAAACCGATTTGGCCGCCTATAAACGCGAAGAAAGCAACCTTGCCCGCGAAACCGCCGTCCAACAAAGCAGCCTGCACACCCTGCCCGAGCGGCAGGCAACCGAAATCAGCCAACTGGAACGCGCCGCTGCCGCATACAGCCAGGAAATACTCGATTATGCCCAGCGCGGCGGACAAACCGTGCGCGCCGCCGTATCGGGCTATGTCGGCACACTAAATGCCGAAGTGGGACAGCAGGCGGATGCAGGCAGAATGCTGGCCAGCATCGTGCCGCAGCAGAGCGAATTGTTAGCAGATTTGTATGTCCCCAGCCGTGCGATTGGCTTTGTGAAACAGGGAGACAGAGTGATACTGCGCTATCAAGCCTATCCCTATCAAAAATTCGGGCATGCCGAAGGGAAAATCATATCCGTCGCCCAAACTGCATTGGGCAGGCAGGAACTGGCGGGGTTGGGCAATATTCTGACCGATGCCGCCCAACCGAACGAACCTGTGTATCTGGTAAAAGTGAAATTAAACAGCCAAACCATACTTGCCTACGGCGAACAAAAACGCCTGCAAATCGGCATGGTATTGGAAGCCGACATTCTTCGCGAAAACAGGAAACTGTATGAATGGGTGTTGGAACCTTTGTACAGCGTGGCGGGAAAGTTGGGATGGTAAATATGAAAAAGCAGCCTGCACTTCGGAAAATGAAGGTGCAGGCTGCTTTTTTCGTTTAACCCTTTAACCGTAAAACACTTTGATAATCAATGGTATGTGCAACCGTCTCATTAAAGGACAAGAAAAGTGTACAGGCAGCACACCAAACGGACCGATTCCCCGTAAAGAAAAGGCATCACCTTTGGGATGTACGCGCCACAAAATGGCACATCATCCAATCATATACAAAGCAAGGCTGGCTGAAACGCAAAGTCCATATTCAGACAACCATGCCCTTATCCAAAAATTTTTAATATGTAAGGCTACACATTAAATGCAGTCTTATGTATAGTGAAATTGTCGGCCGCAAGAAGCTGGCATTCCAAAAAATCCGCGCTGCCGCGCTAACGTGCCGGAATTCGATTATCAAGGAATTTTTTATGAAACGGGATTTTTCAACCGTCAAACGCATCGTCATCAAAGTTGGCACAAGCTCGCTGATACAGCCCGACAAAACCATCAATCTGGAAAGGATAGACCAACTGGCTTTCGTCATTTCATCCTTATCAAACAAAGGCTTGGATGTTATCTTAGTATCGTCGGGCGCCATGGGGTTCGGCTTAAACGTATTGGGATTGCCCGAGCGGCCTGCCGAAATCGCCCGCCAACAAGCCGTATCCAGCGTGGGGCAGGTTGCCATGATGAGCCTGTATGCCCAAATATTCAGCCATTACCAAAACAAAGTATCGCAAATCCTACTGACGCGGGACGTAGTGGAATTTCCGGAAAGCCTGCACAACGTCAGCAACGCCTTTGAAAACCTTTTGGCCATGAAAATCATCCCCATCGTAAACGAAAACGATGCCGTCAGCGTTGATGAAATGGCGCACATCACCAAATTTGGCGACAACGACTGCCTGTCGGCCATCGTTGCGGGTATCGTCCGTGCCGATTTATTACTGATGTTGTCGGACGTGGACGGCCTGTTCGACAAAAACCCGGCCGAGCACGCCGATGCGAAACTCCGCCGCCGCGTAACGCAAATCGATGACGCAACCATACGGGCCGCCGGCGGTTCGGGCAGCCGCTTCGGTACGGGCGGCATGGCCAGCAAAATCAAAAGCGCGCAAATTGTCTTCGACAACGCAGGCCAGATGGTACTGATGAACAGCCGCAACCCGCGCGATATCCTGCGCGTTTTGGCCGGCGAAGAAATAGGCACTTGGTTTTCAAAAGAAAAAACAACATAAAAAGGAAATAAGGTTGGTTTTAACGAATAAAGCGCGGCCGAATAAACCGCATTCCTACGCCTCAAAGGGCGCAGTTTCAACCACGAAGGAGATTTTTATGAACGAACAGACCCCGCAACAATACATCGCCCGATTGGGCGAAAAGGCAAGACACGCGGCCAAAAGCCTGCCGCAACTGGGTTCGGCACAAAAAAGGCACATCCTGAAAACAGTGGCGGAACACTTGGTATCGCAAACAGACGCCATCTTGGCGGCCAACCGGCGCGATTTGGCCAACGCGCGGGAAAACGGCATCTCCGGCGTAATGACGGACAGACTGATGCTGGACGAAAAACGCATACGGGCCATGGCGCAAGGCATGGGGCAAGTGGCGGATTTGGCCGACCCCATTGGGCAGGTACTGCACGGCCATACCAATCCGGACGGCTTGGAAATCATCCAAAAACGCGTGCCGCTGGGCGTGGTGGCGATGATTTTCGAGAGCCGTCCCAATGTTTCGGCAGACGCGTTCAGCCTGGCCTTCAAAACCGGAAATGCCATTATCCTGCGCGGAGGCCGCGATGCGCTAAATACCAACATGGCATTGGTACAAGTCATACGCACCGTATTGAGACAGGCCCAAATTGACGAAAACGCCGTCCAACTGGTGGAAAATACCGGCCGCGATATAGCCGAAGCACTCATGCAGGCTGCCGGATTTATCGATGTACTGATACCGCGCGGCGGGGCAAAACTGATTCAGACGGTCAAAGAAAAAGCCAGAGTGCCCGTTATCGAAACAGGCGTAGGCAACGTGCATATTTATGTGGATGAAAAAGCCGATCTCGATATGGCGGTGCGGATAGTGGTCAACGCCAAGACACAGCGTCCCAGCGTATGCAACGCGGCTGAAAGCCTGGTGGTGCACGGCAAAATAGCCTCCCGTTTCCTACCCATGCTGGAACAGGCCATAGGTAAAGTGCATACAGTGGAATTCCGTGCCGACGAACGCGCCCTCCCCTTGTTGAAGAATGCCGTACCCGCCAAACCGGAAGACTATTCGACCGAATTTTTAGATTATATTTTGTCGGTTAAAACCGTAGACGGCGCACAGGAAGCCATCGATTGGATTAATGCCCATACCAGCCACCATTCCGAAGCCGTCATCACTCAAGATATTTCCTGCGCCCGCCGTTTTCAGGAGCAGGTGGATGCCGCCGTTGTCTATGTAAACGCATCCACCCGCTTTACCGACGGCTTCGTATTCGGATTGGGTGCAGAAATCGGCATTTCCACACAAAAAATGCACGCGCGCGGCCCCATGGGTTTGGAAGCATTGACCAGCACGAAATTCTTCGTTTCGGGCAACGGGCAAATCCGCGAATAGCGAATAAAACGGATAGGAAACGCAATATGTCCCCACCATAACAAAAAACATGTGGCACGCATTGCCGTTGGCACACCCGCTCCCAAGCAAGTATATGAGAGGGCTGCTCAACGGAGAGAGAAGTAACCATATGGGAGTCCGTATGAAAACAAAAAGGCAGCCTGCACTTCGGAAAATGAAGGTGCAGGCTGCTTTTTCTGCGTTACGCCCATTCGAGAAGAAAAGCCGGATATTTCAATCAATTTTCAGGCAGCCTTTAACCTGCAATGAAATATAGTGAATTAAAATAAAAATGAGATAAGGTGGCGAGCCGCAAGGCGTACAGGTAGTATGTCAAGGTGAGCCAACGCCGTATCATTGCGATTTTAATCCACTATATAAACGGATACACTTTTTCAACTACAATACACGTTCATGCCGTCTGATTTTTCATTTGAACGGGCAATTCCCGCCAGCATTTCAACAAAGGAATGAAACATGAAATATATCGCCCTGCTTGCACTTGCCGCCTTATCCCCATCCGCCTGCACGGAAAAACCGGCCGTTTATCCGTTTCGGGTTGTTCTTTTGCAGTCTGTGCCGCACACCGACACCGATATGCGGCGGGGTTCTTTTATACCTACTGAAATTAATCCAACCGATGAAACACGTATGCCAGCCATAGCCTTTGAAGGCAATGGAAATTTCACTTTGGAAAGCGAATGGGATGGAAGCTTCAATCAGAACGATACCCTATCCCTAAACTCGTCTTCAGACAAAGTGCGCCTGAGACTGCATGTTATCTATAAAGAAAAACCCTATATTCAAAGCTGCGATATGGCGCTCACCGCCAATACCATGACCAGCATCAAAGTGGTGTTTGACGCTGCCGACAAACTGCGCTGCGAGACGGTTAAATAATATTTCAGCCATCTGAAAGAAAGGCTACCTGAAAACCGCATGTGTGCGTTCCGCCTTCCCAATACAATAAACCCAACTAGGAATCAGATATGAACGAAACCGAACAAATCCCTTTTCATGAAAAGCGCAGGCAGCATTTTTTGAGTGAAGAAAAATATCAGAAAGAGAAAAATGGATATTTATCTAATTTAAAATTTTGGGATAATAATTGGCAGAAAAGTATTTTAGAATCAAAACATCTATTTCGCTATAAATCTTCCGAAGTATTTGATTATTTGAGAATTTTCTATACAGCTGGCGAGTCGATTTCCCTTTTGTCGCCCATGCTGGACAGGATTGTCTCTACATTAGAAGTTTCCACCAAATTCTGGCAGCAAAACAAAGCCGAATTAAACGAAATCGGCTACTACACCAGCCCGATGCCGTGGTTTTATACTGAATACTATCTTAAAACGCTGCACCTTATCGCGCTTTGCTACCTCCTGCAACGCGAAGACCTGCTTCCGCGCCTGCTTGAAGTTATCCTTGCCAATGCAGAAGATGGGCTTGAGCCTGATTCGACCATTGAGGATTTCTTCTACTACCGCTTCAAAGACCTTCCCGACCCCGATTATGTCCAAATGAACGACCATGCCGTTTTGATTTCGGACGCCATCCGCGAAAAAGATAAGGCCGAGAAACTCGCCATCCTCAATGCCTACCTCAAAGACTGGTATCGCGAAATGGTCGGTATGAGCGACCTTGAATACCAATCCCATCGTGATCCCGAGCAAAACGGTTATTGCGGCTACTGGGCTTTTGAAGTTGCTGCCATCGCTTATCTTGATAATTTGGACGATACAGAATTGCGCAAATCTCCTTATTACCCAAAAGATATGGTTGACTGGGCGAGGGAGCAGAAGCGCATACGTGAAGATAAAGGGAAAGCTGATTAGTTTGGAAAAGGTTAAAGATTAGAAGGTCGTCTGAAACCGAGCAGCAGAATCAAGAGAGTGCCTACCAAGCTAAATTTTACGGGAGTAAATATGAACAAAACTGAGAAAATCCCTTTTCATGAAAAGCGCAGGCAGCATTTTTTGACAAAGGAAAGATTTAATAAATTTAATGATTATTTTGTGGAAGCTATTCCTGAATATAATAAATGGAAACTCTCAGATGATTTAGGATTACGATTTTTATCTAGACAACAAGCAGAAACCTACTGGGATTATTTGAGAATCATATATACCGCAGGTCACCCGATAGAGGATTTAATTCCTATTCTAGAAAAATTTTTAGCTTCAGAGGAAGAGATAACTAAATTCTGGCAGCAAAACAAAGCGGAATTAAACGATATCGGCTACTACGCCAGCCCGATGCCGTGGTGTGATGTTGAGCATTACCTTAAAACGCTGCACCTCATTGCGCTGTGCTACCTCCTGCAACGCGAAGACCTGCTCCCGCGCCTGCTCGAAGTCATCCTTGCCAATGCTGAAGATGATTTAGAACCTGATACTACTATTGAAGACTTTTTGGACTACCATTTTAAAAATCGCCCCGATCCGGATTATGTCCAAATGGGCAAACACGCCATTTTATTCGGTGAAGCTATGCGCGGCGAAACCAAAGAAGAACAGTTAGAAGAACTCACTGCCTATCTCAAAGACTGGTATCACAAAATGGTCGGCATGAGCGACCTTGAATACCAGACCCATCTTGAACCCGAGCAGAACGGTTATTGCGGCTACTGGGCTTTCGAAGCCGCCGCCATCGCTTATCTTGACGATTTGGACGATACCGAATTGCGCC
>ERZ772772.328-NODE-328-length-29507-cov-10.295905_pt1 | contig 29507 bp, 30 predicted proteins | sample MGYA00511484_ERZ772772 | MGnify/ENA primary metagenome ERZ772772 (study PRJEB29015, sample SAMEA2737913) | human oral metagenome | biome: human oral; feature: human-associated habitat; material: dental | place: China | collected 2088 ... | reverse complement strand
TTGCCTGCAACGTCTCAAAAGCAAGAGAGGCAGCGGTAAAACCCAGCAACGACGCCGCTTGGCAAATCCAGCGTTTACGTCGCTTGGCGACTTTATCCCCCCCCTTCCGCCCTTCGGGCACCTTCCCCCGTAAACGGGGAAAGGAAAAAGTTCCCGCTTGGCGGGCGTGGGCGGGCTTCATCCCACCGAGCGGGCGCAGCCTGCTTTTTGCATTTAGGGTAAGAACGACATTGCGCGGCGCAGTACGGCTTTTCTTTTCTGAGACGTTGCAGGCAACGTCTCTACGAAATCCAGCAACCTCGTCCCTTGGTAGCGTTCTCCCATCCCACTCAACCCCCTGCCGCCATCCATCGCCGCTCATGCGCCCGCCAGCACTTCCCCGAAAAAATCTGCCACCGCGCGCACGGCGGGGCTGCGGCGCACGTCTTCGTGCATCACCAGATACAGCGCCGCTGCGCAGGCGGGCGGGGATTCGTCTGCGCGCAGTGCCACTGTCTGCAAGCCGTCTGCGGGCGAGACAGCGAAATCGGGCAGGATGCCGATGCCGATTTGTCCGGCAATCGCCTGTTTGACGGCGGAGAAGTCGTTGCTGGCAAAGACGATGTCCGCATCCTCGCCAATCTGTCCCATGAACCAGCGGCTGTGCCGCGCTTCCACCGCGAGTTGGACAAACTGCCAGTCAGCACGGCGGCGTGTGAGGTAATCGCGGTGCGCGTAGGGGCGGAAGGCGAAATTGCACAGGCGGCGCACGGCGAGATCGTTTTGCGTCGGGCGGACGAGGCGCAGTGCGATATCCGCCTGTCGCCCATGCAAATCGGCCAGCGCTGCTTCCGCGAGCAGGTGCAGGCGGATATCGGCGTGTTTGCGGTAGAAATCGGTCAGATGCGGCATCAGCAGCAGGCGGACGACAAACGGTGGCGCCGAGACGGTCACGCTGTGCCGCACCGCCGCCTGTTCGCGGGCGACGCGCTGTAACACGTTCATCTCTTTGCATAAATCGCAGGCATGGCGGTAAAGGCGTTCGCCGTCGGCGGTGAGCAGGTAGCGCTTGCCGATGCGATCGAAGAGGCGCAGGCCGAGCGCCTGTTCCAGTTGGGCGATTTGCCGCGACACGGTGCTGTGCTGCACGTCCAGCGCAGCAGCAGCAGCGGTCAGCGTTTCTTTTTCCACCAACGTGGCGAAGTAGCGGATGCCGTTCCAGTCGAGATTCATCGCGCCTTATTTCCTCAAGCGGGCTTTATAGTTGAATAGATAAAAAAGCGTAACAAGGCGCGTCGCCGCAGACAGTACAGGTAGTACGGCAAGGCGACGCAACGCCGTTACGATTTTTTAGATGTTTAACTATATTCTTCGTCTTCGTCCTCGTCGCGGCTGTTTCTGGGCAAGTGGAAACAGCCGACCAGCAGCCCCACAGCCAGTGCCATCATCGCGTAGGTAAAGGTTGCCAGGACGCTGTTAATGAACGCAGAAAGTGGCAGATGAAAGGTAAAGACGATAGCGAAGGTGATGACGCAAAACGTCATCCCGCCAAGCAGAGGGCCGATAAACACCCCAATCAGGATAAAGAGGACGATGCTGCCGATGTCGCGGCGCAGTTTCAGTTGATTGGCTAGCCAACCGATGGCACTGGCGGAAACCAGCCCGGCGCCGCCCAGCATGCAAACATAGAGCCATACCGGGCTGCCGCGATGCCCATAGATCAGCAGAAAGAGAATGCTGGGCACCAGGGACATTATGGTGATGAGCCAGCCGGTGGCAAAACGCGGGGGATATTGCTCACCTTGCGGCATTTGGGATGGGGTAGTGTTTGTCATGGTTTTTCCTCTTGTCTGGTGCGTGATGAAGGGCGCTGCGGTGTTTGCTGTCACCACTTGTCTCGGCATTCTAGCGATGCCTGCCCACGGAGAGAACACGCCGGAATGAAGGCTTTTCTCTGCGGCAAATTGTCGGCCCACTGTGCAGATATCATCGAGCACTGCCAATTTATGCCGTTTTAGTGTTTTTATAAACGATTTAGACTGCCAGCCGTTACTTTATTCTTGAGGAATGCCATGAAAAAACTGCCAAAAAAATACGCCGGGGTGCTGTTTTCGCTGTATGCCTCGGCGGTGATGGTGCTTATCGTCAGCGGTGTGCTGGTCGCGTTGAACACCGGCATCGACGCCGGCTATCCGCTGCGCCTGCTGAAAGCCTACTTCATCACCTGGCCGATCGCCTTCGCCAGCCTGCTGCTGGTGCGGCCGCTGGTGGTGAAGTGGGTGGCAGCATCGGTGGCGGATTGATTTGCCACTGACCGGGTCAGTATTTACGCCGCTTGGCGGTTTTATCCCCCTTCCGCCCTTCGGGCACCTTCCCCCGTAAACGGGGGAAGGGAAAATTCCCGCTTGACGCGCCCAGTATTTGCGTGGCCTGGCGACTTTGTCCCCCTTCCGCCCTGCGGGCATCTTCCCCCATAAACGGGGGAAGGGAAAAACTCCCGCTTGGCGAGCCCAGTATTTACGCCTCTTGGCGGCGCAGTCATCTGATAAAGGCGTTAAAAGCAGGCTGCGCCTGCGCGGTAGCTTGAAGCCCATCCTGCACGAATCCTGGTTTTATCCCGCTTGGCGAGCGCGCCGTTTTTGTTGAAAGCGTCGCAAACGCCAAGCGGCGCTTGTGTGTTTTGCTGCCGCGTCTTATAAGTACGGCTGTTTTCCGCCACCGCCTGCCGCCATGACCACCCGCATTCCCACCCCTTTTTCTTATTTATCCGCCGCCCGCGCCTATGCGCAGGGGGATGATGACGGTGAGCGGCAATGGTTGCTGCCGCTCGCTGAAGCGGGCGATGCGGCGGCGCAATGCAGGCTCGCTCTGCTGGCAACGGCCACCCGGGATTATGCGGCGGCGCAGGCGTGGTTCGAGCGCGCTGCCGCGCAAGGGCACAGCGAGGCGCAGTTCTTCCTCGGCCTGATCTACATCGACGGGCAGGGGGTGCGGCGTGATTATGTGCAGGCGCGGGGCTGGTTTGAGCGCGCCGCTGCGCAGGGCGAGGCGCGGGCGCAGAGTTATCTCGGCTGGCTGTATGACAACGGCTATGGTGTGCGTCGTGATTTCGCCACAGCGCGGCTGTGGCTGGAACGGGCAGCGGCGCAGGGCGATGCCGATGCGCAATTTAATCTCGGCAGTTTTTATCGCTATGGCAAAAGTGTGGCGCAGGATATTGCCACCGCGCGCCTGTGGTATGAACGTGCCGCCGCGCAGGGCGACAGCGATGCCCGGCAGGCGTTGCGCGAGCTGGGGCGCGGTTGAAAGGATGATTGCCGTCAGCTGTTTTTCGGCAGGATGCGTATCAGCCGCCGCGCGCGACGCTGCGGTTCGTTATGCGTTATCTGCGGGTCGTCAATCACTTCTATGCTGCCGTTGATGCGCACCCGCCGCACGATGAATTGCACATGCCCGCCCCGGCTCTGCATTTGCTGCATGTGGGTGTAGGCCATTTTGGCGCCGAGGTGCAGACTGACCACCACCGGCTGTTCGTTAACGGCATCGGAATAGAGGGCCAGCACCGCGTAGGCGATGTTTTCCCGGCCAAAGATGAGGTCTTGCGTTTGCATGGCTGTCATCATGACGAAAAGATTGCGTGATGGTCAGGATAGCACGCCGGCCTTGCCTCAGCTTGGCTGCCGCAAGGATGAGCCTCCGCACCAGCGGCAATCGGCGCCGCGATTGTGCAGTTCTGCCGCCGGAAGCGGATAATGCGCGCCTTTCAGGACAGGAAACCGCATGAAAAGCGTCCCCCTCGCCGCGCGGGTCTATGCCGATTTGGATAATGAGCGCCTCGCCCGCCATATCGTCGGCCTGACCCAGACGGATAACGTCCGCCGCTTCGATGGCAGCACGCAGACCGTCGGCAACGGCGATTATCTCTACCTCTATATGGATTGCGGCGACGGAGAATACTGCATCAGCGCAGGCATCGTCATCGCCAGCCCGTTTCCGACGCGGCCATACAAATGGTGCTGCGTGCTGGATGAAGACATCCGCTACTGGCAGGGTGACTAACGCCGCCAAGCGGGACAACCACGCGGTTTCCCCCTGCAACCCATGTAACCTGTAACAAACACAAGGACACCCATGACAGCCCGACACGAACTGGCGGCGACGCTGCGCCTCGCCCTGCCGCTGATACTGCTGCAACTCCTGAGCTACGCCCAGCCGGTCGTTGATACCGTCATGGCGGGGCGCCACAGCGACCTCACGCTCGCTTCGGTGGCACTCGCCGCGCAAATCTTCAGCTTCATCTACCTTTTCATGGCCGGCTGCGCGCTCGCCATCACCGCCGCCGTCTCGCAGGCGAATGGCCGCGACGATCGCGCGCAAATCCGCCGCAACTTCCAGCAAGGCATCTGGATGCTTGCTTTTCTCGCCGTCGTCACCGTCCTGCTAACCCTGCTCGGTGCCTACGTCCCTGCCCTGCTCGGCAGCACGCCGGACATCGCCCGCGAAGCGAAGCGCTACCTGCTCACCCTCGCGCCCGGCGCTGGCGTGTGCATCATTGGCCTCGCCGGACGCTGCTTCCTCGAAGGCATGGCCTACCCGCGCACCACCGTCATCGTGCAGGCGCTCTTGATCCCGGCCAATATCCTCGGCAACTATGTGCTGCTCTATGGCGCGGGCCCCATCCCCGCCCTCGGTGTGCCGGGCATGGCGCTCTCGACTGTCCTCTGCTACCTCTTCTTTACCGCTTTCGTCTTCACCGCCATCGCCCGCAACCCGCGCTGGCGGGCGTACCGCCCCTTCTACCGCTTCGCCGCGCCCGATTTCGCCGCCATCCGCCACTATTTCGCCGTCGGCCTGCCGATTGCGCTGGCGCTGGTGATGGAAATCGGCCTGTTCACCACCGTCGGCCTCATCGTCAGCCGCACCAACGAAGTGAACGCCGCCGCCAACCAAATTGCGCTCAACTACGCCGGGCTGTCCTTCATGATTCCGCTTGGTCTTGCCAGCGCGCTGACCATCCGCTGCGGCAACGCCTATGGACGCGGCGACTACGCCACCTTGCGCCTGCGCGCCCTGAGCGGTATGGCGGCAGTTGCGGTGGTGATGTGTTTCGTCGCGCTTGTGCCGCTCTTCCTGCGCCACGAAATCGCCGCACTGTATAGCAACAGCGCCGACATCGTCGCCATCGCCGGCACCATCCTCGTGCTGGTCGGCATTTTTCAAATCAGCGACGGTATGCAGGTTTGCACGGCGGGTGTGCTGCGCGGTATCCATGACACCCGCATGCCGATGATCTATGCCTTCATCGGCTACTGGCTGGTTGGCTTCCCCGCCGCGCTTGCTGGTTATCATTGGCTCAACATCGGCGTCGCCGGATTGTGGGTCGGCATGGTGGCCGGCCTGACCCTGACCGCCGCCCTGGGCATACGGCGAGTGCTGTGGCAGGTGCGCAAACGCTGAGGGTTATCGCCATTCCCAAGCGACATGGTTGCCGGGTTTTGTAGAGACGTTGCCTGCAACGTCTCAAAAACAAGAAAACTGCGTTGTTGCCCTGCTTGACGGTCGCGCTTGCCTTGCGCGCAAAAAGCAGGCTACGCCTCAATGGGCTGAAGCCCATCCTACGCCCGACAAGCGGTGTAGATACTGAGTTCGCCAATCGGGAACTTTTCCCTTCCCCCGTTTACGGGGGAAGGTGCCCGAAGGGCGGAAGGGGGGATAAAGTTGCCAAGCGGCGTGATTGCCGGTTTTTGTAGAGACGTTGCCTGCAACGTCTCAAAAACAAGAAAACTGCGTTGTGACCCTGCTTGACGGTCGCGCTTGCCTTGCGCGCGAAAGCAGGCTACGCCTCGATGGGCTAAAGCCCATCCTACGCCCGCCAAGCGGTGTAGATACTGAGTTCGCCAATCGGGAACTTTTCCCTTCCCCCGTTTACGGGGGAAGGTGCCCGAAGGGCGGAAGGGGGGATAAAGTTGCCAAGCGGCGTCGTTGCTGGGTTTTACCGCTGCCACTCTTGCTTTTGAGACGTTGCAGCCAACGTCTCTACGTTTTTCTTTTTTCGTCGCACCATCGTGCGGAGAAAAGCCGCCAGGCGGCGGTTTTGCTGGCTCTTTGCTCCCCTCCGGCCTTCAGCCATCTCTCCCCGCAAGTACGAGGGGAGAGATTTTTTGTGCCAAGCGGCATCCATGCTGGGGGTAATGGAAAAAACGGGGCGGCTTGCTGCCGCCCCGTTCGTGCATTACTGCTGTTCTTCCGCCGGCAGCGCCAACATCGGCACGGTGCCACCCGGTAACATGGTGCGCGGCAGGACGCCGTTCCATCGTTCCGCCTGCATCAAGCGGATGATTTCCGGATTCTTGCGCAGGGCTTCGCCTTTGGTGTTGATGGAATCCGCTTCCGCTTTCGAGCGTAGTTCGATCGCCTTGGCCTCGGCTTCCGCCGCTTTGATCTGCGCATCGGCCAGACCCTGGGCGCGGGTAGCGGCGATTTGCGCTTCGATGCGTTCGCGTTCGAGGTTTTGTTTGTAGCGCTCGACTTCCACCTCCGCTTTCATGCGGTCTTCAATCGTCTGCTCGTAAGCATCGGAGAAATCAACGTTTTCTATCTGCACACTGGCGATGCGCAGGTAGGGGTATTTGGCGAGCGCATTCACGATGGCATCCTTGCTGCGGTTGTTCAGCTCTTCGCGGTGCTGCACGGAGCGGATGGCGGTGAATTGACCAAAGACGGTTTTCAGCTCCTGTTTGACGATGGGGGTAATCGCCAGCTCGTAGAGGTTCTCGGTTTTGCCGAACTGGGTGTAGAGCGCTTCCACACCGTCTTCAGCGATGGAAAAAGTTACGGAAAGGGTAATGTGCGCCGGTTGCTGGTCGCTGGAATAGGCAAACACGTCTTTCATGCTGCCGGTGGTGGTGCGCACCGGGATACGCACGACACGGTCGATGTAGGGCATTTTGAAATGCAGGCCGGGTTCAGCCACTTTGCTCACTTCGCCGTAATGGAGGACGACGCCGCGCTCGCCCTGATCCACGGTGTACATGCTGCCGCCGGACATCAGCAGCAGGATGAAGACGATGGCGGCACTGAAGAACAGGATAAAGAGCGGGGCTCTGCTTTTTTCGGGGGGAGGCTGTTATTGGTGTTCACGGGGTTTCCTTCGGGGGTGATGGGGGCGGTGTTTTGCTGGCTGCATGTCATGGAAAGATCCTATTTGCTGGCTTTGGCGCGAATACCAATGCTGCCGTACAACTCGGTGTCGCCGCTTTCGTTCGAGATGCCGATGTGGTTGCCGCGCGTGTCATGCCGGGTAGCAGTGGACGTCGGCTGTTGGGCGCAGGCGGTGAGCAGGAGGAGGCTGGTGAGGAGGAGGGTTTTCATGGTTGTTCGGGTCAGTGAAATATTTAGCATAGAATTTTCCTGTTCTCGTATTCATCACCAAATAAATAATATAGAAAAAGCATGCCTTCATCCTATAAACTAAAATAGAATTCTTTAATTTTTTCTGCCATAAGCTTTCTTCGCTCAAACAAAAATTTATCATAAGAGCTGCTATCAAAACTTTGCCAGATATTAGGAATACAGTTATCAATCATATTTTGCTCAAGTTCTTCTAATGATCGCAAAGAGGTATATTCTTTTTTCCCATTCTCAACATCTTTCTTTACTAGGTCTAGATAAATATTTAGCGCTTTGTCACCTAAGCGAATATTAGCTTGTTGCTCAATAAAAGTATAATTGGCTACTTGATTGCAATCACTTTGATTATTTCTCTTTAAATATGCTTTAGGAAAAATATGATGTTCATTACCCACCCCTCCCTCTAAGAGACTAGCAACTTGTACACTGTCTGACAAAAACGCGTTATCTTTATTTTTGCACTGCGCTGCCAAATAGCATAAGTAAGCGCTATTCACTTTATTAGATGAATCAAGCTGGCTTACTAGAGTCTGTGCCCAGAAGCCATCATTTAATATAGTTAATTCTATCTGTTCTAAGCAAGCAGAAATGCCTTTATCATTAATTTGCTTAATATCACGTTCAATAATAGTCTCGGTAGAACCCGAATACCTACTGGTTAGAACTGACATTACTAACCATTTTTTTACCCATGTTTGAATTTGATGCTCACTAGTTTTTTTATTGGCTAAATGTAAATAAATTGCATATGCCATATTTAGACTATTCTTTGAATTAATCATCCTTTTGTTAACAAAACCGGCAGAGCGAACTAACTGTAAAAAACGTTCATAATAAGTTTGATTGAAGAAAGCCTCTAATCCTTTCTGTAATTTTCGGTAACTGTCTTCAGCTATACTTTCTAGATTTCTCCGATTTTCAAAATCACGACCGGACAATAGTGCTACTAGTGTACTGAACTTGCCAAGTTGAAAACCATAAGTATAAGCAACTCGTAACACATCTATATATTTCGGATTGTAAAGATAATCTGGTCTATTAGCAATCCATTTAATCATAGAGTAATTATTTGTTTCAGTGAAAGTTAGATCATTATTCTCAATAATACTCAAGAATTTTCCGTCCTGTAATAAATGACAAAAATAGTCAATCATTTTGCGCAACTTATTGCCTCCATATTGACTGTCTGAAGCAATCTTTGACATAACAAAATCAGCATTACTTAACACCACCCCCTTTTGATTTATGCGAATAAATATTTCTGTCACTATATCAATATCTAAATCTGGATTTAGTTCAATAATACCAACTTGACGGTTCTTAATATTCTTTAATTCTTCTATTCTTTCTTCAATTAAATCTTCATTAGCATTGGGATTCTTGTTCATATAAGAACATCGTATCTCTCTAGATGTAATATCTCCATTTAAGATAGGGGAAATATCAGTAATCCAGCGCGGATTACGCTCAATTGCATTATTGCTAACTTCAAACAGTAGTTGATCTTCTTCAGCCAAAGGATTATATGCAATTTTTATCCTAGTACTCTTATAGTCATTATTTAATACTTTTTTCCCAACTACTGCCGCAGTTAATGCGGTAATACGTTGTTGACCATCTATTAAAATACGTTTTCCTGATGACAATGTTCCATCTTTCAAGCGAACATCCTGATTGCGCCAAGTAATAATATAACCAACAGGATAGCCTTTATACAGAGAATCCATTAGATCTCGTACCTGACTAGCCTTCCAAACAAAAGGACGTTGTATTTCAGGAATTGCAATTTCCCCTGCCTTTATCCAGGACAAAAGCATCTCTATTGGATGTTGATTTACAGAATATTTCATAGTTTCCAATCATCTTCCATTTTTAATACTTCCATAGAGAGTTGCCTGAAGAAGTTTCTGACAACCCTCCTGTTCTATTTACACTTAGTTTCTCAAGCGTCGTAGGTGGTCGAAGCGGTGTCGCCGCCGGTGCCGGTCCAGTTGGTGTGGTGATACTTCCCGCGCGGCTGGTCGGTGCGTTCGTAGGTGTGCGCGCCGAAGTAGTCGCGCTGGGCTTGCAGCAGGTTGGCTGGCAGTTGCGCGCTGGTGTAGCCGTCGAGGAAGGTCAGCGCCGAAGCCATGCACGGCACGGGGATGCCGTGGCTGATGGCGGCGGCGACGACTTGGCGCCAGTCGGCAAGGTTTTGTTGCAGGATGTGGCGGAAGTAAGGCGCGGCGCCGAGGAAGTTGAGGTTGGGGTCTTGCGCATAGGCGTCGCGGATGTCGCCAAGGAAGCGGCTGCGGATGATGCAGCCTTCGCGCCACAGCATGGCGGTCGCGCCGTAGTTGATGTGCCAGCCGTGCTGTTCGGAGGCTTCGCGGATGAGCATGAAGCCCTGGGCGTAGGAGATAATTTTTGCCGCGAGCAGGGCTTTGCGTAGGGCTTCGATCCAGGTGGCCGTGTCGCCATCGATGCGCGCGGTCGGGCGCGGGAAGTGGGCGGCGTTTGCCACGCGCGCGTCTTTGGCGGCGGAGATGGTGCGCGCGTACACGGCTTCGCTGATGAGGGTGAGCGGGATACCGTAATCAAGGGCATTGATGGCGGTCCATTTGCCGGTGCCTTTTTGTCCGGCGGTGTCGAGGATGTGCTCGACCAGCGGGCTGCCGTCCGTGTCTTTGTAGGCGAGGATGGCGGCGGTGATCTGGATGAGGTAGCTGTCGAGTTCGGTCTTGTTCCACTGGCTGAAGACACGGTGCATGGCGTCGTGATCAAGGCCGAGGCCGTCTTTCATGATGTGGTAGGCCTCGCAGATAAGCTGCATGTCGCCGTATTCGATGCCGTTATGCACCATTTTCACGAAGTGACCCGCGCCGTCGGCACCGACCCAGTCGCAGCAGGGTTCGCCGTCCGGGGTTTTGGCAGCAATCGCTTGCAGGATGGGTTTGATGTACGGCCAGGCCTCGATATCGCCGCCCGGCATGATGGAAGGGCCGTGGCGCGCGCCTTCTTCCCCGCCAGAGACGCCGGCGCCGACGTAGCGGATGCCTTTGTCGCGCAGGGCGTGAACGCGGCGGGTGGTATCGGGGTAATGGGAGTTGCCGCCGTCGATAATGATGTCGCCGGGGGCGAGGTGGGGGACAAGCTGGTCGATGAATTGGTCCACCACGTCGCCGGCGCGCACCATGAGCATGATGATGCGCGGGCTTTTCAGTTTTTCCACGAGTTCCGGAATGCTGTGCGCACCGCTGATGCGGGTGCCTTTGGCTGCGCCTTGCAGGAATTCGTCCACTTTGGCGGTGGTGCGGTTGTAGGCAATGACGTGGTAGCCGTGGTCGTTCATGTTAAGGATGAGGTTTTGGCCCATGACGGCAAGGCCGATGACACCGATGTCTGCTTTTGGCATGTCTGCTCCTGTTGTGGATTGGTGGATGGGGTGGTTATGACAGTTGCGCGGCTGCGGCACGGTCGAGGTGATACTCGGTCGTGCCGTCTGTGGCACGGATGCGGGCGGCGGGGTAGTCCGCGCCGGCGGCGATTTGGCTGAGGATGGAAGCTTTGCCGCTGCCGGTCGCGAGGTAGCTGAGGCGTTTGCCGCGCATGATGAGCGGTGCGGTGAGGGTCAGGCGGGTTTGTCCGCTCTGCGGGTGGTGGGCGATAGCGACGTTTTCCCCGCTTGCATAGTCGGTCGCGCCGGGAAAGAGCGAGGCGGTGTGGCCGTCGTCGCCGATGCCGAGGATGATCCAGTCGTAGCGGCTATCCGGGATGTGGGCGGCGATGTCGGCGGCGTAGCGGGCGCATTCTGCGGTCGGTTCAGCTTCGCCGCGCATGCGGTGGATGTGGGCGGCGGGTACGGGAACGTGGGCAAGGAGCAGGCGCTCGGCTTCGCCATAGTTGCTTTCCGGGTCTTGCGGCGGGACGCAGCGTTCGTCACCCCACCACAGGTGCAGGTTCGCCCAGTTGACGCGCTCGCGCCAGGCGTCGCTCGCGAGAAGGCGGTAGAGTTGTTTGGGCGTGCTGCCGCCGGAGAGGGCGATGTGCTGTACGCCCGGACGGTGGCTGATGGCGGCGAGTTCGGCGGCGATATGGGCGACGAGGGCGTCGCTGTCGGCGTGGATATGGGTGTTTTGCATGGGCAATGCCTCTTGTCTCAGGCTTTTCTCGGCTGCCGCCAGACGCGACCACTGCGCGCAATCATTTTGTCCGCTTCGACCGGGCCCCAGCTGCCGGGTTCGTAGCTGGCGATAGCGCCCCGGTTCGCCTTGTAATCGAGGATGGGCTGGACGTATTTCCAGCAGGCGTGCACGGCGTCGGTGCGCGCAAACAGGGTAGCGTCGCCTTTCATCGCATCGAGCAGGAGGCGTTCGTAAGCGGTGAGGACGTTGTTGTTGGCGAGATCGGCGTAGCGGAAGTCCATCGCCACTTCTTCGGATTCAAAGCCCGCGCCCGGTTTTTTCAGGCCGAAGCGCATGGCGATGCCTTCATCCGGCTGGATGCGGAGGATGAGTTTGTTTTCCGGCGCACGCTGGTTAAAGACGGGGTGCGGCGTGGTTTTGAAGTGGATGACGACTTCGGTGAAACGCAGCGGCAGGTATTTGCCGGTGCGGATGTAGAAGGGCACACCGCTCCAGCGCCAGTTATCGATTTGCAGGCGCAGCGCCATGTAGGTTTCGGTGCTGCTGTCCGGGGCGACGCCTTTTTCCTGACGGTAGCCGGGAACCGCCCGGCCATTGATTTCGCCTTTGCCGTACTGGGCGAGGACGAGATTGTTCTTCAGGTATTCGGCATCAAGCGGGTGCAGGCTGTGCAGGACTTTCGCCGCTTCGTCACGCATGGAATCGGCATCGATCAGCGCGGGCGGCTCCATTGCCACCATCGCCAGGATTTGCAGAAGGTGGTTCTGGAACATGTCGCGCACCGCGCCGGAGCCGTCGTAGTAACCACCCCGGTTTTCCACGCCGATGGTTTCGGCGGCGGTGATTTCCACGTAGTCAATGTAGTTCCGGTTCCAGAGCGGCTCGAACAGGCCGTTGGAGAAGCGCAGCACGAGCAGGTTCTGCACGGTTTCTTTGCCGAGGTAGTGGTCGATACGGTAAATCTGGTGTTCGAGGAAGTCGTGGTGGATGGTTTCGTCCAGCTCGCGCGCGGTTTGCGCATCGTAGCCAAAGGGTTTTTCCACGATGAGACGTTTCCAGCCGTGGTTTTCGCTGTTCAGGCCGTGCGCAGCGAGACAGGCGGGGATGATGCCGTAGAGACTGGGCGGGGTGGAAAGATAGTAGAGGGTATTGCCGCCGGTCTGGTATTCGGCGTGCAGGGCATCAAGACGTGGCACGAGCTTGCCGTAATCGTCGCGGTCGGCGGTGTTGAGCGACTGATAATAGAGACGGGTGCAGAAATCATCCAGCGTTGTTCCGCCTGCATTTTCCTTGTCGATGAGGTTCTGCCGCATGGCGTCACGGAAGGAGGCGTCATCCAGCTCGCTGCGGCTCACGCCGAGAACGGCGAATTTGTCCGGCAACTGGTTGTTTTTGTAGAGATGATAGAGGGCGGGGATGAGCTTGCGGCGGGTGAGATCGCCGGAGGCGCCGAAGATAGCGATGATGTTGTTGGCGGGTTTCATGAAGGGTCCGTTGTGAAAATGGGAGGAACGGCAATGTATCACGGCGGGCGACGTTATTGCGTCACCGCCTGCGGGTGTTTTTTGAAGTAACGCGCCAGCAGCCAGGCGGTCGCGACGCCGACGGCGGCAAAGATGCACCACGGCAGGAGTGGCATTTGCCAGGCCTTGCCGAGGTCGTACAAATAGCCGCCGATGAAATTGCCGACGCCGCCGCCGAAACCCATGCTGATAGCACCGAAGCCGACATATAGCCCCAGCGCGCGCGGATGGGCGAGGTGGGCGACGAGGATGTCGAGCATCGGGCGGCTGACGAGGTAGCCGAGGGTGTACACGCTCACCCAAAGCAGGAAGACAGCGAAATTCGGCGAGGTACCGAGCAGGAATGTGCCGAGGGTCATCACCAGTGTGCCGGCAATAAGCAGCTGATGGCTGACCCAGTGGCGTTGCAGGCGGCGCACGAGGAAATATTGCAGGATGAGGGTGAGCACGGAGCTGTAGGTGTAAAACAGCCCGGCGCTCGCTTTCGTGCCGGTGAGCGCTTTGGCAAGCAGCGGGAAGGTGATGTTGACCTGCATGACGATGAACCAGTAGCCGCACACGATGGCGACGAAGTGCAGATAGGTGCGGTCGCGCAGCAGACTGCGCAGATGCGGGGTATCACCTTCCACCTCTGCCGCCTGTTTGCGCGTGTCCGGGAAATAGCGCAGCGCGACGAAAACGTTGGTGAGAAAACAGCTGCCAGCGGCGATGCCCACCGCGTGAAAGCCGATGGCGAGCAGGACGATGGCAAGCAGCGGGCCAAAGGTGGAGGCGATGCCGGTGAGGTAGTTGGCAATCAGGTAAAACTGGCGACGCTCGTCCGGGCGGGTCATGGCGACGGTCGCCGCCTGAAATGGCGCATCAAACAGCGCCCCGCCGAGGCCGGTGAGCAGCAATGCGACGAAAAAGACCGGTAGCGTTGTCGCAAAGCCGAGCATGAAAAAACCGGTGGCGCGGATGATGAGTCCGGAGCAGAGCACCGGCTTCAGGCCGTAGCGGTCGGCGAGCATCCCGCCGATGAAGGTCAGCCCCTGCTGACTGATCTGCCGCAGGGCAAGCGCCATACCGACCGTCGCCGCCGCCATGCCGACATCGCCGACAAAATGCACGGAAACGAGCGGGATGAGCAGGGTAAAACCGGTGGTGGTGATGGCCTGATAAATGAGCAGGGCGAAAAGCTGCGGACGGTCGCGGTAGGCGAGGAGATCACGCAGCGGCGCGGTGAGGGCGGCAAGGGGGATGTGGACGTGCATAAGATGAGCGGCAGTGATGATGGGCGAATTGTCCGCCAATTCGCAGCGGGATGCACGCTTTGAGACATTGTAGGCAACGTCTCTACAAAACCCGCTATTTACGCCGCTTGACGAATCCAGTAATGACACCGCTTGACAGCATGCGCTCTGCGGACGAGAGCCCTATCTCCCTCTTTCTTGAGTGAAGGGGGGGGTAATTTCACTTGGCAAACTCGGTACTTGCGTTGCTTGGCTAACATTGGCGTATTAGAAACCAGCGCAATTAGACAAAATAAACGGGAAAAACGTTTATGGACGCTCTCGGTTCCTCGGCATAAACACCTACAAAGCCGTTGACCCCATTGTGTTTTCCTTTACCAGCGGCTACCGCTTTAATCTCAACAACTCTACCGACCGCAAAGTTGGTAACCACTGGCTGCTACGCCCCGGCGTGTCTTTCGCAGCCAATGACCGTACCACCCTCAGCGCCAACCTGAAATGGGCGGGGAAAAATCCCGACCGCATCAAGGGGAAACGCATTGGTACGTTTGCAAGCGATACCTACGCCAACTTTGGCGTAGGTTATTCGTTTGTCATTACAGGAGTATCTGCTTTTGCAGATGACACTGCCAATTTGGATTATAGTGTTAAGCATATGAAATCTGCGGTCAAACCCGCAGTAGTGAATCTTTATGCCTGCAAAGGACAGGATGCAATAGCAAATAGGGATATTGGCAATCTCTTATTTCAAGAGCATGCGGAAGAACTCGCTATCTTATCGCAGGACGAAATGGAAAAGACGTAAGGGGCACGCATACCAGCAGCAGTATTAACTGCATTATTATGGGAGGATTTTAATATATAGACTAGCCATGGGATAAGTCATTTGGAAATAGGACAGCCTGCAAGCATAGAATTAACAACAACCGCTTTAGCTATAGACGCAATTCCTACAGCTAGAGCAGCTTATCCCGCATTAGTTACAGGGAAAAAATTGCAGCATCTGTAGCAGACAAGATCAACCGGGCTTGTCTTTGATGATTTTGGAGTATCAATAGGGGTCGCTGCTTCTGTCAACGAACCTCAACAACGAGCAGCAGAGGAACAGAGAATATTTGCAAAATATAATAGCATGGACTATCATGATTACTGAAACATAAACAAGCCAAGGACGCCAACTCTTCCTTGGCCTTATGGGTATTAATTAAATATTTTTGGTGAAAGTCATGCATTGGCAAACTGTGAGTTATTTAGTCATATTAGGAATGGGTTTTATTGCTGCCAATATTGGGAGAGCAAAAAAACCTTATAAGACAAAGTGTATGTACTCTTTTATATTGGCAACTTTATTCTTTATAATAGCATCAATCTTACTAAAAAATATTAGATGGCCTTTATATTTAATGTTAATTGGAGGCGCTTTATTTCTAGTAAGCTCTATGCATTTTATTAATAATTATGCGGAAACCTATGGAAATCGTAGTATTTCTTCTTTTTTAAAAAAGACTAGAGAAACAGAAGTTAATAATGATAACAAAGAATAGTATATTTACGCTAAATTTAGCATACTGTACTCTTATTTATGCTACCCCTTCTTTCCAAGAAAATAATGTTATTTATCTTTCATCTGTATTACAAAAGACTGGAAGACCATGCGTGACAACGGCATTATAAAATAGGATTTGGATTATTTCTGCGCCGCGGCTTCTATTGCTACTCTGCTTAACCGACAATATGGACAACAAGTTACGGAAGAAAAGATTTTATCCTTGTTCAAAAAAGTTGCCAAAAAAGAAGAACGAGCTCCTTTTGCCGATATGCAGCAGATTTTGCCGGAACTGAGATTCCGTGCACAGGAATATGCCTTGTCATTTGCGCAACTGAAACAATTACACAGTCCAGTTATTGTTTATCTGCGTTACCGCAATAATGAACACTTTTCTGTACTTTACGGCATTGATGATAATACTGCCCTGCTTACTGAACCAGCATTAGGACATTTATCGTTTAGTAGCGAATAATTCCTGAAAGCAGGGAATACGCGTGATGAAACATTGCAAGGAAAAATATTGGCTATTGTCCCCAATAGATCCCGTATAGACATTAAAACATCTACCCATTTCTTACGCGCATCCCCCAATGCCAAACACGGCATATTATGAATTTCTTGCATTTTCCCCAGCGTTATTAGCTGCCAAATACTGCCTGCTTTTTCATTCTTTGAAAAAGGATAAGGGGCGGTGATGATGGGCGAATTGTCCGTCAATTCGCAGCGGGATGCACGCATTGCCCCTCTCCATTCGATCTTTCTTTGGCGAGCGGATTTTTTCTCTATGTCCCAACGTGCTGAAATCCGTAAAAGTGGTCTCTGTAGCCGCTTTTATTGGCGTCCCTTCTCCTCGTCCTCTACTGACCGAAAAATTCACAGCCTGCAAGCTTACAATTCGCAACTGTGGCGATGAAACGGCATACTGGTGGCGGCTCAGGCGTAGTTCTCGTCTCGACCTCATCTGATCCGTTGTTTAATAAGGAGATTTAACCATGCATGACCATTCGCCACCGTCCATAGGCCATTGGGCCATGGTTCGGGCCCTGTTGGCAGTACTGCTCTTTAACGCGCTCGCCTTGGGTATTTTTATCGCTTCTTATCTGACCTACGCCCGCCGCCCCCATCCGGCTAGTTTTATCCTTTGCATGGTTATGCCCCTGTTGTTACTGCTTTTACTGGCGCTGCAAAACCGTCAGCGACGCAGGCTGGGGCTGACCTGGGCCGACATCGGCTTTCATCAGCCGCAGCGTTCCATGTGGCAACTGCTCTGGCAAATTCCGGTGGCCCTATTACTGCTGATGCTGGCCTACAAGCTCTGCCTGCTTATGATCGAACCGCTACCGGATGACCCGGCCATTAAACCCTTGGCGCCCTGGTGGTTTTTTGCCGCCAGTGCTGCCCTGCTGATACCGCTGACGGAAGAAATCGCCTTCCGTGGCCTGTTTTTCTACTATCTGCAAGCGCGCTGCGGTTATTGGGGACTACTGGGCTGGTCGTCACTGCTATTTGCTCTCGGCCATATGGGACCCGGCCTTCTGCCGTTACTGCCCTATTACCTGCTCCTGGGTCTGCTCTTTGGTCTAATCCGTCTGCACCACCACAATCTGTGGGCATCGGTGGCTTTGCATACGGCGGTTAATCTGGGCGTGGTGTTATTCACCCTGCTGGGCGTCTATTAGAATGGCAAAACCCCAGACAAGGGTTGAGCAACCCGCAAGGCGACTAACCCCGCTATGGATGCCGTTTAGCGAACCCAGTATTTGACGCAGGCGGCTTATCGACAGCAAGCGGTCATCACCACCGTACAATAGGCGCTTCCCCATGCTGCCCAGAATGGGGAACACTTTTTTCGCCCGTTCATTCAGGATACTGCCATGTCCACCGGAATCTGTATCATCCATACCATCAGCTGCCCGTATAGCTGGCACCACATCAGCACCACTCAAGACCCGAACTGTGCATCCGCCCTCGCCGTACTTCCCGATAGCAAGACCTGCTCCGTAGAGGAAGCGGACATAGCGGCACTGTTTGGACGATAAGGCAAGGCAAGCCATGTCAACTATCGCCTGCCACAATGCCCCATTGCCAACCAATCCCCATGACGACGCTATCCGCCGCAAACGCCTTGCCGCTTTCCTCACCGCCTGGGACGACACACCCTCGCTGCGACAGTGGCAAGGGCGCGCGCTGCAGCGCAGCCGCCCGCTGGAATGGTTCGGCGCCGCGCAGTATCTGCACTACGAACAGTTGCAAACGCTGTTCTGCCGCGATGCCGCCGATACCGTCCGTCTCACCGCACTGTTGCTGGGTGAGGCACTGGTCGCCCATCTCAGCTTCGCCTGGTGCCGCAGCACCGTTTTTCCCGAAGAAGCGCTGCAAGTACGGCACTGCGAACGCACCCTCTTGTTGCATCTGCCCGCACTCGTCGCCAATGCCTTGAGTCAACCGCAGGATGACGCCGATACTCTGGAAACGCTGTTCCTTACGCTGCTCTTTGACTGGCTGGTATGGTTCGGAGAATATCACTGGCTGGCCGCTCTCGGTGTCGCCGATTGGGAAGAAACTGCCTATATCGTCCGCTTCGGCGTCTGCCCGCCGCCGCCCCTGCGTCGGCGTCTGCGCTTGCTGCTGGAATGTGACGAGGAACGCGTCATCCGTAACTTCGGTAGCGCCATGCTGCTACCGCCTTTTGCCGTTCTAGAACAGAATGACTGGTCGGCACCGGAAAGTGCGGTTTTTGATCTGGAACGGCAATTCAGCCGTGATTACGGTGCTGATTGGCGCGCATCGGCAGCACAAAGCATGCAGGAACGCGGCATGAATCCCGACGCATAAACTGCCCTGCCTTTACCCTCCCAACACCACAGGAGAATCCTCATGATCTTGACCCCTTCTCAAACGCTCGACATCTTCCACCGCCGTGTTTCCACCCGCTATTACGACCCGGCACGCACCATCAGCGCCGACGATTTCGCTGCCATCCTCGAATGTGGCCGTCTCTCGCCCAGCTCGGTCGGCTCCGAGCCGTGGCGCTTCATCGTCGTGCAGAACCGTGCCCTGCGCGACAAGCTCAAGCCTGTCGCCTGGGGTATGCAGACGACCCTCGATGATGCCAGCCATGTGGTCATCATCCTCGCCAAAAAGCACGCCCGTTACGACTCCGCCTTTTTTGATGCCATCGTCAAGAAGCGCAGCAGCAACGACACCGAAGCGCAACGCATCTATCAGCGCTACCGCGATTTTCAGACAAACGATCTGCGCATCGCCGACGATGAACGCGCCCTCTTTGACTGGGCCTGCAAACAGACCTATATCGCCCTCGCCAACATGATGACCGGCGCCGCCATGCTCGGCATCGATTCCTGCGCGATTGAGGGGATGCACTACGACAGCGTCAACCGTATCCTCAGCGAGGAAGGGCTGCTGGATGCGGAGGATTATGGTGTGTCTGTCGCCGTCACTTTCGGCTACCGCGCCCGCGATATTGCCGCGAAACCGCGCCGCCCACTGGCCGAGATCGTGCGCTGGGCGGAATAAATGCCGCTCGGATAACAACGCTAACGAAGCGTCCATAAAAAATCCCCGGCTTCTGCCGGGGATTTTGCTGTCTGCTATCGCGCTTTAGTACAGAAAGCCGCTGTAATAACCGCCGAGGACACCGGCACCGAATCCGTAAGCGGTGCTTTCGGTATCGTGTCCGGCCGCCTGACCGATGCCGGCTCCGATAGCGCCGCCCCAGAGGGCATTATTCACTTCGTTTGGCTGGCGGGCATAGCGGAGATGCTGCGCACCGATGATGTCCGCTTTGCCGATGCTGCTATTAAGCGGAGCGCCGGGCGCTTGTGCCTGCAAGGGCACATCGTTGCGCGGGGCCGCGGTGCAAGCGGCAAGCAACAGCGGCAGGGTGAGCGGCAATAGGGCTTTCATATGCGCTCCTTAGCGACGGTAACCGCCGTTATAGTAGCCACCGTTGTTGTAGCCGCCATTGTTGTAGGTCGGCTGCTGGTAGGTGGGTTGTTGGTACGTCGGCTGCTGATAGGTGCCGGTGCCGTCCGGGGTACGGACTTGGCTGCCAATGAGGCCGCCAATCGCGGCGCCGGTCAGGGTGGATTCGGTGTCTTTACCCCACAGTTGGCCGATGCCAGCGCCAACGGCAGCACCGATGGCGGCGTTGCGGGCGGTGGTAGTGCCGGATTGGTTGGGCGGGGTGAGTGTGCTGCACGCAGCAAGTCCGCCAATGATGGCAGCGAGCAGCGAGGTTTTGATAAGGGTGTTTTTCATGTGGTGTCTCCTGTGTTTGCCCGGATTCGGGATGGCAAAAGAGTAGTGCAATTCAGGGCGGGTGGTAATGTCAATCCTGCAAGGTTTCGCGGGCAGCGGCAATACGCGCTTTGACTTGTGCGGGCGCGGTGCCACCGAAGTGGTCGCGGGCGTTGACCGAGCCTTCCAGGGTGAGGCTTTGGTACACATCTGCGGCAATCGCGGGCGAGAGTTGTTGCAGGTCGGCAAGTGGCAGGGCGTCCAGCGTGGTTTGGCGTTCGATAGCGAGATGCACGGCACGACCGACGATTTCGTGGGCATCACGGAAGGGGACGCCGCGCCGCACGAGGTAGTCGGCCAGATCGGTCGCGGTGGAATAGCCTTCGCCGGCGGCGCGGTACATGGCATCGCGGTTGGCTTCGATGGCGGGAATCATGTCGGCAAAGGCGCGCAGGCAGGCGAGGACGGTGTCCAATGTGTCGAAAAGCGGTTCTTTATCTTCCTGGTTGTCTTTGTTGTAGGCGAGCGGCTGGCTTTTCATCAAGGTGAGCAGGGCGATGAGGTGGCCATAGACGCGGCCGCTTTTGCCGCGCACGAGCTCGGGTACGTCAGGGTTTTTTTTCTGCGGCATGATGGATGAACCGGTGCAGAAACGGTCGGGCAGGTCGATGAAGCGGTAGGCGGCGCTGTTCCAGAGGATGAGTTCTTCGGCAATGCGGCTGAGGTGCATCATCAGGGTAGCGGCGGCGGCGCAGGTTTCGATGGCAAAGTCGCGATCGGACACGGCGTCAAGCGAGTTGGCACAGGGCGCGGCAAAGCCGAGCGTGGTCGCTGTCATATGGCGATCGATGGGGTAGGTGGTACCGGCGAGCGCGGCGGCACCCAGCGGGGATTGGTTCAGGCGGGTACGGCTGTCGCGGAAGCGTCCGGCGTCGCGGTTGAGCATTTCGTACCACGCCATAAGGTGATGACCGAAGGTGACGGGCTGCGCCACTTGCAGATGGGTGAAGCCGGGCATGATGGTGTCTGCTTCCTGCTCGGCCAGGGTAACGATAGCTCGTTGCAGGCGGCGGATTTCGCCGAGGATGCGGTCAATGGCGGCACGGGTGTAGAGGCGGATATCGGTCGCGACCTGGTCGTTGCGCGAGCGGCCGGTGTGCAGACGTTTGCCGGCGTCGCCAATGAGGTCAGTCAGGCGTTTTTCGATATTCATGTGTACGTCTTCCAGCGCCGTGTCCCAGACGAATTCGCCGCGCGCGATTTCATCGGCAATGCTGTCCAATCCGCTGGCAATGGCATCACCATCGGCGGCGCTGAGGACGCTCTGTTGAACCAGCATCGCGGCGTGTGCTCTAGAGCCGGCGATGTCTTCGGCGGCAAGACGCTGGTCAAAGCCGACAGAGGCAGTGAAAGCAGCGACGAAGGCGTCGGTAGATTCCTGGAAGCGTCCGCCCCAGGCGCTGTTGGTTTTCGCTTTGTGCATACAGTAAACTCGCGGGTTGTTTCTTTCCGCGCATTGTAACCGCATGAATCTGTCTATCCCCGAAATCCGCATCGCCACCCGCGAAAGCAAACTTGCCCTGTGGCAAGCCGAACACGTCGCCACCCGCTTGCGCGAATGTTATCCGCAACTCACCGTCCGCCTAGTGCCGATGACAACACGCGGCGATCAGTTGCTGGACGCGCCGCTGGCAAAAATCGGCGGCAAGGGCCTGTTTATCAAGGAACTGGAACAGGCACTGGCACGCGGCGAAGCGGATATTGCCGTGCATTCGATGAAGGATGTCGGCGTACACCTGCCGGAAGGTTATGCTATCGCTGCCATCCTGCCGCGCGAAAATCCTTACGACGCTTTCGTCAGCAACCGCTTCGCCCGCTTCGCCGATCTGCCTGCCGGGGCAGTGGTCGGAACGTGCAGCCTGCGCCGCCGCATGCAAATTGCCCGCGTCCGCCCCGATGTGGAGTTGCGCGACCTGCGCGGCAATGTGCAAACCCGTCTCGCCAAACTCGACCGGGGTGATTTCGATGCCATCATCCTCGCCTGCGCCGGGCTGATCCGCCTCGACCTGCACGACCGCATCCGCGAAACCCTGCCTGTTGCCCTGTCGCTACCCGCTATCGGCCAGGGTGCCATCGGCATCGAATGCCGCCTGGACAGTCCTGCCTACCCGCTGCTTGCCGCCCTGAACCATGCCGATACCGCCCTGTGTGTGCAAACCGAGCGTATCATCAACCGCCATCTTGAAGGTTCCTGCCAGGTGCCACTCGCTGCCTTTGCTACCCTGCACGGCGAGCGTATTCACCTGGAAGCACGCATCGGTATGCCGGATGGCAGCGACTATCTCGCCGCAAGCGACGATGCCCCGCGTACCGATGCTGCCGCGCTGGGCGAGCGCATCGCCGCTTGCCTGATTGCCGGTGGTGCCCGCGATATCCTGCGCCGCCTCAGCCATGTCTGAACTTAGCGGCTGCATCATCCTCTACACCCGCGATAGCAGCCACTACCCTGCCTTCCGCGCCCGCATCACCGCGTTAGGCGGTACCGCCTACCATCTGCCGCTGATGGCAACCGTCCCGCAACCGCTCAGTGCCGCTGACCGCAGCATCCTTGATAACAGCGACACCCTCGTCTTCACCAGTGCTGCCGCTGTGCAACACCTGCTCGCCCAGTATCGCTTGTGCGGACAACAAACCATCGCTATCGGTACTGCCACTGCTGCCGCCCTGCCCTGCCCGCCCAACCGCTGTGCCCCGCCGCCCTATAACAGCGAAGCACTACTCGCTGACTGGCAACCGCATAGCACGCGCATCACCCTTATCGCTGCACCGGAAGGCAGACAGATGCTTGCGGAAACCCTCAGTAAAAACAATACCGTGCACACCATCTATCCCTACCGCCGCACCAATCCAAGCACACACTATCCATCCGCCCTGCCAATCCCGCACATCATCACCATTGCCAGCCAGCAAACCCTTGATCACCTGCTCGCAATAGTCCCGCAAGAAAAACGAAAACTGCTAAAATGCCGCACCTGTATTGCTGCCATCAGCGAACGAGTGGCGCAATATGCGGAAAAACAAGGCTTTCATACGCATATCCATGCCGAAAAAGCCGGTGAAACAGAGCAAATCACAGCCATCTGCCGCTGGTGGCAGACGGTGGAATCCAACTCAGGAGCAACTCCATGACTGACCCGAACCAACCCGAAAATCAGCAAGAAACACTCCCCGTAACACAGCACGGCCATGACGAACAAAAAACGCCACAGAGCGGCAGCGGGCGCGGGCTAGCGTTCCTTTCCCTCATGGTCAGCCTTGCCATTGTCGGCGGTGGTACCTTCGCCCTGAATAAAATTACCACCCATTACAACGACGCTATCGCCAAACTGAATCTCAACCTGAACGACACCGCGCCAAAAACCTACGCCACCATTAGCAAAATGGACGAGCTGGAACAACAAGTCTCCCAACTTGACCAGCAAGCTAAAAACATTGACAGCGCCATCAACACCGCCGTGAATGCCGCCGTCGCCGCGAACCAAGTCAGCGACGACCAAATTGCCGCCATCGCTGCACAACACGGCATCAGCCGCGAACAAGTCGAAAGCCTTATCAAGCAAGAGCTGGCAAGCTTCGCCCAGGGCGAGACCAAAATCGACCTCAGCAAAGAAATCGCCGCCGTACAACAAAGCGAAGCCGCCGCTAAAGCTGCCGTACAGCAAATCGACGAAAAACGCGTCCTTATCGAACACGCCTTGGCACAGAACAACAGCAGTGCCAACCCCTACCCGCTGCTAAACGCGCTGAAAATGGCAAAAATCGCTGCCAGTGACGGCAACTACAGCGCTGCCAAAGCCTACCTCGACCAAGCCGGCGAAACCTACACCCTCTTCAACCTGAACGGCACCGCATACGCCAAATACCAAAATGCGCTGACCGAACTGCGCACCGAATACGGCATCCTTGCCGCCAAACCTGCCCCAGCTGCCGAAATAGAGGCCATCATCGCTACCCTGCCGAAATGGCCTTACAAAAACGTCAACGCCGTCAATCTGCTTGCAGCAAAAGAACAAACCGCTCCGGCTGACTGGCAAGACAAACTCAAAGATGCCGGGCAAAACCTTCTCGAAAAAACCATTACCGTCGTCAAAATAGACGACGCTGGCAACGCCTGGATACAAGCCAACGACGCCCTGCAAATCATCCACAAAGACAACCTGCGCCTTAACCTCGCTTTTGCGCGTAACGCCCTGCAACTACGGGATCAAGCGGGTTACAACCACATCGCCAAAGAACTCTACGCACAAATCGAACGTCTCTTTGACACTGCAAACAGCGACGTTGCCGCTGCGCTGGCTACCCTCGAAAGGCTTGAAACCAGCGACGATAAAATTCCAGACATCGGCGCTCTGATTGAGCAAATCGAAAAAGCGGCGAAGGAGTAAACCCATGGTACGCATCATTCTCATCCTGCTCGCCCTCTGCCTATGCGGCGTGGCAGGTTACGCAGTCAACCTGCTTCCACAACAACGCGTTTACGTCTTCGCAGCCGGCTATTACGTCGAAACCTCGCTCATTGTTTGGCTTATCCTCTCGCTGATCGCCTCCGGCATCATCTTCTACTGCCTGCGCGTACTCTGCGTTCTCTGGCACAGCCCGCAAATCCTCAGCCGTAGCAGCAGCGTGCGCCGCCGTCACAAAGCCGAGCGCCTGCTGAAAAGTGGCCTCACTGCCATGCTGTCTGGCCACTATGGTCGTGCCGAACGCGATCTTGAGCACGGTGGACGCCTGATGACCGCGCTTGGCCAAGACGCCGTTATCTACTACGAAAACGCTGCCATTGCCGCCGACCGGCAAAACGCCAAAGACCGCCGTGATCACTACCTGCTGCGTGCCCGTGAAGGTGCCCGCCAGCAACAAAGCAACCTGACCCGCCTGACTGAAGCTGAAATCCACGTCCAGAACGGCGCTTACGAGCAGGCACTCAAGCTGCTGGAACAACTGCATAACGAAGAACCGCGCAACAGCAAAATCATCGCTCTGCTTGACCAAACCTATGCCGGACAGCAAGCCTGGGATAAAGCCTGGAGCAACCTCTCCGCCCTGCGCCCACAACTGGACACTGCCGCCTACGACAGCCGCCGCAAGACTTACGCCCAAGGTATCCTGCACGATGGTGCCAAAGGCGACATCCAGGCGCTCGAAGCCGCGTGGAAACGCCTGCCGTCTGACCTGCGCCGCGACAAAGCCCTCATCCTGCAATACGCCGGCGCACTGGCGGCGAACGACCACCCGGAAGAAGCCGAAAAACTGCTCGCCGGCGAAATTCGCCAAAGCCAGGACCTCGAACTCATCCAGGCATACAGCCAACTGCGCCGTGCTGACTTCCGTGCCCAGCTTGAACACATGAAACAGTGGGAAAGCAAACACGCGAATGATGCCATCTTCCTCTACGCCAAAGCGCTCATCGCCTACAAAGCGAAAGACCTTGATACCGCGCTGCAAGCCATCGAAGAAGCCGTCAAACGCGGCCAGGCGCCGGAAGCCTTCGCCCTCTACGCGCAAATCCTTGATGCGAAAAACCGCCCGGAAGCCGCGCTGCTTGCCTATCGACAAAGCGTCGCCCCGGCTCACCCGGAACAAGCACTGGAAGGCGACCTGCTACCGGCAGCGCCTACCCCGCCAGCGGTTGAACTCAATAAAGAAACTGTCGAACCACCTGCCGTTGCAGACCAAAGCGGTGACGACGAGCCTAACGAAGAAAACAAAGCCTAAACCACGACACCCGCGCAAGCGGGTGTTTTTTCCTCGATAACGTTTGAAAAATAGAAAAGATACAGAGTTGACGCACCTTGCCATACTCATTGTGTACTGGCTGCGACACATCACCTCGTCTCTTTCCTGTTTACAGGCGTTCTACGCATCCGTCCATCACGCTTTTCCCGCCTATAGTTGAATAGATAAAAAAGCGTAACAAGGCGCGTCGCCGCAGACAGTACAGGTAGTACGGCAAGGCGACGCAACGCCGTTACGATTTTTTAGATGTTTAACTATACCTCAATGCCCTGCACATCCTCTATCGCGACTATAGCCTCGAACCCCTGCGCACCTATCCCCCGGTGAGTGCGACCGACCTCGCCGCTGCCGAAGCTGCTCTTGGTTTCGCCCTTGATCCTGTGCTCAAAGCTACCTGGCAAAGTGCAAACGGCAGCGACGAATGGCAAACCGTTTTTGCCCGCCCCGGCTACATTACCGGCTACAGCTTCCTCTCCCTAGCAGACTCCCTGCGCGAGCGTGAGTATATGGCGCATCGCGCGCCACAATACGACGGCTACGAACAGGAACAACCACGCGACCCGCGCATCTGCAGTGGCTGGTACCAAGCGGGCTGGCTGCCCTTTGCTGCCTTTTCCGCCCCCGATCTGCTGCTGATTGCCGACCACAGTCCCACCGCCAGGGGACAATGCGGGCAAATCATTGCTTTCAGCCACGCCCCGGACACCATCAGCTGTGTCTGCGCCGATTTCGCAACGCTGCTCGAACAAGCCCTCGCCACCATCCGCAAGCCCCCCAGAAGACTGTCTGCGGGAAGAATGAACAGCGCTATTCCGCCAAACCTACATGAGCGAGACAAAAAAAACCGCGATCCAAGTCGCGGTTTTTATCTCCTCACCCTCAGGCAAGAAATGCCCCATATAACGCCATTGCCCACAGGGTAAAGACGAAGGCCAAGCAGGTGTATTGCGCCGCTGAACCCGCATCTTTGGCCCGTTTGGCAAGCGGGTGGATGGCAGTTGAGGTGTGGTCCACTGCTGCTTCCAGCGCAGTGTTGAGCAGTTCGGTGACAAGCGATGCGCCCGAGGCGAAAACGAGCAGCATTTTCTGCGTCAGCGGGAAGGGCAGGAAAATCAGCAGGATAAGCAGTACCGTATGCAGCATCAGCAGTTCGCGGAAGCCCGCTTCTTCAATCGCGGCCTTAATGCCGTCCAGCGAGTAGCACAGGGCGTTAAAAAGGCGGCCAATGCCACTTTTCGTGCCTTTGAAGGCGGAGGCGGGATTCTCTGACGTGAGGGAGGAAGGTTCTTTTTTGTCCTGCATGGCAATATCTCGGCAAATAAAAACCCGCCGTAGGAGCGGGTTTGGGGAAAGCGGTAGCAATCAGGCGGCAACAGCCTTGATGCGGGCGCTCAGACGGCTTTTCAGGCGGGCCGCTTTATTTTTGTGGATGAGGCCCTTGCGTGCAGCGCGATCCAGCGCGGAAGAAGCTTCGATGAAAACGGTCTGCATGGCGCTCTTATCGCCGCCTTCGATGGTGCGCAGCAATTTTTTCACGGCAGTACGCATGGCGGAACGCTGGCTGGCGTTACGGGCGCGGGCTTTTTCGGACTGGCGGACGCGTTTTTTTGCTTGTGCTGTATTAGCCAAGATATTTCTCCTAAATAATCAATGAAAAAGGGGTAAAAGAGGGCGCGGATATTGCCCTTTTTCTTTAATTTTGTCAATGACTTTTCCCCTGTAACAAGCCCTTCCGGGCCTGTGGTTGTAATCCCCCTGCCGTGCTTCCATAATGCCGCTCTTTCCTGTTTTCGAGGTACTTTCCATGTCGTCGCAAGATGCTTTTCTCGCCGCGCAAAAGGTTATTCCGGGCGGGGTCAATTCGCCCGTCCGCGCTTTCCGCAGTGTCGGCGGCACGCCGCGCTTTATCGCCCGCGCCGAGGGGCCTTATATTTTTGATGTGGACGGCAAACGCTATATCGACTATGTCGGCTCGTATGGTCCGGCCATTGTCGGCCATGCCCACCCGGCCATTGTCCGTGCGGTACAGGAAGCGGCGACACGCGGTTTCGGCTTCGGCGCACCGACGGAAGCGGAAACGGCACTTGCCGAAGCCATCGTTGCCCGTGTGCCGGCGGTGGAGATGGTGCGCCTGTGCAATTCCGGCACGGAAGCGACGATGAGCGCCATCCGCCTTGCGCGCGGCTACACCGGCCGCAGTGATTTTTTGAAATTCGCCGGTTGCTATCACGGCCACAGCGACGGCCTGCTCGTCGCCGCCGGTTCCGGTGCGCTCACCCTCGGTGTGCCGGATTCGCCCGGTGTCCCCGCTGCCTACGCACAACACACCCTGACCGCGCCGTATAACGATATCCCCGCGCTGGAACAGGCATTTGCCGACTACGGCGACCGCCTCGCCGCCGTCATCGTCGAACCCGTCGCCGGCAACATGAGCTGCGTCCCGCCCGACCCTGCCTTTTTGCACACCTTGCGCCGCCTGTGCAGCGCGCACGGCGTCGTGCTGATTTTTGACGAAGTGATGACCGGTTTCCGCGTCGCCCGCAGCGGCGCGCAAGAGTATTACGGCATTGAGGCCGACCTCGTCACCCTCGGCAAAATCATCGGTGGCGGGATGCCGGTGGGTGCCTTCGGCGGACGGCGCGCCATCATGGAACAGCTTGCCCCGCTTGGCGGCGTCTATCAGGCCGGAACGCTGTCCGGCAACCCCGTATCCGTCGCCGCCGGTATCGCCAGCCTCAGCCTCACCGATGACCCTGCGTTTTACCAACGCCTCAGCGAACACACCACGGCACTGGCCGACGGCCTGCTTGACCGCGCCCGTGCACACGGCATCCCGCTCGTCGTCAACCACCTTTGCGGCATGCTCGGCCTCTTTTTCAGCAGCGAAGAACGCATCGACAACCTCGAAGCCGTCAAACGCAGCGACACCGCCCGCTTCGCCCGCTTCTTCCACCACATGCTCGATGCCGGTGTGAACCTCGCGCCGTCTGCCTTCGAAGCCATCTTCACCGGCAGCCAGCACGATACCGCCGTGATAGACGCGACCCTCGCTGCCGCCGACCGCGCTTTTGCCAAACTCGCCCAAGAAAACTGACATGGACATCGGCAACATCCGCAAAGACTTCGCCGACCACCCGCCGCTCGAACGCGCCGACCTGCATGACGACCCCATCCGGCAATTCGAGCGCTGGTTCAGCGAAGCCCTTGCCAGCGGCATCGCCGAAGCCAACGGCTTCGTCCTCAGCACCGTATCCGCCGACGGCCAGCCCTCGCAGCGCGCCGTCCTGCTCAAATACTTCGACGCCGACGGCTTCGTCTTCTACACCAATTACGACAGCCGCAAAGCACAGGAAATCGCCGCCAACCCGCGCGTTTCCATGCACTTCCCCTGGTTCGCCCTGCAACGCCAGGTGAAAATCGAGGGTAGCGTCGAAAAAGTCTCACGCGAACAAACCCTCAAATACTTTCTCTCGCGCCCCAAAGGCAGCCAGCTTGGCGCCTGGACCTCGCCACAAAGCCAGGTCATCAGCTCGCGCCAACTGCTCATGCAACAATGGGAACGCATGAAAGCCAAATTCGCCCACGGCGACATCCCGCTGCCCGACTTCTGGGGCGGCTACCGCATCCGCCCGCA
>ERZ772772.326-NODE-326-length-29587-cov-23.095286_pt1 | contig 29587 bp, 32 predicted proteins | sample MGYA00511484_ERZ772772 | MGnify/ENA primary metagenome ERZ772772 (study PRJEB29015, sample SAMEA2737913) | human oral metagenome | biome: human oral; feature: human-associated habitat; material: dental | place: China | collected 2088 ... | reverse complement strand
AAGCATACCGCGCTCGTCGCCATGCGGCTGAAACATATACTTGACGATCTGCATAAAGCCCCCCTGTTCATCATGTGTATATATCCCAAAGACCATTTTGGTGTATATCTGTAGCCTATGCAAAAACAACACTCTTTTTAACCAGATGCTTGAGTTTATTCAGATCTACATTCTGTAAATAACCCCCTGCTTCCATCTGTGCAGCTATAACATTTCTCGCATAGTTTTGGCGTATCTCATTAAAATCAGAAACACCATACCTACGACAAAGCTCCTCCTTTTCCATTTGGATCTCCGGATGTTTATGTTCAATTAGTGCAAAGCATATGGCGTTATCTCTTCCAACGCGAGATTTCCAATCTTTCGTCCCCATAGAAATCCCAATACCGTATTCATACCATACAAAGTTCTCATTCCAAAATCCAAGCCGAATGCCGTCTGCGAGCATCATGGCGTAGATGCCATCTTCCCCATAGACAATTTTACCAATAATATCTTCTGTATACGCCAGCATCAGTCTTCGCTCACCAATAAATGCGGCTCCGCAGGGAAAGTCTCCATAGATTAAATAGGCCTCTTTTATTCTCAAAGGGTCATCATCTATATAGGGACGCAGGTCCAGCGGATTCATCGTGTTCAGAATTTTGCAGTTGTCAGAGACAGGCTGATAACAGCATACTCGACCGAATGCAATGCCGCAGGCTCTCTCATCCATAAAGCGTATCACATCCGCCAGAACATTGCTGCTGTACAGATAGTCCCCCGGAGAAATCAGTTTGATGTAACGTCCGCGCGCTGCGCACAGAACATTCATCACATTATGCACAGTCCCTCTGTTCTCAGTGCTTCGCACGACAGTATAGTCCGTAAATCCATGGCTAAGCAGCCACAGTTCAATTTCTTTCTGACGAAAATCAAGTGTACCGTCGTCTCCAATTATGATTTCATAGCTGCATCCATACTGTTCAATCACGGAGGTCAGCGTTGCAAATAGCTTTTCATAATCCGGCTGATAGGTCAATACACAAACACTGGCATCGTATGTTTTCTGCACGTGAAACACATTGCTTCGGTCATCTCCGCCATAGAGAATCTGTACATCTGTCCCAGCAGTATAATCAACACATTGGGATGCTCTATCTTCCTTCGTCGTAATGACATAGTCCGCTTGTGGGAGTCCGCCCGTCCGGAGATCATCACAGGCATTTGCGAGCACGAGAGGTGCATGCTCTCCGCGTGCGGAAAGCAGTTCGAGAATCTCGGCAAGTTCCGACGGAACCTCCCCTACGGGAAGCTCTAAGAACAGTGCTTTTTTATCCTCTGCCGTATACGCGCAAAAAAAGTCCCGCAGTACCTTGCGCCAAATTGCTTCTCCAGACGAAAAGTCCGGTGCAAAATAATAGATACAATACCCCTGATTTTTGAGTCCCTGCAGCTGCCTTGAGTGTTCCTCCAATGTCACTGAGGCATTCTTGTCTGATGCAGAAAATTTATGGATAAAGTGTGCTGCATCTGCACACAGCAGATGAATGTTTGCCCGTATCTTCTCCTCGCTCCAGTTCCACCATTTGATCTGCTGCAGTGCAGCAACCTTTTCTTCATCAAAGCGATACCGAACCACATGTGCCGGATTTCCTGCTGCAACGGCATAAGCAGGCACATCCTCCGTGACTACGGCCCCCGCCTCAATGACGGCACCATTGCCGACATAGACACCACTCATGATGACGGAGCGGGCGCCAACACGCACATCATTTCCAATAATAATTTGATGGCGCATCTCGCCCTCTAGAGCGTATGCGGTTCCCCCATTCGCTGGCAGTGGAGCAAATAAATTATTTACAGCAGACGCAGCTTCCTTGGTTTTTTCAAATACAAAAGTTATGTCGTGCGATAACGAGGAATAACGGCCTATCAGCACATGTGCGCCGCTTCCCTCAACAATAACATCCCCGCCGAGCAGATAGGAGCCAGGTCCTGCTGTTAATAGCGTCACCCCGTTTTCATCGTTAATCTTGCGAATATGCGCATCCTGATTCTCAAGCATCACATGAAAAATCACCGTACCGCCCCCGTAATCGTCTGTTTATACTATATGTATCGGCCGATCTTCAATCTGCTAAAGAACATCCAGAACATCAAATCTTCGGAAAACGCTCCCGCAGCAGCGGCAGAAGCAAAAATGCGAGGACGGAGTTGACCAGCCCCTCCATCAAGAGCCCGGGCGAAGAGGCAAGTGCAGCAGAGAAGCTGTCATAGAGGAGGGCGCCTGCAAGGGTGTATGCCGCTGCCATCCAAAGGCTCGAAAGTCCGAGCGACAGAATCACGCGCACATGCCCCGCAAGGCCGTACTCCGTCCGCCCGATCCGACAGACGATTTCCGCCATCACAAACTTGATCACGAGCGTCGGCACGACCCAGAGTGCAAAGCCCCCGAGGAGGTCAGCCAGTGCCGATCCGACACATGCGGCGAACAGCGTTGATCGGCGCGGCGCGACAAGGGCAAGCAGAAAGATGACGGCATCGCCGAGATGCGCATAGCCAAGCGGAATGGGAATGTGCGGCAGATAGGTCGCGGCAAAGACAAGCGCTGTCATGAGCGCAGTAAAGACAAGCTGCTGTGGGGTGAAATACATTTCCCCTTTGTTCTGTGAAGTCATAACCTCTCCTTTTCATATACCATAGCATATGGACTGCCAAAATACAATGTGTTCCTAACTATTGTCTATGTTCGGCATCCGTGATATGATTTGATAAAAAAGCAAAGGATTCGATTTATGAATGCAAGCATGTGGGCAGAGGAAATGGCCTCTTATGTCTCCCTGACAACACTCTTCACACTATTCTTCAAAGCCTATCGAAAGGATCGGGAAATCAAACGCGCGGCCGCGGCACACGAGCCTCCACAGCCAATGGACAGCGGCCTGCGTTACCGTATCTTCCGCGCACGCCTAAACCGAAAATACTACCTGCTGGAATTGATCGTATGGGCGTTCGTGGCTTTTTCAGTAATCGAATGGCTGTCTTCTCTGGAGGCTTCGCAAGAGCTCGATCTTTTGTATATCGCAGTCACCGCGGTCGGTATTTTGTCCTTTTATTCCATCGCTGCACGGCGCTGCAAAGATCTCGGCACATCACACAAGACCGCCTTATGTTATTCTCTCCTGATCTGGGCACCGCTCATCTACCCGCCCGCATTCTTCCGCACGTTCTTCTGTCGGGGGCGGGACACCATTTACAATGCGGACACACGCAGCGAATTTCCTTAATTTGCAAAATAAAAAATGACCTCTCTGCAGCAGCAAAAATGCGGAGAGGTCATTCTATATTTCGGAAGTCTTACGACAGAATGCGCACAAGATAGGTCAGCGAATCCGACCAGAGCAGCACGCCCAGGAGCACAAGCACTATGCCCGCCGCACGCTGGACCGCCGGCAGATACTGATAGAACGCGCGCAGCTTCATGATGTGGCGCCGCCAGATGACGGCGAGCAGGAAGAATGGAACGGCAAAGCCGAGGCTGTACACGAAAAGCAGAAGCGCCCCTGCGCCGACCGTCGCCGTATCCCCCGCATAAAGCAGGATGGTCGCGAGCATCGGCCCCGTACACGGCGTCCACCCGAGGGTGAAGCCGCAGCCGAGGAGAAACGCTCCGCCAATGCCGCCGAACCCGCGCCGCTGAAAGGGACGATATTCCTGCAGGAGGAGCGGGATCTTGATCCAGCCCGTCATAAAGAGGCCCATGACGATGATAAGCACCGCCGCGCCCTGCCGCAGGATGTCCTGATAGGAGAAGAGCCATGCGCCGATGAGCGAGGCCGTCGCACCGAGCAGAACAAAAACGAGGGTAAAGCCCGCAAGAAATGCCGTCGTATTGGCGTAGAGGCGCCGCGCCTCACCGCCGTCCTGCCGGCTGTTCTTCGCAAGGATGAGAGAGAACGTGGGCAGGAGCGGCAGGACACAGGGCGAGATAAAGGAGAGGAAGCCCGCAAGGAATGCCCCGCCGAGGAGGGTCAGTTCCATGTACAGCCTCCTTCCGGCAGGAGCAGATCAGAGGTGATTGATGACATCTTCGAGCTCCTCTTTCGTCACGCCGCCGGTCTTGCGGTAGACCACCTTGCCCTCCGCGTTCACCACAACGGTCGTCGGGATTGCACGCACTCCATAGAGCGTCGCCGCATCGCCATTCGTATCGAACACGACGGGGAGGTCGGCTTTGCGTTCCGCCATGAACTTCTGCACGGGCTGCGCCTCCTCCTGGAGGTTGACGGCATAGAAGTCCACCTTATCCTTGTGTGCCGCATGGAATGCTGCCAGATCCGGGATCTCTGCCTGGCACGGCGGACACCACGTCGCCCAGAAGTTGATGACGTAGGGCCGGCCCTTTGCCTCAACGGCAACATCCTCGCCTGCCGTATTCTTGAGCGTAAACTTCGGCGCAGTCTCTCCCGTAAGGCCGCGCCCCTGTTTTTCGGCTGCCGGCTGCGCGCTTGCCGATGTGCCGGCATCGGCATTCTCCTTCGCGCCGCAGCCCGTAATCATCGAGAGTGCAAAGACCGCAGCAAAGAGTGCTGTATATTTCTTCTTCATAAAGTTCCTTTCTTTGGCATCAAACATCAAAGTTCCCTCGTTCATATTGTATCACCGCGAGTGCGGTCAGAGCCGCAGTCTCTGCACGCAGAATGCGCCGTCCAAGAGAGACCGCCTGCCCTCCTGCCGCACGGACGGCCGCCGCCTCAGCAGGCGAAAATCCCCCCTCCGCACCGACAATCAGGATAACATGCTGTGCCGTAATGCCCTGCAGGACCGTTCGCATGGACTGCCGGCGCTCCTGCTCATAGCAGAATACAACAGCCGTATCCGGCGCACCGAAGAGCTTTGCATCCTGCAGCAGCGCTGAGAGCGCCGTGATCGGCGCGACGGGCATCAGCATCCGCCGCCCGCACTGCTTTGCAGCCTCATCGGCGATCTTTTGCCAGCGGGCAGCCTTTGCCGCTGCCTTTTTCGCATCGTAGCGCGCAACAATGTGCTCCGTTTCGACCGGATAGACCGCTGCCGCACCAAGCTCCGCCGCCTTCTGTACGACGAAGTCCATCTTCTCCCCTTTGAGGAGTGCCTGGACGAGGATGATCTCGGCAGCGTCCGCCTCCTCCGCAGGAAGATATTCCGCGAGGGCAAGCTCCACGGTACCGCGTTCGGCGGAAATAACCGTCATGCGCGCCGCACGGCCGTCTGCTCCGGCGACAATGACCGCATCGCCGATCTGTGCACGCATAACGCGCGCGAGATGATGTGCGTCGCCGCCCGTAATCTTTATTTTCTCTGCAAGCGGCCCTGCATAAAAGAGGCGCCGCATCAGTCCGCGATATCCGTGAGATCTGCGGTACGGCGAATGATCATCGCAGCCCATTCCTTCTCGCAGGTCATATCAAGCACGGTAAAGCCATACTCCACCGCCGCACGCTCGACATCCGCAATGCGGTCATCAATGATGCCCGAGGCGAGAAGTGTCCCGCCTGGTGCAAGATGCCGGTCAATCTGCGCGAAGAGACGGATGATGATGTCCGCAATGATATTCGCTGTGATGAGCTCAGCGGGGGGAGCCCCCTCGCAGGCTGCAAGCAGATTGCTCTCGAATACGGCGACATTCGCGGCATTGTTCTGGCAAATGTTCTCCAATGCAACAGAAACCGCCACCGGATCGTAGTCCATTGCGATGACCTCGCCTGCACCGAGTTTAGAGGCCGCAATGGCAAGGATTCCGGAGCCGCAGCCGACGTCATAAACGCGCATATTGGGAGATACGAGCCGCTCCATCCAGCGCAGGCACATCGCCGTCGTCGCATGTGCCCCTGTGCCGAATGCGGCCCCGGGGTCGAGATCGATGACGATCTCATCTCCGGACGGCGTATATTCCTCCCACGTCGGGCGGACAACGATGCGCTCCCCGATTTTCTCCGTGTGGATGTACGCCTTCCATGTCTCTGCCCAGTCCTCGTCCGCAACAAAGATATGGGAGATGGTTCCCGCACCGATCGGAACATCGGCACGGCGCAGCCCCTCAATCCGCTCTGCGAGAGCAAGAAGTGCCCCCTCCAAACGCCCGTCTTCGGGCAGATAGGCGCGCACCGTCACGATCTCCGTATCCTCCGCACGAGGCAGGTCCGTATAGTCCCAGAGTCCCGCATCAATGTACTCGTTTACGAGGGACGGATCGTCAATCTCTGTTCCCGCAGCACCCAGTTCCATCAAAATATTGCCGACGAGATCCGCACCTTCATGCGTCGTCACAACACTGATCTGTGCCCATCGCATTCCATCGCCCCCCTGCATCCCGTTCTTTTTTGCTGAGCGTTATTATACACGAAGAATATTGGAAATGCGATAGATTTTTCACTAATGCAGCTGGCGGACATTCAACAAAAAAGCCGCTGCACGAAGAGTGCAGCAGCTTCATTCCGTCAGAGCCGAAGAAGCTTAGAGATCCGCCTGCCACAGGCCGTGCAGGTTGCAGTACTCGAGCACCTTCACCGGTACGTCGCCGTCCGCAAGACGGAACACAGCCTCGGGTGCATCCGACGGCGTAAGGTTCGCACGCTGGACGCCTTTCTTCGTCACGAGGATGATGCACTCGATGAGATGCTCCTCGGTCATCGGATGAGCAACGGAGCCAACCTTTACATGGACCTCGTTCTTTTCCTTATCATAGACCGCAACGGGAACATGCTTCTCCTGTGCTGCGTCCACCGTATTCGGCTTGAGTTCCTTGAGCGCCTCGCCGTCAACGGCAAGGTTCAGGGCCTCATCGCCGTAAACCTCAACAATGTGCTTCTTGCCTGCAGCATAAAAAACTGACATAAATAACCCTCCTATTGCGGAAGCGCCAAACGGCCGGCCTTCCCTATCGTAAAAATACACAGCAAAGTAAAGCGAAAGAACTTCTGCTTTTCAAAGTTCCTTCAAAATGTGGAGTATGAAAAACACGATGGATGCAGTCCATCTTCTCTTTCATGAATAATGATTCTCCACAAAATAATATTCTCCTTCTTTTTTCTCAAAAAAATTTTGAGAAAAGATTATTTTTCCTCCGCTGCATTTCCGTCGATAAAATCCTGCACAAGATAGCGCGGACGGCGCTTGACCTCGAGATAGATCTTGGCGACGTACTCCCCAATGACGCCGATGGAGAGGAGGATGAGTCCCCCGAGGAACCAGAGCGAAACGACGAGACTTGTCCAGCCGACGATGGTCTCCCCAGTGAAATGGCGGACAATCGACCAGATGAGCATCAGCCCGCTGATGAATGAAATGAACATCCCCATCTGCGAGATGAGCCGGATGGGACGCGCCGAGAGCGAGGTGACCCCCTCCCATGCGAATGACGCCATCCGTTTCCACGGGTATTTCGAATCGCCCGCGAGGCGCTGTTTGCGCGTGTAGTATACGACATCATGCGACAGGCCGATCATCGGCACGATGCCCCGCAGGAAGAGGTTTACCTCGGGATACTCTGCGAGCGCATCAAGCGCGCGGCGGTCCATGAGACGGAAATCCGCATGATTGAACACAATGTCAGCGCCGAGTGCCCGCATGGCACGGTAGAACGACTCGGCGGTAAAGCGCTTGAAAAAGGTGTCCGAGGAACGGTTCTCGCGCACGCCGTAGACGATGTTCGCCCCTGCGGCATACTTCTCGAGCATGGCATCAACCGCATCGATATCATCCTGCAGATCGGCATCCATGCTGATGGTCACATCCGCATGCGGGCGGACCGTCATGAGCCCTGCGAGCAGCGCATTCTGATGCCCCTCGTTGTGCGCGAGATTGATGCCGGAGAAGAGTGCCCTGCGCTCCGTGCACGTGCAGATGAGCTCCCATGTGCGGTCACGGCTGCCGTCGTTCACGAAGGCAATGCGGCTGCGTGTGCTCACCCGCCCGGCATCAATCAGCTGTACAAGCTTGCGTTCGAGCTTCTCCGCCGTGTCATCCAGCACCTCCTGCTCATTGTAGCAAGGAACAACGAGGTAGAGTACCGGTGCGCTCATTCTTTATCATCCTTATATATACAGAGTCCGTCGCGCTCCTCGACAAGCGTCCAGTTCTCCGCGCCGAGCTCCTTCATCATTTTGCGGTACATAAAATCACGCATGATGATGTATTTCGGACGCTCATCCGCACGCAGCGCCGCAAGGGACTCTGCGCGGTTCGTATCCGCCTCGATGCCCGGAATGTCCGTATAGACCATAACGCCGGGGCGCAGCTGCTTATCGATGTAGAGAGCGCGCCCCTCCGCCTCGGCTGCCGCATGATAGGTGTCCGCATAGTGCAGGGCGATCTGCTTTACGCTGAAATGCCCCTCGATGGCAGGCATCATAAAGCCGAAGGCGATGACCATCGTCACAACGCCCGCGAGCACATGCAGCCATGCGGCAAGCAGGAGATGGTGCGACGCCGTAATCGCATAGACGATCGCCGCACCGAGCACGAGCGTCAGAACACCGAGCCAGAGTCCGCCCTCGGCGAGCCCCGCGAGACTGTCCCCGCTCATCAGCCATCCGAGGCCGAGGGCAAGGAACATGAGGGCACTCCCCCCTGCCCACGCAAAGTGTGTCTGCCGCCAGTCATCCAGCATCCGCGCGAGATTCCAGCCGATGATGGTCGAGAGCGCCGGCGTCAGGAGGAGCATGTAGGAAACCTGCTTCGTCTGAGCAACGGAGAAGAAGATGAGGACAAAGATCCACCACACCTGGAAGAAAACGAGATTCTGCGCCTCCTCGCCGAAACTCCTGCGGAATGCATTCTTGACCGACTGGATGAGCAGCCCCGTCCACGGGAAGAACCCGAGGATGAGAACGGGCAGATAGAACCACCAGTGCGCGCGCACGGGATGCAGGGGGGCGGTAAAACGGCTCACATTGTGGAATCCGATGAACTCATAGACAAAGGGCATGCCGTGTACCTCATACATATAGAGATACCACGGAAAACCGACGGCAACGACAAGCAGGAGCCCGCGCAGAACATGCATGCGGAGGATCTGCTCCAGCTGATGTGTAATGAGGAGATAAAAGAATACAATGCCTGCCGGGAAAACAACGCCGATCGGCCCCTTCGTCATCACCGCAAATCCGCAGGCCAGATACATCAGCCAGTATTGGCGATGGATGAACGAGAAAAGCGCCGCCGTCAGAAAGAACAGCAGCGTACTGTCGGTCACGGAGGCCTTGCCCATGTACATGAGGATGACGCTCGTCCCCATGATGATCCCCGACCAGAAGCCCGTGCGCGCACCGAAGATGCGTGCGGATGCGAGCGCGGTCATAAGGATGGAACCGATCGCCATAAGGGCGGCAGGAAGGCGGACGACCAGTTCGCTGAACCCGCCGAAGAGTTTGAGCGAAGCCGCGACAAGCCAGTAGAAGATCGGCGGCTTGTCATACCAAAACTCATCGTAGATGCGCGGCGAAAGATAATCGCCGAAGCGGATCATCTCCTTTGCCGTCTCCGCATAGACCGGCTCGTCGGGGTCCAGCAGCGCCGTCCCGCCGATGTCGAAGAGAATTTGAAAGGATATAATAACGAGCAGGACGAGATAGACCGGCCACGCAAGATTTTTCTCATCGTTCATGCAGATGTGCACCTCACCAGTTCAAAGAAATTATCTGCATTGTACCATAGATTTCACTTTTTACAACTCCATCAGAGAAGGTTCTCCGCGCAGTCAATGTCCGTAATCAGAACATTGATGAATCCGCCGCGGATTGCGCCGAGCACGGCATCCTTCTTTACGTGTCCGCCCGCAACGCCGACACGCCGCGGGATTGTCCGCAGCGTATCGAGCGGAATGCCCGCCACACGATCATTGAACTCCTGGAACGGCGCCGTATCGCCGTTCTTGTCAAAGTACCGCAGAGCGATGTCCCCCACCGCCCCGCGCGCCGCAAACTCCTCCAAAATCGTATGATCGACATAACCGGTCCGCAGAATGGTCGAATGCTCCGTCGAGGGGATTCCGATCCCCATAAGGACGAGATCCAGGCGGGAATACAGGCGGATCACATTCCGTATCGTCTTTTCCTGCAAAAATCCCTCGAGCACCTCACGGCGCGAAAATACCGCCGGCGAAAAGAACTGGATGCAGTCTCCGACGAAGCGATCGGCAAACTCCTGCGCCAGATAGTTGGAGTGAATGTCGAGGCGGCTTTCCGCCACCCCGCCGACGAGCGGGACAAAGGTTGCCTTGATCGGATTCCGGATGAAGTAATCCGAGCGCACGACATTCTGGATGGCCAGCCCCATGGTAATGCCGACGAGATAGCCGTCCATCAGCACACGCGAGAGATACTCCAGCGTCGCGCTGCCGATCTCAGAGCTCACCGGATGCTGCCCGTCCGAGATGGGGCTTGACGGAACAATAATGACCTCCTGCAGGCCGAACTTCTTCTCCAGATCGCGCTCCATCTGCCCGTAGGCGATGTTGTCGGGATTCTGGATCTCAATGCGCACGATGCCGCGCTCCTTGCCGATCGACAGCATTCGGGAGACGGTCGGACGCGAGATGCCGAGCACCTCACAGATCTCCTTCTGACCGAGCCCGTCCTGATAGTAGAGACTGCAGCATTTGAAGATCAGGCGTACATCATCAACAATCTTCTTCATAGCGAACCCCTCCATTGCCCGCACCGTCCCTCTGCAGGAATCCGTACAGAACACATTCTGACTTTTGTGACCGGTGTTGACATATTTTCTATCAAAGTGCTGAAAAAGGGGGCCGCCGCTGCTGCGGCAGCCCCCTCGTATAAAGATCAGTAAACTTCGATGGATGCACCCATCCGAACATCATCCTTCGTGAGCGGAGCATCGCCCTGCAGCATAATGCAGCCGGGGCGCTCCGGCATTTCGCCGCCCTTGAAGGAGAGCGTGCAGTGCCCGAGTTCCTTCAGTGTGTGCAGAGCTTCATCGCCGATCGCCGTGATGCTGAACACCTTGTCACAGATGATCACCGTATCGCCGACCGCCGGATCCTCATTGTAGTTCGCCGGCGTATGCAGCACGGAGAACTCCGCGAGTTCCGCCGGCGCATTGTTGTTGAAGATAATGATGAAGTTGGCGTTCGGATCATCGAGGAAGAGAAGTGCCTCCTCCCCCCAGCTTGTGATCTCGCAGTAGAATTTCATGCCGTATCCCCCTGTCCTGCAGAAACACGATGCAGCGAAGATGCGCAGCTCAGGCGGACTGCTTTTCCTCGCGGCGCTTCATATAAAGATAGATCTTCTCCGTAACGATGCCGCGGATCAGAATGACGACAATGCCGACGAAGAAATAGCGGACGGCCAGGTCTCCGAGCGGAAGACCGAGTATCGTAATCCCCGATGCAATGCCCATATAAACGAACAGTTCACCGCCGTTCGCATGCGGGAAGAGCCCCGTCACGGGATGCACAAAACTGACCGCCGCATCATAGTAGGCGGGCTTATACTTCTGATCGACAAAATTGCCGAAGGTGTAGCACATCGGATTGCCGAGGAAGATCACGGCAAGTACGGGGAGCACCGTATAGCGCGTGATGATGTTCTGCGTCGCGCGCTGTGCTATGCCGTTCACGCGGTCCTCGCCGATGAGCTTGATGAGCGAGTTGACAGCCGTCATCATGATGACGAGCAGAGGAATGATGCCCGTGACCCAGGAGGTAAAGATTGCCGCTCCTGCACGGAAGAGGTCCATAAAGCCGTTTGCGGCTGCTGCTATCTGTTCCATAGTCGATGTCCCTCCCGATCAGTAGAGTCCAATGCTTGCCGCGTAGGCGATGAGCACCGCCAGCGGGCCGGTAATGACGCGCGAGTAGAGAACGGCGGGAACGCCGAGCTCGATGGTCTCAGGATCCGCCTCGCCAAGGCTGAGGCCGACCGGAACAAAGTCCGCACCAACCTGCGCATTGATCGCAAAGAGTGCGGGCAGCGCGTACTGCGGCGGAATGTTGCCCATGCCGATCTGCGCACCGAGCAGCGTGCCGACGACCTGCGCGATGACCGCGCCCGGCCCGAGCACGGGCGAGATGAACGGAATTGCGCAGATGAGCGAGATAATGAGCATGCCGGGCAGTGTGCTCGCGAGCGGAGAGATGTTCGTCGCGATAAAGTTGCCGAGCCCCGAGACGCTGATGATGCCGAGAATCATGGAGACGAACGCCATGAACGGCAGAATGCTCTTGATCGTGATATCGATGGTTTCACGCCCTGCGGCGTAGAACTTGTTGACAACGCCGCCGATGGCGATGCCGAGACGCGTGACGAAATTCTTTTCGCGTCCTGCCTGCATCTGTGCGACCTCCGCCTTTGCCTCCTCCTTGGTCTTCTTTGTGTGTTCCGGCACCGGCTGTGCCGCTGCTGCAGTCTCCGCCTCATCCGCATACGAGAGGCAGGACATGTCAACTGCAGAGACGTAGAGTTCCTCTGTGATGAACTGGGCGAGCGGCCCCGTCTTGCCGACGGGGAGAACATTCGCCGTCAGGATGCCCTTTTTCGGATAGACGCCGCAGCGGGCCGTTCCGCCGCAGTCGACAACAGCGAGCAGGATCTCCTCATCCGGCACCCCCGTTGAAAACCCGTCCACGGTCTGACAGCCCGTCATCTCTGCGATCTTTGCCGCGAGCGGATGAACCCCGCCGCCCGTGACGCTGACGATCTTATTCCGCGTCTCTGTCGGAACGAGAACGAGTGGTCCGCCCCAGCCGCCCTTGCCGGCGGTAATCTTCACGGATTTGTACATTCGTATTCCTCCTATGCAATGCGTTTCCTTCCCAAATATATTTTCCGAACGCCGCGCTATGCGGGATTCGGCTGCTCTGCCGGACCGAGGCGCATGATCAGTGCATCGAGCGCCTGGAGGTGTCCCTTGTAGTGTGCACGCCGCTTCTCCGGCAGCGCTGCGTACTCCTCATGGAGGCTGTAAATCGTCCGTCCGGCGATCCCCTCCATCGGGCGGAAACGGCTGAGGATGGTCATCCCCTGCATCATGCGCCCATCCAGAATCTCACCGTCGGAATTGCAGGCGATGATCACAATGTTCGAGGGGCCAAGCTTTCGGCGGCGCGAGCCGATGCCGACGTTGCCCAGCTTGTGCATCTCGCGCACGGCACGCTTGTACTCCTTGACCTGCAGATGCGTTCCGACAACCTGAACAACAAAGAGCAGGAACAGTCCGCCGAGGAGCATCTCTGTCTGCAAGAAATCTCCTCCCCCTTCGGCATTTATTTTCTCTGTGATGTTTTAAATTATAGCATCGGAAAACATTTTTTACAATAAATACTTTGTTGAATTTTTGTAAATGTAAACTTCTGATTCGGACCGCCTTGTCATTTGTTCCAATACAAAACGCTGTCGATCAAATCGACAGCGTTTTGTATGAAATTTCTCTCAGGGCTGCTTTGAGATCAGCTTGATGTAGTGCGTCAGCACCTTGCGCATGCCCTCATCCGAAGCCTTCTGCAGTTCGACCAGCGAATCCGTCTCCGCCGCCTTGATCTCCGCCATCGCACCGACGAGGAAATCTGTATAGACATTCAGTTTTGTAATCCCCTCGCGCACGGCACGGCGCAGATTCTCATCGCCCGTGCCGGAACCGCCGTGCAGAACGAGCGGAACAGGAACGGCGGCAGCGAGCTCCTGCAGGCGTTTAAAGTTCAGTTCCGGAATCCGGCTGCCCGCATAGACACCGTGCGACGTACCAATCGATACGGCGAGAGAATCAACCCCCGTCGCCGCAGCAAAGGTCTTTGCCTCCTCCACCGTCGTGTAGACACTGTCTGTGGTCGCACCCTCGATCCCCTCCGATGCGCCGCCCACATGACCGATCTCCGCCTCAACGCTCACGCCCTTTGCATGCGCGCAGGCGACAACCTCCCTTGTCAGGCGGATGTTCTCGTCCATATCCTTCATCGAGGCATCCAGCATGACCGAGGTAAAACCGAGTTCGACGGCACGCTGCAGGAAGTCAAAATCCTGCCCGTGGTCGAGATGCAGAACAATCGGCGTATTGACCTTTTCCGCCCAGTACTTGCCAACGAGCGCCGCCTCCTCAAGCGAAATCAGGCCCGCATGCCCCTGTGCAAAAGAGAGCAGAATCGGGGTTTTGAGCGCATCCGCTGTCTGCACAAAGACACGCGCGGCGTTCAGCGTTAAAAAATCGGGCGCAACGATGCCGTAACGGCCTGCCTTTGCCGCATCGAGCACGGATTTTCCATCGACCAGCATGAGAATTCCCCCTTGTCTGACAACACGTTCATTGTGTGCCTATCATATTTCAGGGCAATCCTTTTGTCAATCATTTTATTTACCAGTGGTCATTCTTTTATCGTGGAACGCACACGGAAGCGGCTGCGGAACGCGTCTGCCTGCGCGGTCGCATACTGTATAACACGTCCCTCGCGGTCCGTCGTCAGAATCCGCGTGACGAAGACCGGTGCCTGCTCCTCTACCTCGAGATAGAGTGCAATCTCGGGTGCGGCGTGAATGACCTCGATCGTCTTATCCTCCGCGTAGGCATGCACGCCATGTGCCTCCAACGTACGCAAAAGGCCGTTCTGCGTGAAGTCCGTGCGGACAAGCTCCGGGCAGAGTGCAAGGGGGATATAGTCGTCTGTCACTGCATAGATCTGGTCATCCACATAGCGCAGCCGCTTCAGATGAAAGACCAGCGTCTCCGCAGGGATGCCGAGCATCGCCGCAAGGTTGCCGCGCGCCGTCTCAACCACCTGCTGAAGCACCGTGCTGCGCGTCACACGCCCCTCTGCCGAGAACATCTGTGCAAGCCCAAATCCGCGCTCGCCCGCTGCAGCGTAGTCGACGGGGATCTTCTCCCCTGTGTAGAACGAGCCGCGTCCCTGCATGCGGACAATCTTATTCTCTGCCTCGAGCAGTTCAAGCGCCTTGCGCACCGTCGGGCGGCTCACCCCCAGCTGCTGGCACAGTTCCCGTTCGCCGGGGATCGGTGAGAAATACGCCAGGTCGGCAAACTGCCGCTCCATCGCATCGCGGATTTTCTCATGCAGGCGCTGCTGTTTTCTGCTCGTCATAGATGTGCCTCCCGCTTCTTTTACTTTTGTTATAGTATTTGATTACTTATCCTTTTGTCAACACAAATACGGTTGCAATGGGATTTTACCTGTGGTAACATTTAATTATCCAATGGTAATTTTATTTTGATTAGGAGGAGTCATCATGAAGAGCAGTCTCGCGCCATTCCTCGTTGTCAATCCGAAATCCTATCTCTATGGCAAGGAGTCGCTTGCACTTGCAAAGGCTGCTGACGATGCCGCCAAAAAGACGGGGCTGAAGATCTACTTCACCTGTCCCTTCTCCGACATCCGCTATATCCGCGAGAACACAGACGCAATCATCGTCACGGCACAGGCGATGGAGAGCCTGAAACCGGGGCGCGGCATGGGGCATCTCCTTCCCGAGGCGCTCTATGACGCAGGCGCGCGCGCGACGTTCCTCAACCATGCAGAGAACCCGATGACGATGGCGGAACTCGCAAAGACCATCGCCCGTGCACGAGAACTCGGCATCGAGACGATTGCATGCGCCGATTCGCTTGCCGAGGGCACGGCCATCGCTGCATTCTGCCCTGACATCCTCCTCTGCGAGCCGACAGATCTCATCGGGACAGGCAGGACTGCAGACGACAGCTACACGACCTCAATCGTCGCAAAGATCCGCAGCATTGATCCAACGATTGCCGTCATGATTGCCTCGGGCATTACAACGGCGGACGATGTCTACCGTGTTGTCCGTCTCGGTGCCGACGGCAGCGGCGCAACAAGCGGCATTCTGAACGCCCCCGACCCGGCGGAACGCATCATGGAGATGGCAAAGGCGATTGTACGCGCTGCCGAGGTACGTCAGGCAGAGGAAAGCGCAGCATAAGGAGAGCAGGCATGACTGTTTTTAAGAAAAAACTGACGCTCGAATCCCACGGCAAAACGCCGACCTTTATCAACATCACCGAGGAACTCCGCACGGCCATCGCCGAGAGCGGCATCAAGGAGGGCACGGCAACGGTCATCTCACCGCACACCACCTGCGCCGTCTTCTTCGAGGAGTTCGTGCACGATGTCGACGAGACGGGCACCGAGTTCCTGCAGAACGATCTGAACACAGTCCTCGAGAAGATCATCCCCGATCAGACAGGCTGGAACCAGTACCAGTATCCGGGCGAGGAGCATTACCGCGCGGTCGAGAGCTGGCCCGATGCGGAGGCATACCTCCCGGGCGACGACCGCACGGCACTCTGGAACTGCGATGCCCACCTCAAGGCAACCCTCATCGGCTCGTCGGAAACCTTCGAGGTCACCGACGGCAAGCTCGGCGTCGGCACCACCGGCTACTGTTACTTCGCCGACTTTGACCGCACGCGTGCGCGCACGCGCAAGTGCACAATCGTTGTGATGGGCGAATAAAATATGGGAAACACGCAACCGTCGTATTGAGGTTGAAATACGGCGGTTTTCTGTTTGTCGTTTTAAGTTGACAAGAGAAATGGGATAGGGTATCCTAGCAATGAACAGATGACAAAATTATTATAATATAGCGATTTGATTGCCAGCAAAGAATATAGAGCGCTTATTGCATTCAAAAAAGGGATAAGTCCCTTTTTCTTTTCGCCTCTTATTGATAATAATTACACCTCTCACAGATTACAGAATGGAGTTTATCTATATGGAAGCATTGGAAAAGGTCCCCCATATGCACCCGCGCACAATGGGACGGCGGTTGGCGCTAGGGCTTGGCTTCCTCGTACTCATATGCGCTCTGGTCGTGAGCGCCTCATCAGGCGCAGTTGAGATCGCTCCGCACAATCTGCTGCCGACGCTTCTGGGAAACGGCACGCCGGAGGACTACCGCATTCTCTGGCACATCCGTCTGCCGCGTATCATCACGGGCGCACTGACGGGCATCAACCTCGCATTGGCCGGCTGCATTCTCCAGGGCATCCTGAAAAATCCGCTCGCTGATCCCGGCATTATCGGCGTTTCTGCAGGTGCAGGGCTTGCCGCCATGTGCATCATGATCCTGCTGCCGGCCGAGACGAAATTCGTCCCGCTCGGCGCGTTCGTCGGAGCAATGATTGCCGTTGCGCTTGTCTTTGTCCTCTCCTGGGAAAACGGCGTGCATCCGATGCGCATGGTCCTCGCAGGCGTCGCAGTCGCAGCTTTTTTCGGCGGGGCAATGACGGCGCTGATGGTTTTCTACTCCGATCGCGTGCAGGGCACGGTGAATTGGATGGCAGGAGGCTTTGCCGGGCGCAGCTGGAGTCATGCGGAAATGGTTCTCCCCTACACACTCATCGGACTTGCGGGAACACTGCTCGGCAGCCGCTGGCTGAACGCGCTGCAGTTGGGCGAGGAGACGGCGCGCAGCCTCGGCGTAAACGTCCCGCGCGCCCGCCTGGTCCTCCTCGTTCTTGCCGCACTGCTTGCCGCATCCGCCGTAAGTGCCGCGGGCATGCTCGGCTTCGTCGGTCTCGTCGTCCCGCATATGGTGCGCCTCCTGACCGGCTCTGATTTTGATTGGCTGCTGCCCGTATCAGCGATCTGGGGTGCGGCGCTCGTGACCGGCGCAGATGCTGCGGCACGCGTCGCTTTCGCACCGATAGAGGTTCCGGTGGGTGTATTCATGTCCTTTTTGGGCGCACCGTTTTTTCTCTACCTGCTTAAGAAGGGCATGCGAAGGGGGTGACGATATGGAGGAACTGCTGCGGGCGCGTGGACTTTCCGTTGCGTATGGGAGCACGGAGATCATCCATTCGGTCGACGTTTCCATCCGCCGCGCGGAGATCTCCGCCATCATCGGGCCGAACGGCTCGGGCAAGTCGACACTCCTAAAGGCCCTCGCACGCCTTTTAAAGCCGCGCAGCGGCACAGTGGAGTTCCTTGGCACGGATATCTGGAGCAAGCCGGAACGGGAGGTCGCGCAGAGGATTGCCTTTCTCCCGCAAAGCGCAGAGCCGCCCGGCGACATCACCGTGCTCGAACTCGTCCGCATGGGACGCCTGCCGCATCGGAACTTCTGGGATACATTCTCGAAAGAGGATGGAGAAATCTGCTGCGAAGCACTGGTGCGGACGGGGATGGCGTCCTTTGCCATGCGCCCGATCCGTGCACTCTCCGGCGGCGAGCGCCAGCGCGCGCGTCTTGCTATGGCACTTGCACAGCAGCCGGAGATTCTGCTCCTCGACGAGCCGACAACGTATCTTGATATTCGTCACCAACTCGCTCTGATGGAGCTTGTGGAAGGTCTTCACGACGCGCTCGGTCTCACTGTTGTCATGGTGCTACACGATCTCAATCAGGCTGTGCGCCATGCGCGGCGGATCATTGCCGTCCGTGCCGGAGAGCTCCTCGCGGACGGTCCGCCGAACGAGGTCTTCACGCGCGCACTGGTGCGCGATCTCTACGGCGTGGAAAGCCGCGTCAGCGACATTGAGATCGCAGGCCGCCGCACGAAACTCTGCCTGCCGGAACGCGTTGCGGAAACGGCAGTCAACGAAGCGGCTTCATAGTTGATCATATCGCATCGGAGGTGTCTATGCGAAAAATCGGTATCATCACGGCTCTGCTCTGCCTCGCGGCTGCTGCGGCATTTCTCCTCTGGCCGCGGGCGCAGGATCCGCCGGAGCAGAAGGAGCTGACGGTGACGGACAGCACGGGGCGTACGGTTACACTGCCGTCGCATCCCGAGCGCGTCGTCATCCTCAATCCATCGAACCTCGATCTCTACGTTGCGGCGGGCGGCGCCGAGAACATCGTCGGAAAGCCGACCTCACAGACGCTCTCGGAGACGGTGAAGGAAAAGACGGCCGCGGCGGAGGAGGTCGGCATCATCCACCAGCCCGACATCGAGAAAATTCTTGCACTGCAGCCCGATCTTGTCATCGGTACAAATGTGCCGTTCCACACAGGACTTGAGGAAACGCTCAGCAATGCCGGCATTCCGCTCTATATTCAGGCGCTCGATGACGTGCCTGCCCTGCTCGGAACACTCGAGTTCTACGGCAGGCTCACGGGAAATGAGGAGACTGCCCGCACACAGGCCGCATCGATACAGGAGAAACTCGATGCCGTAAAGAAACAGGCCGAAGGCCGCACTCCACCGAAGAACCTTCTCATCTTCGGCGCGCCGGACAGCTTTAACATGGGCACATCAAAGTGCTTCACAGGCGGTCTCATCGACATGCTCGGCGGCGGCAACATCGCGGACCGGGCGGAAGGCGACGGTGCCTATCTGCCGATCTCCATGGAGTTTGTTGCACATGAGGACCCCGCCGTGATCTTCGTCATCGTACACGGACCCGCGGAGACGCTCGAACCGAAGATGCGCCGCGATCTGCAGGAAAACGAGGCTTGGGCCGGTGTCGACGCCGTCAAAAACGGCCGCATCTACGTCCTGCCCTACGATCTTTTCGCCGTGAACCCGGGCGTTCGCGCAGCCGATGCCCTCCAGGCGCTTGCAGACATCATGTATCCTGCACAGCAGTGAGGGGAGGAATACGCACAAAAAAATGCAGCATTTTAGGAGAGCCGAACGAGCAGCGGAGGCGCTGTGTGCGCCGTATTGGTATCCAGTGATCGGAGATGAAAAATGTTGCAAAAATACATGAAGAAAAACCTGCTTCTGACTGCCGCCGTCCTCGGTGCGATGTCTGTTCCCGCCTACGCAGCAGAGAGCACGGATCAGGCAGAGGGCAAAAATGTACAAACGAAGGACATTGTCGTTACGGCATCCCGCACAGAGCAGGAGGTCAAGGAAACGCCCAGTGCCGTTGAGGTCATCACGCGCGCCGATATTGACAAGATGGGCGCAGAGACACTCGCGCAGGCACTGAAGCTGGCCATCGGCATCGACATACAGGAGAACGCGATGGTCGGCAATCGTTCTGGCCTCCGCGGCATGAATACCAACCAGACACTCATCCTCGTCGACGGCCGCCGCGTCCGGACAGAGAATACAAGCGAAACGATGAACTACTACGAACTCCAGCGCATCAATATGGACGACGTGGAACGCATCGAGATTGTGCGCGGCGCTGTCAGCTCCCTCTACGGCTCGGAGGCGCTTGGCGGCGTCATCAATGTCATTCGGAAGCGCCCTGCTAAGGCACAGGCTTCGCTGACCCTCGACTGGACCACCCGGCAGAGCGATCAGGGCATCCGCCTTGACTCCGGCAAGGTGGGCAAGTGGGCATTCAGCACAAGCTTCAAGCATATGGATATACGTGAACGCGGAACAAATGTTACAAGCAACATGTACGGCAAAAAGTATTTCTTCAATATCGACGGCCATATGGATGTGTCGAAGGATAAACAGCTCAGCGTCTTCTTCGATTACCTGAAGGAAGACCTCGATATGAAGGATTCTGCCGTGCAGAGAACAGGCTACGACCATGACCGCATCACGACAGGCCTAAAGTACTCCGGCCGCGACAGCCGCGGCGACTACGAGATGCAGGCATACTATACGTATTTCGACAAGAATCAGCGCACGCGAAACCGCGCAAGCGGCAGTCTCCACAGTTTTGACGACATGACGTTCAACTCTCTCATCTTCGACGGCAGACGCTCCATGCAGATTGAAAAGAACCATTTGCTGACCGTCGGCGGCGAGTACCGCAAGGAGGATTACAAGGGCACACGCATTCGCGGAACAAAAACCAAAACACTCGAAGGCGTGACGAATCAGCTTGGCGACAGCTCGATGAACTACGCCGCTCTCTATCTCCAGGACGAGTGGGTGGCAAGCCCGCGCTGGCTGCTCATCCCGTCCATTCGCTGGGATTACAACGACATATTCGGCAGCGAGATCACGGGCAAGCTCGGTACGACGTATAAGGTGAGCAAGAACCTGCGCTTCAAGGCGAACATCGGCACTGCCTACCGCGCTCCGACAGCGAGCGAACTGTACTTTGACTGGCGGCATACACCGAATGCTCGAATGGATGTCCACATTATTGGAAATCCGAATTTGAAACCCGAGAAATCCTTCAACTTCGATATTGGCATCGAGGCTGAGCGTGGAAAAACTTCTGGAAAACTCAGTTACTTCCGCAATAAGGTGGAGGATTTGATCAACATCAATACGGTCATAACCCCCCTTCCCGGATTCCCGCCGCGTATGCTTGCAACCGGCACATATCAGAACATTGACAGCGCAACGATTCAGGGCATTGAACTTGAGGCAAAGCAGGATCTCGGCAGCGGATTTTCTCTGCGCGGTCTCTACACCTACCTCGATGCGCATGACGACAAGGCAGATATTCGGCTGGTCGGGCGCGCCCGCCACAAGGCAAGCCTCCAGCTCAGCTATGACGACCCGAGGCACGGCTGGAACGCAACGCTCTGGCAGGACTGGATCTCCGGCTACCGCTATGCGGAGCGGGTCGGAAGCGGCATGGCTGCCAGAACCGTTTACAAAGACGCATCTCTCGGACTCATGAACTTCGTCGTTACGAAGAAATTCAGCGACCAGTTCAGTGCCTACCTCGGCGTCGACAACATCTTCAACAAAGAGAGCGATGCGCTCGCCTACGACGGCCGCATCTGGCGCGGCGGCGTACGCATGACGTTCTAAGAAAAACAAAAACACAAAGCCTCGTACTGATTGGTACGAGGCTTTGTGTTTTTCTATCCCATTAGTAGACCTCGATGGTCGCTCCTTCTCTAACATCGTCCCTCGTGAGCGGCACATCCCCCTGCAGCATGATGCAGCCAGGGCGCTCCGCTTCAGCGCCGCCCTTGAAGGAAAGCGTGCAGTGCCCCATCTCCTTGAGTGTATCAAGCGCCTCGTCACCGATCGCGGTAATTTTGAATGCTTTTTCGCAAACAACCATCGTATCGCCAACGACGGGATCCGCGTTGTAGTTCGCCGGCGTATGGAGCACAGAGAACGATGCCAGCTCCGCCGGAGCATTGTCGTTGAAGATAATGATAAAGTTGGTCTCCGGGTTCTCGAGAAAGAGAAGTGCCTCATCGCCCCAGCTTGTGATTTCACAATAGTATTTCATGCTGCATTCTCCTGCCGTATCGTATGAATCTCTCAGCCGCGCGTCTTGCCGCCCGCAACATTGTAGGTGACGCCATGGATGTAGGAGGCACGCTCAGAGGCGAGGTAGACAACGAGGTCGGCGACCTCAGCGAGTTTGCCGCTGCGCCCGAGCGGTGTGGTCTTCGTACTCGCATATCCCTTGCGCAGTTCGTCGACGCTGATGCCGCGCGTGTAGGCAAGCGCCTCTTCGTAAGCAAGGGTGCGAAGCCCCGTCGCCTCGAGAATGCCGGGGGCTACACCGACGACACGCACACCGTATTTGCCGAACTCCTTTGCCCATGAGCGCGTAAAGGAGTTGACGGCGTTCTTTGTCGCGGCGTAGATGCTCTGCCCCTCGGACCCCTCGATGCCGCTCTCGGAGCTCATGTTGATGAGCACACCGTGCCCCTGCGCGACAAGCTCGCGTCCGACCGCCTGCGCGCAGAGGTAGACGCCCTTCAGATTGACCGCCGTGACCTTCTCGAATACGCTGTCATCCAGCTCGTATTTCCCGTGTGGATCGTTCGGATCGACGAGGAGGCGCGGGATATTGATGCCGGCATTGTTGACGAGGATGTCGATGCTGCCGAACTGCTTCTTCGCCTTCTCCACCATCGCCTCGACGCTCGCACGCTTCGTCACGTCAGTGACGACGTAGAGCATCTTGCTGCGCGTTTCCTCAAATACGGGAGGCTCGGGATTCATATCGCAGACGACGACATTCGCGCCCTGTTCCAAAAAGGCCTCCACGACCGCCTTGCCGATCCCCGACGCACCGCCGGTAACGATTGCGGTCTTTCCTTCGAGATGTAACCAACTCATGATCTATTCTCCTTCTGCACGATTGTTCAACTCTCGTAAAGTCCTGCGCTTGCAATCCACGCAATGATAACGGCAAGCGGTCCCGTCATGAAACGGGAGTAAAGCACGGCAGGCACACCGATCTCGACGGTCTTTGCATCCGCCTCGGCAAGTCCGAGCCCGACGGGGATGAAGTCGCAGGCGCACTGCACGTTGATCGCAAAGACGGCAGGGAGTGCGAGGTTCGGCGGAATGTGTCCGAGACCGATCTCAACGCCGATGAGGACGCCGACAACCTGCGCGATGACCGCCCCAGGCCCAAGGAACGGGGAAAGGAGCGGGAAGGAGCAGATCAGTGCGAGGATGACGAGCCCGATCGGAGACGCCGCGAGCGGCGAGACGAAATGCGCGACGAAGTCTCCGAAGCCCGAGCCGAGGATGACGCCGATGAGCATGGAGACGAATGCCATGAACGGCAGAATCGTCGTGATGAGTGTATTGATGGACTCACGCCCTGCCTGATAGAACGTGGCGACGATGCCGCCCATCATCTGACCGACCTTTGCCATGAGACTGCCGGACTGCTCCGTGATCTTCTTCGAGGTGTCGTATTTCGGCGCAGCCTCCTCTGCCGGCGCTGCGGCTGCAGGTGCTGCGGCAGGAGCAGCAGTACCGTCGCTGAATGCGATATTTGCCGGCTTGACACCCGAGACGTAGATATCGGGCTTAATGTACTGCGCGAGAGGACCCGAGGGCCCCGTCTGTTTGATGTTCACGGTGAAAATATGCTTCTGCGGATAGATGCCGCAGCGCAGCGTGCCGCCGCAGTCGATGACCGCCGCAAGGATCTCATCCTCGGGCACGCTGGTCTTGAATCCGTCCACGACCTCCGCGCCCGTCATTTCCCCGAGGCGCACAGCGACATCCGAGACCACGCCGCCCGTAATGTTGACAATCTTGTTCCGCTTTTCATTCGGCGTGAGAGTCAACGGGCCGCCAAAGCCGCCCGAACCCGCCGATACGACGACACTTTTATATTCGCTCATGATCGATTCTCCTCTCCGATGGTATTAGCTTTTGAGCACTGTCGGTTCTTTGCTGAGCTGCACACCCTGCTGACGCTGGACGTACGCCGTCGTGAAGTCCGTGAGCCAGCCGCGCAGGAAGTTGACGATGAGTCCGACGAGCAGATAGCGCAGCGCGAGGTCGGTGTACGGCAGCCCGAGAGTCGTGATGCCGTTCGCAACGCCGAGGAAAACGAACATCTCGCCCGGGTTGACATGCGGGAACATGCCGTTCATTGTATGGCATGCGGACGAGGCCGCCGCGTAGTACGAGGGCTTGTAGTACTCGGGCAAAAATTTGCCGAGGGAGAGTGCCATCGGGTTGCAGAGGAAAAAGACGCCGATGAACGGAAGAATGACGTAGCGCGAGATGGGATTACCTGCGCAGAGGTGGGCGAATTTCTCGACACGCTCGTTGCCGACGAAGAGCACGATCGCATTCATCGCGACGAGCAGGCAGACGAGCGTCGGGATAATGCCCGTGACCCAGCCGATAAGGGTTTCGCCGCCCTTGTTGAACATGCCGATGAAGCCTTCGGCAAAGAGAATCAAGGTATCCATGATATGTCTCCTTTCATATGGAAACGGTCATTGTTTAGGCGTGACTGGCAAGGGTCTCCCCCTGCTCTTGATAGATGATATACTCCTCACGCGCGCCGAGCACGGCGCGGCGCGTCTGACGATCATATGCGGCGACATCTGCTTCCGCGAGATCGAGCAGATTCCGTCCATTGAAGTCATCGAAAGGATGGAACCCCGCGAATACGGTGACCCCCTTCATGATCTCACCGCGCACAATATTGCACGCAGGGTCGATGACGAAGAGAACAATTGCACCTGCAGCGAAACGCCCCTTCGCCTTACCGATGGCGACACGTCCCTCGCGGCGCATCTCCTTCACATGTGCTGCAAAACGTCGGAACTGCAGGATACTCAAAACAAGTTGGAGCACCCACATGAGTACAGCAATCAAAGCAAGCCAGAGCATAGTGATCGTTCCTTTCAATACAGCTCATTCGTTCAGCAGAATCTTCGCAGTCTCCTCATCCGTGATGAGGACGTTGATGTAATGTCCGCGCAGCGCACCGAGGATTGCGGGCACCTTCTCGCGCGATGCCGCCATGCCGATGCTGTATGGCAGTGCACGGAGGCGCTCGAGCTCGACAGCGATGATGCGGTCGTGGAACTCTGTTGTGACGGGTTTTCCTTGGATGTCGTAGAACATAGAGCAGATCTCGCCGACCACACGCTCCCGCAGCAGGCTCTCAATCGCCTCTCTGCCGAAACTGCCCATCCAGACGAGGTTCGAGGATTTCACGGGCGCACCGATGCCGACAATGCCGATGTCCAGCCGTTCCCAGAACTGCATGATCTGCTCGAAGTTCACATCCTGTCGGATCGCCGCTGCAATCTCCGCCGTACGCGCAATCGCGGGGGCGTAGATGTAATGGCTGCGCCCACCAAATGCATTTGCCAGTTCATAGCAGAGCGTATTCACATGGAGTTCGCTGTCGACGCTCTCAGGGCCGCCATCGAGCGGAACAAAGTCCGCATTGACCGGGTGCAGCCGCTCCGCCGCCGCATAGCGCGTCAGCTCGCGAATGCTCGTCCCCCACGCGAGACCGATGGTCTGTCCGTCGGTCACGATGCGCCGCAGGAGACTCAGTCCCGCCTGTGCCATACGTCGCTTGACTTGTTCAAGGTCAATGCTGTGCGCGACGACGTATGCCTCGCGGAGACCGAAGCGGCGCTCGAGGGCGCTCTCAAGCTCCTCGTTGCTGTCCGTCTCAACCGTAATGCGGACAATGCCTGCCGCAAGCGCCCGCTTGAGATACTTGCTCACTGTCGTGCGATCGACACCAAGACGTGATGCGATTTCCCCCTGCTTCAAACCGTCACTGTAGTAGAGATTTGCCGCCTTGATAAGGATCCGTTTATCCACGGCCTGCATGCAATCTTCCTCCTCGGAGAACTCACTTTCACATATGTGACCATATAGCGCTATTGTCGTCCTGACAAATTGAATATAACCTGAATACAAAAATAAGACAAGAAAAAAAGCTGTAAATTTGGTGTTTCACAGCTTTTTTCATTGTTTTTGATTTTTATTGTCACATATGTGAAATAATTATCTCATATGTGACAACCTATGCGAATACTAAAAAATGCTTGGAAGCTTCCATGCAATACATATATCCCGCCATCATTCACAAAGATTCGAACGGACTTGGGGCGGAGTTCCCCGAGCTGCCCGGCCGCCAGGTCTTCGCCAACACGATGGACAAATTTCTGACAAATACAGCAGAGGCACTTGCCTGTGCCCCCATAGAATCACTTTCGCGTGGAGACGACCTCCCGCTGCACATCCTATGCAGTCAGTCCACCCCCAGCGAAGAACTCGTCTATCCTACACTCATCCGCACGAATATCAACCTTGTAAAGGCAGCCGCTCCGTCGAGAAAACACTGACCATCCCCGCATGGCTGAATGACCGTGCCCGTGCCGAGAGAATTGACTTCTCCAAGACACTGCATGATGCGCTGATTGAAAAAATTGGATAATGATGCCAATAGGAAAACGCCCCGCGGCAGTCCCGCGGGGCGTTTTCTACTGCGATACGCCTTACTTCAGCGCATAGCCGTTATTGTACATCTTGTCCTGCTCTTTACGAACCTTATAAAGCTGCGTCGAAGTGTCGAGCTCAACCATGTCGAGGGTGAGGAGTGTTCCCTTTTTGACGTCGCACTTCATGCGCGTATTCTTGTTGACAAGCGCATAGACAACGTAGCCTTTCTCATAGGTCTCCTGCGCCGTTGCAATGGAGCCGTAGGTGGTGTAGCCGCCGATGCCGTCAATCGTTTCGCCCGCCTTCAGATCGCGCTTGGCGACGGCAATGCACTCGCTGACGGGACCGTCGAGCGGAATGATGGTCGGTTCGCCGTCGATGACGATCTTCGCGACAGTAAGGGGGGTCTCAAGGTTGCAGAGATGATAGGGACGATAGAGGGTCCAGAGGGGGCCGGGGCCCATGCTGTGATAGCCCATCTGATAGGCGATCTCTTCGTTCTGCGTTGTGACGGTGACGAAGACGCCGGGCGCAATGCCATTGACGTACTCCACAACGCCGTGCCTGCCGAGAATGCCGCCGTCCTTCTTGAGTTTGAAGATCTCGTTGAGCTCCGCGCAGCGGTCCTTCGGAGAGGCAGAGGGGCCGTGCCCGCCGATCACGTCGGGAATGAAGCCGGTCGCGTTCGACATGGCGGTCATCTCGACCATGGTCTTTGTTCCGTCCTTGAACGAGGTGAGCATGCGCGGGCTCATCTTGCGGTTCGTTGCCTCCTCGAGCACGGTGTCAGGGTTGCAGTCGTAGTCGAGCTTGTTATTCTTGCCCTTGCCCATGACGACGACCTCCATCCCCATCGCGCGTGCAAAGGAGTAGAGCTCCATGACGGCGCCCGGTTCATCGCCCGCAGAGCCCGTGTAGATGACGCCGTTCTGATCGCCGAGTTTCTTCAGGTAGCTGCCGATGACAACGTCCGTCTCCACGTCCATCATGACGACGTGCTTCTTATTGTTCATTGCGTCGATCGCAATCTTGACGCCGACCTCGGGTACGCCCGTCACGTCGATCGCAACCTCGACAAGATTTGCCTGAGAAATAAGGTCCGAGTTCTCTGTCGCAACGTACTTGCCCTGCTCCATGAAGCGGTTCGCTTCCTCGAGGGTCTTTGCGACGGCGATGTCCTCATCGCTGATGCCCGCATAGTGGAAGGCGTTGATGACATTCTCAAATTGAATGTCCGAGACGATTGCCGGCATGATGCCCTTCATGAGCGCCATCTGCGTAACCATACCGCGGCCCATCTGGCCTGCGCCGACAATGCCCGCGCGGATGATCTTGCCCTCTTCCTCGCGCTTGGCGAGTTTCTTATCCATATTCAGCATCGCGAAACTCCTTTCGCCCGCCCAGCGGCGGACCCTCTGCATCAAAGTGATGAATTCAGTATAGCACTGTATCTCTATTTTTACAATATCATATCAACTGAATTTGCGTAAACATAACACCAAAAACGAGGCATGTTTCCTTCTGTAAAGAAACATGCCTCGTTGTATTTACTTCTGCATTCCGTCGTTCTGCGCAATGACATCCAAGAAGATGAGCGGCTCGTCCTTCTCATTGCGGAGTGCGTGTGACTGCCCGGCGCGCGCAATGGTAATGTCCCCGGCACGCACGACGGTTTCCCTGCCGTCGCCGTCGGTAAAGATCCCCTCGCCCGAGACGATGATGTACGCGTCCTCATTCACGCCGTGCTTGTGCAGGCCAATCGACGCGCCTTTTTCCAGACGCATCCAGCCGATCTCCTTAATTGCCTGCTCGGGCTTTGCCATGTCGCGCGTAAAGGAGAAGAGACCATGGAGCGTGCCCTTGCCGCCGGCAACGTCCTGCTTGTCGAGGACAATGAGGTCATCCTTCTGGAAGCACTGCTGTACGGTGTCCTCTGCAAAAGCCGTTGCACTGAGCATCAGACAGCCAAGAGCCATTGCCGCTGCGATTTTTTTCATCTTCATCACAATCCCACCCTTAAATAGAAAAGAACTATGCGGAAAGCGGAAAGCATAAACTCCCTCATGAGCTATCACAAGGGAGTTCACTTTTACAAGTAAGGTTTTATGGGCTGATGCCTTACATCATGCCGCCCATGCCGCCCATGCCGGGAGCACCGCTGGGCATCGGAGTCTCAGGCTCCGGCTTGTCCGTGACGAGTGTCTCGGTCGTGAGCACCATCGCCGCGATGGATGCCGCGTTCTGGAGTGCAGAGCGCGTGACCTTCGCCGGGTCCACAATGCCCGCGCCGATCATGTCGACGTAGCTGTTCTCGAGTGCATTGAAGCCAATGCCGTCGCCTGCCTTCTTCACGCTGTCGACGACCACAGAGCCCTCAAGGCCTGCATTTTCGGCAATCTGGCGAACCGGAGCCTCGACCGCACGCTTGACGATCTCAATGCCGACCTTCACATCACCCTCTGCCTGAATCTTGTCGAGCGCCGGGAGGATGTCGATGAACGTCGTGCCGCCGCCGGCAACGATGCCCTCTTCGACAGCTGCACGCGTTGCGTTGAGCGCGTCCTCAACGCGGTACTTCTTGTCCTTCATCTCGACTTCCGTTGCCGCGCCGATCTCAACAACCGCTACACCGCCGGAGAGCTTTGCAAGGCGCTCCTGGAGCTTTTCGCGGTCGAAGTCGGACGTCGTCTCCGCGATCTGTTTCTTCAGCTGCTCAACACGCGCCGAGATCTGAGCCTTGTCCCCTGCGCCGTCAACAATCGTCGTCTCCTCCTTGGAGGAACGCACCTGGCGCGCACGGCCGAGGTCCTCGATCGTTACGCTGTCAAGCTTGCGCCCGATCTCTTCGCTGATGACCGTACCGCCCGTGAGGATTGCAATGTCCTCGAGCATGGCCTTGCGGCGGTCACCGAAGCCCGGCGCCTTGACTGCGAGTGCCTTGAATGTGCCGCGCAGCTTGTTGACAACGATCGTTGCGAGTGCCTCACCGTCGAGATCCTCAGCAATGATGACGATCTGCTTACCCTGCTTTACAACCTGCTCGAGCACGGGCAGAATGTCCGCAACGGACGAGATCT
>ERZ772772.324-NODE-324-length-29619-cov-6.805710_pt1 | contig 29619 bp, 25 predicted proteins | sample MGYA00511484_ERZ772772 | MGnify/ENA primary metagenome ERZ772772 (study PRJEB29015, sample SAMEA2737913) | human oral metagenome | biome: human oral; feature: human-associated habitat; material: dental | place: China | collected 2088 ... | reverse complement strand
GCCAGGCGACCATGGCCTTCGAGCTGGCCGACGCCCAGCACGCCGAGGAGATGGCCACGCTGCTCGATGAGCGGGCCCGGATCGGCCGGGATATGCAGGGAGGACCCGCAGGTCGGACAATAGCGGTGGTCGATCGCGACGTTGGCGCCGCAGGTGGGGCAGGTCTTGGAGCTCCTCCTCCGTACCTTGGGCAGTTCCTCCGGCATCGTGGGGAGCGGGACCGTCCTCTCCCTCTCCTGCGGGGCGGAGGCGACCCGCGCCTGCTGCTCCCGACGCCTCCGCCGCAGTTCCCGGGGATCGATCAGCTCCTCCTCGGGGGCATCGGACTCGTCCTCCCCATAGTCATCCTCATCGTCCGCAAAATCGGAGCGGCGAGGAAGGAAAAAGCAGAGGACCGTGGCGATCAGGTACAGGCTCCCGTAGATCCAGAACTCGGAGGGAGAGACGATGCAGAGCAGGGCCCCCAGCATCAGATAGACACTGCCCATCCGGTTCCGGTTGAAGGCGACGATCCCGCCGATCATGGCAAATACGGCGGATGCGATCGTCAGGGCCCCGACCAGCCACGGCGGCATGGATCCGGAGCTCACCGGAAAGAGGCCGAAGAGCATGAACACGCTGTGAATCATCGACAGAACAAACGTTCCCAAGGATAACGCCAAAATAATCCAACGCATCGTTCTTTCCTCCAGGACGGCAAAACTATTTCCCAGCCTCCCGTACCGACGCGGCACAAAAGGACATGGGGCCGGACCGCAGCAGGCTTGGCCATCAAATCCGGGCTACCCGGAAAACCGGAAGCTCATCCTGCTGCGGCAGCCCGACGAACGCCTTCTTAATTTACACGAAAAGGCGGAAATCACAACCCCAAAGAGGCTGAAGCCGCCGAATCGTCCTCCGCACCGGTTCGGGCCGCGCGCCGGATGCGGTCCCTCAACCCCAGGCCGACGCCCGACGCAGGGGGCCACTGGACGACGATCCCGAGGACGCCGGCGGACTCCATGGCCCGAAAGCCCGCAAAGAGCCCGCGGGCATAGTTCTCCGGCGAGTCGAAGCGGAGGGACCGCGCAAAGGGCGCGGATGGCAAAGTCAGCCCCATGAAGCCGCACCGCCCGGGGTCCGCCCCCTCGGGCAGCGGGCCCCCCTCCCAGATCCAGACCGGAACGAAGGGGGCGTAATGGCGATAGCGCGTTCCCGGGGACCGCGCACTCGGGACCTCCGGGCAACCAAGCCCCACGCCCAGAAAGTCCTCCAGCACCTCCCGGGAGAGCCCCCCGGGGCGAAGCAGGAGCGGCGGCTCGGCCGTCATGTCCAGCACGGTGGACTCGATCCCCACGGACACGGGCCCGGCGTCGAGGATCATATCGGCCCGCCCCCCGAGGTCCTCCCACACGCTGTCCGCATCCGTGGGACTGGGGCGCCCGCTCAGGTTGGCGCTGGGCGCCGCCAGCGGGAACCCGGCCGCCTCGATCAGGGCGGCGGCAACGGGATGGTCCGGCATCCTGAGGGCCGCCGTATCGAGCCCTCCCCGCGTCTCGGCGGGGACGACGGGCCGCGCCGGAAGCACCAGGGTCAGGGGGCCGGGCCAGAAGGCCGACATGAGGCTCCGGGCCCGCGGGGTCGGACGGGCCAGCCGCTCGGCCTCCTCCCTGCACGCCAGGTGCAGGATCAGAGGGTTGTCGGAGGGCCGCCCCTTCGCGCGGTAGATGCCCCGGACCGCATCGGCGTTCAGGGCGTTCGCCCCCAGCCCGTAGACGGTCTCCGTCGGAAAGGCGACCAGCCCGCCGCGCCTCAGGACCGCGGCGGCCTCCCGCAGGACGGCGGGATCGGGGTTCCAGGGATCGACCGGGACGCGAAGGGTATTCATGCCCCGCCGCCGTCCCGGAATCTCTCGTGGAAGCGCTCCCGGAACTCCGGGAAGGTCCCGGCCAGTATGGCCTCCCGCGCCCCTTCGGCAAGGCGCAGGGTATAACGCAGGTTGTGCCAGGTGCACAGGCGCGCCGCCAGGATCTCCCCGCACCGGTACAGGTGCCGCAGATAGGCCCTCGTGAAGTTGCGGCAGAGATAGCAGTCGCACTCGGGGTCCAGGGGGGTGAAGTCGCGCTCATACCTCTGGGCCTTGATGTTGACCCTCCCGAAGGAGGTGAAGAGGGTCCCGTTGCGCCCGTTACGCGTGGGGAGCACGCAGTCGAACATGTCCACGCCCCTGGCGATGCCCTCCACGATGTTCGGCGGGTAGCCCACCCCCATCAGGTAACGCGGCTTCTCCTGCGGCATGACGCCGTTCAGGAGGTCCAGGATGCGGTACATGACGTCGTGGGGTTCCCCCACCGAGAGCCCGCCGATCCCGTACCCGGGGAAGTCCATCGCCGTGATCTCCCGGGCGCTCCGCAGCCGCAGGTCGTCGTAGACGGAGCCCTGGACGATCCCGAAGAGGGCCTGGTCCTCCCTGGTATGGGCGGCCCGGCACCGTCCGGCCCACAGCGTGGTGCGCTCCAGGGCCGTCGTCGCCTGTTCGTGCGTCGCCGGGAAGGGACCGCACTGGTCGAAGCACATGGCGATGTCGCTGCCCAGAAGCTCCTGCACCCGCATCGCCCACTCGGGGGACATCACGTGTTCGGAGCCGTCCAGATGGGACCGGCAGCGCACGTCCCGGTCCGTAACCTTGTTGAGCTGCGCGAGCGAGAAGACCTGAAAGCCCCCGCTGTCCGTCAGGATGGGCCGCTCCCAGCCCATGAAGCGGTGAAGCCCCCCCGCCTCGGCGACGAGCTCGGCCCCGGGCCGAAGGTAGAGATGGTAGGTATTGCCCAGGATGATCCGGGCCCCGATCTCCTCGAGCTCGGGCGGCGTCATGGCCTTCACCGTGGCCTGCGTCCCCACCGGCATGAACACCGGCATCCTGACGACGCCGTGGGGCGTCGTCAGGGTTCCGGCACGCGCGCCCGTCCGGTGACAGACCGCCTCCAGCCTGAACTCAAACATGGGAACTCCCCCATCCGAAAAAAGTACGGGCGTTCTCCTCCACCTGACCGGCCAGCGCCTCGAGCGCCACGCCCCTCGCCGCGGCGACGGCCTCGTAGACGTACCGCACGTAGGAGGGCTCGTTGAGCTTTCCCCGGAAGGGCTTGGGTGCCATCCAGGGACAGTCCGTCTCCAGCAGCAGCCGGTCCGCCGGGATTCGGGCTGCGACCTCGCGGAGCTCGTCGCTCCGGGCCCAGGTCACGGCCCCGCCGATGGCGCACCGGGCCCCGAGCCCAAGGACCCTGTCGAGGTACCCGAGGCCCCCGCTGTAGCAGTGGAAGAGCAACTTCAGAGAGCTCCGCATTCCGGGCCCGAGCCCCTCCAGGAGGGACAGCACATCGTCCATCGCGTCCCGGACGTGCAGCACCAGCGGCTTCCGGACGGCCGCCGCCCATTCCAGGTGCATCCGGAACACGGAGCGCTGCACGTCGCGGGGGGAATGGTCGTAGTAGTAGTCCAGCCCCGCCTCCCCGAGCGCGACGACCCGCTCGTCCGCGGCCAGGGCCAGCAGCGCCTCCGGCAGGCCGTCCGCATAGCGGGACGCCTCGTGAGGGTGAACGCCGACCGCCGCGTAGACGCCGCTCTCCCTGAAACGATGGGCCATCCCGACCGCCTCCCGGCTGTCCTCCAGGTCGCAGCCGACGACCACCATGCGCCCGACCCCGGCCTCGGCGGCACGGCGGACGAGCGCGTCGGCGTCCTCCCTCAGCTCGTCGGAGTTGAGATGGCAGTGAGAGTCGATCAGCATAAAAAACCTCCAAAGCCTCGAGATAACGGACATGGAGCTCCGCCCCATACCCCGCCCAGGGGACGCGCCCCCTGGGAACCCCGGACGGAACCCAGGGAAACACTGATTCAATCCACGAAGACCCCATATCTAATGAAAACATCGCAGAAAGGCCCCGAAGAGCTCCGGGTCCGCGCTCATGCGCTCGCCGTAAATCGTGCGGCAGCGCGCCACGTCCGCGGCGATCTGCTCCGTCAGACGCGCGGCATCCGGAAAGCGCCGCTCGGGCCTGAGACGCTCCAGAAAAAAAACGGCAAGCTCCGCCCCATAGAGGTCCCCCTCGAAGTCCAGGACGAAGACCTCGGCGCGCCGCTCGCGGACGTCGTCGAAGGTCGGGTTGCGGCCCATCGAGAGAGCGCCGCAGCACCACCGCCCCCGCACAATCAGGGACACGGCGTAGACGCCGTCGGCCGGAAGCGTCCTCGGTCCTCCGATGTTCAGGTTCGCCGTCGGGTATCCCAGCCTGCGCCCCCGCTCGTCCCCGTGCAGGACGTCCGTCCGGAGGAACCAGGGGTACCCCAGGTCGGCCGCGGCGCCCGAGACGTCCCCCCGCCGCACCCGGCTGCGGATCGCGGAGCTGGAGATTTTTCCCCCACCCTCGCCTTCCAGCAGGTCCTCCGCGAAGAACGCCGCTCCGTCCTCGCGGCAGAACGACTCGAGGAGGGACGCCGACCCCCTCCCCTCGAACCCGAACCGAAAATCCCTGCCCACGACGATGCCCTCCACGTCCGTCAGGCGTTTCAGCTCCACCCAGAAATCGCGGGGGGAGAGGTTCCTCAGGCGCTCGTCGAACGGGAGGACGATCAGGTGCGGGATCCCCAGGACACACCGGATGAGCTCCCATTCTCCCGAGTTGAAGAGGGTCGAGCGCATCGTCCCCAACACGAGCCCCGGGTGCGGGGAGAAGGTCGCGACCCCCCAGTCCGTGCCCATGGAACGCGCCATGGACCGGGCCCGGCCCAGAAGGCGGACGTGCCCGCGATGGAAACCGTCGAAGGCCCCCAGGACCAGGATCATGTCCCCTCCGCCTCATCCCGAACGGAGATGTTGGCCCGGGGCCTCAGCAGAATCTCTCCCGCGCCCTTCTCCCCGGCCTCCCTGTCGACAAAGCCGATCATCCCGGCCCCCTCGACGCACAGGCCGCCCGCGAGCCCCACGGTCCCGGGGACATAGCGGCCGGCCTCCCGCAGGGGCACGGGAAGGCCGTTCCGAAGGCGCGCCTCCGCCCGCTCCGTCAGGAGGATCCGGTGGAAGGGGGCGACGGCCTCCCTCGGGGAGCGCAGCGGCACGCCGGAGTCCGGGGGAAAGGACAGGGCCTCCGAGACGAGGAAGGGGCCGATCGAGAGGCGGCGCAGGGCCTCGATGTGAGCGCCGCAGCCCAGCCTGGCCCCGATGTCCCGCGCGAGGCTGCGGATATAGGTGCCCCTGCCGCAGACGACCTCGATCTCGACGCAGCCGTCCGCCAGAGCGGAGCGGCGGCGGACGCTCTCCATCATCACCGGCCGCTCCGGCAGGGCTCCGCCCCGCCCGGAACGGGCCAGACGGTGCGAGGGCTCCCCGTTCACCTTCAGGGCGGAGATCTCGGGGGGCCGCTGCATCCTCATGCCCCAGAAGGAGGGCAGGATCCGGTCGAGGGCGGCCTCGTCCGCGCAGGCGGCGTCGCCGCGGAAGACCACCTCGCCGGTTCGGTCGCAGGTGTCCGTCTCCGCCCCCAGGCGCACCGACGCCCTGTAGACCTTGGGAAGCCGCATCACGTAGTCCGAGAGGCGCGTCGCGGACCCCACGAGGACGACCAGGAGCCCCGAGGCCGTGGAGTCCAGGGTGCCGGCATGCCCGACGCGCGTGCCCCTGCCGAAGGCCCGCCGCACCCGGGCGACGCAGTCCGTGCTCCGGACGCCCTCCGGCTTGTCAATGAGCAGCAGCCCATTCGGCATGGCGTTCTTCCAATGCGGACCGAACCTTTCGCACGACGTCCTTCACGGTGCCCTCCAGGGTCGCCCCGGCGGCCCTGGGGTGCCCGCCCCCTCCGAGACTCCGGGCGACGGCCGCGGCCGGGACCATGCCCTCCTCGGAACGGAAGCTGATCTTGACCCGCCCCGGCTCCAGCTCGGAGAGGAGCATGGCGAAGCGGATCCCACGGATCGTCAGCAGCTGATTGACCAGCCCCTCGGTGTCCGCGGTCTGAGATCCCGTCCCGGCGAAGTCTCCGTGCGAGAGCCACGACAGGGAGAACTCCCCGTCCTTCCCCCAGACCTCGATGCGGGAGAGGGCCTGCGCCCAGAGCGCCATGGCCTTCAGCGATCGGTTGTGGTAGATATGCGCCTCGATCCGCGACGGGTCCACCCCCAGCTCCAGGAGGTCCGCCGCCATGCGGTGAGCCCGCGGCGTCGTGTTGCTGAACATGAAGGCCCCGGTGTCCGTGACGAGCCCGGTGTACAGGCTCTCGGCGATCGTCGCCGTCACCGTCCAGCCCTCCGCCCTGAAGAGGCGGTACAGGAGCTCCGTGGTCGAGGAGCAGGAGGGATCGACGCAGTTCAGGGTCCCGTATCGGGAGTTGTCCTCGTGGTGGTCCAGGTTCAGGACGACCGTCCCCGGAGCGCGGCCCCCGACGCCCCGGACCCCGCGCTCCTCGTTCGAGGAGTCCAGAAAGACGTAGAGCTCCCCCGTATCGTCAAAGGCGAGCTCCTCGCGGAAAAGGTATTCGTCCGTGTGGGGCAGGAAGCGGTAGGGCAGGGGAAGCGACGCGTCGGGTCCCATCCAGCGCACCCGGCGCCCCAGAAGCGCGCCGGCCTCGAAGAGCGCCGACGCCGAACCGACGGCGTCCCCGTCGGCCTTCTGGTGGATGAACAGCGTCCAGCGGGGGAACGCCCTCAGAAGTGCGGACACCTCGGAAAAACAGGGCGCGGAACGCTCAGTCATCCGTCTCCTCCTCCGAACCGCCCTCCTGCCCGGGAAGGGAGTCGAGCCCCAGGCGATGCAGGATCCCGTCGATCCTCTCCCCGTAGTCCACGCTCCGGTCCGGGACGAAATCCAGGGCCGGGATATGGCGCAGGGTCAGGACCTGGCCCAGCAGGGTCCGAAGCACCCCCTTCACACACTGGAGCTCCTCCTGGAGGGCGGCGCGCCGGTCCGGGTCCACGGCGGTGAAGAACACCCGCGCGTGTTCCAGGTCCCGGGAACATTCCACGCCCGTGATGATGGCGTCCTTCACGGCCTCGTTCTTGATGCGGTGCTCCAGCAGAAGGGCGATCTCCCGCTGAAGCTGCTTGTTGATTCGCGCCATGCGAAACGTCCCCAAACCCCTTCACCCCTTTATTCCTTCCGATCCCGCCGCCCCGTTCGGTTTACAGACTGCGCTTCTCCTCGACGACCTCGTAGACCTCCAGGACGTCGCCGACCTCGAAGTCCTGGAACCCCTCGAGCGCGATGCCGCAGTCGAACCCCGCCTTGACCTCGCGGGCCTCGTCCTTGAAGTGGCGGAGCGTCGCGATGCCGCCGTCCCAGATGACGATCCCCGCGCGCACGACGCGCACCCGCGCGTTGCGGCGGACCAGCCCCTGCATGACGTGGCAGCCGGCGATCTTGCCCGCCTTCGGGATCTTGAAGATCTCCCGGATCTCCACCTCGCCCAGGCGCTCCTCCCTGAGGTTGGGCTTCAGGAGCCCGCTCATCGCGGCCTTGACGTCGTCAATGACGTCGTAGATGATGTTGTAGGTCCGGATCTCCACCCCGCTCACCTCGGCGGCCCGCCTGGCGTTGGCGTCCGGTCGGACGTTGAAGCCGATGATGACCGCGTTGGAGGTCGAGGCCAGCATCACGTCGGACTCCGCGATGCGCCCGACGCCCCGGTGCACGATGGTGACCCCCACCTCGTTGGTCGCCAGCTTCTCGAGGGAGGCGGCCAGGGCCTCCAGGGAGCCCTGCACGTCGCACTTCACCACAAGGCTGAGCTGCGGGATCTGCCCCGCCTGCATCTGGGCGTAGAGGTCCTCCAGGGACGCCCGCTTCGAAGGGGCCCCCGCGTCCCGCTCGCGGGCGCGGCTGTCCGCCAGGGCGCTGCGCGCCTCCCGCTCGCTCTTCACGACGGTGAAGGTCTCCCCGGGCTGCGGGACCTCGTCCAGGCCCAGGATCTCCGCGGGAATGCTCGGGCCGGCCTTCTTGATCGGCTTGCCCGCCCAGTCGAACAGGGCCCTGACCTTTCCCCACGCCGAGCCGAAGAGGACGATGTCGCCGCGCTGCAGCGTGCCCTGCTGCACGATGACGGTCGCCACGGGGCCCTTGCCCTTGTCCAGCTGGGCCTCCACGACGACGCCCGACGGGGACGCCCCGGGGTTCCCCTTCAGCTCCTGCATCTCCGCGACCAGGAGCACCATCTCCAGAAGCTGGGGGATGCCGTCGCCCGTCTTGGCGGAGACGTCCACCATCACCACGTCGCCACCCCACTCCTCCGGGACCAGGCCGACGTCCGAGAGCTGCTGGCGGACGCGGTCCGGCTTGGCCGTGGGCTTGTCCACCTTGTTCACCGCCACCACGATCGGGACCTTCGCCGCCTTCACGTGGTCGATCGCCTCCCGCGTCTGGGGCATGACCCCGTCGTCGGCGGCCACGACCAGGATGACGATGTCCGTCACGCTCGCGCCCCGCGCGCGCATCGCCGTAAAGGCCTCGTGTCCGGGGGTGTCCAGGAAGACGATCGGCTTCTTGTCGTGCGTGACGATGTAGGCGCCGATATGCTGCGTGATCCCCCCGGCCTCCTGCGCGGTCACGTTGGCGTGGCGGATCTGGTCCAGCAGCGTCGTCTTCCCGTGGTCCACGTGCCCCATGACCGTGACGATGGGAGGACGCTCCGTCAGGACGGCCGGCTGCCCCGCGGGTTTGGGCTTCGCGTCCCGCTTCGGTCCCTTCCCGGCCTCCCCCTTCCCCTCGGCCTCGGGCTTCTCCTCGGGCCGAAGGACGAACTCCACCCCGAAGGCCCCCGAGAGGACCTCCCGAACCTTAGCGTCGACGGACGCGGTCGCGGGAACCATCAGGCCGGCCTTCATCAGGGCCTTCACCGCCTCCGCGCTGGAGACCCCGATCTTCTCCGCCGCGGCCTTGATCGTGGCCCGTTCCCCGATCTCGACCGTCCTCCTCCCGTCCCCGCCGGCCCCGGCCTCCGGCTTCGCCCCGCCCGCCGGAGAGGACAGGGCGTCCTCCACCAGCTGAGCGGTCTCGCCGTCGATGGAGCTCATGTGCGTCTTCACCTCGACGCCCAGATCCTGCAGCACCTTCATCAGGTCCTTGTTGCTCTTCCCCAGCATCTTCGCCAATTCATAAACCCGTATTCTGTTGTTCAAGGGCACGTCCCCCTTCCCCAAGCAAGACCTTTATCCTATCCGCCAGGCCGCTCCGGCCCGGCAGGGCAATCACCTGTACGCGCCCCGTCCCCAGGGCCAGGGACAGCCGCTCGACGCTCAAGGGCGCGCGAATATGCGTATGGGCCCGCGCGCCGGCCGAGGCCAGCCTGTCAGCGAACTCCAGCACGGACGCGGAACAGTCCTCCGCGGTCAGGAGCAGCAGGGGGCCCCTGCCGCACTGCGATTGTACACTATCCGAGCCGACGAGGACCATCCCCGCCCTGCGGGAGAGCCCAAGCAGGGCGCAGATCTCGTGCAGACGCTCCTCCGGATCGGCGTGCGCCGTGCCCTCCTGCTCGATGCGGCGCTCCAGCTCCGCGTAGCAGGATTCGGGGACCGCCGTCCTGAGCGCACGGGCGAGAGCGCCGCTCTTCCTCGCCCTCTCCAGGCACTCCCGCCTCGCGCAGAGATAGGCGCCGCGACCGGGGAGTTTGCCGCGCTCGTCCACCACGACCGAGCCGTCAGGGGAGCGGACGACGCGGATCAGGGCCCTCCTGGGCGACTCCTCCCGGCACCCGACGCAGGTCCTGGGCTTTTGTCGCTGTCGCGGCCGCGGCTGGCCCACGCTACTCGTCCTCCACCTCGTCCTCGGCCGGGGCGCGGGGCGACTGCCAGCAGCCCTCGCCGGCATTCTCGCCGCCGCGCCCACGCTGCTCTTCGCGTGGCTGTTCCGCCGAGGACGGAACGACGAAGCGGCGGGCCCGATCGGCAGGCGGTGCTTCGCCGTCGTCGCCGTCGCCTGCTCCATGGGGGCGGCGGCGCTCAATCCGGACGCGGGCATCGCCCAGGCCTATCTCATACCGGAGCTGTTCATCGTGCTGCCCTACAAGCCGGCCATGTATACGGTGGGGGCGGTGAACCTCGGCCTCCTCGCCGTGCACGCGGCCGCCGACCCCACCCCGCAGGCCGTGCTGCGGCGGGCGCTCGCGGCGGCGGTCATCGTCGTGCTGACGGGCTTGTTCGGGAAGCCCATCGACCTGCTGGCGGTGGCCGATGAGCGTAACCAGGGGCTCATCGAACGGCTCGAAGCCCAGAACAGGCGCATCGCGCGGCTCTCCCAGGCGGAGGGATCCGCGCGAGAACGCGAGCGCATCGCACGCGAAATGCACGACACGATAGCCCAGGGACTGGCTTCGATCCTCGCCCTCGCACGCGCGGCGGCCGACGAGGAGAGGGCCGGCGATCCGCGGGCATCCCGGCATCTGGCGATGATCGTCTCCCTGGCCCAGGAGGGCCTCGACGACACGAGGCGCATGATAGCCGACGCCAGCCCGCGTGCGCTGGACGGGCAGGGGCTGGCCGAGGCGATAGACCGCGTGGCCGACGGCCTCCAGAACTCGGGCATCGCGGTGACCCGCTCGCTGGACGAGGCGCTGCCGGCGCTCCCGCAGTCCGTGCGGGTCGCGACGCTTCGCATAGCCCAGGAGGCCGTCACGAACGTCGCCCGGCACTCGCAGGCCAGTCGCGTCGAAGTGTCCCTCGGACATTCGGAAGGCGTTCTGCGCCTCGAGATCCGCGACGACGGCGTCGGCTTCGACCCGGACGATCCCCAGGCCCGGCGCGACGGAGCCGGGGGTTTCGGCATCGGCGACATGGCCGGAAGGGCCGTCGACGTCGGGGGACGCCTGCTCATCGAGAGCGCTCCCGGAGCCGGCGCACGCGTCTGCGCCCGCATCCCGCTGCCGCACTCCGGCTCAGCCGAGGGGCAGCCCGCCGAAAGGCCTCGCCGCATCGAAGAAGGCTGCACTACCGAGGAGGACCGCGATGATCTCCATCGTCATGGCCGATGACCACCCCATGATCCGCGAGGGGATCAGGAGCATGATCGAAAGGTACGCGAATCTCAAGGTCCTCGGTGAGGCGTCGGGAGGGGCCCAGGCCCTCGAGCTCGTCGAACGCCTCCAACCCGACGTCTTGCTTCTGGACTTGCGCATGCCGGACATGGACGGCCCGGAAGTCACGCGCGAGGCGCGCAGGATCTGCCCGCGCACGCGGGTGCTCATCCTGACGACCTACGACACGGACCGGGACATCCTCGCCGCGATCGAAGCGGGCGCGGGCGGATACGTCCTCAAGGACATCGAGCCGGCCAGGCTCGCCGAAGCCATCCGGGCGACGGCAGGCGGCAGGACCGTGCTCGACCAGAGGGCCGCCGAGGCCGTGGCCAACAGGATGCGGGGAGAAAGCCGGGAGGAGGCCCTGTCGGGGCAGGAGGAACGGGTGCTCTCGCTGGCCGCCGGAGGCAAGACCAATCGGCAGATCGCCAGGATCCTCAACCTCGGCGAGACGACCGTGAAAACCTATTTCTCCCGCATCTTCGCCAAGCTCGGCGTCGCGGACCGGACGTCGGCCGTCGTGGAGGCCATGAGGAGGGGGATCATCCCCAGTCGGGACGGCCAGGCCTGATCGGAGTGCCGGGCCGGGGGCGCCGATGAGATCGCCCCGGTCCGGCACTCCCGCATGGAAGGGGCTGAAGCCGATGCGATTCCACGGCGTGGACCTTCGGCTACGGCGCCTTCACCCCCGGTATTTCCAGACGCGTACGTAGTCGACGACGTAGTCGGTGCGGTCGGCGGTGTCCGTGGGGTTGGGGGTTCCCCAGTACTTCGAGCCGACCTGCACGTTCAGGCGGATGCTGTACGGGTCTCCCGAGCCGAAGGCCTTCTTCCAACGGGGGTCGTCCGTCTTCTTCACCGTGTGGTACGCCTGGCCGTCGACGAGGAAGGTGATCTTCTCCGGCGTCCACTCCAGCGTCCAGGTGTGGAATTCGCCGTCGTTGAGGTCGATGCGTTTGGGCGTGAACTTCGAGGTCATCGTCCAGTTCTCGCCGTCCTGCGTGTAGTGCAGCGTCCCCTGGGAGCGGCCCGCCGGGTCGAAGCCGTTGACCGCGTCCGGGGTGCCGTAAGCCTCGAGGATGTCTATCTCGCCGCCGTTGCTCGGGTTGTCGGCCCGCAGCCAGAAGGCGGGCCAGATGCCGCGCGATTTGTTTTTAATCGTGGGTAGTTTCGCCCGCATTTCGAAACGTCCGTATGCTTGGGAGAACTTTCCTACGGTATCGATGAATCCCGCGGAATACCAGCGTTTTTTCTCGTTTTTCTCATCGTTGACCGCTTGATCCAGTCGTTTCGTATTAAGAATAATTTTTCCGTTTCTTACGGTAACATTCTCCTTTTTCACGGTTGACCAATCGTGATTGGCGTATTCATTATCGTGTATGTTCCATTGAGCCAGTGAAGGATCGTTGAAGTCTTCGTTGAAGACGGGGGTGCCCCAGCCTTTGACGTAGTAGGGCGATTTCGCCGGTCGCTGTGGCTGCACGGTTCCGGTGGCCGACCCCTTGGACGCACCCCCGCTCGACGAGGAGACGCACGCCGTCGCGGAGGAGGCGACGGCGAACGCCGAGACCATCCCGGCCGTCGCCACCGAGGCCATTGCAGTTCGAAGGAAATGATGGATACGAATGGTAGACACATTGCTCCTTTGAGAGACATGCACGGTATTCAGCGCGCTGCTTGGTGTGCTCGAAGCCGATGTAGTTGTGCCACCGTGCTTTCCTCACCGGAAATCCGCGTCCGGCGAGACGGGTGAGTATGCGAGTGAGATGGCCGTCGATCGGCTCTATGCCAACATATAGGGGCGCCTCCGAGACGCATTTTCCAGCACACCCCACCTCCTCGCACAAACAGTATATATTTACAGCGTGAAAGCGAAAAGGGCAGCCATGAAATATGGGCGTGTCTGGGCGTGTCGTCTCCGCGCCGATGCGGCGACGGCTGACCGAAGCCCTGCCTGGTGTGTCGTCTCCGCCCCGATGCGACGACGTCTCCGCGGCGTCCCGGCGTCCCAGCCGATTCGGGCCGTCTACTCTTCTCCACGGACTTCGGCGAGGGCTTCGTCGAAAATCTTCGGCTCGATGTTGTAAAGGCCGGCTTCATCGGCTTCGCGGATCATCGAATCGAGCGCGTCCGCGGCTATTTCGTGCTGTTTCCGCGAGTATTCCTCGAGATCCCGCAGGAGTACGTAACGATGCCGGTTCGGCCTGTCATAGCCGATCTTCCCCTCCTCGAGGAGCTTGACGAGCGTGGGCCGTGAGACGCCTAGGTACGAAGCCGCCTCGCCGGTGGTCAGGCGAGTCGTCATCGGTGTTAGGACGATTGCCCTGCCGGCCTGCATCGCCTCGACGACTTCCCGGAGGATGTCGTGGATCTCCGGAGGAATCGACGTCGTGTGGCCTTCTGCGTCGACGAGTTTCGCCTGCGGGGACAGAGTTCTGTCAACGGCGTCGAGCGTCTGGCCATCCTGTGTGGGCATGATCGTCAGCGACGCCTGGGCGCCCCGCTGACGCGCTCTTTTGACTGTCTGCGATTCTACGGCCATGCCCTTATGATATCTCTGAAACGAAAGAAGCGAAAGCCGGTTCGTATGAGATCCGCGTGTGGGATCCGTCGGATGCGGTGGACCGTCCAGCCGCCCGTCCGATCCGCGGTCAGCGGAGTCTCCTAAAAGTCCCTTCGGGGCGGCCGACCGCGCGGCCGGCCGCCCCGATCGGCGTGCCGTCAGTCCTCTCGGACTTCGCTGCGGTCGCCGCTCCACAGGGTGTGGAACGTCCCCTCGCGATCGACGCGTCTGTAGGTGTGGGCGCCGAAGTAGTCGCGCTGGCCCTGGATGAGGTTGGCCGGCAGGCGTTCGGCCCGCACGCCGTCGTAGTAGGCGAGCGAGGAGGCGAAGGCCGGGATCGGCACGCCCGTCAGCGCGGCGTAGCTGACGACGCGTCGCCACGAGGCCACAGCCTTGCCGATCTCGCCCGTGAAGTACGGGTCGGCCAGCAGCAGCGCGAGCTCGGGGTCGCGCTCGTAGGCCTCGGTGATCCGGTTGAGGAAGACGGCGCGGATGATGCAGCCTCCCCGCCAGATGCGGGCCATCGCACCCAGGTCCACGTTCCAGCCGTATTCGGCGGAGGCCTTGCGGATGAGTTCGAAGCCCTGGGAGTAGGCGACCATCTTCGAGGCGTACAGCGCCTGGCGGATGTCCTCGACGAACGCCTCGAGGTCGTCGACCGGCACGCTCTGGACGCCTGCGGGGAGCGCCTTCCGCCCGGCCTGTCGCTCGGGGACCCCGCCGGAGAGGGAACGGGCGAAGGTCGCCTCGGCGATGCCCGTGACCGGCACGCCGAACTCCGCTGCGTTCTGCACCGTCCATGCACCCGTGCCCTTCTGGCCCGCGCGGTCGAGGACGACGTCGATGAACGGCTCGCCGGTGGCGAAGTCGTAGTGCTGAAGCACGTCGGCGGTGATCTCGATGAGGTAGGAGTCGAGCTCGGTCGCGTTCCACTTCTCGAAGACTTTGCCGATGTCCGGGGCGCTCATCCCCAGCGCCTTGCGCATGAGGTCGTAGGCCTCGGCGATGAGCTGCATATCGGCGTACTCGATGCCGTTGTGCACCATCTTCACGAAGTGGCCCGCCCCGTCGGGGCCGACGTGCGTGCAGCAGGGGACGCCGTCTACGTGCGCGGAGATCGTCTCGAACATGGGGCCGAGCCGGTCGTAGGACTCCGCCGTGCCGCCGGGCATGATCGAGGGGCCGTTGAGCGCGCCCTCTTCCCCGCCGGAGACGCCCGAGCCCACGAAGTGCAGCCCGCGGGCGCGGATGTCCGCCTCGCGGCGCCGAGTGTCGTGGTAGTTCGAATTGCCGCAGTCCACGATGATGTCCCCGGGGTCCATCAGGGAGGCGAGCTCCTCGATCACCGCGTCCGTCGGAGCGCCCGCCTTGACCATGATGATCGCCACGCGCGGGGTGGACAGGGCGTTGACGAAATCCGCCATCGACTCGGCCGGGTAGAACTCGCCTTCGCCGCCGTGCTCGGCCGCGACCTTCTCGGTCTTGCCGACGCTGCGATTGTGAATGGCCACTTTGAAGCCATTGCGTGCGAGATTGCGGGCCAGATTCGAGCCCATCACCGCCATGCCGGTGACGCCGATATCCGCGGCTCCCTTGGGAGGGGTGGGGATCGCCATTGTTTCTCCTTCGTTGGTCGATGCGGGGTTACAGCCGGTGCGGCGCCGAAGCCCGCCGTGGGGTGCGTTCGCCTGTGCGGCGGCGCGGCGAACGCACCCGGCATGATGCCCAACTCTACGCTCCGACCGGGGGATGGCGGTGACCGCCGGCCGGAGAGGGAGCGGAAGCCGTCAGGCGCCGATCGTCGCCGAGACGACCTTCTTGGCCTCCTCCTGCACCGATGCGAGGTGCTCGGCGCCCTTGAAGGACTCGGCGTAGATCTTGTAGACGTCCTCGGTTCCCGAGGGGCGCGCCGCGAACCAGGCGTTCTCGGTGACCACCTTGAGCCCGCCGATCGGCGCGCCGTTGCCGGGAGCGGCGACGAGCTTGGCCAGGATCGGCTCGCCCGCCAACTCGCGGGCCGTCACGTCCTCGGGGGCCAGGGCTCCCAGTTTGGCCTTCTGCTCCTTGCTCGCCGGGGCGTCGATGCGCGCATAGGCGCTGGCTCCGTGGCGGGCCACCTGCTCCTCGTGCAGCTGCGAGGGGGTTTTGCCCGTCACCGCGATGATCTCGGAGGCGAGCAGGTCCATGATCAGGCCGTCTTTGTCGGTGGTCCACACCGTCCCGTCCGTGCGCAGGAAGGAGGCGCCGGCGCTCTCCTCGCCGCCGAATCCGATCGTCCCCGACAGCAGGCCCGGAACGAACCACTTGAATCCGACGGGGACTTCGACGAGCTTCTTGCCCATGCCGTCGACGACTCGGTCGATGAGGGAGGAGGAGACGAGCGTCTTGCCGACACCCGCGCTGGGATTCCAGCCGGAGCGGTGGGAGAAGAGGTATTCGATCGCCACGGCGAGGTAGTGGTTGGGGTTCATGAGCCCTGCGTCCGGCGTGACGACGCCGTGGCGGTCGGAGTCGGCGTCGTTGCCGGTGGCGACGTCGAAGGGCGTCGCCCCGTCTGCGCCGGGCGTCATGCGGGCCCGCAGAGAGGCCATGGCGTAGGGGGAGGAGCAGTCCATGCGGATCTTGCCGTCCCAGTCGAGCGTCATGAAGGGCCACTGCGGGTCGACGACGGGGTTGACCACCGTGAGGTCGAGGTTGTAGCGCTCGCCGATGGCGCCCCAGTACTCCGCCGAGGCGCCGCCCATGGGATCGGCGCCGATGCGGACTCCGGCGGCTCTGATGGCATCGAAGTCGATCATGGTCGGCAGGGCCTCGACGTAGGCGGAGAGGAAGTCGTATCCGCGCACGGACTCCTTGGCGCGCTCGTAGGGAACGCGCTCGATCTTCTTCCACCCCTCCCGGAGCAGCTCGTTGGCGCGGGCCGCGATCACCTTCGTCGCGTCCGTGTCGGCGGGGCCGCCCGTCGGCGGGTTGTACTTGAAGCCGCCGTCACGCGGCGGATTGTGGGACGGGGTGATGACGATGCCGTCGGCCAGCCCCGATCCGGAGTTGCGCACGCCGGTGCCGCTCCCCGCCCCGTTGGCGACGAGGATCGCCAGGGAGACGGAAGGCGTCGGCGTCCACGAGCCCCGGGCGTCGACCCGGACGTCGACGCCGTTGGCGACGAGGACCTCGATCGCGGTCTCCTCGGCGGGCTTGGACAGGGCGTGCGTATCGCGGCCGATGAAGAGCGGGCCGTCGTATCCCTGGGCGCGGCGGTAGTCGACGATCGCCTGGGTCGTCGCCGCGATATGGGCTTCGTTGAAAGCGCCGTCGAAACTTGAGCCTCGATGGCCTGACGTTCCGAAGACGACGGTTTGAGCTAGATCGGAGGGATCTGGTTCGATATCGTAATAAGCGGAGAGCAGGGCGTCGACGTCGACGAGATCCTGCTCGCGAGCGGGGGTGCCTGCGAGTTCGTTCATGCGACGATTGTGTCACGAATCGCATTCACGCGGGTCGGATTGTGCGCTTTCGGACGCTCACAGGGCCGCGCCGAGGACGCGTCCGAGCTCCAAGGCAGCCAATCCGGTTCCGTACGTGCCGAGGAGATGGGCCGCGGTGTGCGCCGGGCGGCCGCGTTCGAGGTGGCGCACCGCGTCGGCCATCGCAGTGGAGAAGGTCGTGAATCCGCCGAAGAAACCGGTGGTCAGGATTCGGGCCGCCTGCGGGGGCATCCCCGGGCATGCCACGGCGACCCCCAGCAGAAGGCAGCCCACTGCGTTGGCGGCGAACGTCCCCCAGCCTCCGGGGGCGCGGCGCGAAACGAGGGAGTCGAGGCCGAAGCGGCACACCGCTCCCAGGCCTCCGACCAGGCAGACGGCTGCGAACGTCATCGCCGGTGATCCCCCTTCGCCAGGCTGCGCCCCGCCTGAAGGCCGCACACCGCCAGGCATCCCCCGCCGATCAGCGAGACCGCCGCGTAGAGGACCGCACCCGGGGCGGGCAGGCGGGTGGTTTCCAGGACGAAGGTGCCGTACGTCGTGAACGAGCCGAGGATCCCCGTTGCCAGGAACAGCCGGAGACGAGGGGAGCGATCGACTCTCCGGAGGAGGCCGAGGAGCAGCCCCAGGCACAGAGCTCCGAGGAGGTTGACCGTGAGGGTCGCCCACGGAAGAGTCCCCTCGGGGATGGTCGCAGCGGCCAGGGAACGCAGTCCGGTTCCCGCCATTCCGCCTGCGAACACGGCGAAGCCGTCGCCGGCCAGTCGGCGCCGTCGCCCCCGGGCGGTTATGCGGGCGGTCATTCGATCCGCACCGCCACCTGGTACCCCTCTTTGAGGTAGACGATCCGCCACCGGCCGCCGAAGCGCTCTTCGGCCCACTTGTCGGCCGCCTCCCCCGAGCTGCTCGCGGCGGAGGCCGGGTCCACGGCGACGACGTCGACGTCGGCTCCCTTGGCCGTCCCCTCCCAGAACACCCTGTTGTCGGGGACGAGGTACGCGAGCAGGCGCAGGCTGGCGACGACCCTGTGACCCGAGCCGGCGATCGCGACCGCCCCTTCGGCCGCTGTGCGCTGCCTGGCGGTGAGCGCGTGGGGTTGGCGGTCGAAGAACTGGTCGATGGTCGACGTCCACGCCACGGCGAGGTTCGAGCACAGGGACACGGCGACGGCGAGCGCTGCGGCTCCTCGGATTCTGCGTCGTCTGTGCGCCGAGTCGACGAGGGCGACGACTGCCATGGGCACGAGGATCGCCGAGTAATGCCAGTGCCATCCCCAGTAGAAGTCGACGTTTCCGAGGAACCGCCACGCGAGCGTCGGCACCATGATCCACATGTAGGGGCTGACCGCGCCGATCACTCCGGCCGCGAGGGCCAGCAGCCCGAGGGTCTGGAGCTTGACGGTCGGGAAGATGAGCCGGGTGAACGGCCCGGTGGTCATCGTATCGGTCTGCGACAGCCTGTCGGTGTACTCCCACGTCCCTCCGGGGTGGATAGCGGGCAGGATGACCGTGATGGCCAGGAGCGTCCACAGGATGCCCCAGGCGGCGAGCCCTGCTCCGATCCTGGCGGTGCGCGATCGCAGAGTGGCCATCAGGGAGGTGAGGCTGCGCACGTACAGGTCGAAGTCGCCCTCGCGGGTGGTGCGGCCCCACTCGATCCAGATGACGACCAGGCCGAACGCCGCGACGGTCAGCCCGAGGTCCTCCTTGACGAACACGAGGGCCGCCATCGAGACGATGGCGCTGCGCGAGCGGCCCTCGGATTCGATCCACGAGCACAGACTGTAGGAGATCAGGGGGACGGCGAAGGCGATTTCGTGGAACTGCGATTCGACTGCGCTCCACAGGCCCCAGCTCATGAGGTAGGAGACGCCGACCGCTGCGCTGAGGCGGTCTCCCAGGCGCGCGGAGGCGAGCCGCATGATGGGCACGGCGCTCGCGGCGAAGAGCAGATCTTGGACGACCAGGAGTGTCAGTCCCGAGGGGAAGAGCCAGTAGACGGGCCCCAGAAGCACGAGGAGGGGGTGGAAGTGGTCGCCCAGGAGGTTGAATCCCGGTCCTTTGATGTCGACGGTCGGGGCGTGCAGGCCTCCGTATTGTTTTGCCAGCTCGCTGAAGATGCCGAGGTCCCAGGACGGGACGGCGAAGTCGCGCCATTGGAAGGCGGAGTAGGCGATGTAGGCCCCGGCGGCGACCGCCGCGATGATCCAGTGGGCGAGGCTGCGGGGGTCAGGTCGCAAGCCGCGGAGTCGACGGAGGAGACGACGACTCCGGCCGGGCTTCGGCGTCCTTTCGTCGTGTCCGGCTCCTTCGTCGGCCGAGGGCGTGTCCGTCCGCTCTCTCTCCCCGCCTCCCTCTGCGTTGGCTGAGGAGGCGTTTGGCGCCGTACCGGTTGCCGAGGCCTTCGCGGAGGGGGTGCCGGCGTCAGAGGCGCTCGTGGACGGGGGGCTGTCTTCTGGGCTGCTCACAGATGCAGTCTAGTCACAGGCGGCGGCGGTGTGGAGGGCTTCGGGAATGATTCGCCGGGCGCCGGGTGCGGTCCGCCGTTCGCGGAGGCCGTCCCGGCGTTCCGGACTGCTGGAAGCCGACGGCGCCCGTCTGTCAGATGATCTCGCGCTTGCTCAGGTACCGCAGCGCGAGCCATCCGAGCGGCACTCTCCCCCAGAAGGTGAAGAGCCGGTAGAGGATCGCCGTCGAGAAGGCGATCGAATAGGGCACGCCCGCCACGGACAGGCCTCCGGTCAGGGCCGTTTCGACCGGTCCGATTCCGCCGGGGGAGGGGATGATCGATCCCAGGGAGTTGGACAGCAGGTAGGTCAGCGCGAGGGTGACGATCGGCAGCGGGTAGCCGAAGGACGCCAGGCACCCGCCGAAGCAGGTCACGAAGGCGATGGTCTGCACGATCGATCCGGCGAAGCCGTAGAGGATCCGGCTCGGGTGGGTGGTGAGCCAGACGAGCCGGGGCCAGACCTGGTCGATGGTCGGGCGGGTCTTGCGGGCCACCCACTGCCTCAGGGGCGTGATGAGCATGAGGGCGCCGATGACCAGGATCGCCAGGACGACCCCGAACAGGACCGATCCGGACGGCAGCGTCAGCCGGCCCACCTCTCCCGTCGCCAGGCTCAGGACGATCAGGAAGATGATCGTCGTGGCGAATTGGGCGACCTGCACCAGGGTCACGGTCGCCAGTGCGATGGGCGTGGGGACTCTGCGCTTGTGCAGGAATCGGAGGTTCAGCGCGGCGGGGCCGATGCCGGCCGGCGCCACGAGGGTGACGACGGAGGCGGCGACCTGCACGATGGTCGATTCGCGCAGAGGCAGCTTTTCGGCCGTGTAGGCCTGCAGGGTCATGGCCGCTCCGAGGTAGGTGAAGAGGGCCGATCCGAAGGCGAAGAGCATCCACAGCGGGTTGGCCTGCGCAAGCGTTTCGCGCAGGTCGGTGAAGTTGACCGAGCCGAGGAGCAGATAGACGGCGATGAGTCCGATCGTGACCGTGACTACGGTTCGCGGGGAGAACCGGTAGAGCTGGGTCGGCGTGATCGTGCCGACTTCGGGAACCTGCTCGGTGAGCCTGTCGCGCAGGGATTCGAGCTCCTTGCGGTCGTGGAACTGGGCGCGGGTCTGCGCGGGGATGACGGCGCGTTGGAGGATCGGGGCCAGGGAGATGACCTGGTCGGCCGACAGACAGCGGTTGGCGGAAGCCACCGCCCTGTCGATGCCCACCATCCCCGCCATCATCGCCATCGTCTGGGCCATGTCGATGCGCCGCTCCATCTCCGAGGCGGCGATGCTTCCGTTCTCCCAGTGGAGCAGTTCGACGTGCCCGTCCCGCAGAGCCGTCACGCCGGCTTGCACGTCGCCGTGGGACAGTCCGCGCTGGTGGGCGTGACGGAGGATGTCCCAGACCTCGTCGAGCGCGCTGTCGGGTATCCCGTCGGCGTCCAAGCGGTCGAGGGCGGTGCCGCCGCACACCCGCATGAGGATGACGGCGGAGTTGTCGGTGGCGGCCACGTGGAGCCCGCGGTCGGGAACGAGCCGCGCGGAGACGGCTGCCAGCTCCATCAGCGCGAAGCGGTCTTTGGCTGCTTCTATGGTGGCTTCGGTGTGTCGTGCTGTCGTCGTCAGGACGATCCTGCTCCACATGGTCGCCAGCAGGCCGACGATCTGGCGGTCGGCGTCGAGCATCGAGGCGTGGTAGGCGACGTCGTCGGCGTCGATGACCACGTAGTTGCGGGCGGCTTCCTCGCCTATGGGGGGATGGTAGCTCTCCAGGACGGTGTCGCGGACCTCGTTCGCGTCGACGTCGAGGGCGCGGATGAGACCCGGCGAGGGAAGCGGCAGCGTCGTCGTGTAGGGCAGGTCGTCGTGGGCGGTCTGCCCGGTTTCGGCGTTCTCGGCTGATTCCCCCGCCTGCTTGAGGATCGCGCGGATCTGTTCGACGCCGTATCGGTCGACGTGCCCCAGGTCGGTGCGCGCCGATGCGACCCAGGCTTGGAGCGTCGCTTCTTCGGGGAGCTCGTCGATCCGGACGATGAGCTTGGCGTCGATGCCGGCGCGGCGGACGAGGTGGACCAGGTCGACCCCCGCGGCGTGATTCGGCAGGTCGCCGAGGATGTATCGGGCCAGCATGCCGCATGTCGTGCCGAGGAAGGCCGTGATGAGCGCGCCCGGCAGCGTCTGGTTGCCTTGCAGAACCGACAGGACGAGGACGATGGACAGGAGGGGCCAGCCCCAGCGGGCGGTTTTCGTCTTCTTCCCCGACGACGCCACGGTGAGGATCGCGGATATCACCGCCACGTAGGGGAGCAGCCAGATGTAGGATTGCTCGGTCAGCGAGTCCGACAGCTGGCCGGTCAGGGGGGAGAGGGGGAAGTACTTCGTGAAGAACCACAGGAGGCCGAAGGCGATGCCGACGGCGCTGACCGTGGCCCCGGCGGCGGTTATCAGCGCGCGCCATCGTCGATGCCAGGCGATGTCGACGATCACGGTCAGCGGCAGGAAGAAGCTGATCAGCCCTTCCAGAACGTTGACCGGTATGAAGAGGATGGTCTCGAGGATCTCGTTGGTAGCGGTTCGGACGTCCCGGGTGACCGCCAGCGTGGTCGAGGAGGCGTAGATCGCCAAAAGCATGACGCCGCCGATGGCCAATGCCGTGATGCTCGCCGAGAAGAGGTCGCGCGGATGGCGGATCCAGCGGGCCTCCTCGTCGATGAGAAGAGCGGATCGGCGGGGTTTCGCCTCGCCGACCGCAGGCCGTCCGGTGGTGTTCACCCCAGAAGTCTAACGTCCCAGTGTTGGAGGGCGTCTACGGGCCGCTGAGCCGCGCGGACGGTGACGTTCGCGCCTTGGCGCCCAGCCAGCCGCATCTGCCGGACAGGACTGGTCACTCGACGTCGTCCCCGCGCTTAAGCCCAAGGCGCACGGTAATTCGTCCCTGCAGCCGCGACGTTCGCCCATGGGAGGCCGCCTAGGCCAGATACCGGCGCAGTACCAGGGCGGCGCCGATCAGTCCCATCCCGAAGGCGCAGATGACTCCACCGCCCATGTCCATACCGGTGTCGATGATCGGAATGCCGGATGAGCGCTGCCTGACGGACGGAAGGGGGCTGATCGCGTTGTTTCGGGCGACGGGCGTGCGGTACTTGCTCGTCGTGGAAACGATTTGCCCCGGTCCGTCGACCCTCTTGAGGAACTCGGACTCCGTGTCCAGCCCGAGGATCGACATCAGCTCCAACTCGCTTTCGGCCTTGCTCGGCGCGCTCGACGAGGCCGTCGGCGTAGCCGGGTCGGAAGGGCTCGGTTCGGGCAGAGACGAATTCGATGGCTCTGGTTCGCGCTGCCTGGTCGTGGTCGACGGCTTGGGGGTAGGCGACGGCTCGGTGCTCGGTGTGGGTTTACCGGTCGATGTGGGCTTGCCGGTGGCCGTCGGTTCACCGGTGGGCGACGGCTCGGTGCTCGGTGTGGGTTTACCGGTCGGCGTGGGTTTGCCGGTGGCTGTCGGCTCGCCGGTGGGCGACGGGGAGGGGTCGGCTGTGGGACTCGGCGAGGGCTTCGGCGTGGGCGTCATGGTGGGTGCCGGCGTCGAGGGCGTGGGTGTGGGGGGTGCCGTCGGCGATGCGCTCGGCGTTGGAGGGGTCGAGGGGCTCGGCTTCGGCGCCTGCGAAGTCGTAGGACTGGACGTTGGGGTCGGCGTGGGCGTCATGGTGGGTGCCGGCGTCGAGGGCGTGGGTGTGGGGGGTGCCGTCGGCGATGCGCTCGGCGTTGGAGGGGTCGAGGGGCTCGGCTCCGGCGTCCGCGAAGTCGTAGGACCGGACGTAGGAGTCGGCGAAGCCGGCGAGCTCGGCGAGGCCGTGGGGACCACCGTCGACGGCGACGACTCGGGCGCCGAGCGCTTGGCGACGGTGTTCACCACAGTGACCTTCGCCCGCGCCTTCGCGCCGATGGTCAGTGTGGCGATCTCCCTGTCCTCCAGTTTGAAAACGGGCTTCTGCCAGGAGACGCCCTGGGCGGCTCCGGAGACGTGGGAGAGGTCTTCGCGCAGGGTCACACGGGTTCCGGCTGGGAATCTCTCGGCGACGGCGGTGGTCTGCCCGGTCTTGGCCATCAGCGTGACGGAGCCGCCCGTGCCGGACCCGTTGACGGCTCCGGGAGCTTTCCAACCTTTGTAGGAAGTGACTTTCATTCCCTCCGGTAGAGTATAATCCGCGGTGACGGGGAAAGTTGCATTGGACGAGAAGTCCGGAGTGTGGGTGCCGCTGACGCTCATATGAATGTTGAAGCTTCCGAAAGCGGCGTTCAGATCCACTTTGCTCGAGAAAGGATCGGTGTAGTAGCGAGAAAAAGTCGATGCGAGCGGAGTTCCGTCGAGCTTGACCGTGCTCGAGTAGGCGAATCCGGGGGTGGCTTTGCCGTTCGCGAGGTCGGTGGCGTATCCGATCGCGTAATTCGTGTCAGGCGCCCATGGGCCGCTGGCTTTGATGACCGCTTGTGCGCCGCGGGTTTCGACGCTCATGTCGAAGTTCCCGTGACTCGTCGAGTAGTCGTATCCGCTCGAGTCTGTGAGCGGTTCCCGCCGGGCGGCCTTGTCGCCTCGACCGGACGTCCGGAAGAGAACCCATCGGCCTCTGCCGTTGCTTTGGAAGGCCTGGCCGGGGCCCAGCTGGTCGGTGAAGGAGATCGCCGTGGACTTGCCGTTGAGCGGGAGATCCCGGCCGCTGGCCTTGAGTTTCTCGGAGACGTGGTTGGAGCCGAAGTTGATCGACCACAGGAGGATTTTGCTCTCGGCTCCCAGAGCTCCCGCCACTTTGCCGAAGCTCACCGGCTGGTATGCGGCAGCCGGACGAGGGCCGATCCCTCCGCCCGGAATCGACACGGAGACGGGCTTCCCGTTGATGAGGAACCGGGCGGACTTGGCGGCGGTCTGCGACGTCGCCTTGAGCAGAACGCTGATCGTTCCCTTCATGTCGACGAAGCCTTGAGCGCGGAGGGCGTTCAGGCCTTTGGCGAAGGTGCAGGCAAGACTGCGCTTGGCGATGGCGCACGTCCCGATGGGGACGGTCGACCCCATCCGCTGGGCGGTGAGGGCAGCGGCTCGTCCGTAGTCGAGGTTGCCGAAGAACTCCGGAAGGCCGACCGTTATCGATTCCCCTTCGGATACGGCGGCGTCTCCGGCGCTCCAGGTGAAGCTGAAGGAGGCGATATCGTCGTTTCGCAGAGGAGAGGCGATTGGATTCCCGTTTGCATCCGATCTGGTGAGCTTGACATCAGTGACTGAGATAGCAGCATGTGCGTGAGCGCTTGCCGGTGTGAGCGGGGCGGCAAATGCTGCGAAAAGAGCGACAATAGTACTCGCTATTGTAGTTTTTATGCCCATCAGTGTGCGTGATGAATGGGCCATAGGTGACTCCTTCTGTCATGACCGCACACGACCAGCGTTGATAGAGGTGTGCGACAGTGACAAAATACCATGCTCCTTTAAGGTATCAAACATCGTTCCCTGGGCACGTCCACCCGTGGGGGGATGTAGCGGATCGTTTCCCCGATTGGCTAGGTATCTTGGCACAGTTGCCGGCCCGGCACAACTTCTCGGTGACTGGAGACGAGTTCTCCCGGATCCGTCTCAGCGGACGGGGGTGGAGCGCCGGACGGCGCGCGGCGATGGCGGGCTTCACGCAACGCCGCCGGAGGCTATGCTCGCAGCTGTGGACAGGACGCATCTCGGCAGCCGTGCGGAGGCCGCGCGCTCGCCGAGGATGGGTACGGGGCGCTTCGCGCCGTCCCCGACGGGCGAGCTCCACCTGGGCAATCTGCGCACCGCGCTCTTGGCCTGGGCTCTGGCACGGCGTGCCGGGTTGCGTTTCGTCATCCGCATGGAGGACCTCGACGATAGATGCCGGCCGGAGTTCGCCGCGAGACAGCTGGCGACCCTCCGCTCTCTCGGCGTCGACTGGGACGGCCCGGTCGTCTACCAGTCCGAGCGCCTGGGGCTCTACGAAGCCGCCTTCCAGGAGCTGAACCGACGAGGCCTGGTCTACGAGTGCTATTGCACGCGTCGCGACCTCGCGGGAGTGGTCTCCGCCCCGCATTCTCCGCCCGGCGCCTACCCCGGCACATGCCGCGAACTCAGCGAGGCGCAGCGCCGAGCCGGGCGAGCCCGCATGGCCGGGTTGCGCCGAGGCCCCGCCTATCGGCTGCGCACTGACAACGGCCGGATCGACGTCGTCGACGAGGTGCAGGGAGCCTACCGCGGCACGGTCGACGATTTCGTGATCCGCCGGGGCGACGGGGCCTTCAGCTACAACTTCGTCGCGGTGTACGACGACGGGCTCCAGGGGGTCTCGCAGGTCGTTCGCGGAGAGGACCTGCTCGCCTCGACGCCCCGGCACGTCTACCTCCAACGCGAATTCGGGTTCGCCACGCCGGCCTACGCACACGTCCCCATGCTCCTCAACGGTCAGGGAATCCGCCTGGCCAAGCGCGACGGGGCGGTGACCATGGCGGACCTCGCCGCGTTCGGCTGGAAGCCCGCGGACGTCATCGGGCTCCTGGGCCTCAGCCTGGGAATGGAGGGCGTTCGCAGCGCCGACGAATTCATGGAGCGGCTCACGCTCGGGCGTCTGCGCCGCGAATCGAGTCCCGTATACCCGGCGATCCTGGAAAAAGGCTCTGAATTCGCACGCGAAGGCCTCGGCGCACTGTAAAATCGCTCCATGGGCATTTTGACGAAGGGGCGCCGGTGAGCGTCAGACCGATAGGCGAGGGAGGCCGCCAGGCGTCAGGCGGATACGACTTCTGCGGATACATCCCCGGGGAGGAATACCTCGACCGCGGCCGGTCCCGCCGACGAATGAGCAGAATGACGGCCATCGCGCTGACTCTGGCGGGAGTCGCCGCCACGGGCATCGCCGCACTGGCGTTTATGTGGTGACTCCCAGCCGGCGGCGGCGAGCTCTGCCGGCCGAGGCGGGACTCCGAACGGGGGCGGAGCTTGCGCGGGCTCGACCCGACAGGCGGGTCGAGGATCAGGAATTGCTCTCGTTGCCGATCTTGTCGTCGATCGTGTTGCGGACTTTCGCGATGGTGTCCGCTTTATCGGCGCCCAACTTCTCAGTTGCCAGATCTTCGGCCTTGTCGAGGACAGCGTCGGACTTCTCCTCGACTTCTTCGCTGTGGATGAAGTCTTTGGCCTTGTCGAAAACACCCATGGCTACCTCCTGTGATGCCGTACGCTTGTGGAAGGCGAACCGGTTGGTTCGCTGCTCGAAATATACCGTACGCGCACGCTGTGTGGAAACGCCGATCGCGCCGGCCCGCCTGCGGGAGGTACCCGAGAGGCCGGCGGAATGCGCCCGTGGGCGAGCCGGGTAGGCGGTCCACCGGATCGGGCATTCCGCCGCTCCTACGATGCGCCTGCGGGCGAGCCAGGCGTCTCCAGACTTCCAACGGATCCCCAACTGGTCGTTCTCCCTGTGACGTGACTGCGGAACAAGGGCGGTGACGGCGGGGCGGACACGCCGTCTCGGGATCGCCGCGCCGGCCTCGAGGCTATACTGTCGAGGTCGGCGGACCGCGGTCGGTTCCGAACGTTCGGGGGAACCCCGAGGGGTGCCCGCGCCGGTGATCCGACGGGAAGGCAACCCGATGGGGAGTTGTCACCTGGTGCTCGATCCTGTTTTCGGGTCGTGACGCGGTTTTCGGAATGTTTCCTAGTAATGCATGGGGAGCATTACACGGATTGGGGTCTGGTCAGGTGGCTACTGGCCGTTCTACAATGAAGTCTGGATCCGCAAAGGATTTCGAACCTCTCAACCAAACAAATGGAGAAAGAGTATGGCTGACAACACAAACCAAGTCCGGACCGGAGAAGACACCTTCCAGCTGGGTGTCCAGTACGTGGACACCGCGCAGGAGTCTCTGCTCGGTACGGTCGGCGAAGTCCGTGGAACGACCGAATCGATTCAGGGATCGTGGCAGGGTCAGGGAGCCGACGCTTTCAGGACTGCCGCCAACAGATGGGATCAGGAAGCGACTGACGTCTTCAATGCGCTTCAGAGTCTCCGTGATGCGCTCAAGGGCACGCAGGCGACCTTCGATCAGACCGAAGCGGATGTCCAGGCGGAGATTCAAAAACTTTTGGCTGCGCAGCAGAACTAAGACGCATTACATCTGGAATACTAGAAAAGGAACTGAAAATGTCACTTCTCGCCAATTTCGGAGGCATCGAGGGCATCTCCTCCGAGCTGAACACCAAGCAGCAGAAGATCGAAGAGACTCTTTCCCAGCTCGAGACGCAGCTCAAAGGTCTCTACCAGGGGTGGGATGGTGCTGCACAGCAGGCTTACGACACATCGCAGAGAGAATGGCATCAGAGTGCTGGTACGATGCGTGAGCAGCTCGACATCATGAGCCGGCTCGCTCAAACGTCCGGACAGGCTTATCAGTCCGCCGATCAGTCCGCTGCCAACCGTACGTAATTCCTGAACGGCATAGGTATAGGCGCTGGAAAGCCGCTTTGGCCGTGTGCGGCGGAGTACGACTCCGCCGCACACCCACCTCGAACGGATTACTCACCTGAGATCGGAGGCTCCGCAATGTTGAAGTTAACCAGGGAACAATTTGACGCGACTGTGAACAAGCTTAAGTCGATAACGGACGATTACGATACGGCCTGCACGGATTTCGGGAATGTCCACAGCGGAGACTGGAGCGCGGCTGAACAGCTCAATCAGTTCGCGGCACCGCTCACTAAAGCCACAGATGAAGTGAATACATCACTTACCACCATGTCGCAAAACCTTCAAAAGGTTATTAAAAACCTTAAAGATTCCGTGGACAGTATAGAGGGCATGGATGAAGAGCTCAAGGCTCGCGTCAATGCCAAGCTGAACGCCATGGAGAAGAGCAGCGAGTACACGGATCAGGAGAAGAACGGAGATTGGGCGCCGCCTTCGGTTCAGCCGGAAAAGCACCAGCGCCCGACTCCCCTTCAGCAGTGAAAAGGAAGGTTGACTGCCATGGGTAGGGAAAGCATCGAACAACTGAATAAGGTGAAGTTCTTCTCTGCTGGAAGCGCGGAGGACCGTGCAGCGGACCTGGAGACGATCGCAGGAAACCTGGAGACCATCTCCAACAGGATCAAGAATCTCATCGGCGATCTCGGCCTCGAAGGGGAGACGGGCACGGCTGCCGACGAAGCCCTCGGCAACGCTTCGACGGCTGCGGTGCATGGGTCCGAATTCGTCAAAGTCATCGCCGAGGCCCGGCGGCTTGCGGCCACGGCGGGACGCAATGCCGTTCAGGTCCAGGAGGAAGTCGAGAAGAGCGTCGGCGATGCCGATTCCACCTTCAGCAATGCCACGCCTGCGACTGAGAAGGGAGGCGACACCCTCAGCGCTTCCTCGGTCTCCGCCTACGACAAAGCCGTGAAGGCTCACGACGCCGCGGTGGAGGCGGCCAATACGAAGGCCCAGACAGCGCTGACGACGCTGGACACCGAAACCCAGTCCGCGATCGCGAAGCTCAATACGCTGTGGCCGGACGAATCGGGTTCCGGCGGCTCGGGATCGGGCGGTTTCGGAGGCGGCTCGTCCTCTACCGGTGGTTCACAGACGTCTGGAGGCGGCCAGAGTGCGGGCGACGCCAACCGAGGGGTCTCTCCGACGCACTCTGCTGCGCAGTGGCAGTCGACTGCGGCTCTCCGCCCGTCGGTGGGGCTGCCGGGCAATTCCGCTGAGGGAGTGCACCTTGAGTCGGTGAAGCACCCCTATGAATCGTCCGCGAACGGCACGTTGGCGAGCGCCCACGCGGTGCGGTCGGGGCTCGCTTCCCCGGCCCTGTCGACCAATGCCACCGTGGCCGGCCTGGCCGGTCTCGGCGGGGCTACCGCTGCGGGGGCTGCAGGCGTCAAGGCCTATCGTGCGGCGAAGAAGACGCGCACAGCCACTGCGGCCCCCGTCCGCGGCGGCGGTGCGGCCAGCGGCAAAGCCCAGACGAGGGTGGCCACGCCCGCGCGCCTGTCCGGCGGCGCATCCGGTGCG
>ERZ772772.323-NODE-323-length-29969-cov-4.688641_pt1 | contig 29969 bp, 28 predicted proteins | sample MGYA00511484_ERZ772772 | MGnify/ENA primary metagenome ERZ772772 (study PRJEB29015, sample SAMEA2737913) | human oral metagenome | biome: human oral; feature: human-associated habitat; material: dental | place: China | collected 2088 ... | reverse complement strand
CAGGCCTTTGTTTTCCATCGCGCCCATGTTGAAGTCGCCCACGGCCACGACCATGAAAATATCCAAGTCGTATTCGAGGCCGAAACGGGTTTCGTCCCAGCGCATGGCGTGTTTGAGCGATTCGATGCCGAAGCGCACTTTGCCCGCATCTTCGGCGCGGGTGAAGAATTCGAGCGCCACTTGTCGGCCGCTTCGGGTAGTGAAGCTGTCGCGGGTGCACACCAAATCGCCTGCCACAAGAGCGAACAGGTAGCTGGGTTTGGCGAAGGGGTCGTGCCATTCGGCCCAGTGGCGGTTGTCGGGCAGCGTGCCGTGGCCGGTGCGGTTGCCGTTGGAAAGCAGCACGGGGAAGCGGGCGCGGTCGGCGCTAATGCGGGTGGTGTAGATGCCCATCACGTCGGGGCGGTCGGGGTGGTAGGTGATTTTGCGGAAGCCTTCCGGTTCGCATTGGGTGTAGAGGTTGCCGCCGCTCGCGTAGAGCCCCATCAGGGATTTGTTGTTATGCGGGTAAAGGCGGGTGACTACGCTCAGGGTGAAGGGCCGGGCGGGAACGTTCGGGATGGATAGGGTGTTGTTTTCTAAAGTGTAGGCGGTTTCAGGTAGCCTTTGGCCGTTGAGCTCGAGGGAAACCAGCTCGGCCGAGCCTTGCAGCACCAATGTGCCGCCGGCATCGGGCTGGGGCTGGATGGAAAGTTCGGCGGTAACGGCGGTGTGCTCTTCGTACACATCGACATTCAGGCGGATGTGCGGCACGAGGTATTCGGGGGCGCGGTAGTCTTTGAGATAGTGTGCGGTTTGCTGGGGCATGGCGGGCGGCCTTGTGGAGGAATGGAAAGCGGATATTTTAGCGCAAAACGGGGCCGGGTTTTAGCTTCGCAGAAACTCAGCTTCGGCTGCGCCGAAACATCGTTTTCTGTAAGTTCAATAGATGCGGTGCGATAGGTTTTAACTGTCCTCAAGCGAATATGCTTTTGATAGAAAAGGATATTTGCTATGGTAATTTTAACTGTAGTCTCTACCAAAGGTGGCATTGGTAAGACAACTGTAACCGCCAATTTGTCGGCTGTGCTGGCCGATATGGGTTTCAGAGTGTTGATGATCGACACTGATACCCAAGCATCGCTCAGCAAATTCTACCCAATACACTACCGTGCACCAAACGGTGTAGTAGAACTCTTGTTGGGTAAAAACGACGAATCCGTCATTCAATCGACCATCTCCAATACGGTTTATCCCAATCTGGACATTGTCCTGTCCAACAATATCCGCGACGACGTGCAAAACAAGGTGCAGAACCGCCCCGACCGGGCCTTCCTGCTGCGCAGCAAGCTGGTGCACCCTTGCATTGCCGAGAATTACGACGCAGTGTTAATTGACACCAAAGGCTCGGTCGGCGTGATTCAGGATGCAGCCTGCTTTGCTGCCAACCTGCTGCTCTCGCCGATCATGCCGGAAACACTGAGTGCGCGGGAATTCGTTTCAGGCACACAAGAAGCTTTAGATCGGCTGGCGCATGGCGCAGTAATGAACTTGCCGATTCCACCGCTGCGGGCGTTAATTTATGCCCGCGACCGCACTAAAGATGCGCGCATCATTACCGAGGGCATCAAGGCCTATTTCAACCAGAGCTTGGACGGTAAAAAACAGCTACTGCCTTTAGAAATCCCCTATGCCAAAGCCTACAAAGAAGCAGCCACGCTGCGAATTCCAGTGCATTGCCACGAATGGAAGCATTCGGGCAAATCGGAATCTGCCCGCCAACAGATGATTCGGTTGGTATACGAACTGTTCCCGCCGATTCAAGAACAGCAGGTGGAATGTCATCTGTTCGGCGAACATCTGGAAAATCTGTTGCCTGAAGAAACAGCAGCCGATACCGGTACGGATAATATGTCAGCAGAGGTGCGATCATGAGTAGCAGCAACCGTTCTGGCACAATAAAACGTACTGGGCCGAAATTGCAGCTGAATGCCGAAACTGCATTCGCCAGCCTGCTAGTCGCTCCTCCAGCGCAAACTGGAATGGACATTGCGCCCAAGGACGATGTGTTTCCTGGGCTGTTTATGAATGTATCAATACACGAAATCGATTTCTTCGATAAAAACCCGCGTATCCACCATGACCCGGAGCAATACGGCCACATCAAACAGTCCATCCGCGAAACCGGTGTGCAGCAGCCGGTACATATTACCCGCCGCCCCGGCGACAGCCGCTTCGTGCTGGCTCAGGGCGGCAACACCCGTCTTAAAATCGTACAGGAACTATTTGCCGAAACCGGCGACGAGCGTTTCGCCGTCATCCCGGCAATCTTTGCCGAATACACCTCGGAAGCTGATATTCAGATTGCCCATCTGATCGAGAACGAACAACGTGCGGAGATGTGCTTTTGGGACAAGGCGCAGGCCTATGTCGCGATACGGGGAATGTTTCAGGCTGAAAGTGAGAAACGGCTCAGTCTGCGTGAGTTGGAACAGCTCTTTCTAACACATGGATTGTCATTATCTTACAAAACATTAGGATTGATGTTCTTTGCTGCTGATCATCTCAATGACCTAGGAATACTGGCGCAGCATCTGTCCAATCCCAAGACCTTTGATATCCGCAAACTTTACAATCAATTCCAAGATGCCCTTAAAACTATTGGCTCACTTCCACAGTTAGATGGTTTCTGGAGCAGCAACCTGAGCGCATGGGCGATCGAGCAGAGTGGTAGAGAGACGCGGGAACTGGATATAGCCTCCCTGAATCGTTATCTGCAACAGCGTTTTGCTGAAACATTTGGCGATATGGCACTGCAACAGATACAGGGGCAACAAGCTGCAAAAACCACTCTCGATTCGGGACTACCTGAAAGCGACAACCATACCATCAAATCTGCTGTCACAGCAGCAGATACCGTCAAACCGGCTGAGACGGTATCCAACGTGCCAACTACACCGGATACTACTACCACCGTTGTGCAGCCGCTCGATGCGGTGGCACAACGGCACGATGCCCGTTCGGCTATAGCAACTGCTGCTACTTCTCTCTATGCCAACCGTGAGACAGCGCTTCAAGCCCTGCATCACGCTGTACGCGGCCTGCTATCAATGGTGGGGCTGGAAGGCTGCTTTCACGGACACCAAGCTTTCCCTTACAGCTTCTATCTCGAATACCCTGATTTTCAAAATATCCCTCAGACCAACCCGCAGGCAGTATTCGCCATCGACCACCTACACGAAGAGGCAGGTAACGTATTCGCCTTTTTGTGCCGTGTTTCCGGTCAAGATATGCTGATGGGCAGTGCCTTTATGGAAGCAAAAAATCCTATCCTTATGCTGCCTAAAACCTCAGCTGTGCGAGCGGCCTATCAGGATGCCGACATCTTGGACGAATACAGTACGATGGGTATCGGCGAACGGGTGTACCTACTAGACAGGGTCTTGGAGTGGCAGACTGCTGATACCCCCTACACCGCGCCGGTGGCAGCCATTTTAACGGCCATGCGTGCTGTTCGTGCTTTTGACATGGGAGGTAGCCATGCTTGAAGCAAAAGTCTACCGACTAAGTTTGGATAACCACTGTCCGCTACATGGCCAAATACTAGCATTGCTGATTTCCACACTAGTCCTGCCTAAAAGCAAAGCTGAACAGGCAACCAACGCCGATATCCTGAACAAATATACCGACACCTTTGACCTGTTGGCACACCTACCACCTGAGCAGCTGCATGCGGTGGCCGGGTTGCTGGATGGTGCAGCAGAAATCCATTTATCACCATCCGCATTGCACAAAGCAGTGCATGAAGTGGTTGGTAGTCAAAAACGACACCAATACTACATGCAACGCTGTGAATGGCTGATCCGCCACGGCGGCAGCAACCGCATGATCCTGCTGCTGTGCCCAGTGCTCTGTGCTGATGACGTTCGGCAAATGCGCCAGCGGTTGTGTATTCCAGTCAATAAGGGCAGATTACCGGCATTGCCATTGGAAACTCAGCTATCAGTGGCCGCCGATTGGAAGGCAATGGTTGATGAGCCTGATACCTTCCTACGTTATCAGCGCTTATCCGAACTCTATCCAGACTATACGCTTGGCCAGCTGTACAGCACAGTTGCCGCTATTGAAGGGGGCTGCCCGTGAAACCCGCAACCAGCGAACTAGTCGCCACTCTGCCGCCTGAGTCGTTTGGCAGCGGATACCCGTATTTGGACATCCGCAATACCGCCTACTTGGCTGCATTGTGGGAAGAACCAGTTACCTATGTGGTGCAATTCGCCCAAGCTTTAGATTCAGTGACAGCAGGCTACTTCCTTAGTTGTTATATTGAGCGTTACCGTCCGGATGAATGGGTTAGTCTGAACGAAGATATTGTTCGACAGGAAACCGGATTGGGAAGAGGACGTTGGTACAAGGTACGCGATACCCTACTGAATGCTGGAATCCTGACCAACGAACGTGATATCGGTGTGTCAATGTACCGGTTGAACGGAGATAGACTGGAAAGCTTGCTACGCCAACATGCAGATTTATCGCTGTGCGCTATTGCAGCCGCACCAGTATCGCTCAACCGCCTACATCTAAAAACGCTGTTGCACCATGGTCTATCTTTCAAAACCTGCCTGCTGCTCGCAGTAGTACAGGCAGATACACCCCACACCGCATTGGCCGATAGACAGGCTTACAGCCCATGGGTGCCGTTACCGGAGCAAGTGGTTACCGAACGTACTTTTCTGAGCCGTACCGAACAGCGGCGAGCCGCTGAAGACTTGCGCAATATCGGTGTATTGGAAACTAAATACGACGGTTTCCCACGTATACGCCACTGCCGTTACAGTTTGCAGCGGCTAGCGGAGCTAAGTGACAGCTATATGCAGACCATAACGATCTGATGGCACAAGGGATAACTGTGAAACTACCCGCCCCCGCCCAATTCAATCGCGATATCATGCGCTGCAAGCAGGCATTGCAGGGTGGGCGAACTATTGCTGTCTATAAATCTTTGGTTGACATAACTGGTTCGATTAAAGCAGCGGTGTTCCTGTCGCAATTAATTTATTGGACACGACACGGTGTGTCAGTGGTAGAGCGGGACGGTTGGTTGTTCAAATCCATTGCTCAAATGGAGGAAGAAACCGGCCTGAACAAGCGCGAACAGGGTACCTGCAAACAGAAACTGCTGGAGCGTAACCTAATCGAAACGCGCCGCTTTGGCTTCGGTGCCCGGCTTGAAATGCGGGTAAATTTACCAGCCTTAGCCACCGCTCTCTGCCATGCTAACAGCAGCACTTCTGACTCAACCATTGATTTGGCTACTTTCCGGCAACCATCCGATCTATTCTTTCTGCGTTATTTCAAAGAACGTATCGCCTACCATCGAGATTTAGTCACCCTGACTGGCTGTATCCACTCGGCCATTATGCTTTCCTTTATTATGCAACAGAGCGTGGCTAAGGGGGTGGGTTCGGAGGAACGCTGGTTTGTCAGTTTTGATATCCATGCTTGGCAGCGCCATTTATTGTTGCCCTATAAAACCCAGCTGACCGCCCGCAATAAGCTGAAGAACATGCAATTCATTATCGAAAAACATTTCTTCGCTTCACGCCGCATCTTTACTCTCCTCAATGGTAGAGCCATCTGGTCAGCATTAGAACAGAGTATCTGTGATGAGCGGAACACTACACTCGCCCTAGACTCACCTGAAATCCAATCAGACCCCTATCCCTTTGATTATCGCAGAAAGAACAAAAGGGAAAATACAGGAGTGCATTTTCAGGAGAATACTGACAATGCAGAGCCTAATCCAGTAGTCACAAAACAAGAGAACAGAAACGACAAAAGGGATAATACAGCTGTAACAAAACAGGAAAACGAGAAACAACAAAAAGGGAAATTAGGAAACTACAAAGAAGAAAATACGGAAGGTACAAAAGGGGAAATTATTATAGATTGTGATTACTCCCAGTTCCCTATCGGGAACAACTACAACATAACCGCCGACCCAAACAGGCAAGCGGTAGAGTGTGTGGCAGATGTAGGAGGAGTGTCTGCTTCGCAAGATGAAAACCCCGCCACCATTTCAACACAAAACCGCTTCGACGGCCTAGTTTACCCACAGAATTTTGGTAGCAGCTTAAAAACACAAAGCCGCAAGCTGTTCGATAAACTGCTACCCACCGCTACCAACGAAACCCTGCAGGAGATATTGGATGAGATCGCTGGCCAAACCAAACCCGTAACCAGCCCCCTCGGCCTACTGACCGTGCTCTGTCGCAAAGCTGCTGCTGGCGAATTACTCTGCATCTTGGCTCCGTTAGTACGGGATAAACGAGAAAAACAACAAGCTTGGGAGCAATTCAGGTTGGAGCAGGAACAATCACTGCAAAAGCAGGGTACTGCGACAGCAGGTAATACAGCAGGTAATGATGTAAAACGTACCACCAACACGGAAGATTTACGCCGTTCGGTATTACGTACGGTTGGGATACGATCTACAGAAAATAGCAGTTAGTGCAGGTGATGGGCTTTAATAGCTCGCCGTAAGGATATTTTGTGCGACAAAAGCCTTTTAAGGGTAAGGGGGAACTGGGCCAACGATAATCCAAGCGAACTGGCATTTGTGACCACTGGTCACAAACTAGAATTGGTGGGATGACAACGCCAATAAAGAAGAGGATCTTTCCCAAAGTCCCTGAGGCAGAAATCATGCTTGTATTAAACCAGGCCGCCCGACAGTTGTGACCACTGGTCACAAACCAGTAGCTTAGAGCACAACTCGCTTTTCCAAAACTTAGTAACCGGATCCGAAAATATTAATCTTTATTTTGCGGTCACCAACCGCACAACAGATAGGAGTATTCAGCATGTCCCGCAACAAACAGAAGTTGGTTATCAAACCAAAATCCATTCAAGTGGCCCAAACTTTCGATGCTCCCTTCCCAACATCTGAGCAATCGGTATTCTCAAACGGCTACGACTGGTTGCGGGAGCGCTCTCGCTTGGCGGCTACTGCCAATGGAGATGGCGACGGAACCGATGCTGCCGATTTGGCAATATTGGCAGAACACGAATTGTTGCTGAAGCAGCACATCATGCGTTTACGTATTCATTCAGGGCGGGCACGTTCCCGCTCTCCCTCTTCGATTAATTTGGACGATTACGAGGTTTATTTATCTGAAGACCAGGCTTTCGATGACATGGGTAAGCTGAGCGGCAGCGGTGATACCTTCGAGTTGCAGACCAAACATGCAGTGCGAATGTGGGAAGGACAAAATGACCGTAAAAGCCACCGTTGGCCAGGTATTCGCTACGGTATGGCACTATCCGGCGAACTAGTACGTGCAGCCAAACAGGATAATCCATTTGCTCACGCTGAACTTCTGACTTTTGAGCAGGATTTGGCGGCAGTGGCAACTTACCTAGAAGAAGAAACCGGGAAGATGAGGCAGCAGATTGCTGATTACGCGGCCACCGGCATCCATATTGCTGTCATGGCTAATCGTGACCCACTATTGATCAAGATAGATTCCATGCGTGGGTATGGTTTCAGGTTATTGCAACTTTTGATGTCCTACGATATGTTGGTGCGTTTAGCTCTAACGATGGGCAGCAAAGGTTTGACCAGTAACACTGAAAGCAATCGGATTATTTACGAAGGTGGCCGTAGGATACGTTCCTTGCTACAAGGACTGTATACGGCCGCCATGAAAATGCGGCAAATCCAGGGAGTAACGAGACAAACCCTGCTGGACGATCCGAAAATGTCAGCCAAACTGTCTGCTGCCGTGACTGCTAGAGCATTACCGCCATTACCAGAAGCAGTGCTGTTGTATCGTGTATCACCGGCCTATGCGTTTATTGAGCAAGTCATAACCGATGAGGTAGCGTTGGCTGCATTGAAAACTGCCGCATTCGAATTAGGATTAACTGAAGCAGCTGCCAATGTTCCGGCTGTTGATAAATGATAACTTCGAGGCAGTTATGGGCGATTTGTTTTCTGATGGTAAGGATGCAGAGTGTGGCCAATTGAAGGTTAGGGCACCGACGGCTGTAGCAGTGGAAATTGCTTCCATCGAGGGAGAAGTATATCGACTGGTAAGTGAAGCCAAGCAGTTTGTGCAGTCAGCTCGGCGAATGGGTCTGGTGCGCCGCGTGGCCTATCGCGCCACACCGATAAACCATGCCTCTTTGCCGGCATACCCCAACAAAGACTTTCACGTCCCGAGTATTTGTTGGGCGGAATATATCGGTAAACAACGAAAAGACATCACAGATTGGGCAACTATTGCAGCACAATTAGATGCCGCCAATGCCTCATATGACGAAAGGCTGCTGCATATGCGTGTGCACCTAGCCATGAGGCAGTACCATGATGAAGTAAAACGGATGCTGGAGCAGTTGAAATCAGATTATGCTTTTCTGAATGAGTTGGAGTTTATGTCGGCGTCACAAAATATTCCAGTTTCGGTGGTGGTTGGTGCAAAGTGAAAGGAACATAAAGATACACAGGACATTGAGGTTCAGATAGAAATAATTGGATTAGGAAAAGATAGATAAAATATTTATTCTAAGTACGTTTTTTGGCAATTATGGGTTTGTGCAGTATAACAGCAATAACAGAGGTTAAGACTTATCATAATTTGGAGTACATCATGGAAGAAAAAGAAAATCTGAATGGATTATTATCTAAAACCTATGAACTAAGAGATGGTTTGAAGAAAGATTATAGATTTGCATTATTAATGGAGATTATATCGATATTGTCACTTATTTTAGGAATTATTAAGTTAAATAGTGATGAATGGGTATTGCCATTTGTTTTAGTGCTTCTTGGATTTAGTTTATTTTTTGGGTATATGGTTGTGAGAGGTTTCAGGTTATTAAGAAAAACAATGGCTGTTATCAGTGCATTAGAATATAAGCTAAAATCAGAAGAAAAATGATGAGAATAATTAAACCATAGCCTAACAAACCATCCGATCCGTGGTTGGTTGCTGTTCAGTATGGTTGCTATCAGTTTTAAAAAATGATAGCATTTCAGCATCCCGTATTCCCGCAAAGGAGTCTGTCATGGCCGCCATTACCATCCGCAACCTGTCTGATGAAACTCACCGTGCCCTGAAAGCTCGGGCGGCTTTGTCCGGGCGCAGCACCGAGGCGGAAATCCGTCTGATTCTGGAGCAGGCTGCCCGTCCCGAGCGGCGGGTTAAATTGGGCTCGCTGCTGACCGGTTTGGGCCGGCAGGCCGGCGGGGTGGATTTGGAAACCGTCCGTGATCCTTCCGTCGCACAACCGGTGTCATTCGAATGATTTTAGTCGATACCAACGTCATTTCCGAGACCCTTCGGCAGCAGCCCGATCCTGCCGTTGTGCGCTGGATGGATGCCCAGTCGATCGAAACGCTTTATCTGTCGGCCGTGACGGTGGCCGAACTGCGCTACGGCATTGCCGTACTGCCGGAAGGCAGGAAGCGGCAAGTGCTGCATAACGGGCTGGAGCAGTCGGTACTACCCCTGTTCGAGGGGCGTATCCTGCCTTTTGATGGCGCAGCAGCGATATCGTATGCCGAATTGATGGCTGCTGCCCGCCGTCGGGGCCGGGGGGTATCGGCAGCCGACGGTTATATTGCCGCTACCGCCCATGCCGCCGGTTTGATGGTGGCAACCCGGGATACCTCGCCGTTTGAAGCAGCCGGTTTGGCGGTAATTAACCCTTGGCTGTTTGATGCTGGGTAAATACCCCACTTGACAGACCTGTCATGCCAGACTACACTCCCCTTACCCCCATCTGCAACAAAACGGGTTGATTGCCAATCTGTTATTCACAATTCGGCCGTTTCCCACGTGGAGACAGGCCGTATGTCTATTTCTATCGTTGTCCGAGGTAATCTCGGACAGTCTTTCGAACTCAAAGAAATCAATCGCAGCGACGGCGAAACCAGTACCGTCCTGAACTTTTCTATTGCTTCCAACCGGTTCAAACGGCAAAAAGTTGACGGTCAGGATCGCTATGTAGCGGCCGGGCCGACTGAGTGGCTGGAGTGCGAGTATTGGAACCGCCGCGCGGCGCATCTGCATAGCCTGCTGGTCAAAGGTATGCCGGTGGTGGTGGAAGGCGAGGAGCTGTCCGAAACCTACGAAAAAGACGGACAAACAATCAAGACTCGCAAAATCCGCGTGGAAAACATATACCTCAATCTCAATTCCGAACGCATCGCATCCATTACCCTGAATCCGTCACGTACATCGGATCAGGCTGCAGCTGCGGACGATAATAACAACCCCCTCTGACCCATTCTGCGGCAGCCTGCAGGATGCGGCTGCCGCTTAGCGAGATGCATACAGCGGTATGAATATTTTCCAATCAAATGAACAGCGCGATGTCGGCTGGCAATATGTATCTTTGACTGCCGGCAATGATGACGACGGCATTTTCTATTGTGAAGCGGACAATGCTATTGGTTCGGCCTGCCTATTCCCACCGTTGGCCGGTTGGGACGATAAAACTCCGGATGCGGCATCGGTGCTGTTAAACGAGCCTTATCCTGGCGGCACCATCATGCAATTCATCCATTTTGGCTCACCGTATATTCGTCCTATTACCGAAACCTATGCCCAGGCACGTTTCGGTATATTCGGTGATGCAGCGGTGCAAACTGCCCAATACGGGGTACGCGAGCGTGCTGCCTTTATCGAGCGCGGTAGCCGTCATCGGCTGGTGCCGACCACGGAAACGCGCATTTTGGAAAGTTACTGCTTGTGGACTTTCAAAATTCCACTCAAAACGCAGAATCCGTTTTCAGGTAGTCCGAAAGAAACGGATGCCTTCCGCAAGGAGTGTGATGAGTTTTTGAAGCTACGCAGCCGCGTATTATCACAACTGACTGTGATGGGCATTAAAGCGAACATATTATCCACCCCGGCACTGATGGGTGTGTTGCGCCGCTATTTTGCGGTGTATGAAGATTGGGATACCGGTGTAGAAGAGGAAACTCCACTGAACGAACAGTTGTTCCCAGTTGGTTCTCGCATGAACTGGGACAACCGCCGTCACGACTTACTTCATTGCTCTGGTTTTTCTTATTCGCATGAACGGCAATATATCGGTCTGTTGGCTATCGACCGCTACCCAGGTTCAGAGAAGCCTTTTCATTTTGCACGCATGATTGAACTGTTGGGCAACCCACCCGGCGATGGTCCGCAGATCGGCATGCCCTATGCACTGAGCACCACCATTCATTTCCCGGAACAGCAGACCAAAGCAGCCAAAGTACGCACCATGCAGGGGCAGGTAGAAAAGTCGGCCAATCCGCTGATGTTGAAATGGTCGCCGAAACTAAAGAAAAAACGTGAAGGGTATCAGCAGCTGGCTCAGCTGATGGTTGAGGGAGGCAACCTAGTGGAAGTCAGCACCAGTCTGTGCCTGTTTAATGCTTCGGCCAACGCCATCCGTGGTGCCCAATCCACCTTGTCCTCCTATTACAAACGGCTTGGTTTCGTGATGCGGCCAGAGCGCTATATGCCGGAAGTGTCTTTCTTCAACCAGCTGCCGCTGAACGCTTCTCCCGAGTCGATCAAGAATACCCACCGTTTTAAAACCATGGGCGGCAGCCATGCAGCGCACTTGCTGCCGGTTACCGACGAATGGCAGGGCTTTGGCAACGAAATGTTGCTGACCACCCGTATCGGCCGTCTGTTCCGCTACGCCTTGTTTGACCCACGCAACCTTAACTACAACTGGGTTTGGACCGGCGGCTCCGGCACCGGTAAAACCTTTGCCGTTCAGCGTTTGATTCAAGATCAATTATCGCTCGGCACCAAAATTTGGACACTGGATACTGGTTCATCCTATTTAGCGGCCGCTCAGGCAGCCGGTGCACAAATCATCGACTTCGATTTCCATTCGGAAGTCAGCCTGAACCCGTTTACCAAAATTTCCGACATAGATCGCGAAATCGAACTGATCCTACCGATTATCGGCAAGATGGCCAAACCGCTGGAAGGTTTGGACGACACCCAGCGCGCGCTGGCCGAGGAAGCGGTCAAGTCGGTGTATGCCAACAAAGGCAACCAGGCCGAGATTACCGACGTGATCCAGTTTTTGAACAACCAGACCGGCCGCATGGCCGACCAGCAGCACCAGTTGGCGATGCTGCTGTCGCCCTTCGGCTCGACCGGCTCGATGGGGCGCTGGTTCCGGGGCGAAAACAATTTCCGCACCGAGGCCGACTGGACCGTCATCGAACTATCCGGCCTGACCACCAACAAGCACCTGTGCGACGTGGTGCTGATGATGCTGTCCACCACCATCGCCCAGGAAATGTTTACCAGCCGCGACGGCCGCCGCCGCATGCTGGTGGTGGAGGAAGGCGGCGACCGGGTGACCGACGAGCCGTTTGCCAAATTCATCGCCCAGCTGAACTCGAAAGTGCGCAAGGAAGACGGCTCGGTCGGCGTGGTGGTGCAGACCTTCGCCCAGATTTACAGCACGCCGCACGGCTCGGCCATCATGGCCTCGGCGCACACCAAATTCCATATGCAGCAGACGCCGGAGGCGATTGCCGAAGCGGTAACGAAAAAATGGATCCAGGTGGATGCCTACACCGAACAGTTGATGCGCGAAGTACAGACGGCCAAAGGTCAGTACAGCGAAATCCTGGTGCGCAGCGGCAGCAGTGCCGGCATCGCCCGCCTGATCGAAACCCCGTTCAACCGCGTGCTATTCAATACCGAAGGTGATCTGTTTAAAGAGTTGCAACGACGCGTGCGCGGTGGTGAACAAATCACTCATTTGGTCGAAGCCGAAGCCAATAGGCTGTACGGCGACGGCACTTCCTAAAGGTCATAAAAGGACGAATCATGACAGAACAACATCCCCAGGCCGACAGCCCGGTCGCTTCCACACACGCCCCTGCCATCAAAACAGAGGAGGCTTCTCCGTCGCGCCAAACCGGCGGCAATGGCAATACCCTACTGACTGTGTTGGTGGTGCTCGCAGTACTACTGGGCGGCTACAGCTTTTACCGCACCATTTTCCCCAGTCACGCTGCCGGCGGCATCGCCGTAGTCGACTCAGACCGCCTGGCTGCCGCCTACCTGCAGGAGGCATTGGCCAATATCCAATCTGACAGCCCGGAACAGGCACAGCAGAAACTGGCGGCACAGCTGGCCGGTATCCAAACCAAATTAGATGAATTGGCCGCTGACGGTCGGATTGTGGTTCGTAAATCGGCAGTGTTGACCTATCCACCGGAAGCCGACATGACTGAACAGGTGGCGGCTGAGTTAGGTATCAAACTGTCGCCCATACCTGCATCTGCCACCACACCTGCACCCGCACCGACACTTTCTTCTCCTGCCATTACCCCTGTCGGGCATGATGCTCTACCCGCAGCAGCTTCTGAAGGACGGCTGGGTAGCCAATTGGATTAAGGTGGCAGCGTATGCCGAAACAGGCTTTACCGCCACTCAAAATTCGTTTACTGGTTTCTGCTATTGGCATAGCAGTTTTTACTGCTGCTTGGGCGGCACGCCCATTATTGCAGCAACGTGGTGCTTTGTTATTTGAAGCCAAAGTGCAGGGCTGTCTACCTTGGCAACTGTACTGGTATGACAAACAACAGGAAAGACGACCTCTGCAGCGTGGTGACATCATCCTGTTTCCGGCACGCGGTATGGCACCGGTGATCGCCGACGGCCAGCCGATCGGCAAGATGGTGGCCGGACTGCCCGGCGACGAAGTGCGCATTGCTGGCGGCAATGTCTACATCAACGGTCGGCTGATTGCCGATGTACGCTACGGTGCGGCCAAACTGGGCAAACCGCCGACCTTTTGGGACAAGACTTACAGATTGGATCGAGATGAAGTTTTCGTATTCGGCTCCGAACAGCATTCTTGGGACTCGCGCTATTGGGGGCCTTATCCGCTCTCTATGGTGCGCGGCCGTCTGGTGCCTGTATTCTAGCCATGCCGCAGCTGGAGAAGGCAGTCTGCAAAATCTGTTAGAGGCGCAGCACCGGCGTGCGGCACAGTTTTCAGGCAGCCTGAACGGTCTGCCACTGCGCCCCAATGAGATGCTGATGCCATCTGGACAGAACCCTGCCATGCGGCAGCTGGCTGAGGTAAAGACTGTGGTATTCGTTTCCCGCGCTATGCCGGAAACGGATTTGTTGAAGCTGCTGACGCAAGGGGCAGGTCGTAAAGATACGGTTTTTCTATACCGGGGCTGGGGTAGCGGCGGGGCAGACAAAGCTTTCGATTATGCCGAACACCTAGTGCGCAGACTGCCTGAAGCGGCCCGGCGCAATCCGCCCAATATCATGGTCATGCCACAGGCATTCCGACAATACCGCATCGGATACGTTCCTGCCATGCTGCACTTGGATGGTGGCAAATGGTATCTGGTGCAGGGTGTACCTGATTTAGCTACTGCCATACGGGCGGTAGAAAGAAAAGAATTCAACCGTCGGCTCGGTCGGCAATGGCGCGTGACTGAGCCGGATCAAGCCGAAGTGATGCGCTCGGCTGCCGCCCGCTTTAATTGGCGATCGCACGCCCGCCAAACCTCGCAGGCACTCAACCGGCAAATGGCAGGCACAATGGATTTACCAACAGCTACCACCATCAGTAACCGTCTGTTTACCCCCTATGTGGCCGCCGACCATGAGATCCGCCATCCTTCTACTGGGGCAGTAGTCTACCCGAAAGGCACACGGTTCAACGTACTGGCGCTAGACCCAGCCGGTCACCGCTCCATATTGGCTATAGATGGCCGTGATGCTCGTCAAGTACGTTATGCACAACGGATTATGCGCGAGCGGCCGCAAACCATCCTGTTTTATACCCGCCTGGGTGGCCTGGCCGATGCCGGCCTGCCAGCTTCGCCGTTGACTCCCCCTCTAGCCGGTCGACTTAACCTTCGTACTGTGCCGACCTACATGCAGCAACAAGGAACCGCTTGGCGGATGGTTTCTGTTCCGCCGTTTGATTAATTGAGGCCATATCATGCAGATCAGATACTTTGTTATAAGCCTGGCTGCCGTACTGTTGGGATTTTCAGGTAGCCTGAACGCCACCGGAACAACCGGATCAAGTGGAGGCACCCCCCAAAACAGTGGCAGTACCCAAAGCGACGATTCAGATAGCGGCAGCTGTTCGAATGCCGGTTATAACGCTTTGATGAATTTCAACTATGATTCAGGTTTCCCTTTGCGGATTATGGGCAATACCACCGTGGCTGGCAGCGATGTGCCACATCCCCCCGGCGCAACCAACCAGTCTACCTGCAAATGCGGGCAGGAACCTTATGCGGTGTACGGCTACACACGCGGTATGTGGCTGCCAACCCGTTTTGTTGAGGTGGTACGCCGCGCCGACTGCTCGCCGGTGTACGGCGCATCAGTCAAACCTATGCTGAGCCAAATGGCACGATTATCCGGCACGCTGAAACCGGTTACGTTACAAACGGCCGGCGAAGGATCGGCAGGCCGTTACGACACCTCATTCCGCCATTTCCACAGTTGGGAGTTCCCATTTAACCCCTATAACTGGAGTCCGCGCTGCTTCCATAAAGGCGGCAATTTGGAAACCTCAATCACACAACCCACTTGGTCGGCTAAAGATCCGGTATTTATGAACCTGTTGTATCCGGAATGGATGGCTATCGGCAACGTGGTCAACAACCCGCTGTTCGACATACCGGCACATACTGCTTCCTGCGTAGCCAATACCACCGGTATCGGCTGGGGGCCGGCCGATGATGCTGCCTACTGGCTGGGTGGTTGTATGGGCAACAATTTGCCGGCAGCCGGCTCGATGTCAGCTGAGAAGAACAGCATCATTGGCACGTCCACCATCCTCAATCGCTCAATCCTGTTGTCCAACCGCACTGGAGGTTTCGCCTCGGTATCCACCGTAGGGGATAAAGCATTGTGCACCCCGGTGCCCGTGCCGTTTCCATCCAAATCCGAATTCAAAGCTACCATGCTGTTCCCTTACCCTGAAGCACAGTCAGCCAACAGCAGTGCCGCAGGCAGTGGCATTGACAACGGTACGCTGTTTGGCCAGCTGAGCGGAGAAGTGGCCAATTTCTTCAATCTAAATAGTAAAGGTGCGCACCGACTCGGTGCCAGTGATTTTTCCTGGGCCATTGGGCGTAGCGATCAGGCTTTAAACAATAATGACTCCGATGCGGTTTACCTGCTGTGGCGCTGGGTGGACTGCTGTGAGTTCAATTAGGAGCAAACAGATGTCCAAAAAGTACAGGATGGCAATTACGGCAGCGATATTGTGCTGCCTGCCCTCCCTATCGTTCGGTACGCCGGCAACCAACCCCAACCAAGTATTCGGCAACAGGGGTTTGGCTGGACAGGCCAATACCAATACTGCCCCCCGTACCCAGGCTGCCCGACCAGAAAGCCGGCAGCGGATGTGGCAGCGTGATCAGGAGTTCGCTCTTAGCATGTACCGTCGGGTCATTGGCGGCGACAGTGCGGCTGCAACCGATCTGAAAAATGCTGCTAACCAAGGTAATCGCTGGGCAGCATTGCAGTATGGCTACCTAGCACACACTGGCAAACTGCCTGGGCTGGGTGGCCGTCCTGACTATGCCACTGCTGCTCGGGCCTACAATCTGGCCTCCAAACGTATGGATGGTGGACGGCTGGCAGATATCAACGGTAATTATGCAGCCGCCTATAACATGGGGTTGATGTACTACTACGGTCAGGGCGTGCCTGCCAACGGTGCGGAAGCATTGCGCTGGTTTCGAGCAGCTGAAAGTGCCTATAAAACTGGTGGCCAACACAAGGCTTTTTGGCCAGCTACTGTCTATATTGCACAGATCTTGGAGCGGGGCTACGGCGTAGCAAAAAATGAACGTGAGGCATTGGAGTATTGGGAACGTTCAGCACGAGCCAACGAAGCTGAGGGGCTGTACGGCTACGGCATGGCTATCTTGAATGGTCGTGGCGGTGTTCAAAACCCATACCGCGCTTATCCATTGCTGGTACAGGCCGCCGACCGCTGGCATGTCGGTGCCATGCTGGCGCTGGCCGATTACCAGGGCAGGGGCGACCGGCTGCGTGAGGCTAATCCGGTGGATGCCGCCAAATGGCTGATGATTGCTGCTGTAGCCGACCGCCGGCATAACCGTCGAGCAGAGCGGGCATTGGCAGCACTGCCGTCGCCAAAGCAGCAACAGGTACGTTCACAAGTGCGCAGTTGGCTTGGTACGCACGGTACTGTTCCTAAGGTTTTTGATTGGAGACAGCCGATTAATGACACCATTCCGCAACGTTAAATAGGGAAGGCAATGCGATACCGACTTAAAAATATCCTGATTGCTGTTACGGTGACCACCTTGGTGACTGTGCCGAGCGTTTATGCTGACAATGCTTATCGGCGCGCCGCGCCACGCGGCTGGCTGTGGTATGAAGAAACACCGGCGCAGCCTAAACCGGTACCTCGGCGGCCACCAGCTCCGCAGCCAGCCGCTCCAGCGAGAGCCGCGCAGCCGGAATCTACCGGCCCTGAGCCGTTTTCGGCTGCTTGGGTACGACAGCAGCTACCAATTTTGCTGGACCGTGCCATGACCAACCCGACCGAAGAAAATGTACGTGCCTATAAATATATGGAGCGAGTGGCATTGGACATGTCCACCAACTACGCCAACATGAGCGAACAAGTGGTGCGCACCGATCCGATGCTGGACGAGTCGGTAAGGTTTCCGATTTCATCAATGGCCAGAGCGCAGGCCTTGTCGCAGATCAGCCGTGCCCGCGAGGGCATCATCCGCGACCTGAGAAGCAAAGCTGGCCTATGGCTGTTCTTCGATTCACAATGCCGCTTTTGCCACAGCCAGTTTGCGGTTACCCGAATGTTGTCGCAGAAATACGGCCTGCCAGTGCGCTATATCAGTACCGACGGCGGTGTGATCCAAGGTATGCCTGCCACACAGCTGTTATATGACCGTGGTGCATCGCGCGCCCGTTCTTTGGGTATCAAACTGACCCCAGCCGTGGTCTTGGTTGCTCCGCCAGACAAAATGGCGATTGTGGCGCACGGCGCAATGTCTCAAGCTGAGTTGGAAGAAAAAATCGTATTGGCGGCCATCGATATGCAGATTGCCAATCCCGAGTTGAGTAACATTGCCAAGCTGCAAGACAGGGGGATCCTGACACCGGGTGATATGGCTGATGTACGGCGGCGGATACGTAACCCGAACAACACCGACGAACTGGTCAAAATGTTGAATGAAATGATACAGCGCAGAATGTAACGGGAGGAAATCATGAAAAATTATTTGAACACTAGAAAATACGTCATACCGACCATGCTGGCCTTATCACTATGGCTTGGTACAAGTGTTACAGCACAAGCCGATGTTTCTGGTGGCATGGATGCCATGTGGAACCAAACCGCTCCCTCTGTGGGTGCAGTCAACGATAATTACGGCGGCACTTTAGGGGGGCTATCGGTCCGCACACCGGTACGCAGTTTCAATGTAATGGCCTTTGATCCGCCACGCTTCGGAGCGGGTTGCGGCGGTATTGATGCCTATTTCGGCAGTTTTTCCATGATCTCGGAAAAAAACATGCAAAACTTAGTTCGTGCCATTGTGGCCAATGGTACGGGTTATGCCATCAAGATTGCCCTGGATAACCTCTGCCCACCTTGTCAGAACATCATGTCCGGCCTGCAAGATTGGACCACCAAAATCAACAGCCAAGCCAAAAATACCTGCCAACTCGGTACCATGGGAATCGACTACCTACGTGGTAACCGTAACCCATCCGCCTTCGGCGACGACAGCAAGGGGCAGGCCGAAGCCGCAATGGCTGCTTCCTCCGGGAAAGCCAAAGACTATGCTGCCGCGAACGATAGCCGCACCTACGATGGCCGCAATGCCAATCGGCCGACGGATGCGGCAGACCAATCTACCGAATATGGCAACAACCTAATGAATACTTTAGTTTCCGCCGGCGTATTCAAATCTTCCGGTGATGGTGCGATCGATACCCGCCCGTATGGCGGCGATCAGGCTTTCCTGCAAATGGCCATGAGTCTGTATGGTACGCAAATTGTCTTAACCGGCGATAAGGCGACTTCCTCCTCAGCTGGGGGTCAATTTGTCCAAGGATCCACTGAGCGCGTAGACAAAGACCTGGCTCCAATCTGGTCGTTTAAAGATTTAGTCAATGGCGCACCAACCGGTGCGGCACTTAGCGAATACCAATGTAAGGATTTCGATATCCATAAAGCAGACAGCTGCCAAGAGGTGGTAACTAACGACTCAAAATATCCTGGAACCCACCGCTACATTCTCAATCTTCTGATTGGCAAACAGACCGCCTTCGGTGACGGCAATAAATTAGGTGATTCGATACCATCACAAATTCAAGAAGGTTCGATCATGGCCTATTTTATCGATAACAACCAACAGCTGACTGAACAACAAATCGCCTTCCTCAGACGGTTGCCTAAAGAGGATCTTGATGTGCTCAGCCAAGCCGCACGTGGTGGTCCGCAGACAGCCATCCAAGCAGCCGATGCCGCCGCACACCTGTACGGCGAACAAATGGCAGCAGAAATGGTGATGGCAATGAATAAAATCGTTTCTATTGCCTATTCAGCCAATATTACCTCTAACGGGAAACGTGTCGTCGGCTTATCACCCAATCAACAGAAACAGCTGACAGAACTAACGGCCCAAGCTGAACGTTATGCTGACAGCAGTACCCGCGCCGCCGCACACCGGAATTTCGTAACCATGGTGCGAGGGGCGGTATTACTGGCCGGTAATAGCTCTGGATTATCTCAATAACAAATACACCAAATATGTCGATAAAGGGAAAAGCCATGTCCAGCCGTCCCCACTTCATCCGCTCCACCTTCAATACAGCCGCCTTTCCATTAGGCCGATTTTTGTACAACCGCACCCGTATCGGGAAAATCATATCCCTGATAATGATGCTGTTGATTCAGCTGCCGGCTTGGGCGGATGCACTGCCAGCATCCATCGATGCAGGCGCGGATCAAGATATCACGACATTATGGGTAGTGGGCGATATTGATGTTTTGGCCAAAGGACTGGATGCAGTTGCTATGTTCTTCAACGGTGCGGGCACGGGTTCGCCACTGATCAGCCTGCTGCAGCTGGGGGCGCTGATGGCGCTGACCTCGATGCTGGTACAGTTTATTACCAAGCGCACCATGCAACCAGTCAACAACTTCCTAATGATCATCATCGTATCGGCGTTGTTCATCCCCAAAACTTCGGTGTGGGTAGCATCCTATTATGATGCCACTGGTGGAGCCGCGGGCGGGGCAGTTGGTTTCCGTAAAGTGGACAATGTGCCGATTGGGGTGGCCTACCCCTTGGGAATGTTTTCCTATGTCTCCAAACGGCTGACCGAACAGTATGACACAGGGATGCAGGTTATGCCGGACAGTGCCATGACCGGCGGCACTACTGCTCCGGAAGGCGGCATCCTGACCCACGGGGCGGAAGGCTACTTTAGCCCCCTGAAAACTGTACTGAGACTCCGGAATCAGTTTTCAGGCCCGGAAAATACCCTACTGCTGGCCAATTTGGCTAATGCCTCACAAACCTGCAATTGGTCGAATCGCTGGGGTGAGGCAGATAAAGGGGGAATTTTCAATGTGTTGGCACGCGGAAAACAGACTGGCATGGTACGAATAGCCCTTCCTGCAGAAAAAGCAGGTGATCCTCCTGTTATCGGATTAGTCGGTTGCTCCGATGCCGGCAAGATTATTTCCCTGATGATGGTGCAGAACGTAGTCAACTTGCCTGGGAAAAACTATTCACAAACAGCTGTCAGTGCTATTGACAATCGAAACCTGGCCACCGTAAAGGGTGGGAGTGTCAGCGACGCGAAACGTTATGAGCGCGCTCAATCAGAATTGGACCAACTGCCGGCAGCCATGGCTGCAGCCGCCAGCGGGGATACCAGCCGCAGCGGTGCAGCAATGGGGATAAACGATCCGACCGCCATCCTTAATACCGTACGCAGCCAGATCCAACAAGGTCAGGTACAGCCTGCAGCCTTGGCTCAGGTATTTACTGCGGGCAATTCAGTCAGTGTGGCCGAAATCGAAGCCAATATGATTTTCTCACACATCGTGCAAAGCTGTATCGGCAGCAATGATGCCAATTGTGCACGACAAGCCTTTATGTTGACCGAAGCACGTAACCGTTCCGCCGTTGATGCAGCCGGTGAGGCATCTTTGTTTCAGAATTTCATGGGGCATAGCATGAACATCTTGATGTTCATTTATATTGTGATGTCCCCAATCATGATTTTCATCATTCTGGTTATGGGCTGGAACGGCATCCGCATTATGGGCGGCTACCTGATGTTCGCAGCTTGGATCAACTCTTGGCTACCACTGAATAGCGCCATTGCCTATTATATGCTGCAAAGCTATAACAACCGGATGCGTGATTTGATTTTGACGATTGCTGCCTCTAATGAACCATCTAGAGTTTATTCGCCAACGGTCATCAGCAGCATTTTTGATGGAACCCAAGATATGTTGGCTTCGGCATCCACCATGATGTCATCCGTACCACTGGTCATGCTGTCGTTGATGAGTGCATCTATCTACGGTTTGGTGCAACTGGCACAGCGCGCCAATATGGTTGGCAAGGACTTTGTCGATGAGGATAAAGCCGCACCGAAGCTGGATCAATCGGAAGTTGTCGGTATGGCTCGGATGATTGCCAACAGTTCTGCTGGAGGGGTGTTGACTACGGATAATTTTAGTCAGAACCTTGTTCATAATGCGGACGCTTCCAATACCGCCACTATCCAGCTGCAGACCAGCCAAGAAGCGGTCGAGAGTGCCCGTCATGCTATTGCCGCAAACATACAGATGATGGAAGGTGCGGCGGATGCCAGTACGTTGGCACATGTGGACAGTACAGGTAAAGTCACGCAAACTGGGGTGGTCTATACCCAAACAGAAGATGGGCGTACTGAAGTTAGGATTGCCCATGCGGGCGAGCATGCAATGCAGTCAGGTGAAAAAGGAGCCGTGGGTATTCATGCCGATAAAATCGTTAGCATCGGCAAAGAGGGAGTCAGCCAGGATACTGTTTCCTACACCGACAGCCAAGGTCAAAGCCATGCTATGTCCCAAGGTCAGAGTATTGCCGATACCAAAGGAATTCAAACTTCTTTTGGTACCTTAGATTCAAAACAGCTAACCCATTCGGTTTCTCAAAACCTATCTGATTCCAGGGAGGATATGCGGAGTCTAGAATATGCTACCAGCAGCGCCACCAGCCATGGGTTGAGCACTAATATCAACCGCACGGCATTTGCCTCTATTTTGGCCAATGACTCTGCAACTGCGCAACAACAGTTATTGGCTGGGGCAAATGAAGCAGCTCAGTATGATCGTTCTGCCGCTGCTGCACTGCAATCAGCTGCTGGGAACAGTAGTGCCTACTTCAATACACTAAGTAAATTAGAAAGCGGCTCTCCAAGTGAGCGAGCCGCTGCCTTAGCAGCAATTCACGGTCTGGCAGCTGCAAACCCAGATCAATCAGGTCCTGCTCCTGCTTATGCGAATATGTCCCAGGGAGCGTTGGCTGTGCATAAAGCATCACATGAATTACATAGTGAGAATCAAGCAGCTATAGATAAACCCATCTCGAGTCAGCAGGCAAGCGGGATAGGACATTTCTCCAACCCATTAAATCATGCGGAAAAACTGGACTCTGTAAATCAAGCCATCGAAAATGCTCGATCCAATGCCAGTCATAACGGGTTATCCATTGAAGAGCAACAAAAAATTCTGCAGTACAATCAAAATAAACTTAGGGAGATGGTTGAGTTTAATAACCAAGTGCAAAAAGATTATGCCAGTCGAAGTGCCGGGCAAAAAATTGATGATTTAACCTATGGAGAAACATTCAAGACCTGGGATGCTGCTGGCGAGGAATGGGATAAAGGCAATTATGTGATGGGGGGAGTGGGTTATATATTGGGTGCATTACACTCCGTTGTTCCTGGATCAAGAATATTGGGCACAGCTGATAGCCAGGAAGGTATGTACCACACGGTTGATCCCGACTTAAACAATCGAATCCATCAGATGCAAGAAAATCAAAGAATCATGCAGAATTTCAATATGCAGGATGGTACCCGTACTATTGATGGTAGACCAATTGAGGAAGTTCTTGGTCACAAACCTACTCATCAAGCGGGCACATCACATTCGCAAGAGTCGACTCACGCAACCGATTCTGCAGCAAGACTTTCAAAGTCTTCTACACCTCATAATCCTTCTGAGTCCTTGCGAGCAGTTAGTGGCGATCACACACATCCAGGAATGTTGAAAGCAAATGATATGATCCAAAGGATTACCGGTGGCAGGGTGAATCTAGATCCTAAGCATCTACTTCACACTCCTGATCACCAAGGTAAAGGTGTTGGTTTATGTGCCAATGGTTCATCGATTATTCTGCGTGAAGCCGGATTAATTGAGGATCGAAAACATGGTAGTGCGCCAGATATGGCACGACAATTACAAAATCATTATGGATGGGAAGTAGTAACTACTGGGAAAGTGGTTGATAGACTTGGCACCATCCCAGGATACACTCCACGAGATGGACAAGTGGCGTTTATTGCACCGCATGGTATCGGAGTTAAAGATGGTAGGGGTGGAGATGAGTTTGGCCATATCTGTGTTTGGGTACAAGCAGCCAATGACGGAAAGGGTGCATGGGTTTCCGATTACTACCAAGGTGACAGGATGGTCAGTAGCGATAAATACGTTCAGGCAGGCTCAACCATAACTATCCTAGAAAGTCCCCAAATGAAGGAACATTTTGCCTCATTGAATCAGTCACAATCACAACAAGGCTCAATGTTAAACAATTCATCCTCAACTGCATCCAACAACCTCTCATTTATGTCGCAAACAGGAACAGGTTTTGTTGGGAGTGGTAAAACATTCTCGCTAAGTAGTGAGCAGAGAACAAATATGCTTGCTATTTATGATGCAGCTAGAGCTAATGGCTTGTCTCATAACCAGGCAGCTGCTTTTACTGCCGAGGTAGGTAGAGAAAATGGCTTCCGGTCACACATTATGAGCGGCTCGCATACAGATGATGCAAATCACAGGACAAATAAAGGAATTATTTCGTGGCAAAATGAGCGTAGCCGAAATTTAGATTCTTGGATGCGTAGCCGTGGAATGATGAATGCCGATGGTAGCTACAAACGTGGGCAGGATGCAGTTAATGCCCAAGTTGCTTTCGCCATCAATGAAATGCGTACTGTGGATACATATAATCGGACGGAGAGGGTTTTTTTAAACAATCCCAATGTTAGTTACCAAGAAGCGACAAGAGTGTTAGGGAAAAATTATATAGCTTGGAGGTACGATGATCCGAAATATGCGGAAGGGCATAATAATCGTGACGGTTTTTATAATACATTGCAACGTGAATTGACCAATCGTTCTAATTCAAAAAGATAATACACACTATTCAGTGCATTGGCAGTGCTGTCTCTACCATGAGACATGATACCCATATTTTGTAGCCGCCTCATTTAGGCTACCTCTGAAATTATGGCAAGCTAACAGGTAAAGTTCAGCACTGCTTACCAAAACTCCAGGCACCCCTGTCTCACTTCCTAGAGGGATGAGGGTGGTCTCCCCTGCAGTCGAGATAGAAGGGTGCTGTATTGAGCAATTAACAGTAACGGTATGAGGGCGTGGATTCCACCTGATTCTCCGGGTATTCCATGCTTTTTCTCCGCCAACTAATTGTAGTTCTATGCGGGAGTACTCACGGGTTGTTTCCAATTGTCTGAAGGACACGATTTTCGCAACTGAACAAGGGTTGTGGTAGCAACTGGTAGAAACAGCCCCTCTCTTTAGGCCAGAAAAATTAAATATAACATTTTGTTGGCCAGACTGAGAGCGGGAGCAGGTAGCTCTATTACAAGTTGGTTGTTTGCTATAGGCATGTTCTGTGCTCAGAAAAAGAAAAGCGCAGCATATTGTACTTATGAAGAATTGATGCATAAGATCCTCCAAAGGATTGTCATGGATTCTTTATTAATATCCATATTGTCTAAGACAAGTTGAGACTTCTCTTCTTAAAGAATTATTAGGAGTCGAGTATGCAATATCGTCTATTAAGCAATGGTTGTTATTACAAACCATTTTATAGTACACCACTGTAGGAGCATGATCTCTACTCTGTCTGAAACTTACCCTCACTACTTTGCTAGATTGCTGGGTAATTCTAAGACTATGCCGAATAAGACTGCCGGTCTCTTCATCACCGTCAGTTAGTCCGCTAAGATCATAATCAATGCAAGCCATGCCTTGCATTGCTATTGAGGCACGGTTTTCTCTATCAAGAATTCTCCGAAACTCAGGAGTGAGGGCATGTTTTATATCAGAATATGGCCTAATTGAGCTTGGTAGATAACCAGCATATAGCCGTCTAACCGTCTCCAGCATGTGCTTATTACCAGCTTGCTCCGGCATCGCTTGAGCTGAAGCCGGGAAAGAAATAAGGAACACAGCGACAATAGATGTGATCTTCCACATATGCAATTACCTCATAATTTAGTTATTGCTACAGAACATGATGATTATCTTACCAATTAGACCGATATAGATGTGTATCACAGTGATTGCAGATAAACATTCTGTATTGATCATGCCTATTTCGAATACCCCAGTTTTTTATGCTTTTCGATCCGCATACTTTACATTTGATCCCAGTCTCTGTCTTACACTCCTGATTTTCGTCTAAATATTCAGGTAGAGTTGGCAGCAAGCGTTTTACTTTCCTGATCGGATAAGTGTAAGCAAGCCAGAGAGCAGGAATTCCAATAATAATTGGTAGATACTGCATGATGTTAACCATTTTCAACTCACATAATTAAATTGATATAACAAGATTTACTTATTTGCAGTTTATTATGAAAAAACAATGTACATTCTATTTCACTAATTTGATTTTTTATATCACAATATCGCTTACTTCAATGACATGTTACGCAGATATGGTTACCGATTGTTTACGTGGTCATCAAAAGACGACATCGTGTCATAGAATGATAGTTAATTATTGGCAGCACGCCCCAGCTATTGAACGCATTGCTAGACAGGAAGGTGTAGAACCGGAGTTATTAAAAGCCCTGATTGCTTACGAAAGTAGGTATAACCATCAGGCGGTATCTCCTGCCCAAGCTAGTGGGCTAACCCAAGTCATGCCGACAACTGCTTTAGGGATGCACGTTCATCCATCGAGCCTGTTTATTCCGGAAGTCTCTATCCGCACCGGAGCACGTTACCTGCGTCAAATGTATAATCAATTTGGTCGGTTAGACCTAGCTCTTGCTGCCTACAACGCCGGTCCTCGTAGGGTAAGTCGGGCAGGAAATCGCGTACCTAGGATTGCTGAGACACAGCACTATGTCCGTAATGTTACTGCGTTGTACGTGGAGTTCAAACGAAAGGCTGCTTCTTCAGCTGCAAATCATGTAATCCCCCATGTCTCAGCTAATCTCCGTGTTGCACAGGTTGAAAACCCACGGTACAGCCAAACCAAGTCTGAGACAGGTAGCAGCGTATATCAGTCACATACCAGCAATATCTACTGAAACTACTTAGACTGCATATTGGTAAATATCTGCCACTTTCTTTAATTATTACAAGGAAGCCAATATGTTAAAGTCTGAAATATCTGCCCAACTGCATCAGCATCTTCAATCGTTCCTAGACTATTGCCAGACTAGGTGTATGGCAGATGGGACAATTGAAGGGTATCGAAATAACCTGAGGCAGTTTGCTGCATTATTAGAAGCATGGCCAGACAGCAAAACCTTCTCTAATTTTCCGGAAATCTGTACTGAGTCTGCTTTGTTGAAAACGGTCGTCATTAAACAAAGCAACAACCCTGACTTAAGTGCACACACCATCCGACGTTATATCTGTGCTTGGCGCAGTTGGATCCGATACCTGGTCAAGACCGATGTTTTGAATATTTCTTATGATCGGTTCAAGTTTGACTTACCGAAACTACCGGAAACGCTGCCTAAAGCAGTAGACATGCCAATACTGGACAAGATTCTCGACACCCCTCCTATACGTCGACAGTCTCAATGGATGTACTTGCGTAATATCTGTATGTTTGAATTAATGGCTTATTCCGGATTGCGGGTTTCTGAGGTAACTTCTCTAACTTTATCCGATCTTTATTTCAGCCAAAAACAAGTTAAAGTGACTGGTAAGGGTAATAAAACAAGACTGGTACCAATTACGGACTGTGTTATTCAACGAATCAAAGAGTATTTGCAATCGCGCAGTAATTCTCTGGTCAAGGTCAAAGTAAACTATTTATTTACAAATCGTCATGGCAATAAGATTACGAATAGTACCGTCCGACTGCATTTGCATAACTTGGCAAACGAGTTATTAGTAGATAAGCTTCGGCTAACTCCGCATATGCTCAGGCATTCTTGTGCCACTCATTTTATCCGGCAGACACATGATTTGCGTTTTGTGCAAATCCTGCTTGGCCATAGTAGTGTGGCCACCACGCAAATGTATACTCATTTGGATAATGATTTCGTTAAGGCAACGTTTTATCAACATTTAAACAGATAATCACTGCATTATTGTTTATCCGCACTTAAGGAGGCGCGCCCATGAAACTGAAGTACACGGCATCTATCTTTTTTTTGGCACTACTGACAGCCTGTTCTACCAATCCAGACGGCAGCATCAACTGGTCGGATAACCCGCTCAATGCGGTTGCCACTCGAGTTGATAAAGGTGTACAGAACCTCAACCGCCAAACAGATCGTGTTTTCCCCAATGCCGGCCCACATTGCAATACCTGTGATCCACACGGCGTAACCCATCAACAGATGTTAGAGTGGGGTTACATTCGACGTAACCCTGATTATCCGAGGTACTCCAGCCAGCGTTATGTCTTTACTTCAAAAAACTGTGATCGGACACGCCAGGCGTTATGTTTCCGTCCGAGCAAGGATGTTGCAGAGCGACCATAATCAACTCTACGTTCAAACAAGGCAGGCAGAGACCTTATTCTGTCTGCCTTTAATTTAGATTTGTGACAGGCTACCTGAAAATACCAGGCTGGTTTTCATCAAGCGTACCCATTCTTTTCTTGTGTTGCCGGCTGACCCGGTTTACTGTGGATACGCTGCAGCCAAGTGTCTGCGCAGTTTGAGTAATACTGAATCCCTGTAGGCGCAGTTTAATGATTTTCTCATGTAGCGATTTGTCAGGTTGTCGTCCCCGATAACCACCGCGCCGTTTGGCTAAGGCTATTCCCTCTTTCTGCCGCCGTTTGCGCACAGCCCAGTCCTGGTGCGACATATTTAATGCAATACGTAGGAACATCTTTTGCAGAGCGGCCAATAGGGGTTGTAACAAATAGCCAGGTAGTGAGCCATCTTGTTCAAAGAAAACACCCAGTTCTTCAAAATCGAAAATTTCCGGAACTTGGATTTTTGCCCCCTTGGCAGTGATCTCATCAATCAGCCGTTCTGCCTCTGCAGGTGGCAATCTGGTAATGCGGTCGATACTTTCAGCGATTACCCAGTCACCGGTTTGCAGATCGTTAATCAAGCGGCGCAGTTCTGAGCGATCAGGATTAACGCCAGATGCTTTTTCTGAGTAAATACCGGCAATATAAAATCCTTGTGCCTTTGCTCGCTCGATCAACTGATGCTGACGTTCTAAATTTTGCTCGTCGGTTGAAACCCGGAAATAGATTCGGGCTGTCTTGCTAATGCCTGTGTTTTTTAAGTCCATAATTTATGCTACTACTTTTTAAGTACGGATGCAATACAAAAAGAACTGTTTTTTTCAATATTCTTTTTGAGTATACCTAAAAAGTAGCAGAAATCAGACACGGGTAGGCTTCGTTGCTGGCGAGTATGCTAGAATGAAAAATATAGTTCTGAATACCGGCCTCTTTAAGAAGGTGCAGCATAGTCAAAGGACAACCCATGAATACCGCCATACTGGACTACCGCATTTCCGAGTTTGACACCCGACAGCAAGCCGACGATTACGGCGCTTGGTTTCGCAAAAAGGTTGAAGAAGGACTGAAATGTGAAACCTACCATACGCATGACGAGGTGCTGGGGAAGTTGCACCAACGCCGTGCGGAGCGTCAGAAATCATGCTGAACGTCATTTGGCGGGATACGGAGTAGAAAGAAAGACTGGAGATTCGGCAGCCTGAGAATGGCTGCCGAATCTGTTTAAGTGTGCCAAATAAAGTGGCTGCCCTCAAGGCAGCTGTCTTCCACCGGCCAGTATGCACCGGCATCAAGAATAGAGACTGCTCCCGTCCAGCCATTTGAGCAATCGCGGCAGCAACTAGCGGGTAGCACCATAGCCTTAGCTTTTATTGAAAATAATTCTTACTTCTATTATTATCCATACACCGTATCACTTCGGCTATATCCCTATAAACAATAGGGAATTTAATCTTTCTTCTGTTTCTCTTCCCTCATATGACAACCCAATCTTTTTGCCCCAAGCTATTGGTCGTGCTGCTGACCGGTGCCTTTGCCCACATGCAGGCCGCCGCCGACACCCCCGCCGCCAACGGCAGGGAGCCTGCCTCCGCCGAACTGGAAACCATCGAAATCAAAGGCCGACGACCCGATCAGCGCGGCGCCGACGACGTATACCGCAAAAACGTCTCCAACGCCTATATCGGCAAGGAATACCTCGAACGTTATCGGATCAATGCCGCCGGCGACGTGCTCAAAGGCCTCAACGGCGTGTACAACATGAACACCCGTACCGCCGGCGGCGCGATTACGCCCAACATACGCGGCATCACCGGCAAGGGTCGCATCCCCGTTACCGTAGACGGCACCGAACAAACCGTCGACGTATGGATGAACAACTACGGCGTGGGCGACCGCAACTATCTTGATCCCGCCC
>ERZ772772.321-NODE-321-length-30039-cov-7.363127_pt1 | contig 30039 bp, 27 predicted proteins | sample MGYA00511484_ERZ772772 | MGnify/ENA primary metagenome ERZ772772 (study PRJEB29015, sample SAMEA2737913) | human oral metagenome | biome: human oral; feature: human-associated habitat; material: dental | place: China | collected 2088 ... | reverse complement strand
CTACTCCGATTGTTGAAATAGCCGATTGGATGGATGATTTAGAATTTGTTCTTGAAGATGAAAAGCGCTTGAAGGAAGAAGATGACTAATCCATCAAGCGCTTTTTGCGTATACAAATTTAAAAGAAAGGAGGAACTATGGCAGGTAAATCAAGCAAATCAGACAAGGGCATTAGCAATATAAATGACAAGGAGAAGGCATTAGAGCATGCTCTTGATGAGATACAGAAGGTGTTTGGCAAGGGCGCCGTCATGAAGCTCGGAGACAATGGGCTTAACAACAGTATAGAAGCGATCTCTACAGGATCTATTTCCTTGGATGTTGCTACCGGTATCGGCGGTGTACCGCGTGGACGTATTGTTGAGATATACGGACCGGAATCTTCTGGTAAGACAACACTCACGCTGCACTGTATTGCAGAAGCTCAGAAAGCGGGAGGAAAGGCTGCATTTATCGATGCTGAGCATGCCCTTGATCCGGTTTATGCCAAGAATCTTGGCGTAGATGTTGATGATTTACTTGTATCACAGCCTGATACCGGAGAGCAGGCGCTTGAGATTTGTGATATGCTCGCGCGCAGTGGAGCTATTGATTTGATTGTAATCGACTCCGTTGCAGCTCTTGTACCTAAGGCAGAGATTCAGGGTGATATGGGAGATTCACACGTAGGGCTACAGGCAAGACTTATGTCACAGGCGCTTAGAAAGATTGCGGGAACAGTTAACAAGACAAATACCTGCGTTATATTTATCAACCAGCTTCGAGAGAAGATTGGAGTTATGTTTGGTAACCCTGAGACAACTACAGGCGGTCGGGCACTTAAATTCTATGCCAGCATGCGCCTTGATGTTAGACGCGCTGATTCGATCAAACGAGGGGATGAGACCATCGGTAATAGAACCAAGGTTAAAATTGTCAAGAATAAGGTTGCGCCTCCATTCAAGCTTGCTGAGTTCGATATCATGTATGGAGAAGGTATTTCCATCGCCGGAGATGTTCTTGACATAGCAACAGATATGAAGTTTATCGATAAAGCTGGTTCGTGGTACAGTTACGAAGGTGAGCGAATTGGTCAGGGGCGTGAGAATGTCAAGGAATTCCTTATCTCTCATCCAGATATCCTTGAGACTCTCAAGATCAAGATTATGGATGAAATTCACGGCAGGGATGAAGATGATCTCAAAGTTGATGAAGACGGGGTAGTTATTGAGTAATTATGCATAACATGTTCTAGGATTTGACATAAATCCTAGAACATGTTATATTTAACCGGTTAGCCGCTCAGAATGGGTTATAAAGCATAGCACCCGTGATTCTGGCGAGTCTGGTTTGAGGAGGATTTTAATATGTACGCAGTAATTAAGACAGGCGGAAAGCAGTACAGAGTACAGGAGAATGATGTACTTAAGATAGAAAAGCTCGACGCTGCAGTAGGAGAGACAGTTACCTTTGATGAGGTTGTAGCTGTTGGAGGAGACAAGCTTCAGGTAGGTACACCATTTGTTGAAGGTTGTGCAGTTCAGGCTGAGGTACTTGAGCAGGGTAAGAACGAAAAAGTTATTATCTTTAAGTACAAGGCTAAGAAGGACTACAGAAGAAAGAATGGTCACAGACAGCCATACACTCTAGTTAAGGTTACAGGTATTGGCGCAGCAGCTAAGAAGGCTGCTCCAGCTAAGGCTAAGACTGCAGAGAAGGCAGAGAAGTCTGAAGTAAAGGCTTCGCTATCAATGAAGAAGGAAGAACTTCTAGAGATCGCTAAGAATCTTGGAGTTGAGGTTCCTTCAAAGGCTACTAAAGCTGATATTCTTTCGGCAATTGAATCTAAGTAATTAAGAATTTCAATATAGGAGGTGACTAGTCATGTCAAGTAAAAAAGGAGTAGGTAGTTCCAAGAACGGTCGTGATTCCGAGTCCAAACGCTTGGGACTTAAGATAGGTGCGGGACAGTATGTAAGTGCTGGAAGCATTCTCGTTAGACAGAGAGGAACAAAGTTCCACCCTGGCAACAATGTTGGTATCGGTGGAGATGACACTCTATTTGCAAAGATCGATGGAAACGTTAAGTTTGAGAGATTTGACAAGAAGAGAAAGCAGATCAGCGTATACAGCGAAGAAGCTTAAACTTATTGACCCCTTGTTTTAAGGGGTCATTTTTATATATTGGAGAAATAAATGTTCGTAGATAGAGCTGAAATAATTATTACATCTGGAAAAGGTGGAGATGGAGCCGTAACCTTTAGACGAGAGCCATACGTTCCAGAAGGTGGTCCGGATGGTGGCGATGGTGGCGATGGAGGTAATATTATATTTGTTGCCGATAATAACCTTCGCACACTTATGGATTTTAAATACAAGCGTAAGTATGAAGCTGAAAATGGTCAGAATGGCATGCGTCGTAAGAAATACGGTAAGCGTGGGGAGGATTTGGAGATAAGAGTTCCTGTTGGAACGATGATTATTGACAAAGAATCAGGACTTCTGATGAAGGATATGGCGCATAACGGGGACACACTTGTTGCAGCAAAAGGTGGTAAAGGTGGAAAAGGTAACGTTCATTTTAAGAATTCCATCAGACAGGCACCTAATTTTGCCGAGGCTGGTGAACTACCTAAAGTTAGAACTGTTATTCTTGAGCTTAAACTCATCGCTGATGTAGGACTCGTTGGTTTCCCAAATGTTGGAAAATCAACGTTACTTTCCGTTTCCACATGTGCTAAACCTAAAGTTGCAAATTATCACTTCACGACTATAGATCCCAATCTTGGTGTAGTTGATTTATATGACAAAAGCTTTGTGATGGCAGATATTGCGGGAATTATAGAAGGTGCACATGAAGGTATGGGGCTCGGAATTAAGTTCCTAAAGCATATTGAGCGCACAAAGGTTCTTATTCATGTGGTTGATGTTTCGGGCAGTGAAGGCAGGGACCCAATAGATGATTATAAGAAGATAATTGATGAGCTAAGAAAGTACGATGAAAGGCTACTGGCAAAGCCTATGCTTGTAGCTGCAAACAAGATAGATGCCGTTTGCGATGAGGAAAAGCTAACAGAATTTATTGAATTTGTTGAAAATGAAGGCAAAAGAGTATTCAAGATTTCTGCTGCGGCTAGACAAGGTATACAAGAACTTCTTAACGCTACAATTAATGAGCTAGATAATTATGTTGAACCAGAAGTGGAAGAAGTTGAATACTTTGATTTTGAGAAGGATGAGCTCGATGAAGACTTCAAGAAACTTAAGGCCTATATAGCGTATGACGGTGCATTTGTTCTCGAAGGTAAGCAGCTTTCTAAAATCTTTAGATCCACTAATTTTACAGATACAGGTTCAATGCGATATTTGTATAAATTTATTGTGGATAGAGGCGGCATTAAGATGCTAAAGAAGATTGGTTTGAAAGAGGGAGATACGGTTAGAATAGAAGACTATGAGTTTGAATACTACGATGACTAGGTAATTAATTTTCTTTCAAGTTTCTAAAGCTTTCATGTGGCTAAAATTATATCTAGACACTATATGATGTATTTAAGACGTTGTAAGCAAAAATAGGTGGATACATAATTGCATTATTTGCAGTATGTATTCACCTATTTTACATTAAAAACCTATATAAAAAATATTTAATACTGTATTGCCAATCTAGAGTACATTGATTTATATGGGGTTTTGTGTTGTAAAATAATTATAAATATTATGTATTTACATGTTACTGACTTTCTGATAGACTGTTGCAAAATAATTTTATAAATTGTATTATCTATGTAGTTGAATCTACCCCCGGAAGGGGTAATATATGAAAAAAACAAATAATGACCTGATAAATCGCTTAATTGATTGTATTAGATTCCAATTTGCAAAGGATAGAAAGCTTAAATATAAGATCGCACTCGTTGTTATTATCCTTATTGGAGCTACAGGCATACACATGAAATCTAGTAATGCTGATACGATCAAGCTTGATAAGACGGAAAAAGTCAAAGAAAAGGAACGCCCGCAGGGAACAGACGAATTCTATATAGATATAAGCGGCGCAGTTAATTCACCGGGAGTTTATAAGGTCAAGAAAAAAACGAGAGTTTTTGAACTTATTGAAAAGGCAGGTGGTCTAAAAGCAGATGCTAATCTAGACGCTTTAAATCAAGCAGAGTTTGTTCAAGATGGACAGAAAATCGTTATACCGAGCAATGGAGGTGGGGATTCAAATAAGGAAAGTGAAGATAAATCGAACAATGATGGTGGGATGATTAATATTAATTTGGCAGATAAGTCAAAACTCATGAGCCTCCCAGGCGTTGGGGATGCGATTGCACAGAGGATTATTGATTATCGAAAGGACCATAGGTTTTCAAAAGTTGAAGATTTGAAGCAAGTTAAAGGTATTGGGGACGCTACATTTGAGAAGTTAAAAAATCTGTTCCAGCTTCAACTTTATTCTTCAAATGAAACAGGTCAACCAAATCATTATTTTCATAGTGAGTTTCTGGATAAAATGCCCCACCAATTGAAAAATCATCAAAGTCACTGTTTTTTCTCAAGTCACTAATCAGTTCAGAAGCGTACTTATAATCTCCCTTGTTATAAATATCTTCTGTTTCTCCTTGCGGAACATCTCCACGAAGTGCCAAAATATTTTTTACATTTTTACTTTTTGCTTCCTGCAAATAATCATGAATTTCACTTTTCTTACTTCCAACACAAGTCAAATGAGCCAAAACCTCCGTTTTCAAATTATTTTTAATGTGAGAAGCCATTTCAATAGTTCCACCTTTAGTTTTTCCGCCAGCACCATATGTAACACTGATAAAATCAGGCTTACATTCCACCAATTCAGCAGTTACATTCTTTAATTTCTCTTCAGAAAAATTTTTATTTGGTGGAAAAATCTCAAAAGAAATTAAACGCTCCTTTTTTTCAAATAAATCTTTTATTTTCATTAAAACCTCCCAATTTCAAATATTTTTTACATTTATCTTTTCTAAGAATAATTTAAATTTGTATTTCCAAACATATTGTACTACAAAAAATATGTTTTGTAAATTTTTTAATTATATTTTTTAGTTTTTCTTTAATATAAATTTTAGTTATATCAAGTTTTTGAATTTGTTTTTTAAAGTTTTTAGAAAATGCTTGATTTTTTGGAAAAAGAAAAGTAATAAAATAAAATTAAAATTGTGGGTATTTTCTAGTTTTTTTTCTAAAATATACCCACGTCTTAAATTTTTTCAGTTTTATATAAAGTTAAATATCTAGTTTGATTCTTTCAATTTTTGCTCCAACAGTGTTTAATTTCAGTTCCAGTCTGTCATAACCTCTGTCAATATGATAAACCCTGTTTACAATTGTTTCTCCGTCCGCCGCAAGTGCCGCCAGAACCAGTGCAGCTCCTGCTCGTAAATCCGAAGACATTACTTCCGCTCCAGTTAATGGCAATCCTCCATTTACAAAGGCAACTCCATGTCTTATCGTAATATCTGCACCCATTCTGTTAAATTCAGGCACATGCATAAATCTGTTTTCAAAGACAGTTTCTTCCATTGAGCTTCCACCATTTACTAATGTTTGTAATAACATCATTTGAGGCTGCATATCTGTTGGAAATCCTGGATGCGGTAATGTTTTTATTTTTGATGGCTTCAAATCTTTCACTTTTCCGATTACAGATAATATGTCTCCATCCTGTTTGAATTTTACGCCCATAGCTTCAAGTTCGGATTTAAATACTCCCAAATCTTCAAGTCTTGCATCCTGAATTTTTAAATCTCCTTCTGTAACTAGTGCTGCTATTACATAAGTTCCTGCTTCAATTCTATCTGGCATAATTGAATATTCTACTGCATGAAGCTCTTCCACTCCTTCAATTTCAATGTTTGGTGTTCCAAGTCCTGTAATTTTTGCTCCCATTTTATTTAAGAAATTTCCTAAATCAACGATTTCAGGCTCTCTTGCTGCATTTGAAATAATAGTTTTACCTGGCGTTTTTACAGCTGCCATCATAATATTCTGTGTCGCTCCTACACTTGGGAAACCTAAAGGAATTTCGGCTCCTTTTAAATTATCAGATTTTGCGTGAACATATCCGTGTACTCTCGTAATATCGGCACCTAGCATTTCAAATCCCTTTAAATGTAAATCGACAGGTCTTGAACCTATTGCACATCCTCCAGGAAGTGAAACTACTGCTTCATCTAAATTTGCAATCATTGGTCCCATTACTAAAAATGAGGCTCTCATCTGTTTTACAATCTGATAGCTTGCTTCAGTTCTTTTAAAGCCATTGTTTATAATTTTATAAGTATTGTTATCTAATTTTTCAGTTATCATTCCCAAATCTTCAAGCAATTTCATTGTTACTCTAATATCTCTCAAGTTTGGAACATTTTTTAAGATATATTCCCCTTTTGCAACAAGAGTTGCGATAATTATTGGAAGAGCTGCATTTTTAGCTCCACTTACTTTTATTACTCCGTTTAAAGGCGTTTTTCCTGTTATTCTAAATCCATCAACCACGTTTTTTTCCTCCTAATTTTTGACATATTGGACATTTTGATCCTAATAGTTTATCCATAAAAGTTAAGTTTTTATAATTTTTTGCATATTCTGGCATTTCTTTATTTATGATATTCATATGAAAATCACAAATTGCACTTTCCATAGCTTCATAGTATACATCTGGTAAATGTTTTATATGACAAGTTTCCAGTTTTGAGGTTACCACAATTTCATCTCCATCTTCATGAGTAATGGCATCCTTTGCCACTACCACCAATGCTATTTGACCCTCACAGAGTAAATTATCTATCATTTTGTATGGTATTTTTTTTCTTTTAGCTATTTCAATATATTTTTTTATATCGTCAAAATTTGCATGTCTTGAAATAACCATTTTTGCAACCTCTTTATTTTCCAAAGCTTTTTCTATTTCATAATAAATACCTTTTTCTCTAATTTCATCAAATGTAAGGGCTTTTATAATTCTTTCTTTGTATTCTCCAAGAAATAGATTTTTTTCAACTTGTGCATTTACCGCTCTATCTGTCACTTCTTCCATATATTTCATAACATCAGTTCTACTACTGTTAATGCTAGTTTCCATTTTAATTCTCCAATTCATTTAAATAAATATCAAAAATTTTAATATATTTTAACTCTTTAAAAATTTATTACATTTTGTCATTATACTACTTTTTTTTATATTTCTCAACCATTTTTTATAACTTCTATATAGTTTAAAAGAAAATTAAAAAATCAACATTGATAAAACAAAAACAACTTTAAATACAATAAATATTTGAACAAATTTAGTTATTTTAGGAATCTCTTCCCGTCCTTCGTCTTTTCTTATGGAAAAAATCAAGAGTGAAAACAATATTATGTACAATATTGACCCTAACATTGAAATATTTCCTGTAAACAAATAAATTACTTCCAAAAGTAGAAAAGCATATACTTTAAAAGTAGTTCTTTTACTTGTAAAAAATAAGTTTATCAAATTAAAATTTGCATACATGTATAATAAAATCAGTATAATTATTCCCAGATATGAAGTTATTAGTTCCATTTTCTCTATAAGGAAAAATATAAAATATACCATAGTTGTAATTATTAGTATTCTTATTTTTTCATCCCTATCTTTTTTTAATTCACGTTTTTCTTTCATCTACTTAATCATCTCCCAACTTTATATTGTTATAAATCATTTTTAATTTAGATTTTTCCACATTTTTTTTAATTTTTGCCGTTGTAATATTTACTTTTCCCAATATTTCCTGAATAATGCAAATATCAGCATTAGCTTCAGATAAAATTCCAACTAAAGAATTTCTAAAAATATGCGGATATACATTTTTTTCAATTTTTGCATTTTGGGCAATAATTTTTAAGTTTTTCCAAAACTTTTCACGGCGAATATCAGGAAATATTTTTAAACTTTCATTTGCATTTTTTAACTTTGGTCTGTAAATTTCCAGATAATTTTTAATTTCTATTTCAAAACTATTGTCAATTAATTTTATCTGATATTTTGAATTTTTTCCAAGAGTTTTTATAAATTTATCATACTGATTTTCAACATCCTTTATTTTCAAATTTAAAATTTCTGAAATCATTGCTCCTGTTACAATTAGTAACTTAATAATTAGTCGATTTTGCATTCCAGCAGGTGTGTTGGGGCAATTATCCACAATCTGCTTTATTTCTTCTAATGTTAAAGTTTCAGGCGGCTGATATTCACGCTTTAAGTTTTTTATTATTCCAGCAGGGTCTTTTGTAATCAACTTATTCAAATAACAAAATTTATAAAATGTCTTTAATACTGAAACTTTTCTCAAAACTGAATTTTTTCTCAATTTTTTATTCAAATTATCAATATAACTAGAAATTTCTTTTTCTCCAATTTCAGAAAAATCTTTTTTTACAAACAGAAAAAATTGTGTTAAATCACGATTATACCCATTTAATGTGTTTTGGGAACTTCTTTTTTCAAATTTTAGAAATTCCAGGAAGTTTTTCAGCTGCATTTGATTTTTAACTGATATTTTACTTTTTTTATCAAAATTATCTTTTATCAAATTTAACTTTTTCTTTTCAGAAATTTCTAATTTTTTCTCCGAATTATCTATATCAGCACTTTTTTGTCCCATAATCCCATAATCTCCTTGGCGTGGCTTACAGATGCTTCAGTAATGTTATCTCCTGAAATAATTCTTGCAATTTCTCTTATTCTTTCTTCTGTATTTAGTTCTCGAACTTTTGTCTCCGTAAAATTATTTTCAATTTCCTTTTTGATAAAAAACTGCTGCTGAGCCTTTCCAGCGATTTGTGGAGAATGCGTTACACAGATGATTTGTGTATTTCTCGAAAGTTCTCTTAACTTTTCCGCCACTCTTCGTACTGTTTCTCCAGAAATACCAGTATCAATTTCATCAAAAATCAATACTGAAATATTGTCAACTTCAGAAAATACACTTTTTAGAGCAAGCATTATACGTGAAATTTCTCCACCTGACGCAATTTTAGCAAGCGGCTTAAAAGTTTCTCCGACATTTGTTGTAATTAAAAATTCTGCATTGTCTGTTCCGTGAGCTGTGATTTCTTCTTTTTTGATTATTTCCACTTTAAATTTTGCATTTTCCATATTCAAGTCGCTTAATTGAATATCCACTGTATTTTGCAGATTTTCTGCAATTTTCATCCGAATTTCGCTCAATCTTTCACTATCCTGAAAATATCGGTTTACAAGCTCTTTTTTCTGAATTTTAAGATTTTCCAGCTCTTCATTTTCAAAATTTACTAGCGACAAATCTTTTTCAATTTTATTTTTAAATTCCAGAATTTCCGTAATTGTCGAGCCGTACTTTCTTTTTAATTTATTAATTTTATCAATTCTTTCCACAATTTTTTCCAGTTTAGTGTCATTTATTTCAACGTCCCCGATAGAATTGTCCACAGAATAGGAAATTTCTTCAATTTCGTATAAAACAGACTCTATTTTTTCAGAAAGTTCACTGTAGGACTCTGACAAATCTGAAAGCTGCTCCAAATTTCTTTTTGCCCGCCCTAGTGCAGTCAGAATGGAAAATTCTCCCTCTTTTAGCAATTGAGAAGTTTCTTCCAGTTTTTCGCTAATTTTTCCAGCATTAAACAAAATTCTGTATTCTTCTTCCAGTTCATTATCTTCATTTTCTTTTAAATCCAGTTCATTAATTTCATTAAATTGAAATTCCAGTACATCTTTTTTTTCTGCAATTTTAGATTTTTCATCTTCAATATTTTTTATTTTTAAATTTAATTTCTTGATTTCACTTACATTTTCACGAATCTTTCTGGAAAGCTCCTTTCCTTCATCATTCAAAAATCTATCCAGTAAATGCAAATGATATTCATTATTTAACAAAAACTGATGTTCGTGCTGCCCGACTAAATCAATAATGTTTACCATAAGCTCCTTTAATCTTGATAAAGTCTGTCTTTTCCCATTTACCATTATTTTAGATTTTGAACTTCTGTCAAAAAAACGAGTTATAATCAGCTCGTCATCTTCTATTTCAAATCCAAGCTCATTTAGCCTTTTCTTCTGATTTTCATTTAATTCAAAAATACCTTCTGCAAAAAGGTTTTCTTCCCCATTTCTAATCATGTCAATATGACTTCTTTCACCAATTAATAGTGAAATTCCATTTAAAATAATTGATTTTCCAGCCCCAGTTTCTCCAGTCAATGCAATAAATTTTTCATTAAATTCCAAGTCCAGATTTTTTATTATCGCTAAATTATTTAATCTTAATTCTCTTAGCATTTCCTTCCTTTCACTATTTTATTTTTTATAATTACAAATTTACCTGTAAATTATATTTTATGCTATTTTAATTTAATAATTAATTTTTCATTTATATTTCTTATTTTAATAATTATAATACAGAATCTCCCCATTTTAATTTTTGTCTTAAAATACTGTAATAATCACTATCCATTGGTTTTACTATTCTAATTTTTTTCTTCGACAATCTTGCTGATACAAGATCATTTTGCTGAATTTGGAACCACTGATTTCCGTCAATATTCAAGTGAACAGCCTCATCTCTGGAAGTTGCCTTAAAACTAAGTACTTCACAGCCATCTACGATAATTGGACGTGCTGTTAGGCTTTGTGGAGCTAATGGCGTTATTGACAAGGCATTTAATCCAGGGTGAACAATTGAACCGCCTGCTGAAAGTGAGTAGGCTGTGGATCCTGTGGGAGTTGCCACAATAATTCCGTCAGCTCTGTATTTATTTACAAAAATATCGTTTGAATAGACTTCAACTTGTATTAAATGTGCCTCATGTCCACCTTTTGTTATTACAAGCTCATTTAATGCATAAAAGATATTATCTTCGTATTTTACTTCTAAAAATGCTCTTTCTTCTATCTTATAATTTCCATTTTCATAATCTTCCAACATTTTAACCGCATTTTGAGGCTTCACTTCGGCCAGATATCCCAGTGAACCCATATTTACTGCAAGCACAGGTATGTTTCCTGTAATCGCTTCTTTTGCCGCAATAAGCATTGTTCCATCACCACCAAGTGAAATTATCAAATCCGCTTCTTCCACTCCGAAAACTTCCTGAATATTTTTTTCCTTTAAATAATCATAAAAATCCTTCAACAAATTTTCGTTTCCATATCCGCTTTTTACAATTCTAACTTTTTCTACTTTATTTTTTCTATTTAAATCATTATTTTTCAATTTTTCAGATTTTTCCATAATAAATGCCTCTTTTTTTCTTAAAATATTAAAAATTATACTTTTTTAAAAATTTTTTTGCTCACTTGCCTTTGTGGAATATTGTACCATTTTTAGACTTTTTTTTCCATAAATTTTCTAAAATAATTTTTAATTTTTAAATAATTTATAAATGAAAAAAAATGGAAAATGTTGTATAATGTTATAAATAAAACTAAAAAATATAAATGTAATTTATAAAAAAGGAGAGAAAAACAATGAGCAATAAAAAAAAAATAATATTATTTTTAGGGGCAGTTTCGTTAATTGCATTCGGAAATTACAAACAATTTACAAAAAATAAAGCACAAACTACAGTAGAAGGTAAAACTAGCGAAAAAGCCACATCGTCAGCAAATGGAACTGCTAAAGAAGGAAAAGTCAGTGAAAAAGCAACTTCATCTGCAGGAGCAAAAAAAGGAACTGAAGGCAAAAACAGTGAACAGGCAACTTCATCAGCTGGAAGCAATCAAAAACCTCAAAATAATGGAAATCCCACAGAAGCAAAATCTGCTCAACAGCCACAAAATAAACCTGCCAATCAAAATGAACAAAGCGGAAATGAAAAAAAATCCGAGAATAACCAAAACTCAAATACACAACAGCAGCCCAAAAATAGTGGTGATTTAAAACTAGACGATACTGATGTTAAAGATAAATTTAAACTTGATACATCGAAAAAATAATGTATTAAATAGGTGAAAAATATGATGTATAAAGTTCAAGTACGATTTTTATTCCATTCAGACATAAAAATTAAAATTCCTGAAATTTATGATGATTCTATCTTTGACAAATTATTTGGGATTTTGGAAGATATAGATGAAAAGTATAATTCATATTCAGAAAATTCGTACATTGATAAAATAAATAAAAATAGCGGGCATTTTGTAAAAGTAAATGATGAAACTATAAAAATTTTGAGCAAAATTATTCATTTGTCAAAAATTATTGGCGGAGAATATGACATTACGATAATGCCTCTCATAAGGCTTTGGGGATTTTATAAACAAAATCCTATTTTGCCGTCTTTGGATAAAATAAAAAAAGTAAAAAGGCTTGTGGATTATAAAAAGATAATTATTGATAAAAAGAGAAATCGGGTAAAAATTGAAAAGAATCAGGAAATTATAACAGGTTCATTTATAAAGGCATACGCAATAGAAAAAATAGTTGAAGAAATGAAAAAAATTGGGATAAAGGACGCAATTGTAAATGCTGGCGGGAGTAGTATTATTGCTATTAATGAATGGGGGATTATCGCTGAAAATCCTGAAGAGGAAAGGGAAATATTGCGAACTGAAAAAGGAATGCCGATTAAAATAACTCAAAATCAATATGCTGGCAACGATGAATACAACGATTTATTTGAAATAAAAATAAAAAATAAAAGTTTTTCAACTTCCAATCAAAAAAATACATATCTTTTAATAAATAACGAAAAATACGGGCATATTATAAGTCCCAAAACAGGATTTCCATCTCAAAATAAGCAAGTTGGAATAATTACAAAAAGCGCTTTTTTTGGTGATATTATTTCAACAGGAATGTATAACCAGACACCTGAAAAATTTTATAAAATTATGGGAAAATTGTCCGAAGAAATGGAAATTTCGGGATTTTTGATTGATAAAGAAGGGGAGATTTTTTATTTTAATATGGAGAAATATTTTTAAAACAGAATGGAAGAAGGAAATAAAATGGCAAAAGATGTTTTACATGAACTGCGGGATATAAGCTCGTTAAAGTCAAGACGGAATAACATAGTATTGATATTTCTATGTTTTCTCGTGGGAATTTTTTCAGGAATTATCGTAGGAACGTATACTTTATTATTAAAAAAAATGACAATATTTCGAGAATTTTTTACAACAAATCTGGAATTTCCAAAAATAATCATTGGGATAATTGTTTTTATTCTGATGGGAATGGCAGTGCAGTTTATGCTATCAAAATATCCACTGATTAGCGGGAGCGGAATTCCGCAGGTTAGCGGATTACTTACAAAAAAGGTTAAGTTTAAGTGGCTTGGAGAACTGGTTACGAAATTTGTGGGAGGAATTTTGGCAATTGGGACTGGAATGTCTATGGGGCGTGAAGGGCCTTCGGTGCATTTGGGGGCTTTGGTAGGTTCTGGAATTAAGGAAGTTACAAAGCGTTCAGAAGTAGAAGAAAAATATTTGGTGACGTGTGGAGCAAGTGCTGGGATTTCGTCTACATTTAACGCGCCACTTGCGGGAGTAATTTTTTCACTGGAAGAATTGCATAAATTTTTCTCGCCGTTACTGTTAATTTGTACTCTTGTAGCAAGCGGAACTTCTAATTTTATTTCCAGAATGATTTTAGGCTCACATACATCCTTTCAATATAATTTTATGCTTCCAAAAGATATACCATATTACATATTTGCAATTATAACAGTGATCTTTTGCATTATAATTACAATTACTGGAAAAGCATTCAGTTATTTTTTGCTGCTTATTCAAAGACAATATAAAAAATGGAAATTAAATAAATATGTGAAAATGTTGTTATTTATGATTGTCGCCTATGTTATAGCTGTGTTTTTTAGCGATATAACAGGTGGTGGACACGAACTTATTGAGGAAATGTTTGGGAAAAGTGTGCTGCTTAGAACACTTGTTGTAATTTTAGTTTTAAAATTCTTTTACACAATGCTTTGTTATGCAACGGGAGCGCCAGGAGGAATTTTTTTGCCAATGCTTGTAATAGGAGCTTTGACAGGAAAAGTGTATGGAGAAATCTTGAACCATTATTTTTCGATTCCAAATGAAATCATTGTACATTTTATGCTATTGGGAATGGCGGCTTATTTTACAGCGGTTGTAAGAGCGCCAATTACAGGAATTACATTGATTTTGGAAATGACAGGGAATTTTTCATATTTGTATATGCTAATAATTGTCTGTACAATAACTTATATTTTTACAGAATTATTGAAAATGGAACCTATTTATGAACGGCTTTATTTTAATATGTTTCATAAGCAAATTTTGGCAGAAGATAAACAGAATAGTGAAAATGAAAAGCATGCCAGAAGGCTTGAAATGCTTGAAAAATGGTGGAAAAACAAAAAAATTGATATTGGTGTAAAATCAAATAGGAAAAATGCGAAAGATAAAATTGTTACGCTTTTGATTCCTGTGGGTGCAAATTCAGAATTTGATAATAAGACAGTTAAAGATTTGAATTTGCCTGAAAATCTTCTGATTGTAAGTGTGCGTAAAGCTGGGAAGGACAGCATTGCACGTGGGGATACGTTGATTCAGAGTGGAAATCAGCTTGTGATTATTACGGATTATACGACGGCGCAGAAATATGCTGGGGAATTGAAAGAAAAAGGGATGAAGATAGTGGAATAATGTAAAAAATAATATACTTGAAAAAATAAAAACAGTGGAATTTTACTTTCACTGTTTTTTGTATTATTTGTTATATTTTTCAATCTTCTTCCCAGCTTTTAGCCTTTTCAACCGCCTTTTTCCAGCATTTATAATATTTTTCCCTTAAATTTTCAGATAAGTCTGGTGTAAATTCCTTGTTTAAACGCCAGTTCTTTTTGATTTCTTCTTTATTTTTCCAAAATCCAACGGCGAGTCCAGCTAAATATGCAGCGCCTAATGCAGTTGTTTCGATAATTTCAGGACGTAAAACTTTTGTATTTAAAATATCGCTTTGAAATTGCATTAGGAAATTATTTGCAGTTGCACCTCCGTCTACTTTTAGTGAATTTATTTCAATACCTGAATCTTCTTTCATTGCGTTTATCAAGTCTTTGGACTGGTAGGCGATGGATTCGAGGGCAGCACGAATTATGTGGTTTTTATTAGATCCACGGGTAAGCCCAACGATTGTGCCACGGGCGTACATATCCCAGTATGGCGAGCCTAATCCAACAAATGCTGGAACTAAGTAAACGCCACCGTTATCATCAACTTGCTGTGCAAAATATTCTGTATCAGAAGCCTTGTCAAAAAACCTTAATTCATCACGAAGCCACTGGATAACAGCCCCACCAATAAAAATACTTCCTTCCAGAGCATATTCCACTTTTCCATCAATCCCAATGGCAATAGTTGTAAGTAAGCCATTATTTGATTTTATACATTTGTTTCCTGTATTCATAAGCATAAAGCAGCCTGTTCCGTAAGTATTCTTTATATCTCCAGTATGAAATCCAGCCTGCCCAAACAGCGCCGCCTGCTGATCTCCAGCGATACCTGAAATTGGAATAGAAGTACCGTTTTCTTCGCCAATTGTAATTCCCATTCTTGTTTTGCCGTAAACTTCACTTGAATTTCTAACTTCTGGAAGCATACTTTCTGGAATATTAAGCTCCTTTAAAATTTTTTTGTCCCATTCTAAATTTTTTATGTTAAAAAGCATAGTTCTGGAAGCATTTGTAAAATCAGTAACATGCACTTTTCCGCCAGTTAGTTTCCACACGAGCCAAGTATCAACCGTTCCAAAAAGCAGTTCCCCATTTTCAGCCTTTTCCCTTGCACCTTTCACATTGTCAAGAATCCATTTTACTTTTGTCCCAGAAAAATAAGCATCGATTATCAGTCCTGTATTTTCGTTTACATAATCTTCGAGTCCACGATTTTTCAATTCTTCACAAATTTCCGCCGTTCGTCTACATTGCCAGACAATTGCGTTATAGACAGGCTCGCCAGTATTTTTATCCCACACGATTACAGTTTCTCTTTGATTTGTAATTCCAATTGCCGCTACATCCTTTAGGGAAATTCCAGATTGCGCGATAACTTCAGTAAGTACGGAACGCTGGCTTGACCATATTTCCATAGGATTATGCTCAACCCATCCTGGTTGAGGGAAAATCTGTGTGAATTCTTTTTGAGCTTTCCCAATAGTGTTCAGATTTTTATCAAAAATAATTGCACGTGAGCTAGTTGTTCCTTGATCTAGAGCGATTATATATTTTTTTTGATTATCCATAAAACCTCCTTTTAATAAATTATAACTTGAGAAAGTTATTTGTCAAATTTTTAACTTGTAAAGCGATAGAATCTGTGATAAAATATAAAATGTAGTAAAAATTACTAAACTTTTTAAACACAAGGAGAGAAAAATGAACAAAAAGAAAATTAACACACTAGTTGGCTCAATCGGAGCATTTATAGGGATAATTGTATTTATAACATATATTCCCCAAATTATTGCCAATATAGGTGGACAAAAAGCACAGCCGTGGCAACCACTTTCCGCCTCAATTTCATGTTTAATATGGGTAATTTACGGATGGACTAAAGAACCTAAAAAAGATTATATTTTAATTGTGCCAAATGCGGCAGGAGTAATATTAGGATTTTTGACTTTTATTACAGCAATTTAACTATAGCAAGAAGCTCAGTCTTCAATGCAATAAAAGAGAACAGTTTACTTTAACAGAAAAGATAGTAAAGACAAATAAACGAAAAAAACTTAAAAATCTTAGGATGAATTAGAACAGCACTTTCTGTAATTTTCGGACTGTTTGCAACAATTACAGCACTCTAAATAAATCTGATATATAGTTTTTGCTAAAAAGCTTATTTGAATGATTACTCTAATCATTTTAGTAAGCTTTTTTATATAAAAATTTAAATGGGATTTCCTATAGCTAATTTTATATTACATTTTTAGAAATTGAAGAGTAAAAAAAACTAAAGTTTTTATTTTTTGTCAATTTAATTTCAAAATTTCCAATTTCATCTTTTATTTTATACGAATAATCAATTTTAAATTCATTTGAAATATTATATCCAAAATCGAAATTGTTATTAAACATATTTTTTAAAAAGCCTTTTTTTGTACTATTTTTATAATAATCATTCAAAAGTGTAAACAAATCCAAATTGCTTATTTTTAAATCTCCAGCAATATTATATTTTCCTGATGATACAAATTCATGTGAAATGTTTTCATCATTTTCTACAATCTCCATTTTGTCAAAATCCAAAATTTCCTCATCAAAATCATCTTCATCAATTAAATCTTCATTTTCCACATTTTCATCAGCATTTATAATCATCAAAAAACCTGCATTCCGCTCCTTTGACAAATTTACCAGAGTTTCATACTGCTCAGGCTTTGCAGAATGGATAACGTGGACAATATGACTCGAATTTGCAGGATTATTTTCAAATTCATAATTTCTGGGAATCCAGTTGTTAATATAGTCATCAGCGGAAACTTCGCTTGTCAGCCATAAGTCAGCATATTTTGACATCTCATCTGTAATAGTTCCACCAGGATTTCCGACAACTAATGAATCAGGATATTTAGTTTTAACGTAATTGTGTAGCTGAGACATGTATTTTACTTCTGATAAGTTTTTTCCAGAAGATAATTCATCAAAAAAAATTCCTGAAATATAGTTTTCACCAAAAAATTCCATATATTTATCAATCTCAGAATAAATTTTGTTAATATTTTTCATATATTCATTTGTCGTGACATATCCAAGATTTTTTATACCTAATTTATTATTTTTTTTAATCTGGGTAATGTATTTAGAACTGTTCTCATATGAAAAATCATCAGAAAGATTGATTATAACATAAGGAATTGAATTTTCAGATGAAAAATTAAATTGATTTTTTTCACTTGAATCAGAAATATTTTGATTAAATGAAGAATTTTTGAAAAGTTTTTGGCTATTATCAATTTTACTTTTGTGAAAACCATTCATATATCCAAAATTTACCTTGTATTCCTTATCATTTTTCAAATTATTCTTAATAATATCAAAAATTTCATCATTTCCAAAAGCTTCCAATCCTTTATTTTCATTTTTTACTTTTCTCTCCATTTTTTCCCCTTTTGTATTTACAATAATATTATTATTCTAAAACAATTTTCAAATTTTTGACCAATACGTCCAAAAACTCTAAAAGTTTGTATTTATTAGCACTTTTAGAGCAAATCTCGACTATTTTAATTTTAAAGTTTGTTATATTTAATTTGACTATATATGTTATCATTTTTTTTTTATTATTTCAAGGAAAAAATTTATTTTTTTATTTTCCATAACTGCTTTAAAATGAGGCTTACAAATTTATAATTTTTAACCTTTTAAAATTATTTTTTAAAATTAACTTGATTTTTTTTCATTTCAAGTTAAAATTTAATATAGAGTAAATTTTTTGAATAATAATCACAGGAGGAAGTGTTATGAGAATATATGACAGCAATAATATTAGAAATGTCGGAATTTTAGGGCATAGCGGTTCAGGAAAAAGTAATATGGTGGAAGGGCTGGAATTTACGGCTGGGCTTACCAACCGTATTGTAAATAACGAAAATGATACTAAAATTACAAATTCCTTAAGTTTACACGCGATAGAATATCAGACTTCAAAATTTAATTTTGTGGATATTCCTGGATATGGAGATTTCTTTGGTGAAGTTGAATCGGGACTTGCGGCAGTTGACGGAGCAATTATCATTGTTGACGGAACTACTGATTTAACAGTTGGGACAGAAACAGCTTTGGAGCTGACGGACAGCAGAAATATTCCAAGATTTATTTTTGTAAATAAAATTGATAATGAAAAAGCCGATTATGAAAAAATTCTTTCTCAATTAAGAGAAAAATACGGTAAAAGAATCGCACCGTTTCATGTGCCTTGGGGACGTGGAGACGAATTTCGTGGGCATATTAATGTAGTTGATATGTTTGCAAGGGAATTTGATAAAAATAAAAATGAATGTGCGACTGTAGATATGCCAGCCGATATGGATGATGAAATAAATCCAATTAGGGAAATGCTTTTGGAAGCGGTGGCTGAAACTGATGAAGAACTAATGGATAAATATTTTAACGGCGAAGAATTTACAACAGCTGAAATTCATCGTGGACTTAGACAAGGAGTGCTTGACTGTTCCGTAATTCCTGTAATCTGTGGTTCGACATTGAAAAATATTGGACTTCATACGACTTTTGATATGGTAAAAGACTATTTGCCAGCACCAATTGATATTGAAAAAATTCAGCCTGAAAAAAATACATTTGTATGCCAAATTTTCAAAACTACAATTGACTCTTTCTTAGGAAAAGTTTCCTACGCAAAAGTTTATTCTGGTGAAATCAAACAGGATAGCGAAGTTTTCAATGTAAATAAAAAAACAAAGGAAAAAATTGGAAAAATTCATACATTTGTAATAAATAAAATGGACGAACTTCAAAAGGCGATTGCTGGAGATATTGTCGTATTTTCAAAATTTAACAGCACAAAAACTTCTGATACTCTTTCAACTAATGAAAAAGAACCTTCAGTAAAAGACATAACTTTCCCAAAACCACAGCTATTCGTAGCAATAGAGCCATTAAACAAAAATGATGATGAAAAAATGTCATCTGGATTAAATCGACTGATGGAAGAAGACCCATCTTTCACTTGGCATAGAAACCTTGAAACAGGGCAGACAGTGCTAGGAGTACAAGGAGAACTTCATTCTGCAACAGTTATCGAAAAATTAAAAGCTAAATTTGGAATATCAATAAAAACTATCGAATTAAAAGTTCCATATCGTGAAACAATCAAAGGAACTTCCGAAGTTCAAGGAAAACACAAAAAACAATCAGGAGGACACGGACAATACGGAGATGTACTAATTAAATTTTCGCACGTAGACGAAGACTTTGTCTTTGAAGAAACAATTACAGGTGGAAGTGTTCCAAAATCATACATTCCAGCGGTAGAAAAAGGATTAAGAGAATCACTAAAAGAGGGAGTTCTAGCTGGTTATCCAGTAACTAACATAAAAGCTGTCTTATACGACGGTTCATATCACGATGTAGATTCTTCAGAATTAGCCTTTAAAATTGCCGCAAACTTGGCTTTCAAAAAGGGAATGCTGGAAGCAAAACCAATTTTATTAGAACCAATTATGGAACTTACAATTATCATTCCAGAAGAATATATTGGAGATGTAATGGGCGACATCAACAAAAAACGTGGTAGAGTAATGGGAATGGAAGCTCACAAAGGCACAAAACAAAAAATAATAGCCGAAGCCCCAATGTCAGAAACATTCAAATACGCCAACGAATTGAAAGCCATCACTCAAGGACGTGGATATTTTGAAATGAAACTTGTAAGATATGAAGAATTAATGGGAGACTTGGCACAAAAAGTAATTGACAGCAGAAAAAAATAAAACATAAATAAAATTTTTATAAAAAGAGGAAAATCTAACACTATTTCCCATTTAAATAGTGAACTCATTATGAATTTTTTTAGCAAGGGGTCTTGACCCCTTGTGGAAATAAAAAATTTAGGTTATCGAACACATCTATTGAAAAAAATCGTAAAAAACTTTGAAAAACCAAAAAAATATGGTACAATAAGTTTGTAGAAAAAATTCCTACCACTACTAAAAATTAAAAATGCAGAGAAAAATCCACTTAAAGCCAGTAAAAATGCTAGTTAGGAGTTACGGAAAATGCTAAAAAAACAGCAAAAAATGACAAAAATTAATCAAAAAAATGCGATTTTAATGTCTGAAAAAAATCTTGTAACATTGATAAATAAAGGGTTTTCTCAAAAGTACGGGTTAAAGTAGTGTATCCATTAAAACAAGGATTGAAACTTCCTCAACTACGTTAAGCTCATCATATAATTTACAACGTTAAAGTAGTGTATCCATTAAAACAAGGATTGAAACAGAAGACGAAGAAAACGGAGATATACCGGTAAGATTTGGTAAGAATAGTTAATCCATTAAAACAAGGATTGAAACCAGTATCTGACGAAACATTCAAAATTTCTTCAGCAGTGTAAGAATAGTTAATCCATTAAAACAAGGATTGAAACTCTGTAAATCTGTGTGTTTCGTACAGGTCTTCACAAATAAGAATAGTGAATCCATTAAAATAAGGATTGGAACAAAAAATTAAAAACAACAACTTTTATATGAGGTTGTTTTTTTGTTTATAGAAAATTGTGAAAAAGGAGTGAAAGGAATGGCGTTAATTTTTGTTACTGGCGGAGCGAAAAGTGGGAAAAGCAAGTTTGCTGAAGAGTTAATTTTAAATTTGAATAATGGGAAGCAGGAGAATGTGTATTTGGCAACATCGCTTGTGTTTGATGAGGAAATGAAGGAAAAGGTGAGGTTGCATAAGGAAAGAAGGAAAAACGATTGGGGAACTGTGGAAACTTATAAAAATTTTGAAAGTAATTTAAATAAATATTTTCCTAAAACAGAAAATGAAATTAAAAATAATATGCTTGTGGATTGCCTTACGAATATGATAACCAACATAATTTTTGAGGAAAAGGATGTTGACTGGGATAATTTTGACAAAAAATCTTATGTAAAAATTGTGGAAAAGTTGGACAAAAATGTGGAAAACACAGTAAATGAACTGCTGAATATAACAAATCAATTTGAAAATACGATAATTGTGTCAAATGAGCTGGGATTGGGGCTTGTGCCAAGTTATCCATTGGGACGTTATTTCCGTGAAATTGCAGGAAAAATGAATCAGGCTGTGGCAAAAAGGGCTGATGAAGTTTATTTTGTGGTGTCTGGCATTCCAATGAAAATTAAATAATTAATAGTCCTGTTCGGTAATTATAGGAACTTAGAATTTACAACTAATTTATTTTAATGGGGAATGGTATAAATATTATTATAGGAAATTGTAAAAGTAAAAGCAATAAAATTATTGAATGACAGGGGTAATTATAAGTACAAGAGATTAATCACTCTTTTCAGAGAATGGAAAAAATAATAGAATAAAAAACTATATGTAATTGAAATTTATATACTTTTACAATGGCTGAAGAGAATTAATAAAGGAGCATTTTAACATGAAAAATAAAAAAACAGATTTACAGCTGGAAAAGGATAAAATTAGACAAGAAATTTTGAAAAAAAGAAATAATTTATCCACTGAAGAAGTAGAAAAAAAAAGTGATTTAATTATTCAAAATTTAGAAAAATTTATAAAAAATGCTAAAAATATAATGATTTTTATGGATATGAAAAATGAAGTGAGAATCACAAAATTGATGAAACTTTATCCTGAGAAAAGTTTTTTTATTCCAAAAATTACAGATAGTAAAAATAGAGAAATGAAAATTAATAAATATAAGGAAAATGAGCTTGTATTACATAAATTTGGATATTATGAATCTTCTTCCAGCGATTTTTATAACGAAAATATTTTGGATATTGTAATTGTTCCAGCAGTTGTCTTTGATTTTGAAAAAAATCGAATTGGATTTGGCGGTGGATATTATGATACGTTTTTGAAAAAGATTCGAGGGGAAAATAAAAAAGTTTTGTTTATTGGTATTTGTTATGATTTTCAGATTATTGAAAAAGTTCCGGCAGAAGAGCATGATGTAGTCTTGGATTTTGTTGTAAGTGAAAGTAGAATTTTTTAAAAGCTTTACTAAAAAACATTATCCAAATATTTCTCTGCTTTTTTGATCCTGTAGAATCGCAATTTTTTGTAACTTATTTAGAGTTATAAAATCTATTTTAGTATGTACTCTGGTTTCATAATATCACATTTCTATATATTCGTGTATTCTCACTTCTAATCTAACCCTTCTAAATTTTCAAAATTTTTATTCAAAACATATTTTTTTAGTTATATAAAATGTTTTTTATAGGTATTATTTGAAGAGATTTTCTAGATTCATTGTAATTGAAAAATATAATTTTCTGTGTATTTTTCAAATATACGAGATTGTTTAGTTATTCTTCATTTAATTTTTCAGTAGTTCACAAATCATAGTAAAAATGTTATAATATCAAACAGTAATGAAAAAGGGTGAGAACATTGAATATTACTTTATATAGAAAATATCGACCACAAAATTTTGATGAAATTGCAGGGCAGGAATTTGTACTGCGGGCAATCAAAAACTCTTTACGGGAAAATAAACTTTCGCACGCATATTTATTTACAGGACCACGTGGAGTTGGGAAAACCACTATTGCCAGATTAATTGCAAAGGGCGTGAATTGTCTGAACAGTGAAAATGTTACAGATAATCCTTGTGGCGAATGTGAAAACTGTCGTGAAATTTCTCAAGGGATTTCTATGGATATGATTGAGATAGATGCGGCTTCCAATCGTGGAATTGATGAAATTCGGGAATTAAAGGAAAAAATAAATTATCAGCCTGTAAAAGGAAGAAAAAAAATATACATAATTGATGAAGTCCATATGCTTACAAAAGAGGCTTTTAATGCACTTTTAAAAACTCTGGAAGAACCGCCTTCGCACGTTATTTTTATTCTTGCGACTACAGAAATTGATAAAATCCCTGATACAGTCATTTCACGATGCCAAAGGTACGATTTTTTGCCAATTGATAAAAAAGATATAAAGAAATTGCTGCAAAATGTGGCGGAAAAGGAAAAAATCACGATTGATGAGGCAAGTCTGGATCTGATTTACAGAAAATCAGAGGGAAGTGCGAGGGACAGTTTTTCCATTTTTGAGCAAGTTGTATCAAATTTTAATAATGAAGAAATTGATATTACGAAGACTCAAAATGCTTTGGGAGTTGTACCTGATGTCATTTTGGAAGAATTTTTGAATTTAATAAAAGACGGGAATAAGGAAAAATTAGTTGACTTTATTGATAAAATTTGGGAAGAAGGGCTTATTATTGAAACTTTTTTAAAGGATTTTTCTTATTATCTGAAAGAGCAGTTTAAGAAAAAGACTGATTTACCAGTAAATTTCCTGCTGGATACAATTAGTGCAATCTTTTTCACGCTTAATGAGTTTAAATATGAAGAAGATAAACGGCTGCTTGGCTATGTCCTAATTCACGAACTTTATAAAACTCAGCGAAAAAATTTAAGGCAAAACAACATTTCAGAAGAACCAGTTTCCTCAGTAAATTCGGCTTTTAGTAAATCTGATATGAATGAAATGTCAAATATGATTTATGAAAAAGTTATGAATCAAATTTCAATAAATCCAAAAATTGAGAAAGCTGCTTTTAATTCAAAAGAAAATGCTGAAATTACAGAAAAAACTGAAAATGAAAAAATTGCCAAAAATTACGATATTTCAATTTTTTCTGAAAAATGGAGAAAAATTCTAAATGAAATAAAAAAGGAAAGTGTAATGCTGGCAGCACTTGCAGTTGAAAGCTATCCTGCGAAAATCGAAAATGGGATACTTTACATAAAATTTCCAAACGACCAGAAATTTCACAGTGAACAAATTCTACTGCCAGAGAAAAAGCCAAAAGTTGAAAAAATTATTAATACACTTTGTAATACCGATGTTACAATTCAAACTCTTCTTGAAGATGAAAGTTCACAAAATCAGGAAGATAAATTCTTGCAAAAGGCTATAAATTTTTTTGATGGAGAAATTTTAGAAAGAAAATAACATTAAAATATCAAATAAACTTAATGAAAGAAAGGAATGATAGATATGAAAATTAAAGTGATTTTGAAGGAAACTATAAAAGGTGTAGGGAAAAAAGATGAAATTGTAGAAGTGAAAGATGGATATGCAAATAACTTTTTATTGAACAAAAATAAAGCCATACTTGCAACTCCTGAAAATATTAACAAATTAAAGGCAAGAAATGAAAAAATTAAAAAAAATCACGATAAAGATGTGAAAAATGCAAATGAATTAAAGGAACAGCTGGCTTCAAAAGAAATTGTGCTAAAAGTGAAAGCTGGAGAAAATAATAAAGTGTTTGGTTCAATTGGAGCAAAGGAAATTGTGGAAGCATTGAAAGAGCAGTTGAATATTACAATTGACAAGAAAAAAGTTTCCGCAAGTGCAAAATTGAAGGAAATTGGAGTGCATAATGTAGAACTAAAGCTTCATTCTGAAGTAAAAGCAGTATTAAAGGTTAGAGTGGAAGCTAAATAGTTTTCATAAACCTGAACTATAAAATGGAAAGAGAGAAATAAAAATGGCATTGTATAATTCAGAAGATGAAGAAGACAGAGGCAGTCCCTTTAGCATAAAAGCGGAAGAAGCATTACTTGGGTCAATTTTTATAAATCCCAATGTTATGGGAGATATTGTTGACGTTATAACGGCAGAAGATTTTTATAAAAACAATTATAAATTAATTTTTTCTGAAATGGTAAAAGCCTACAACAATGGGAAAATCATTGATGTCCTGTTAATAATTGAGTCCTTGAAAAAAAATGAAGTAATGGAGGAAGTTGGAGGCGAGGACATTATTTATGATTTAACGGAAGTAGTGCCGACCGCAGCAAATGCAGTTAATTATGCTCAAATTATAAAAGAAAAGTCAATACAGCGGCAATTAATCACCATTGGAGAAAAAATTGTAAAAATGGCTATGCGTGGTTATGAAAATGTCGATGCCATGCTTGACAAGTCTGAAAGCATGATTTTTAAAATAGCAGAATCCAAACAGAAAAAAGATATTGTCCCTTTGGCAGATTTAGTTCAAGTTAAAATCTCACATCTGGATAACTATACAGAAAATAAAGGAAAGATAACTGGAATTTCTTCAGGATTCAGCAGATTTGACAATATAACAAGCGGATTTCATGGTTCTGACTTATTGATTCTCGCGGCACGTCCAGCTATGGGAAAAACCGCTTTTGCCTTAAATCTGGCAACAAATGTGGCAAAGCAGGGAAAAAGCGTACTCGTTTACAGTCTGGAAATGGGAAATGAACAACTTTTTGACAGACTTATAGCAAGTGAGTCTAAAATACGTTTAAAATCTCTAAAAGACAGCACACTGACATCTGAAGAACTAATAAGTATGGGAAACGGTCTTGGACGGCTTTCTGAACTTCCAATCTATATTTCAGATTCATCAAGTGTAACTATGCTGGATATAAAAGCTACGGCAAGAAGATTAAAATCTGAAGGAAAACTGGATTTTATGCTAATTGATTACCTTCAGTTAATAAGTCCTGCAGAAAATTCAAGAAAAAGCCGTGAACAGGAAATATCTGAAATTTCGCGTTCTTTAAAAATATTGGCAAAAGAGCTTAACATACCAATTGTAACACTTTCGCAGTTATCCCGTGGAGTAGAGCAGAGAGTGGATAAAAGACCAATTTTGTCAGATTTGCGGGAATCAGGAGCTATCGAGCAAGATGCAGATATGGTAATGTTTTTATACCGTGAAAAATATTATAATAAGGACACTGCTACAGAAGTGGACAATGTAAATATTCCAAGTAAATATACACAAAATTCTGAAGAAACACAAAAAGAAGATAAAAGCGAGATGGAAAAAGTTGAATTAATTATAGGAAAACATAGAAGCGGACCGACTGGAACGATAGAATTGGGATTTAGACCAAGCTATCAGCAATTTGTAAATGTTGTGGATGACGAATTTGCGCCGTCGCCAGAATAAAATTAATACAAACAATAAAATATTTTAAAACTGAACTCAAAAATTAAGTTATTTACTCAAATTTTGAGTTTATTTAAACTTTACACAAAATAAAAATATTAAGGAGAGAAAATTCAAGAATGGAAACAAAAAAAAGAGTAGAATTATTGGCACCAGCTGGAAATATGGAAAAGTTAAAAACAGCTTTTCATTTTGGAGCTGATGCCTGTTTTGTTGGAGGAAGCGCCTTCAACTTGAGAGGAATGTCTTCAAACTTTAAAAATAAAGAATTAAAGGAAGCCGTGGACTATGTTCACAGTTTGGGTAAAAAAATATATGTTACACTAAATATTTTTGCACATAATACAGAAATTGAATATATGCCAAGATTTATAAAAAAACTGGATGAATTTGGTGTGGATGCGGTAATTGTGGCTGATCTAGGAGTTTTCCAGATGGTTAGGCAACATGCTCCAAATATGAAAATTCACGTAAGTACTCAGGCAAATAATACAAACTGGATGAGTGTAAAAACTTGGAAGGATATGGGAGCAAAAAGGGTTATTTTAGCTAGAGAAATGTCGTTAAAAGAAATAAAAACTATTCGTGAAAAAGTACCTGATGTGGAAATAGAAGTGTTTATTCATGGAGCAATGTGTATGGCGTATTCTGGAAGATGTCTATTAAGTAATTACTTTACAAACCGTGACGCAAACCGTGGAATCTGTGCACAGGATTGCCGTTGGAACTATAAAGTGATTGCAGAGGGGCATGAGGAAACTGGGGCTCACGATATTGTAGAAAATGAAGAAGGAACATATATGTTTAATGCTAAAGACTTATGTTCTATCGAATTTATTGACAAAGTACTTGAAACTGGTGTGGATTCATTAAAAATTGAAGGAAGAATGAAAAGTATTTACTATAACTCAACTGTTGTGAAGCAGTATAAAAGAGCATTGGATAATTATTATTCTGGAAATTACGAATATAATCCAGACTGGCTAAAAGAGCTTAAAACTATTAGCCATAGACAATATTCAAACGGATTTTATTTAGGTCCTACTTCTGAGAAGGATCAGAATTATGAAACAGGTCTTTCTTACAGCCAAACTTACAGACTTGTTGCAAATGTACTTGAAAAAGTTGACACAAATAAATACAAAATTCAAATAAGAAATAAAGTTTACGCAACAGAAACTTTGGAACTGGTACGTCCAATTGGAGATGCTATTAAATTCAAAGTAGAAAACTTTTTAAATACAAAAAATGACGAATTTCAGGAATACGTAAACCCAAATACAATCGCTATTATCGAGACGGATGTGGAAATGGGACCAATGGATTTAATCAGAATAAAATTACCTGAAGGACAGTCTGACAGCGATATGGATACTTCAGAATTTTAATAAATATAAACTTAATTTTAATTATGATTTTAACAAAAAAAAAGTAAAATATTTAAAAATCTGGAATTTTTAATATTAAATAAACCTCTTGTTTATTAAAAATTATAAGAAAAAAAAGATAAAATACTATACAAATTTTGAAAAATGAGTTATAATTATCTATGAGAATAAAATAACTTTTATTCTGTTATAAATTAAAAATTTTGATAAAATGAAAAATCAATGGAATTGGAGATAATTATGAGAGAAAAAATATTAGTAATTGAAGATGATCCTAAAATTTCGAGATTACTTGAAATCGAATTAAAATTTGAAGGGTTTGATGTATTTTTTGCATATGATGGTAAAGAAGGATTGAATATGGCTAAATATGGCTCATATGATATTATTCTTCTAGATGTAATGCTTCCTAAAATGAGCGGAATGGAAGTTTGTAAAAGAATAAGGGAAACTTCACAAGTACCTATTATTATGCTTACTGCGAAAGATGAAATTAGTGATAAAGTAGTTGGATTTGATTATGGAGCTGACGACTATATGACAAAACCGTTCTCAAATGAAGAATTACTTGCCAGAATAAAAGCTCTTCTTAGAAGAACTAAAAAATCTGTTGTTCATAAAGGGATTTTTGAATTTGAAGATTTGACAATCAATTATTCAACTTATGAAGTATTCAGAGATTATGGAAAAAATTTGATTCAGTTATCAAAAAGAGAATTTGAACTTCTTGATTTCCTAGTTTTAAATAAAGGAATTGTTTTATCAAGAGATAAAATTTTAGAAGAAGTTTGGGGATTTGACTATATCGGAAATGATAATATTCTTGATTTGTATATTAAATATTTAAGAGATAAAATTGACAGACCTTATGAAAGAAAATTTATTCAGACTGTAAGAGGAATTGGATTTATCTTTAAATAAGGAGTAAAAAATGAAAAATTTAAAATTAGAAGATCGTATTTCAGCAAATTACGCTCTTCTATTTTTGGTATTAATATTAGTTTCTAATATTATTTTAGTTTATTCACTGAAAAGGCAGTCTAATAAAATGCTTGAAAAGTCTGCTGATGATAAGATTGAAGAAATAAACAGTTTTTTAGATAAAGTTGGAATTTTTTCAGACAAAACAAATGTCCTGACACTTGATTTTAATCCTGAAATTGTGGAAGGGAAAAAAATTATTCACGTAAAACCGTTTAATCCTGGTGAAGATAATTATTTGTATGTTTTAGAAATTGAACAAAAAAATGATTCGATAATTCCTATTAATACAGTTGGAGATACTGATACAGAGGAAGCGACGATAACAAATGAAAAAATGGTAGAATTGCTAAAAAATTCTAATTTAAAAAATAATTCTTCTGACGGAAAAATAATAAATATTGAAAAAAATAAATATTTTGTTTTTGAAGTAAGCCGTCAAATAAAAAATTATAAATTTAACATTTACACTTTAAAAAATGTAACTCAGGAAAATAAAATTTATAAAAGGCTAGAATATCTCGTTATTTTATTTACAATAATCGGAGTTGTTATAACAGTTATTGTATCAAAATTATTAAGCAGAAGAATTTTAAGACCAATTAATAACGTTATAAAAACGGCAAAAAGTATTTCAACTGATGATTTGAGTAAAAGAATAGAAATTCCAAAAGGAGAAGATGAATTACAAAATTTAATCCTTATTATAAATGAAATGCTAGATAGACTTGAAACTTCATTTGAAAATCAAACAAAATTTGTATCAGACGCTTCCCACGAATTACGTACACCACTTGCGATAATAAAAGGTTATGCTGAAATCATACGAAAACGTGGAACTACAGATATTGACATCTTTGTAGAATCAATTGATTCAATTATAAGTGAAACCGACAATATGCGTAATTTAATTCAAAAACTTTTATTTTTAGCTAAAGGTGAAATTACCAAAATTAATACAAAATTTGTAGATATTGATGCAAATGAAATGGTTCATCAAATTCATTCTGATACTGTAGTTTC
>ERZ772772.320-NODE-320-length-30056-cov-5.338855_pt1 | contig 30056 bp, 30 predicted proteins | sample MGYA00511484_ERZ772772 | MGnify/ENA primary metagenome ERZ772772 (study PRJEB29015, sample SAMEA2737913) | human oral metagenome | biome: human oral; feature: human-associated habitat; material: dental | place: China | collected 2088 ... | reverse complement strand
CCCGCGCCACCCGCCCGCCTGCCCAGGCGAGTCGAGCCGCCAGCTCGTCGCCCACGCGCGCGAGGCGCTGCCCGCCAGACCGGGGTCGGCCGAGAGATGGGATTACGAGTACGTGCGCAACGGGGTCGCCGACGTGTTCATGGCGTTCGCGCCGCTGGAGTGCGAGCGGCATGCGCGCCTGACCGGGACGAGGACCCGCGTGGACCTGGCCGAGACGCTGCGGTGGGTGTCGGACGACCTGTTCCCCGAGGCGGAGGGGATCGTCTTGGTCTGGGACAACCCGAGCGCGCACCCCATGGGGTCGCCCTGCGAGGCGTTCCCGCCGGGGGAGGCCGAGCGGCTGGCCTCCCGCCTCGAGGTCCATCACGCGCCCAGGCACGGGAGCCGGCCGGGCATGGCGGAGATCGAGATCGGTTGCCTCATGCGGCACGGCCTTCCGGCGCGCGTTGGGAGCCTCGACGAGATGGGGCGCCTCACGGCCGCCTGGGAGGCGGACCGCAACGCACGCGCCCGCACGGTCGAGTGGCGCCTCGCCGTCGACGACGCCCGCGAGAGGCTCGCCCATCTGTATCCGAAGATCGAACTCAAAGAAAAGGAAAAATAGATATTAACTAACCACTAGGAGAGATCGCGACGCTGCAGGAGGGGCTTGCGACCCGCCGCGACCCATGCGGGATAGAAGCCTTGGAACCACTTGGTGAAGATGCCCATGAGCAGGGACAGCGCGCTCACCACCAGGCCCGAGTAGGCACGCACGGGTGTCATGAACAGGACAGCGACCATGGCGGCGTTCAGCACGAACACGGCCGCCCACGCAAGGGTGAGGATACGGTTGCACTCCATGAAGATGGGGTTACGAAACGCCTTGTCCCCACCGTAACCCTCCTTCACGTAGTGGGCCGTGAAGGGGACGCCCGTCGCGCAGGAGGCAGCCCACATGGCACCGTACAGCAGGTATGACGCGGGCTGCACCCACATCCGGTCGATGCCACCAAGCACCGCCAGCGCGAACAGCGACGCCAAGGCCAAGGAGGCCGTGTCGTAGATGGTCAGCTCACGCCGATGGAACAGCAGGGGCTCGAGCGCGCAGAAGGCGAGCACCACCATGCTGCCCACCGTCGCATCAATGGGCACGCAGACCCAGAACAGCGTCAGGGGAAGCAGGGAGGCAATCATCCTGGGCGGCTTGCGAGGGGCGACGGAGGCGGGGACGTCCCCAGCGCCACCCTGTGCGGCAGCGGGGACGTCCTCAGCGCCAGCCTGTGCGGCAGCGGGGACCATGGCATCCTCACCCTCGCCTGGACCGAACACGCTGTCCCATTCCAACATGAGCGAGAAGTCCCCCTCCACCGTATAGAGTCCCTGGCTGAGCGCCTGCACCCCCTCCAGCTCCCCACGCGCGATCTTCTGCCATATCCTGAGCGGCGTCTTGATCAGCATGGTCGCGGCGGCAGGACGCCCCTCGCTGACCGTTGCCTCGTGCTCGCCGAGACGAATCTGATACACCTCGTTGACATCGGTGTAGTCCATCTCGATGACACGCGGCGTCCCCGTATATGATTGCGTGTTGTACAGCAGGGCCATCTGTCGGGTGAAGGTGAGGGCCGGGGACGCCGCCCCACCCCTGGTCACGGCCTTGCCACCCTCGCCCGCACGGACCTCCCCACCCGTAACCTCGCCAGTCGTACTCACAATCGCACGCTCCTCTCTGCTGGCAGCCTCATCGATGCCCCAGCTCGCGTTCGCCATGGCCTCGTACGTCTCCTTGGGATAGAGCAGCCTGCCAAGGCGGGCGTGCGTCTCGGTAGAGATCGCCCCCCTGGTGATGAACTCCCCGCCCGCCTCCCGCACGACCGACAGGTACGCGCCGGTCCTGTCGTGAAGCTCCCTCACGCGAAACAGCTCGCCCTGCCCGCAGAACACCGTCTCGTAGTTGTCGCGTCCGCAGATGTGGTCGAACATCCTCGTCACGGCGTCGTAGTTGCCCTCCGCGGTGTAGAAGCCGCAGGTGGAGACCAGTACGGTGCGCTTGCCCGTCCGGTCGACGCGCGAGGGATGGGCGCCGTTGCCCACGCCATCGCTACGGTCCACCATGAACGGGAGCGAGGTGGGCAGCTGACGGTCTATCAGACTCTTCAGGGAACCCGGCACGCTGAAGTAGTAGAGGGGGAAGCACCATATGGTGACATCGGCCCATTGCTCATCCTCCAGCACGGAGGCCATGTCATCATGGATGCAGCACTTCCCAGGCGTCTTGCTCCAGCAGACGAAGCAGCCCTTGCACGGCGAGATGTCCAAGGACCGTACGGACAGGCTGCGCAGCTCGATGCCTGCCAGCGCATCCCTCATGCCGTCCACGAACGCCGAGGCCAGCCTCAGGGAGTTGCTGGATGCGCCCTTCGGGCTGCCATTGATGAGCAGCACCCTCATCGCTCAGCCTCCCTCGTTGCGTCTTGTGTCACGTCCTGCGCTGTGTCCCCCACTGTGTCTTGCGCCACACCCCGCGCTGCATCCTGTGCCACGTCTCGCTCCCCGTCGAGGCGGGCCTGGCAGGCAAGGGCCCACTCGTTGAGCATCCGAGCGTAACGCAGGCCAAAATCCGCCGTCATCTCCCAGAATGGTGACCTGACCGCGTTACCCGCATGTGACCCGTACCCATCTATGATCTTGGGCACGTCTGACATCGCAGCGGCAAAGCGCTCGGAGAGCGCGGCCAGTCCCTGCACGTAGTCCTGCCGGACCTGGGCATCGGCCTCACCCATGAAGAAGAGCCGCAAGAGGAACGGGAAGCGCATGCGCAGGTCGGCGGCAGCGTCTGTCCTGTCGCACCCAAGCCAGCGCGCAAGCTCGTCCCGTCCCGCCTCGGTGATGGAATAGACCCGACGGTTGGGGCGGGCATCCTGCTCCTGCACGCAGCTGGTCGCAAGACCCCCTGCCTCGAGACCTTGAAGCTCCCGGTAGATCTGGCTGGTGCTTGCGCTCCAGAAGAAGGCAAGGGAGTCCCTGAACACCCCCATGATCTCGTATCCGGTCATGCTGCCATAGCTGAGCAGCCCGAGCACACCATACCTGAGCATCCCTCTCCTCCCTAAAAGCACTATTCTACTAGTAGAATAGTATACTAGTAGAATATGTCAAGGGGCAGTCTGCTGCGCAAGGCACGTCACATGGACCCCAAAGGGGTGGCCATGCAGCCCCCCTCATAAGGCGCTTCATAGGCTTATGCTTTGGAAAGGGAAGGTATACAGGTCTCTGGAGTAAGCTAGGCACCTGTCCCGACAGAAGCCCATCCAAGGAAGCCGCTGATTTCCCCTGCGACCCCAAGCCGACCCGCTAGCCGGAGCCATCCATGCCCGCCTTGTACCAGCTGACGGCCAGCTGCACACGGTCGCGTAGACCGAGCTTCGCGAGGATGCGCGTCACGGAACGCTTGACGCTTGCGGGCTCTATGCAGATGCGCTCGGCGACCTCCGCGTTCGAGAGGCCATCCGCCACGAGACGACACACCTCACGCTCACGCGGCGTGAGCTCGCGAAAGGCGGCAGAGAGGCGAAGTGCCCCCTCGTCCCTCTCGACCCGCCCCACGCCCCTCTCGACGACCTTGCGGGTCACGCGTGGCGTGAGCACGGCGTCGCCGTCAGCCACCGAGCGCACGGCACGCGCGAGGTCGCGCGCCCGGACATCCTTGAGCAGGAACCCCGATGCGCCGGCCGAGAGCCCGCCAAAGGCATAGTCGTCCTCGTCATAGGTGGTGAGGATGAGGACCCGGACGTTCGGCCAGCGCCCTGTGATGCGCGCCGTGGCATCGATACCGTCCATGACAGGCATGCGGACGTCCATGAGGATGACCTCGGGCAGCTTGCGACCGAGGGACTCGGCCTGCTCGAGCCTGTCGATGGCCTGCCGGCCATCGGCCGCCTCGAGCATGACCGTGAGGTCATCCGTACGTCGCAGCATGAGCGAGAGGCCCATGCGCACGGGTTCCTGGTCGTCGACGACCATGACGCGCGTCATGGCATGACCCCCTCTTTCTGTGCTGGTATGGTCGCGCAGACCGTCCATCCGCCCCCATCCATGAAACCGGCCGAGAACGTCCCGCCATGCAGCTCCACGCGCCCGCGCAGCCGCCCTATCCCCGTGCCCCCCTCGTGACCAGGCTCCCTCGTCCGCGCCTCCCCGTCATCCCTCACGGTAATGCCCACCGAGCCATCGGAAGCATGGTCCCAAGAGATGACGATGCGGCCGACGCGGGTGCCCCCGGCACGCCGCCCATGGCGAATCGCGTTGGTCACGGACTCCCGTGTGATCGAGAACGCGAGGTCGGCCTGCGGGGCGTCATCCGGACGCCGTCCTGTCTCGGTGAGGGCGCAGGTGATGCCGAGACGACGCGCATCGTCGAGCACCGCATCGATGTCGCCCCATGCGTGAAGCGCACCGGTGTCGGTCGCGTCATCGCCCACGCCCTTGCCGGAGAGGGCCCGGACGGCCTTGCGCGTGTCCGTGAGCCCCGCGCGGGCGAGGTCGTTTATCACACAGATCGCATGGTCAAGGGCCTCGTCGCCCGTCGTCCCCCCAAGCCCCTCCGATAGGGCGATGATGGCCGTGAGGTCGTGGCCCACTGAGTCATGCAGCTCCGCGGCGATGCGCCCCCTTCGCAGGGCGGCGTCCCGCGCCCTGGAGACGCGCCCCAGCTCCTCCTTGCGCCGCAGCTCCGCATCCGCCTCGGCCCTTCTGGAGACCCGTCGGTCGAAGCGCAGGTGCGATATGGCCCCAAGGGCGATCGTGAGGACGATGGGGAAAAGCGAGAACATGCCCACGCTGAGGAACCGGGCGAGGGTGAGGCTCGCGGCGGTCCGTAGGACGAGCGCGCACGCGAGCGCCTGTGCGGCGAGTATGGCCGTGGAGCCGGCCGCGCTCTCTCGCCATGGAGCCCGCGCCGCACAGTAATAGGTCGCGACAAGAGCCAAGGGGAAGACCTCGCTCGTGACCCCCAGCAGGGACAGGACGACGATCACGACACTCTCGGACAGGACGACGGGCAACGGCCAGCGACGGCGCACGAAGAGCGCCATGCACCCGCAGGCCATGAGGAGCAGGACGGGCCAGAAGCTCGAGACCTTCACAAGGTCATAGGCCAGCCCGGTGAAGAAGAGCCGAGAGAACATCATGGCCTCCCAGGCCACGCAGAAGACGGGGGCCATGAGCTGGAGGAGGGGGCTCGCATCCCATCGTGTGGACAGCTCGTCCAGCATGACCCCTCCTCCTTGCCCTGCGGCTACCTGACACCCAGCTGCCTGCCGACAGCGGCCGGCAGCCCATCGGCGGGAACCTCCTCCCAGCTCACCACCCCACGCAAGGGCAGCACGTCGAGCTTGAGGTACGCCCCATCGCGCAGCTCCCGCTCCGTCAGAAACGTCACATCGATTCTATCCCCGCTCTCACTGTAAGCGGTCAAGTCGTACGAATGGTCCATGCCGTCACTTGCGACCTGCGTCGACACGCGGGTGTTGTCAACCTGGGTATAGTAGCTGCCCCAGTTGAGCCCATACTTCCTTGCAAGGGGGTATAGCGCGAAGCCCACGACGAGCACGAGCAGCGCGAGCGCAAGGGCGATTCCCACAACGGTCTGTCTCTTCATACCAATCATCTCCTAATTCGCATGGATGTCACTACGTCGCAGGTAAGCGGTGGCAACGATGAGCGCCAGGCCCACCCATGCCACAGAGGCCACCGCGATGTTCACGATGTTTGCCACAGAGAGCTCGACCAGGGTGTTCGAGTTCATGCCCATCTGCATGAGCGAGTAGGGGAACACGTATCCAAGACCACCCGCCGTTGCCATGAGCCCCGCCACCCCGCCAGCAAGGGCGATGCCCACAGGCGCGGCGAAGCTGCGGACGACCATGGATATGACGAGCTGGATCGCGGCGATCGCGAGACTGCCCAACCACCCAAGGGCCACATACTCGATGACCCTACCCACCGGGAACGCCCCTGGTACCCCAAGCGCGAGGCCGGAGGCAGCATAGAACACGAGGATGCCCACAAACGCCACGAGCATGCACGCCGCACAGACGACCAGCTTGGCACCATGGACATACCACGTCGGCACGGGCATCACCATGAGCTCGTTCCAGTTGGAACCCTGGTGCTCAAGACGCCACAGATGGCTTGCGGCCGCTCCCACGAGGGCCGGGAGGAAGAAGTAGCAGACGAAGATCGTCTGCTGCGTCCACAGGTTCTCCCAGCCAGGGGTCAGCGCCCCGAGGTTCATGGCATAGTTGGCGCTCCCCAGGAGGGCCGAGACACCCGGCAACAGCAGGAACACGAGCCACAGGGGAGCGCGGCGCATCTTGATGAGCTCGGCGCTCACGTAGGAGGCAAAGGGAGGCGTGGACGTGCTGGCGGGGAGGGGACGTGACGCAGCTGACTGGCTCATGCTAAAGCTCCTTTCGAACGAACGCGCGACACGAGAGCACATAGGACACGGCGCTCAGCGCGACGACGATGAGGAAGTCAGGGACCGACCAGGCCCGCATATAGAACGACATCTGTCCAAGCCCCTGGTCATAGTTCATCCCCACGGTGGAGAGCAGCCCGAAGTACGAGCTTGGCACCAGATGGGCGAGTGCCGTGGGAAGGTACAGGGAGAACAGGCCCAGGAACGACAGGGCCACACCGAACACGAGCGGTACGAACTGGCCGTGGGCGCCAAAGCACAGGGCTTGGACCAGCGTCGCCATGAGCAGGCACACCGCATAGGTCGAGACCCAGTACAGGATGAGGGTCCCCGCGTCAGGGAGGGCATCGAGACCAAGCGTCTTGAGCAGGGCCAGGACCAGGGCGGTGTGGACGGCGGTCAGGGCGCCGAGCGCCAGGGCGGCGACCCCCCACTTGGCACGGAAGAGCCCTTGCGGCGTCTGCAGGGTGAGCAGCTCCTTGTACATGTTACCAGGGCTCTCTATGTCGCACACCGTGCTCATGATGATGGTGGAGAGCATGGGCAGGAAGATGGCGTTGAGGGAGGGCAGCTGGAAGAGCACGCCACGGTAGTCGATGTCTGCCCCCACGCGACGGGCAAGCCCACTCCACAGCCAGAGGAGCTCGACGGCAAGGAACGCCAGGGTTATGGGAAGCAGGTGCTTCCTCTGCAGCTTCCTGAGCTCAAGGCAGATGGCGGTGACCCCGCGGACCTCGACCCGGTTGCCGCTCTGCGTGACTTCCATCAGAGTGTCGCCTCCATCCCCGTCAGCTTGAGGAAGATGTCCTCAAGGCTCTCGGAGCGCTCCTCCATACGGACTATCCCGATGCCCTGCCTGGCAAGGCCAAGGCTGACCTTGCCCACGGTCGCGTCATCGACGGCCTTGATGCGAAGCCAGCCCTCGTCGCCCTTCGCGTCCGCACCGGGCAGCATCTTGGCCGCAGCCTCGTTGTCGGTGGTGCGCAGCGCAATCCAGTGCCTGGCCCGGGCGTGGAGGTCCCCCATGGGACCCTGCCAGACCATGCGCCCGGCGTTGATGATGCCCACGTGGTCAGCCATCTGGTCTATCTCGGAGAGCAGGTGACTCGACACCATGACCGTGCAGTCGAAGCGACGCGGCATCTCCTTGATGAGCTGGCGTATCTCGTGGATGCCGCTGGGATCCAGGCCATTGGTGGGCTCGTCGAGCAGCAGCAGCTTGGGCTGGCCCATGAGGGCGCACGCGATGCCAAGGCGCTGCTTCATGCCCAGCGAGAAGTGACCGACAAGCTTCCTCTGGGTCGTGCGGCCGTTGAGGCGCACGACCTCGAGCGCCTCGTCGATGCAGCCTGCGGGTAGGCCGCGCAGCCGACGCACGATCTCGAGGTTCTCGCGCGCCGTGAGGTGCGGATAGCAGCTGGGGCTCTCGATGATCGAACCCACCTGACGCAATATCTCGAGACGGTTTGCCTGGGTCTCCTCACTCCCGAGCACCTCGATGCGCCCGCTCGTGGGATGCACGAGCCCCAGGATCATCTTCATCGTCGTCGACTTGCCCGCCCCGTTGGGGCCGAGGAACCCATAGACCGAGCCGGTGGGGACCCGCAGGTTCATGTCCTGCACCACGGTCGCGCCACCGTAGCGCTTGGTCAGGCCCGTCGTCGACATCACGAGATGACCCTGCGCCTGCAACGCCGTCGAATACGGGACCTCACCTTGTCCTGCCATCATGCCGGCCCATCCGGCCACATACTGCCCGCTTGCCTGTTCCATGCCGCCCTCCGATCCGTCTGCGTCAATCCGTCATCCACGCCAACCCACGCGCTGTCTTGCCCACGCTTTGGATTCTGCGCCTGAGGAGGAGGATGGGCGCCATCGCCAGGCCACTTGACACCCTAGGGTGACAGCTGCGTCGTGTCGCGCGGTTGATCGAGTGGTTGGTCGCGCTGTGCGCAGAGGGCCTGGCCGCGGCGTCCACACAGGCGGCACGGGGCACGCACGCCCCTGCGGCTCGGCGCACCCGCAGGGCGCCATCGGGTCCTTGCAGGAAGCGTCATCCCTTGTGCAGTCAGCATGTCGCCATGACGCGCATGCTATAGTCCCTCTCTGACAGCAAGCGATTCCAGGGGGAGGCTTCATGGGCGTCGATGACAAGGGCGAGCTCGTGCTTCTCGACAACAAGGGCAACGAGTTCGACCGTGCGCCCATAGGCGAGGTGGAGGCCAAGCTCAAGACGTGGAACGGTGACACCCTCAGGATGAACGGCACGAGATACCGTCTCGAGTTCGCCCCGCTCGGCAGAGCGGCGCTGGGACATGCGTTTGGTGCCATCGGCGCCCTCGTGGTGGGCGCGACACGGGGGTCCGGCGAGGACACGCGCAGCCCGAACCAGAAGCGCGACGAGTTCGCCGAGGTCGTGCGAAGGCTCCAGGGCGCATAGCCATCCGACGCCGGGACCTGTGAAGGGTGAAGCGGCTCGAGGCGGCGTAGGTACGAAAGACAAGAAGGGGTCCGTGACCTTGGATGAGCCGCTTGGACCCATGACCCCCGTCATGTCCCCAAGCCATGGGAGTGCGTCTGCCCTTACCTGCGGGAGCGTTTCGTGTCATCATCTACCTCACCGGACGAGCTGGGAGGGGATTCCCGTGAATCTTGGCATGGAAGACGAGTGCACGGAGTTCAAGAGGTCCACGAGCGAACTCAGGGAAGGCTGCGAGTCCATCGCGTCCATCCTCAACAAGCATGGGGGCGGCAAGCTCTACTTCGGGGTCAAGCCTGACGGTGACGTCATAGGCCAAGACGTGTCCGAGCGCACGCTACGCCACGTGAGCCAGACCATTGGCAACAAGATCGAACCTGTGGTCTACCCGGATATCCACAAGCTGGATGACGGTGAGGGACACGAGTACATCGAGGTCGTCTTCTCCGGCACGCAGACGCCCTACCAGTGCGAGGGTCGCTACCGCATCCGCCGCGCCGATGAGGATGTCATCATGACCGCCGCCGAGGTCTCGCGCCTCGCGGCACAGTCGTACAATCGCACCAACCCTTGGGATGGTCGCCCGTCCGGCAGACCTGTCTCGGACGTGGTCTCGGGCATCGTGGAGAGGTTTGTGAGAAAAGGTGCCGAGCGCGGCCGCATCACCGAGCCCCACACGAATGACGCCGACGTGCTCGAGCGTCTGGGTCTCGTCGCGGCTGACGACACCCTCACCAACGCCGCGGTCGAGCTCTTCTGCCGGTCCACGCCATACGCACGCATCAAGATGGGTGTCCTCGCAGGCAACGACAAGGTCGACATCGTCGACCTGCGCCAGGAAGAGGGACCCATCCTCGACCTGGTCCGCCAGGCAGAGCTGTTCGTGCTCACCAACATCCGCCGTCGCATCGTCATCGATGGCAAACCCGAGCGCGACGAGATTCCCGAGATACCACAGCCCGCCGTGCGCGAGGCCATCGTAAACGCCCTGTGTCACCGTGAGTACGGCATGCGCGGTATGACGGTTGACATCGACATCTTCATGGACACGGTCGAGATCACCAATCCGGGCCTCTTTCCGGTGGGCGACTCGCCCGAGGACCACCTCACCGGTCGCAGCCACAAGTCCGACAGCCCCAACCCGCTCATAGCGGCGGCGCTGTTCCGCGCAGGCATCATCGAGGCCTACGGCAGCGGCATCCCGCGCATCAAGTCTGCCTGCGACGAGGCCGACGTCCGCTTTGAGTACCACCAGCGAGATGGCCAGACCCGCCTTGTCTTCCACCGCCAACCACCTGTGACACGCCAGGGTGAGCCAACAACCTCCACGACCAAACTCCCCACCCTCACCGACCGAGAGCGCCTCGCCATCAGCCTCGCCGCCAATAACGGTCATGTGACCGTCAGCATGCTGCAGAATGCCGCCGGCCTTGGGCGTCGCACCGCCTCCAAGACGCTTCGGGCACTCGCCGAGAGAGACGCACTCCGATGGCATGGCTCGGGCAAGAGCGACCCACGCCAGTACTATTCGCTGCCTCGACAAGATACACGGTAGCTACTCGGTGCTGCGCAGCAGCTGCGCGGTGGGGTGGTGGGCAGGCATCATGCCCATGAGCGAGGTATCCTACCACGCAGGGGCCCAAATCAGTCCTAAACGAAGGTGTTTTTGACCACGATCGCGAACATGAACGTCTCATCCCACCAGACTCAACCCAAAAGGGGTATTTCCCTGCTGGAGTCGATGCGCCCTCACCCGAGGACGCGGGTATCTAGGCTGGACGCGGATGCCTAAGCTTTCACGACAGGGACCCAGAGCTCCATGTCGTAGGTGGGGTCGTGCATGTCACCCTCGCCGTAGACCTCGAAGTCCGGTGCGCCCGAGTGGGTGTAGCCATGCTCGGGGAAGAAGACCTCCATCACATACTTCCAGCCCTCGTGGATGCAGTCCGGCACAGCCCCATGCAGCTTCACGACCGCGTATTCCGCCTCCGGCACATCCAAGACCACAAGGCCCATCTCCCTCGCCCGGTGCACGTCGGCCACGTCGAAGCAGGCCATGTAGTTGATCGCGCCGGTGTCCTCCACATCGTGGCAGATGCCGTAGCTCTGCCCGTCTCCGAGTGCGGACAACTCCTCGAGGCTATGCTTCGCGAGAAGCTCGTCCCAGACGCGGGGACACAACGACGAGTCGATACCCTCCACATCGATGCCGGCTACCTTGAAGGCAGGCTTTCTCTGAATCGTGACGTCCATGCTTCTCCCTCCTTGTACGCTCAGTGCCAACTGGACGCGGGAGACCACCTTGAACGGCCTCCCACCTCTGACCTCCGTAGGGGTTGACCCATGGAACCTCTTGAAGGCGGCGGCAAACGAGTCGGCCGACTCATAGCCATAGCCCACAGCCACGTCGATCACCTTCTCGTCCGTATCCCTCAGGTCGATGGCGGCCTGCGTCAGCTTCCTGCAGCGGATGTACTCGGACAGGGTCGAACCCGTCAGAATCGAGAAGATCCTGCTGAACAGCGGATACGAATATCCCGAGAGCCGCGAGACCGTCCTCTCATCGAGCCCGCCGCGAAGCGTGGTGTCGATATAGCCGACCGTCCTGTTGAACGCCTCTATCATGTACATGCCGTCTCCCTGTGAACCGGACACCTCGGAGTGGAAGGTCCCGCGGATGCCTTGGGTGGATACCTTGGGGCGGACGCCCGCAAGACACCTTGGATCGGAAGCCTCCAGCAGAGATCCCTACCGGACCCTACACATCGGACCCCTGCACATACCAGCTTATCCGATGGGAAGGTGCGTTCCCGAGAGCGGCCGTACAAAGTATGTCGTACATACTGCAGAGCCTCTCGCACGGTCGCACTTCCCGCACATGGCATGACGTGCTTCGGCGCATCTTGCAAGCGACTGTAACAGACGTCACAGCCTCAAGGCGGCAACGACCTCCCCCTCATCCATCTCCCCTGTCTCACGAAAGCCAAAGGAGTTGTACAGTTTTCGGGCGATATCGTTCTCCGGCTCGTACGACAGCCAACAGTATTCGGCGCTTCCGCAAGGGTAGGTCCTGATGAAGTCGAGGGCCAGCCGCATTGCCTCTATCCCATAGCCCTTGCCCTGATGTTGCCTATCAATCATAAGGCGCCATAGGTTATAGTTGCCCTCTGCTATGTCAGGCAGCCCATCGGCAGAACCCTCCGTGCCGAAACCGAGCATCATAAATCCTACCGCCATATCAGCATCATAGAGGCCAAACGTAAACGCATGTCCGCCTCCGACAATCGTCGTATAGGCCTCGATGAGGCTCTCCTCGTTGCTTGCGCCGAAACCTTTCTGAACATCCTTGGTGCGCAGCTTGAGGATATCCCACACGCTCTTGCCGTTTATCGCTTCCATTCTCAGCATCTGGCTGCCCTCACCCATCCCCTGCCTGTCACAGTCGCCTCATCGGCACCGGTACCACCTCGTTCCGACTTTCCGCCATAACAACCTGCACTGCATGGACCATACCTTGGACGACATCTATGCCACTGGTCTTGTTGGGAGACAGGTGACCTTGTCAGACGGCAGTGCCGTCAACTACGCGCATCTCGACAATTCCATCACCCTGCCGTGAATCCCCCACAGCTGAATTGCGCCACCCTGCCATAACGACCTGCTCTTTGGTAAGACGTTCTCTGGTGGTATCCGGATGGCTTCGTTGCCGCCTTCGGCACGACAGGGGCGCGGGGTCGCTGCGTGGCCCGCCCCGCCGGGTGGCCCGGGCGTCACCAGCCGTCGGCCTCGGAGGGCGGGATGGCCGACACCTCGACCCCCGGCTCCTCGAGGAAGAGCACGTCCACGTAGTCGTCGTCGCACACGAGGCAGAGGTGCCGCGCCCCACGCCCGTGGGCGGCGCCCTCGCGGGCGGCCCAGTCCTGGAACTCCGAGTCGCGCAGCTCGTACAGGAGGCCCCACGTGGGCCTGCCGGCCCCCTCCAGCGCCCCCAGGGAGCGCCCCTTATACCCCAGGGAGCCGTCCCTGTCGCCCGCGCCCGACCACCTGACGGCCGCCACCGAGCCGACGTCGCCGAACGTCACCGTGACCCTGACGTCCCCCTCCTCGCAGTCGAGGACGACCCCGAGCCCGTCCGCGCCCCACGAGAGGCCCCGCAGCCAGTACTTGTAGTCCAGCAGCCCGTGCACGTCACCCATGTCGGGCATCTCGGACCCCTCGGGCCACCAGGGAGCCCACCGCTCGCGGGAGCGGTCGTAGGAGCTCGGCGCCGCTCCCGACGCCCCAGGCCACCGGTCGTAGGTCTCAGGCACCAAGAGTCATGTCTCCCCTGTCAGTCATCCAGAGCCACCAGCTCGCGTACGTCAATGACACGAGACCGAGACAACAGCCCCCACCGCGACAGCAGCTCATGGCCGACCACGCAGCCTAGAGAGAACCGCACGACCAAACGGGACATATGTCTTGTGCTCGATGGGAAGCGCCCGGATGGACGCCATCGCCATCTCGCTGCAGGCAGCCTTAGGTATCGCTACAACCACGTCGCTCAGGCCCGCCAAGATGCAGAACAGCTCGTCGCCTTCCAGCACTCGGTAGAGGTCGGCATAGCGGTGACGGGAAAATATGTCAGGACCGCTGACCTCAAGGAGGTCTTCGTAGAAGACACAGTGAAACGAATGATGCTCCAATGTCTTGTCGACCTTCCATGCCGCCTTCCAGATGCGTCGCCGCAGCAACAGTATCTTCGTCCATTTGACTACGCACCAAGTGATATAGAGAACCGTAACGACACCGTGGACGAGTTGTAGCTCCTTTATCCCTACGACACAAACGAAGTAAACGCTCAGAAGCACAACCACGATGTCTCTCGCTGCAGAAAGAGGCTGATCCCGAAAAGTGGGCAGGTTCAAGTGAAACATAAGGAATGTGACCTGCCTGTACACGCCAAACGTGTGCACAAAGTCTATCTCGAACAAAGGTGCCGACAAGGGCGCCGCAACAATTGGTTCGTCCTCAGCCATGCACGGCCTCCGAGCCGTAGGGTGCGTAACTGACCCAGCATCTCGCATGGTACCATAGGGAACCTGCGACTATGGACATACACCCACGATTGGACCCCAAGGCAAGCGGAGGCTGGCAGGGTCTGGGCAGGACAGGTCTCAAGGGCAGGACGGGAGCAAGCCTTCAGGCCTCCCAGGACTTCCAAGGGAAGACGGCGGAGGTGACCTGATACCGTTGACCCAGCCGTGCCGGCAACCTAGAATGGCAAGGCCATGGCCTGCGCAACGACCCCGAGCACTGTCCCGGCCCCGTGGGGGCAGGCTCGGCCACATACCAAGGCCAAGTGCTGCTCGTGTCCGCGGCATGGTTCTTGCTCATCCGGTCACGACCAGCTTTTCCTGCAGTTGAGCCACGACGATTTCCTTGGGCGGTGCATAACTGATGCTTCAGAAGGCATATATCCGAGCCATGAGGGTGACGCCGGGATACAGGTGGTGGAAGCCGCTGCTGTCGCTCATCATGGCGGTCGTGCTCTTCCTCATCTCCCAGCTGCTGTTCGTGATTCCCTTTCTCATCGCCATGTTTTCCGCACGTCCTAGCCCGGAGTCGGATGGCACGCTGTGGTTGCAGGAGCTCACCGACGGCATCCAAGGGGGAGGGTACAACGCCCTCATCCCCAGCAATCCCCTGAGCATCATCCTTGTCGCAGGGTCGCTCATCCTATTGATGCCCACGCTCGCCCTGTCCCTGCGGGCGGTGGGCTTGGGGAAGCTGGGCTCGCTGTCCTCCACGGAGGGACACCTACGCCGGGAGCGTCTGGGCGTGTTCCTGGGTATTGCCCTCGCCCTGGTCCTCCTCATAGGCTTCCTGCTGCCTTGGGTACTGGGAATGGCCGACGGTGGGTCCCTGGACATCCCGAGCCCGCACATCGTGCCTGCGGCGCTCGTGGCCATCGTCATTCTGGTCCCTCTGCAAAGCGCAGCTGAGGAGTATGCGTTCCGGGGCTTTCTGATGCAGGTCCTTGGCTCATGGATTCCCCTCGTCTGGATACCCATCCTCATACAGGCCGCCATCTTCACGATAGGGCATCCGTACGACCTGAAGGGACAGCTTGTCATCATCTGCATGGGTCTCATGATGGGGTTCTTGGCCATGCGACTTGGGGGGCTTGAGGCGACCATCGCGTTCCACGTCGCCAACAATTTCCTGTCCTTCCTGATGGGGTCCCTGTTCTCGACCGGGAGTACCTCCGGCTCGGTCGACACCATGAGCCTCGTGCTGTCGGTGATGCTCTACCTGCTGTATGCGGGAGCCATCCTCCTCGTCGCACGACGACGCGGATGGCTCGCGCTTGACCCACCCGATTTCGCCGCAAGGGTCTCGCGCCCCCCCGCACCACTGGCGTCAGGGGCAAGCAGGCCTCCCGTACCACCCCACGGCTGGGCATAGGTGACAGGCAGGCTAGAGCGAGAGGAATCTGTACCTGGTATTATGCCGTGCCGAGTGCGCTCGTCTCGGCGATGCCCGCCGCTGCGGCCTCAAGGTCAAGGTAATGGCCGGGCCCCTGCGCCCGCAGGCCGCCGAACGCATCACTGGTGAACTCGTAGACGCGCGGGACACCGGTGGGCACGTTGACGGCACGAATCTCCTCGTCCGAGAGTCCCTCGATGACCTTGATGAGAGAACGCACCACCGAGCCGTGCGTGACGACGAGAACCGTCTCGCCTAGGGAGAGACACGGGGTGACGAAAGCCTGCCAGAACGGCTCAAGGCGCACGACCACATCCCTCAGGCACTCGCTACGAATCGTGGAGGGGTCGATGGCATCGAGCCCGTCCTGCGCCACGACGCCATAGCGTGGGTCATCACCCTGCCATCAGGGGGATTCATCGGCAATCTTGGGTGGACGCACGTCATAGCTGCGGCGATAGGTCTTGAAGAGCTCATCGCCATAGCGCTCGCGCATGGCAGGACGCGTCTCGCCCTGGAAGGAGCCATAGTGACGCTCGTTCAGCCGCCAGCTTCGAATCACGGGAACCCAGAGACGGTCGACCACATCGAGCACGATGTCACAGGTCTCTATCGAGCGGCGCAGGAGCGAGGTGAACGCCGCGTCGGGTTCGATGCCCGCATCATGTATGAGCTCGCCCGCGTGTCTGGCCTGGTCACGACCGCGCATGGTGAGGGGAATGTCCGCCCAGCCGGCAAAGCGGTTCACGGTCTTGTCCGTCCACGTGGACTCGCCGTGCCTCATGACCACCAGCGTCGCATCCCTCATGGCAGCCTCCTTGGTCTCGGCCCCACGGCACACGGCAGGCTCACGAGCCAGTCACCCCATGCTCGCGGTGGCCCTTTGGGACCTACCTCGTATGTCGCCATCATACCCACCCACCTGCCGCCAGGCATCGACGAACCAGCGAGCAGCTGGCGGGCATCGGCGACCTGTTACACGAGGGCCGACCTGGGCTAGTGTCAGGGGTGTGCGCAGGCTTCAACCGCAAGGGACCTCGTGCCGCTTAATGATGCGGCCCATAGGACGCCGACTGGCACACCTGTCAGCCCTCATGGGGATGACAACGTTTGGGCGTGGGCACAGCAAGGAGCGCTCATGGCTGTTCCCCTCCCTCTCGCTGGCATGCCTAGCCGACAGGACACGCAACCTACCACCCCAGGCCCGACCTAGCCTGCCTCAACCCTCTTCCTGCGCCGTCGCGGGATGATGAGCACCGAGAGACCGACAGCCAAGAAGATGACCCCCATCCCCCCACATACGAGCAGGACGAAGAGCATTCCGCCCGGCGTGGTGACGTCCCTGGGCCTGTCGGGGTCAACCAGCAGCTCAAGCTGCTCCCCACTGTACATCGAGGAGTCATAGTAGCTGAGCCGTACGTCCGAGTACTGCTTCCCCTTGTACTCGTACTGCACATACACCTCATGGTCGACATGGCCATCCCTGCTGTAGCCCCCAGGCACGATCTGCGTGATCTGTGCGTTCACCTTCTCCCCAGCCGCGTACTTCTGGGCATCGCTCGCGTATGCAAAGATGCCCACCGCAAGCAGGAGGGCACCCACCAAAGAAAACGCGGCGCCATATATCGTGAGGAGTCTCTTGCCGTTCATAGGGTCACTTCTTTACCGTCCGTAGGACGCCAACAGGCGCGTGTGTCAATCCCCATGGCATGATAGCGCTTTTGGGTGTGGGTACGGCGTTGTGCCGAAGCCGTCACAAATCGTGGCAGATCAACCCGTGGCCAATCAATGGCCGCAGGGCCGATCGGGCCGGAGTAAGACGTCGCAGCATGAACCACCGCTACCACCGCAGCCATCATCCAAGACGAGGAGGCCAACGTGGAACGGTCGCTCTACTATACTCGACCTCACAGGCAAGGCAAGAGCGTAGCAGGGGGTCCAAAGGCGTAATCTTTACGCAGCTCGATGTCTCGCCCCGACCAAGGAGGCCGTCCATGAGAGCACGAAAGCCCATCATCGTCGGGGCATGCGTCATTGCCGTCGTCCTCATCGTCGCAGGCATCGCCGCGCTTGTCATGCCAAGAGACCCTGCTGGCAAGGACACCCCGTCCCCTGCTGGCCCAAAGAGCGCCGGGGACACCGGCGTGACACTCGTCGCATCCGACACGCAGCCGGTCTCCGGGGATGCCGCCTGGTGCGCCCCGCTCAAGATCTGCTGGGACAAACTCTGCGATTATCACAACGGTGGCCAGCCCCTCACCCCCAAAGACGGGCCAAGCGATGTCGTGGAGGCCCTCAACAATAGCCCCTTCCATGCGAACATGCTCTCGGATGACCATTACTACAGCTATGCGGGTCCCATGACCCAGGAGGCCCGCAGCACGATCGAGGAGGGCATCCGGCAGAGGTTCGGGCAGGGCAGCGACCTGCTCGACAAGCTGGACTGGGCTGGCGCCGACGAGAGGACCACGCTGTTCTATGCCATGCTCTACCGTGAGTTCTCGTTCGAGCACCCGTTCGCCCTTGCGCCGGACGCAGGGGTCTTCGGAACATCCGGTGAGGCGAACGTGAGGTACTTTGGCACCATCGACAGCGAGGATGAGGAGCGCACAAGCCTTCTCGCCCAGGTACAGCCCCTCTACTATGAGGACTACGAGCACTGTGCCTGCCGACTCACCACGAAGGAGGGCGATGTCCTCGTGCTCGTGAAGGGTCCCGAGGGAAAGAGCTTCTCCCAGATGTGGCAGAACGCGATGAGGAAGGCCGGCGCGCCCGGCACCCAGACGCCCCTCAAAAACGATGAGGACTTCATGTGCCCCCTGCTGAGCATCGATATCTTCCGGGAGTACGGTGAGCTCGAGGGCCTGAAGTTCGACCTCTCGAACGGGGAGGAGCTCAAGATAGGACAGGCCATGCAGACCCTCAAGTTCGACCTGGACAACAAGGGTGGCAAGGTCAAGAGCGAGGCGGCGATAAGTGCAGTGGCCACCTCGGCACCGCAGGAGGATGAGCGACCAAGGCAGTTCGTCTTTGATGACACCTTCGCGCTCTTCCTGGTGGATGGCAACGCCCCCGAGGGGTCCCTCCCCTATCTCGCCACGCTGGTGAGCGACGCGCACACCTTCCAGGGCGCATAGGGGGAGAGCCGCCAAGACTTCGCCACACTTGATGGCGTAAGCGCACCTTCCCCAAAGCGCGTAGGGCGAACCTAAATCACGCATCACGCGTCGCCCCGCATCATGCGTCGTCCCGCACGTCATGCGCATCATGCGTCGTCCCGCGTGTCGCGCGCATACCATGCATGGCCGCTCGGAGGGGCTACTCGCCCCTATCCCCGACGAAGCCATCGATGATGATGGTCACGATCTGGCAGCAGATTCCACCGATGACCCATGGGGTCCAGAACAGCCCCCTGCCCGCGGGCACGAAGAACAGCCAGATGAGGGCCACCAGCGTGGCTGTGCTCATGATGACCCCACGCACCGCACTGGTAAGCCGGCCCTTGCGGCCACGCCTCCCTCTCATCAGCATGGCCCGCTGGTCCCCTGTGAGCTGGGCGTCCAGCAGGTCCTCGTCCTCGATGTCCCCAGAGACCTCCTGATTGCGTCTGGCGATGTTGACACGCGAGGACATCAGGCCGCCATGGATGATGAGCCACGTACCGACCGCCGACATGAGCAGGAGAAACGCGATGGCCATAGCCATGCGTTCCTGCGGAGCCTCGGAGAACATCACCATCACCATCGTACCGATAAGGAAGCAGGCGATGCCTGTGACGAGACAGACGGACAGGCGACGGCGCGCCTCGGCCCTCTGCTCCGCGGTGTAGAAGTCCTCCACGTACGGATGGGCCCTCTTGAATGCGCTGTGGTCTATACCCGCAGGGATGATGAGGGCCAGCCCGATGATGACGCCCATGAGTAGCAATGCGGTTCCCAGGGCATAGCCTTGAATCCGCACGCCGAACATGCCCCCATCGAAGCCGTCGGCAAGAACCACCAGCGGTATCATGCCTAGGATGAAGGATGACACACCCGTGGGCACGAGCAGCGCGAACCTGCGCATATGCTCATCGTACCCGCAGACGTCAACGGGAGAGCCGCAGGGGACCGACGATGTGGTGGGTTCTGCCGGATGTGCCGTGAGGTCACCGGTCACCAGCTCGTCCAAGGTGCAGCCAAACAGCTGACAGATCTTGAGAAGCTTGTCCATCTCGGGGTAGCTCCTCTCGGCCTCCCACTTGGTCACCGATTGACGAGAGACACCGAGCAGCATGGCGAGCTGCTCCTGCGTCATGTTGCGTGTGGCACGCAGATGTTGGAGATTGTCTCGAAAGCTCATGGAAAACCCTTTCGTCTTGTGGAAGCCTGTCGCGCCCTGTGAAACCATCGCGTCTCGAGAGGACAGTCGCGCCGGACGGGACCCATCACGTCACGCAGGGCCTGCTGCGCTCGCTTGCTCGCGGGCGAGTCTTAATCTAGCGCGTCAAATGGTCGCACACCACCAACCAACAGCAGCATGTTCGAGACAACATGACACACCCCAATGCACCTGACGGTTGCGAACCGCAGGCAGATACCCCTATGCACAGTTCCCTACAGGCCCCATCACAGGGAGTGGGGCGTTTTTCATCCAGCTCTGGTCACGAAAGCCCGAGAGAAAAAGGCGTCTTGGGCTCATCCCCTTGTGTCCCTCGCTGAACGCCCACAGGCTTCTCGAGCACGGGGTTCTCCCCCACCTTGACCTCGATTGGATACAGCTTTCCCTTGAATCGCACGAAGAGGTCCACCTTGCCACGCAAGTTCTCGGCAGACCAATGATACAGGGCGAGACCGCATTCCGAAACCAGTTGCTGACAGACGTATTGTTCGGTAAGCGGGCCCTTGAACTCCGCGAGGATCTCGTTGCCATTGACGAGACCCCATCCAACCCGGCCGTCGCCCCAAGCAGGCCGACATAGACAAGGAAGAGCTTAAATGCGGATTTTTCGGCATAGCCCACAAGCGACAAACCCGGTTTCGTCACCCTAGAAACACGTATGGCGATGTCAGCCCATGTCAGCCAAGTGATGGCGACGCGGTGGCTCCTCGTACGTGCCCCCTCGCCTATGTGCCCAAACACAGACTTCTTGCTCTCTTTTCCCAGCTGCGTCGACACTGAATGCCATGCGGCAGGTATAGGTTCGGTCGCCGTCGCCCCCAGATGCTTCGACACGTCACGCTCGTGGCCAAACAGGATGCTGTCCTGCACAGCGCACACCTCATCGAGAGCACCGGTCTCCACGAACGCCGAGACAGCCTCCGGCATACCCCCGATGAGGTAGCACTGCTTGAGGAGCTGCTCGAACTTCGCCGAGAGCGCGTCAAGGAGAGGCTCGTCACCACCGTCAATCAGCTCCCTCAGGACCACATTCCCCGTCGCCTCAAGCAGCTCGCGAAAGCTTAGGGGATGCAGGTCGAGTGCGTTCACCTTACCGACGGGATAGCCGGTACCCTCATGGAGGGTGATTCTCAAAAGAGAGGCCGCAGCAGCCGCCACGTGGCTATAAGAAGGGCGTGTTTTGACCAATGATGGCTTTTATCAGGACGTAGTTTGCCCTCATGAGATGTGTCACGTCAGCACCTGGATGTGTCATCGGATGCGACCCGTGCACCACCCACCCTCAGCCCGTCCTCGCAGGCCCGCCATGACACACCTGCGACCAAGGCCCACCAGGATATCGAGCGCGTACTTGGTGGAACAATCCCCCATGTGTCCACGACCTCACACTAAGAGAAACACAAGTACTTGCCTTTGCCTGTCACCCTATCTTAAATGGGGAAGCAGGAAGTCAAGCAGGAGATTGGAGCAAGACGATGGCAAGCAGCAAGGACATCCAGAAGGTTATCGACTACCTGGACAAGGCAAAGGTGTTCTTCTTCACCACCGAGGACGGTGACCAGCCCAAGTGCCGGCCGTTCTCCTTCAAGATGGTGGCCGACGGCAGGATCTACTTCGGCGCGGGCACCTTCAAGGACGTCTATCGCCAGCTGCGGGCAAACCCCAGGGTCGAGGTCTGCGCGAGTGACGGCAAGGGGTTCCTGCGCTACTATGGCAGGGTCGTGTTCGACGGTCGTCCCGAGCTCTTCGAGCAGGCGTGCGCCGTGGCCCCCTACCTTTCCGGGATGTACAGCGAGAAGACCGGCCGCACGCTCGCGCTGTTCTACCTCACCGATGCGACGACCGAGTTCCGCAACCTCTTTGCCATCAAGGAGTCGCTGGACATGTAGTAGGCATGTCGTGCACGCACCGCCTTGGGGCCAGGTGCCCCTGTGGTTCGCGTTGCGGTACGGGCAATCATGCAAACAGGTCCGCGGCAGTGACCTCGGCTTGGATGTTGCCCCAATAAGCGTTGTGCCTCACCCCATACGTCGTGACGATGACCGTGTGCACGGCGCTTCGCGTCTTTGTGACACGGCGGAAGTCGCTTGCCTTACGGCGCAGCCCCTCATCGACCTTCTTCGTAATCACATACTCGTCGATGGAATACTTCATCTCGCAGAGGTCAATGACCTGGTCCCGACGGGCGATGACCAAATCGACCTGGCTGCCATGGATTCCCTCGTTCTCATTGGCCTCGCATGACCATGAGCTTACCTCGGTAAGCACACCACTGATGCCAAGTGCACGCTTGATCTGCGCCACATGCTGGAGGCACACCCGTTCGAACGCGAGGCCCGCCCATGCGTTTCTTTGTGGCGCAGTGAGCTGATGCTCCCAGTAGTGCTCATCCGTCGGCTGCGGGTCCATGAACTTGAGGTGGAACAGGGTGAAGTTGTCAGTGAGCTGGTAGAGAGAGTTCCTGCTCCTCTTACCATACCTGTGGTATCTCCTGATGAAGCCGCAGGCCTCAAGCTCCTCCAACTTCTTGGTAAACCCGCCCGAGTTCATCATCCCCGTCGCCTCGAGCAGCTCGCGGCGCTCCATCCCGGGCCTTCTCCTGCCAAGCGCTGAGATGATGGCAATGTGGTTCTCGGGATGCTTGAAAAGGGATGCGTACAGGTACTTGGACTCGTCCTTGAGAGGTGCGTTACGCGCAAAGAAAATCGCGTCCACGTTCTGGGCAAGGGACAGCCCCTTTTTCAAGAATCCCCAGTAGAACGGTATGCCGCCCATAATCATGTAGCACTCCAGCAACTGGTGGCGATTCATGTCGATACCCATCGACGTTGCGTATTCCTCGCACTGTGCCAGGGTGAACGGCTCCAGGTTAATCTGGAGCGATAGGCGATTGTACAGCCCGCCTTTGTTGTGCACAACCTTGTTCAGCATCCATGACGTCGCGGAACCGCAGATGATGAGAAGGATGTCCGTACGCGAGGATGCCCAGCCATTCCAGAAGCCCTCAAGGGCGAGCATGAGGTCGCCGTGACCCGTGTCCATCCACGAGAGCTCATCGATAAAGATAACCTTCCTTTCATCCGTCGAGGAGCGTATCAGGTCCTTCAACAGCTCAAACGCCTCAAGCCAGTTCAACGGGCTCTCGAAACCATCCAACCCCGCCTCCCGTAGGGATGCCTGAAACACAAAGAGCTCTTCCTTCGTGGTTCCATTCGCGTAGCCTGTGTGCTGGAACGTAAACCTCCTGTTGAACGTCTCTCGAATGAGGTAGGTCTTGCCCACACGTCGTCTACCGTACACGGCGACGAGCTTCGACTCGTCCGCCTCGTACGCCTCTCGTAGCAGACTGACTTCCCCTTTCCGAGCGACAAGCATAACGACCCCAGCTCCTTCATCCATTTACTTCAAGTGCAATGTTATTATGAGATAAAGCATATGGATTGGGCTATAGATTTGCTTTATCCCGACACTCTCAGCAGATAAAGCAATCTTATAGCTGTTGCCAGCGCTGCAGCATGCCCCTTACCAAAGTCCTCCCACGGAAACCTCCCGGTTGTACGAGGACACAGGTACGACCAGCCGGCTAGGGAGCATCTGGCCGATGGAGGCGTCCCGAGGACCACCTCGGCGAGGGCAGGAAGGGTGCTAGAGAATCTCGTAGGAGATGCGCTCGCCGCGCTCGGGGGCCTCGCCGTCCCTCGCCTTGCCGACGGCGACCATGACCACAGGCGTGAGGCCACCAGCGATGTGAAGCCTCTCCAGGAGGGCCGGTCTCGACTGCATGACGGCGGGGACCGCCATGATGAGGACCGAACCCAGGCCGAGGGCGGTCGCCTGCACCATGATGTTCTCGGCCATACACGCGGCATTGCAGTAGGCAATCATGCCGAGCCTCTCGTCGACCCTCACGCTGATGAGCATGAGAGTGGGCGCGCCGTAGGTGGGATGGGCGCCCATCATAGGCATACCGCGCGCCGTCTCCCTCTCGATCTCGGCACGCAACGCCTCGTTCTGGATGACCGTGAGCCTGATGCCCGAGTAGTCGCCCATGCCAGCGGGCGCGGCGTTAGCGGCCTGGATGAGGGCACCCCTCTGCTCGTCGGTGATCTGCTCGTCCAGGAAGTCCCTGCAAGCGTGCCTGTCCAGAATGGCCTGGGTCGTGTCCATTGATGCGAGATGCCGCCGAAGAGAGCCAGGGTGCCAAGGCGCTGCCAAACGTGAGGATTGACGAGCTCAATCGCGAGACCATCCGTAGCTACCGCATGCGCTATGAGAACAGACACGAGGGACATCCTTGGAACGACCTTCCCAGCAGCGAGTTCCTACGTTGCATCGGGGCTGCCGCCGAGACCGACGACGGCACACTGCACCCCACGGGCGCCGGCCTACTCATGTTTGGTAACGACTGGCGTATCCATGAGGAGTTCCCAGAGTACTTCCTTGACTACCGACAGCAGATAAGCCCCGCAACACGATGGCAGGACCGCGTCGTATCGCAAGGCGGCGATTGGTCGGGTAACGTCTACGACTTCTATTACCGTATATACAATCTGATGAAACAGACTCTGAGGCTGCCCTTCAAGCTTGAGGAAATCACGCGTGTCGATGACACGCCCGCGCACAGGGCGCTGCGTGAGGCACTTGCGAACTGCCTGACCAATGCCAACTACCACGAGCGGCGTGGTGTGGTGTGCATATGGGAGGAGGGCGCCATCACCATTGCCAACCCAGGCGACTTTCGCGTCGACATCGAGCGAGCCAAGCGCGGAGGCGAGAGTGACCCACGTAACAAGAACATGATGCAAATCTTCTCTTATATCGATGTGGGCGAGCGCGCGGGAAGCGGGCTACCGAAAATCTTCGGGGGGTGGCGGGAGTGCGGCTATGCAGACCCAAGCTATGAGGAGCAGTTTGGTCCTGACCGCACCATCCTCACGCTGCCCCTGATGCCCGCTGGCCCTATCACCACCCAAGTCACCACCCAAGTCGAGGCACTGCTCAGCGCGATGGGGAATGGCACGTACTCGACGGTCGAGCTGATGGGTGAACTCGGTCTGAGCAGCAGGAAGAACTTCATGGAGAACTACCTGAACCCGGCACTCGCGGCGGACCTGGTGGAGCGCACTATTCCCAACAAGCCGAACAGCAGGCTGCAGAGATACCGCCGCAAGGCATGACCATGCCATCCTCACCGAGCGTCATCGAAGCAATCCCCAAAAGACACGAAGTCATCAGCCGTCACCATCCCCAAGCCGGGATGCTCGAGAGAAATCAGGTTCTCTGTACCAACAAAGTTGATCTCGTTGTCAGCGGCGTATGGGACGCCCCCCTAGCAGCCAGTCACACGCAGGCACCTGCCACACGACCCTGCCGTTCTACTCGTAGGTCATCGCACTGCCGTCGCCCACCACACGCAGACCCTCGCGCAGGTCGCCCTCGCCCATCCCCTCCCAGAGCGACCTCAGCTCCCGCCGCAAGGTGACCTCATCATCAGCATTGGCACATACCTGTACGAGCTGGAACGGCTCCTGCTCTACGACATCACCGACAACGAAATCGACCTCCCAGCCATGCTCCTTGGTATGAAGCCGCGATATCTCATCATGACGCGCCCCGGGATGTCGATGCCTTAGTTCCAGATAGACGACATTCTCCAGCCGCTGGCCAAGCTCAAGGGAGTTGGCCTTTGCGTTGGCAAGCGCCAGAACCGAATCGACCGCATACACCTTTAACTGGCTGGTGCTCTTCTCGGAAAGGGCATAGGAGAATTCACGTACGGAAAAGATGAGATAGGCCTCTTGCAGATAACCAAGCACGTCGGCAAAGTATTCGCAGCTTAATCTCATGCCCAAGCCGCGCAGGCTCGCCTCGACGTTACGCATCGAAAGCACCTTGCCGTTGGCACTCAGCACGCGCCGGACAGGCGACGTAACAACCTGTGGACGGGCAAGGTCGTGCCGCTCTATGACATCGCGTGCTATGACACGTTGGACATATGACTGAAGCAGCATGGTTGCCTGCCGCGAGGGTAGCCCCAGCGTTGCGGGGAAGCCACCGCCATCAAGGTACGAATCGAATAGCGCCCGTCTGCGCACCAAGACGCCAGTGGCGTGCGAGTTCACTATACCCTGCTTCCCCGGCACTAGCCCAAGTGTCTCGTGTGCACGCAGGTACTCGCCAAAGGAGTACGGCAGCAGCTCGAAGTCGAGCACACGGCCGCGAAGCTCAGTCGAAATCTCGGCTGAGAGCATTTTGGAGGATGACCCCATGACATATATCGTCGCCTTGCACGTGTCCACGACGCGCCTCAACCAACATCCCCAGCCCTCCAGCTCCTGCAATTCACCGAGAAAGAGGTAGGCGCCCTCATCAAGCGCATCAGGATGAAGGTAGAAGAATGTCTCAAGGACCTCGTCTCCCATAACGTGGGTTATGGGGGCAAGACAATCATCCTCAAAGTTGAAGTAGCACATCTGCTCGGTGGAGATGCCGGCCTGCGTAAGATGGCCCATCTCCTGAAGCAACCGATAACGCTTGCCGCTGCGTCGCATCCCTGCGACAACCTTAACAAGGTTTCCCCTACGTGGCACAAGCGGTTCACCAAGGTCGAAGTCGCAAGACACAATGGGGCAGTAATCGTCGAGCAAAATCCTGCAAGAGGGTGAGAGTAAGCTGATTCATGGCATTCCCTACGGAGATGCTTATTTGGCAAGCCTATATTGCCAGTTTATCTAAGATTGGTCATATGGTCTTGCCAGTTTGTCTTCGTGAGCATCCTGCTTCAACATACGGCGTGCCCACGACGCTCAGGGCCGAGCGATGGCTCTCGGGGGCAGGACCACGCTAGCCCTGCCCGACATCAAAGTCATAGCGATGCTCACCCTACCTTGTGGAGGTGCGCTCGATGAGATCAACGGGGATGACGTTGGCAACGTCATAAGGATGGCCCTCGATCTGAGCGAGCAGGACCTCGCAGGCACGTCGGGCGAGGAGCGCGGGCTTGCGGTCGAGCGCGGTGATGGGTGGGTCGGCCATGGCTGCGTAGGGCGAGTTGTCGAAGCTCACCAGACGCACGTCCTCAGGCACGTAGCGACCAAGTGTACGCAGCGCACACGTCGCACCAAACGCCGCACGGTCTGACGAGGTCACGATGCCATCGAGCGGGCGGCCTGACTCGACCCACGCCCGTACGAGCGAGGCAGTCTCGGCCTCGGAGCTGCCGAGACTCTGACGCCTGAGGATGCGTGACGGATCGAGGATGATGCCTTTGGCCTCAAGCGCACGACGGTAGCCCACGACGCGAGGGCTTTCCTGTCCCTCCGGCAGATACCCCGGCATCAGCAGGACATCGCGGCAGCCCTTCTGGATGAGCAGTGTGACGGCGCGCTCCATCGCCTCGGCGTCGTCGTTGGCGACCCAAGGCACGGCACGCGCGGCCCTCGGCACGCGGTCGACCCACACGAGCGGTAGGTCATCGGGCACGAGTCCACCGGGCAGCTCGGAGAGGCCCGACACGCACACCAGCCCCTTGACACCGAGTCCCACGAGGGCGGCAAGCCCGTCCCGCTCGCGCTGGACATCGTTGCCACAACTCACGACCACGGCCGAGAGTCCTCGTTCGCGCAGCCCACGGTCCAGGTACTCGGCCAGCGCGCCGAAGAACGAGTTGTCGGTGGTCGGCACCGCCACGCCGATGGCCCTACTCATTGTCACCCTCCCGAAGTCTTGCGATGAGCTCCTCGTACGTGCGATTCTTACCGAAGAGGGCGCTGGTGCCCAGTATGAAACCGTCGGCCCCCAAGGTGGAGAGGTCGGCGATGACCCCGGGCGTGCAGTGGCCGTCTATCATGACCTTGAAACCGTACTCCCCCTTGAGCCCGACCAGCCGTCTGACCTTCTTGCGCGTGAAATCGATGAAGCCCTGGCCAGCGAAGCCGGGATTCACGGTCATCACCATCACGTAATCGCAGAGGTTGAGAATCTCGGAGATGGACGCCACCGAGGTATCGGGGTTCACCGCGATGCCCGCCGCGACGCCACGCTCCTTGATATGCGCGAGGGTCTTCACAACATAGCGCTCCGCCTCGGGATGGATGTAGACAATCTCGGCACCAGCATCGATGAACCAATCGACCTTACTGCCAGGGTCCTCGATCATGAGATGGCAGTCCACGGGCCTGTCGGTATAGCGACGGATGGTCGCCACATCCATGACACCCATCGTGAAGTTGGGGACGAACGTACCGTCCATGATGTCGCAGTGAAAGATGTCGACACCCGCGTCATCGAGTGCACGCACCTCGGCGGCAAGGTGACCATAGTTGGCACACATCATGGAGGGACAAAGCAGCTTGTGGGCCATGGTCACACCTTCCCTGCGACGCCACTATATGCGTATAGCACTAAACGCGTATGCTCCTAGCTAGCATAACATCGACCTCATGTCAGCCCCATCCACTGATACGCCGATGATCGAAGACGACGTGCCCGCCATGATCGGCATGAGGACAGGTGAGGTTTCTTCTTCGCATTCTGAAGAAGAGATATACTACCCTTATTCGGCTCACGAAGAAGATTGGATGGTCTATGGACTATGCCCAGCTTGTTGCCGAGTACCTGGAGTTTGAGATTCCACCACTCGTACGCCGTGATGACGTGAGCGTTACGCTTCCCGTCCCGGCGCGTCACAATGTCATCTACACAATCACGGGCGTCAGACGTGCGGCAAGACATTCCGCATGTACCAGCTCATGGGAGACCTCATCGCGTCGGGTGTGCCACGCGAGCTCGTGTTCCACTTCACCTTTGACGACGACCGCCTTGAACCACTTGCGAATGACACTGCCTCTCAGGTACTCGAGGCGTACTTCAGGCTCGTGCCTCAGGCAAGGGAGGGGTGTTACCTCCTCTTTGACGAAATCCAAGATCTGCCGAATTGGACCAAGTTCGTGCGGCGAATAAGCGAGCAGCACGAGACGACGATCGTCCTCACCGGTTCATCCTCAAAGCTTCTCTCCCGTGACATCCCCTCGCACCTGCGCGGAAGGTCACTTGCCACAGAGATGTGGCCTCTGAGCTTCAAGGAGTTCTGCGCATTCAGGTCAATCGATCGAAGGCAGTACGGGGGTGTCCACACTGCTGCCACGTCCGCACGCCTCGAAGCCGCCTTCGCTGACTACCTTGAGGTGGGTGGCTTCCCAGCGGTACAACAGCTTGGTGCCCATACCCGCATCAGGATGCTCCAAACATACGCATCGGAGATTCTCACAAAGGACGTCGTCGAACGCTTTGGCACCACCTCACTGAGAATTGCCGAGCGCTTCGCCCGCAACGCACTACGCTCGACAGGGCTAAGGTTCTCCGTCAACGCACAGCTCAAGGACATCCGCAGAAGTAACCTGTCTGTGTCCGACGAGAGGCTCTACGCACTTCTGGATGACCTTGAGGACTCGCATCTGGTCTTCAGGACAAGCAGTCACAGCCTCTCCATCAAGGAAAACCCAAAGGCAGCCTACAGGGTCTACTCGGTCGACGCCGGCTTGGCCCTGGCCGTCGCCCCCGCAGGTCATCTTGACAGAGGACAACGACTCGAGACGGCAGTATATGTAGAGCTCAAGAGACGCTCTGGCTCCAATCGTCTGAACGCCATCACCAGCTATTCGGGTGAGGGCTGTCCCGAGGTCGACTTCCTGGTGGGCGATGTGGGACTAGTGTTAAGTTAAGTACTAATTTACTTGTCTAAGAACTTGTGGTACCACCTTCGTAGGACAACCCACGGAGGTGGTCTCGCATGGCGAGGTACAAGGTCGGGCTCACGAGGGAGGGGCGCGACGGGCTGCCGGCGAGGGCCGACAGGGGCAGCGGGGCGGCGAACGAGACCAGGCGGGCGAACATTCTGCTGGCGGTGGACCGCGGCGAGTTCGGGGAGCCGCGCATGACCGACGAGCAGGCGGCGCGCGCCTGCCACTCGACGCCCAGGACGGCCTGCAACATCAGGCGCAGGCTGGTGGAGGAGGGCTTCGGGGCGACGCTCGCCAGGAAGAGGCGCGAAGGGCCCTCCAGGCGCAAGGTCGACGGCGAGGCCGAGGCCAGGATCGTGGCCCCGGCCCGCGCGGACCCTCCCGGGGGGCACGCCAGGCGGGCGCCCCGGCTCATAGCGGAGAAGTCGGCCGGGCTCGGCTACGTCGAGTCCATCAGTTACGTCGCCGTGGGCGACCTCCCAAAGACGAGCTACGCCCATGGGTGGCCGGGGAGTGGCGCGTCCCGGGG